>Ga0208504_1000001_pt1 | contig 106865 bp, 130 predicted proteins | sample CryBogCBH05Oct08_FD_184595 | JGI IMG/M metagenome (GOLD analysis project Ga0208504, IMG submission 184595) | Freshwater microbial communities from Crystal Bog, Wisconsin, USA - CBH05Oct08 (SPAdes) | ecosystem: Environmental > Aquatic > Freshwater > Lake | place: Crystal Bog, Wisconsin, USA...
CTCCAGGATCTCCTATTCTTACTCCAGCAGCTCCTGGTGGTGGTCAAGGCGGTGGTGGTCAATCACCAATTTATAGAATGCCAAAAGATCCAACGCCTCCTCCAGGATCTCCTATTCTTACTCCAGCTCGTCCTACTCCAGCAGCTCCTACTCCTACTCCAGCAGCTCCTATTAATACTCCAGCTCGTCCTACTCCAGGAGCTCCTACTCCTACTCCAGCAGCTCCTGGTGGTGGTCAAGGCGGTGGTGGTCAATCACCAATTGAAGATATTGAAAGCAAAGCTAAAAATGCTGCCGCAGATACACGCTGGTTTAATGGTTCCTCAGAGAGTATCCTCGCAAGACTAGACAGATTGCAGGACATCCTTGACACTACAAGGACTGCCGCTAGCCAGCCAAACGTTAACACGACGGATCTCGAGCGTTACGCAAACATCATTACTGAGCTTGGTGCTGAAAAGGAAACTTTGGAAAAGATTGCTTCAGAGTATGTAGACTTTGACACCGAACAATACCTCAACAACCTTCCTGGTGGCACAATTGCCAAGGAATACCGTTTGAGCAGCGCAGGCACTTTTGACATTGGCGAAGATGACGGAAGCCTCCTGTACCGTACCGCTGCTTCTCTAAACAGCGAATACGAATACGCAGACTGGATCAACTTTGTTACTGCTGGTGCTGAGGTGTGGGTAGAAGACCAGAGCCACCACCTTCTTGACAGCCACCTTAATACTCGTGAAGCCGCTGTTTACTATGTAGAGCGTAAGACACTGCCAATCCTAGATGTTGAGAAGCGCGCTGCTATTATTGACAATTTTGTCGACAATGTAGAAATCTGCCGCAGAGCAAAGAAGGAAGGTAGCGCCTTCCATGCCATCAAGTCTGCTAGAATCAACAAGGTTGCTTCCAGCTTGAAAGAGCAAAATATTGATCAATCATTTGGGGATAACCTTAACTGGTTGTAACAATGGATAAAATCTGGAATGGTTTTAGGGTTGTAGGTGCCGTAGAAGACGACACCATTGAAAAGCCCAAAACACCGCCTCTTGCCACAGAATTACAAAAATTGTTGGCTGATGTCGCATTGTTTTATCACACGGTTCACGAATTCCACTGGAATGTTGTTGGATTAGATTTTTACGAATACCACAAGCTATTTGATGAAATAGTGAGTGATGTATACGAAAGCATTGACCCTATTGCAGAAAATATCCGCAAACTTGGTGGTCGTGTAAAGTACAGCATGAGCAACCTCGTTGGCATTGCCAGCTTGCAAGAGGTTGAAGAAGGAAGCGTCGAAGCAAGAAGCTTGACATATGAGTTAGTTCAGCTAAACTCTAAGCTCATTACTACTTTAATGACGACATTTGATTTAGCAAACAAATCCAACCAACAGGGCATCGCCAACTTCCTTGCTGAGCGCATTGACATGCATCAGAAGTGGGATTGGTTCTTAAAATCTTCTATTAAATAATGGATAACGTTTCTATTAACATCGGCAATGTCGTTGCCATTCTCACAGCTATTCTTAGCGAGCAAGAAGATCTCGCGTACGAAATGGTACTTGATAGTGACCCAATCGAGCTGTTCAGCGCACTTACTGGTATTCTTCTTAGTTCATTAAACCGTTTGTCGCAATTGACAAACGTTACAACAGATTCCTATCTAAAGGATCTGGGAATTCTAGCTTATAAAACACAATGAGCGATTTTATAGAACTACCAGATGGAATCAGTTTAAATCGTCGTAATAACGATTTTTACATTGAATTGGAATATGAATTAATAGAAACAATTAAATGCAACAAATGTCCAGTTGCATACGAGAGCTTCCTCATGTCTAATGCCAGCAGACATGAGGGACAAATTATGATACGGCCCTCTAACAATAACGTGTGGAAAAATACGTTATCTAAGGACCGTAATAAAGCGTTAAAGAATTTGCAATATACTTTAACTTTAAAGTTTGACAACCATAAGCAAAGGTGTAATAATGATTAGGTACAGCACACAACCGAAGAAGAGCGCCCACGTTTTGACTGACAGCCCGACAGCACCAATTGTTACAACTGGTGACGTTCGTGGTTTGCTCGGTACAAAAGAAGACGAGAAATCTCGAACTTTGTTGGACCTCGACGCGGATGACAACAACGAATAGGACAACTGTGACGAAACAACTGGCTGAAAAAGATCCAGCAACACACATTGTAATTCCTGATACTCAAGCCAAAGACGGAGTCCCCACCGACCACCTTACTTGGATTGGTAACTATATTGTGGAAGAATTCCACAACCAAGATGTAAAGATTATTCACCTTGGTGACCATGCTGACATGCCAGCCCTTTCAATGTACGACAAGGGCAAGAAGAGCATGGAGGGTCGACGTGTCAAAGCAGACATTGAAGCTGCAAACGAACACTGGCGCATCCTCAACCAACCGTTATACGATTATAACGATAACAAGCGCAAGAGCAAGCACGCTATATGGAATCCAGAGCGTCACATACTCCTTGGTAATCACGAAGATCGCATCAACAGAGCAACAGAAATGGATGCTCAAATTGACGGGTTGTTTAGCACTGACGATCTTGATTACGCAAGAAGCGGATGGAGAGTAAGCCCGTTTAAGAAAATTTTGTGGTTGGATGGAGTGGCTTACAGCCATTTTTTTTATAATCACATGACGGGTGTACCTTACGGTGGTAACATTGATACACGTCTCAAGACCATTGGTCACTCATTTACAATGGGTCATCAGCAAACATTCCTTTACGGTATGAGATACGTCAACGATAGCAATGAACCTTACTCACAGCACGGCCTTGTAGCTGGTGCATGCTATTTGCACGACGAAGATTACAAGGGGCCACAAGGCAACGCACACTTTCGAGGTATTGTTGTGAAGCACGGTGTACAAAACGGCAGCTACGACATTCAGCAGATCTCTCTTGATTCTTTGTGCCGTAGATACGAGGGCATGGGCGTAGAACGGTTTAAAAAGCTTAAGTATCCGCATATGTAGTATATGGATAAAAATCCTCAACAACAAAGGAAGAATTTCCGCTGTGTCTTTAGCCCGTATGTGACAAAAGACAACCGTGAAGGCGTGATTCGTTCTATCATGTCACAGTTTGAGGGATATGAAGCAGATCCTGAAGTTACTGAGCATGGCGATGGGTTTACCCTCAGCTTGATGCTAGGACCGGAACTCAACGCTACTCTTGCAAGAGATAAGATTTTATGGAACAGGTTCGTTGAAAGTGTCAGCGCAGCTGAAGCTATCCGTAAGATTCAGATCCTGCGTCTGCCAAAAGCAGGTCTAATGGACTTTGGCGGCGATCGTCTTCCAGGTGAAGGAAGTGTTGGTGGCTTTGGGCCACAAGTAAATCCAATGACCGGCAATACTGGTGTTGATGAAAAATTAAACATTGATCTTAACCGTGCACCTAAGTACCAGATTGATGGAGACCCGAATGACACCCTTGGGCATCACGCCAGTGTCAGAAAGTACGCTGATCCAACAGATCTCGGTTCTGAAGACCAAGCGTTTGTTCATGGGCTTACCCCAGCAGATCTTACGAGCGATGCTAACCGTTTAGAGACGGGTGAACAAGATCAACTTGCAACAGGTCGTGCTTCTTTGCCAAAAGTGCTTTCTAGTTTTAAGAGAATTGCTATTGACACTGATGCAGGTAGTGCATTTACGTTAAACGAGCCAAATGGGTTCCAAAGCGTTAACGATGCACCTCGAAGTGGTGGATTACACGAGAAGGCTACACCAGCTACCGGTATTGGTGGCGGTGCTCCTATTAGCGGTGCTAGCTGGTTTGTAACGCAACCTGGCAATGAACAAGGAACCGACCTTGGTACTGAGCGTAACAAGAATTACGACCTTTCTTCTTCATCAGCACCTCTTGGTGGCATTACTGCAAAATTTAAACGCATCTCTATGGAATCGCCAGCAGAATCTGAAGCAAAACGAGAAACAGAGCAAGAGTTTGGCGCAGAACCAAACATTCTGAGTGTAGGCACAACGCCAAACGTAGCAAACCCATATGGTCACACTGCATCTGTTCTTGACGGATCTGAGCATGACGAAGAGCAGGGTATTAAAAGAGAATATGGATCAACCCTAGATATGCTCGGAGTGGGTGAGCATCCACTTGCAGGTGCTGCTTATGGCTCCTTGTTTGGGATTAACGAAACATACGATTACCAAGGTGATATAGATGACTACAACCTATAAGGTTTACGAAGCGGGCAAAGATCCAGTAAAGTACGTGCCAGGAGATTTTATCCTGGTTTCGACCAAGGGCGTCCTTGCTAAATTTATCCGCTTTGGTCAATTCATCCGTTATCACGGAAAAATGAAACCCTTTGCTCACTGGAACCATGCTGCCATGGTTATCAATGAGAATGGCGACATTGTCGAAGCTGTTGGTCGTGGTGTCGTAATCAGCAACATTAGTGAGTACACAAACCAAGAGTATTACTATGTTTCTACCAAGCTGAACAAGCAGAGCCGTGATCAGACGATTGCTGCTTGCAACAGCTTTGTTAAAGACAAGTACGGGTGGCTTACCATCCTAAGTATTGCATTGGAGTTGGCAACTGGTATTAAGATGCAGTTCACCAACAGCAATACCATGATTTGCAGTGCTGTAGTAGCACAATCCCTATGGGCCGGTGGAGTAGTATTTGACCGCAACCCATATCAAATGATGCCTGCTGATTTGGCCGCATCTTTTAACATTCTGACGAAATTGTCAAATACTTGATTTTTTGCGTTTTATGCAATAAATTGATAATATGCAAAAAGCTACAATTACCATCAGTTATGATGCCCGTGATTCCCAGAGCGAAGAGCTCGCTAGCCAAGAGATCAGCGAAACTATCGCTGGACTTCTCAACAGCTTGCGTACTCAAGTAAACGGCGTCCAGGTAACCGTGAAGTTCCAAAACAACAAGGAGAAATAATGTCCAATCCACTGAACACAACAACAACTAGAGCTACAGGTCGTGCTTTTGTTGCTGCTATCGTTGGTGCTTTGATCGCTTGGGGTGCAACCAAGTGGGGTAAGTTCAACACCGGTACGTTTGCAGCACTTACGCCCGTTGCTTCTGGTCTGTACTACACAGCAATTACAGCTTTGGAGAAAAAGTACCCCAACCTCGGTTGGTTGCTTGGTACCCTTCCTCAGCCTAAGGCACCTGCTGTGTTCCCTACACCGGAGCCCACACCTGCTCCAGCACCAGCTCCTGCTCCAGCTGCCGCAAAGGCCCCTGCTGCCAAGAAGACAGCTGTTGTAAAGAAGGCTGCTCCTAAGAAGAAGTAGTTCTTAGTCCCTGGTAGCTCAATTGGCAGAGCAACGCACTGTTAATGCGTGGGTTCCTGGTTCGAGTCCAGGCTGGGGAGCAAAGGATCGATGGCTGAGTGGCCGAAAGCACCGGTTTGCTAAACCGGCGAGGTGTTAAAGCCTCCGGTGGTTCGAATCCACCTCGGTCCGCCATTCTGGGGTAGTGTAAAGGTAGCACCGGAGTCTTTGGAACTTCTAGCCCTCGTTCGACCCGAGGCCCCAGAGCTTTTGTTGAAGGTTCGATCCCTAGTCCCTCAGCCAAATTACACCATTTAAAAGTATCTTCTTCTTGTATGAGGTAGTGAGCGGTTTATGCTCATGTCCAGCGCCCTATTTGGCAAAGCAAGGAATAACACGATGGCTTCGTTGTTTGATTATGATGAAAAGGAAATTGAAGTTCTTAGTGCGCATGTTGCTGGTAGCAAACTTGCAAACGCTAAGAACGAATTGCTTGCAAACAAGCACGAATTCCTATTTCAGGCTCACTCACGTCGTGACCTTGCCAACCGCTTAGATCGTTACCAAGACGACATTGATATCATTGTCAATCGTAGACTTGCCAACATCCAAGACTCTAGAATCAAACTTGTACGATCAGTATACGATGAGTGGTCTATTCGCCACGCCAATTGTCAGATGTGCAAAATCGCTGCTGATACTGCTGCTGAAAAAGCAAAAGCAGATGCTGCTGCAAAAGCGAAAGCAGAAGCACCTAAACCTGCTCCTAAGCCTGCAGCACCAGCAACCAATGCACTTGCTGCTCCTTCTACTACTTCTACGCCCACAAAGAACAATCCTCTTGTTCCATCAGTAGGCAATCCGCTTGGAGCTGATGCCACTGGTAAGCCAGCTGTTACTCCTTCAACGTCAACATCAAACACGACACCTACTGTTAAACCTGGTACTACTCCTGCAGCTGGCACAGAAACTATTTCAAAGTCGCCAAGCACTACGCCTATTAAGGCTCCTGCTGCACCTGCTCCTAAACCAGCTCCTGCTGCACCTGCTCCAAAGCCAGCTCCTGCTCCAAAGCCAGCTCCTGCTCCTAAACCAGCTCCTGCTGCACCTGCTCCAAAGCCAGCTCCTGCTCCTAAACCTGCACCTGCTCCTAAACCAGCTCCTGCTGCACCTGCTCCAAAGCCAGCTCCTGCTCCTAAACCTGCACCTGCTCCTAAACCAGCTACTCCTACAAAGAATCCTGCACCGACCAATCCAATGCAGCCTGCTACTCCTGCGGGTAAAGCAATTGACAATGCTAAGAAAACGCTTACTACTCCTACAAAGAATCCTTTGCCGCCAGCAAACAACAACACTCCTGCAAAAAAGCAAGCACCTACACCGCAGGGCACCCCAACTGGATCACCGACTAAGACTGGTCCTGGCAAACCCAACGGCGTCAACAACACTCCTGCAAAAAAGCCTGCTACTCCTGCGGGTAAAGCAATTGACAATGCTAAGAAAACGCTTACTACTCCTACAAAGAATCCTTTGCCGCCAGCAAACAACAACATGCCGCCTAAAAAGCCAATTGGCACATCTACTGGTGGTCAAGGCGGTGGTGGTCAAATTAAAACTCCTATAAAACAAAATACTTCAACAGGTGGTCCTGGTGGCTCCGGTGGAGGCGGTGTGCTTGGACCAACTACTGGTGTTCAAAGTTCGCCTGGAACAGGCTCAGGTAATAAAGATATTAAAACTACTCCATCAGGTACTGGTGGTGGTGGTAAAGGACCAAATATTAACATTCTTGACCACCAAACAAACGGTGGTGGATCCGGTGGTGGTACTGGGATTTCAACAGGTCCAGGATCCGGTAGTAATGTAGACCCATCTATTAAAACTAAGATTGAAGATCCTAAAAAACAAATTACTACTCCATCAGGTACTGGTGGTGGTCAAATTAAAACTCCTCCTACTCCATCAGGTACTGGTGGTGGTCAAATTAAAACTCCTCCTACTCCATCAGGTACTGGTGGTGGTCAAATTAAAACTCCTCCTACTCCATCAGGTACTGGTGGTGGTGGTCAAATTAAAACTCCTCCTACTCCATCAGGTACTGGTGGTGGTCAAATTAAAACTCCTCCTACTCCATCAGGTACTGGTGGTGGATCCGGTGGATCAACTGATCAACCACAATCCGGACCAACCGCAATGGGTGGTGGATCCGGTGGATCAACCGCAATGGGTGGAGGAGCTCCTGGACAACCTCCAGCGGGCGAAGCATTTGTACAGAACGGCGCAGAACTACTTAGCCGTACGTCCATGAAAATTAGTAGCATCAGAAGCTATCTAATCAATAATTAAAGGAATAAAATGACATCAATGTTTGATTACGACGACACAGTGAACCTGGCATTCGATGCCAAGCTCGCTGGTAAGCAATTAGTGGCTGCTAAGCACGAGCTGCTCTCCCGCGCTGGAGAGTTCTTGTTCCTGGCACACACCGACAAGGAGCTTGCTGGTCGCATGCAGATGGTAGAAGCAGACTTTGAAAAGGTTGCTTATCGTAAGCTTGCTAACGTTAGCGACTCAAAGGCTAAGCTTGTCCGTGCCGTTTACGACGAATGGCAGATCCGTCACGCATCTTGCGAAATGTGCAAGCTTGCATGGGGTTTGAACCCCATCTCTGACATTGGTCAAGCAATCTCTGACGTTGGCGGTGCTGCTGGTAAGGCAACAACAGATGTCGTCAAGGGTTTGACCGATGCTGGTAAGGCAGTTGGTCGAGACGTTGGCAATGCAGCTAAGACTATTGGTAACGATGCCAAGGGTGTTGCTAAGGCAGTTGGTACCGGTGTTGGCGACGTAGCCAGAACTGTTGGTACTGGCGTCAGCGATGCTACCAAGGCAGTTGGCAATGAAGTCAAGAAGCTTCCAGGTCAAGTCACAGATGTTGCCAAGACCGTTGGAAATGATGCCAAGGGTGTCGCACGTGCCGTAGGCACTGGTGTTGGCGACGTAGCCAGAACTGTTGGAAATGATGCCAAGGGTGTTGCTAAGGCAGTTGGTAACGAAGTTCAAAAGCTTCCTAAGCAAGTTTCAGACATCGCTGGTGGCGTTGGCCGCGCAATTGGCCAAGGCGCCAAGGATGTAGGCAACGCTGCCGGTAGCGCAGCCCGCTCTATCAGCAAGGGTGTTGACATTGCTGCAAGCGACGTTAACCGCGGCCTTCAGAACGTTGGCCAAGGTGCCAAGGACGTTGCTAAGGCAGTTGGTCGAGACGTTGGCAGTGCAGCCAAGACCGTTGGAAATGATGCCAAGGGTGTCGCACGTGCCGTAGGCACTGGTGTTGGTGATGCAGTTCGTGGCGCTGAAGGCATTGCTAAGACAGTAGGTAAGGATGCACTTGGCGTTGCCAAGACTGTAGGTAAGGATGCACTTGGTGTAGCCAAGACAGTTGGCGAAGCCGCAATTGCTCCTGCTGTTGGTGTTGCCAAAGCAGAAGGTTCACTGGGCAGCCAGTTCATTCAGGGTTTTGAAGGCAAGAAGCCTGCTGCTCCTGCTAAGACTGGTCCTGGCAAGGCTGACGGTTTCAACCCTGCGCAGAACAAGTCTACTGGTCCTGTAAATGCACCAGCACCTCTTCGTTCAGCTCCACAGGCAACCGGCCTTGCTGCTGGTTCAGCCGCAAAGCCTGCACCAAAGCCAATGGGCACATCTACTGGTGGTCCTGGTGGCTCCGGTGGTGCTACCACTCAACCCAAGCCTGTAAACAAGGGAATTCACGGTGATCTTGGTCGCCCAGCACCCGCTCAGCCTGGTGACCGTGTCAAGCCTGGTGACCGTGTCAAGCCTGGTGACCGTGTCAAGCCTGGTGACCGCAGCACAGTAAACGTGAATAACCAAAAGCCCAAGACTGGTCCAATTAAGCCAACCAAGTCAATGGCTGACACTGATCACGATGATGATGCAGGTGACAAGACCGAGCAAAACAAGAACGTTGGCGATGTCAAGAGAATGGTTACACCTCCTGCTGCTCCTGCTGGCGGCGGCGGCAGAGCGCCAAGAGTATCTTCAAAGATCGATTCCATCCGAGACTACTTGCGCAACAACTAAGCAAAGAAATAGTTGAGCATGTACAACTCTGCATACAGCTTGAGAGTTCCACCAAAGGTAGCGAACCAAGATCGGGATGATGAAGATCTTATAAAGGTTGAAGATACACAAACCTTAATCAACAACCTTACCTTTGGTGGAACACGAGCAGATAACGTTGGACTTGTCGGGGTTACACCTGACATGTGGGATAAAACACGTGCCGCATGGGCCAGTGGACAATTTCCCAGTGTAGATGACCTTCTACCCGGACGTACTGCTAGAAACACGCATGCTGGTTTTAAGAAGCGTGTAGCTAGTATGCCAGCACTTGTCACTACTGGCCAAGTTGAAACAGAAGCTAGTGATCGCGGTTTAGGCGGCGCTGAAGTAGAAGCGTACATTGCCAATCACCCAACTAGAACTGGTGTTGCTAAAACGTTTGAAAACATTAAGCATTTTGAAAGTGGGCGTCACTTTGATATTGACCTGAGCTATGTACCAGATGGTACGGACTCATTCCGCTTAAAAGCAAAAGTAAAAACAAGAAGTGGGCAGAACGTCCACGGCGATCATGTCTTTGACGTTGCTAGCGGCAAGTGGCACCCAGAATCAGATGTTACAGCTACGTATGACGGGTACAATCCAATCGATGTATTGACGGAAGCGCCAGAAGATTTCCACGACGTTGTCGGTACGGCATGGAAGTTGCCACACCCAACATTGGCTTCATGCAAAACGTGCCACAGATCCCCCAAGTTTTTGCGCAAAATGCTTGAGCTTCTTGATCCCAAGAAGTGCACCACGTGTGGAAAAGTAGGACGTCTACCAGAGTATGATTACGAATCAGGTAGCTGGGAAGGCAACAGAGAAACCAGCGCGTTTAGCCAGTGGCGTGGACGCATCTGTGCAAACGACAAGTGTGCTAATAAGGGTAAGAACGTAGCTACTGAGCCTGCTTACGTAGATACGGAAAACTTTGACATCATTCTTCCTGGTGAACAAGGTCGTCAGGAAAGACGTCAATACATTCTTACTCCAGAAAAAATTCGTCACATCAACGAAACGTTAAGACCAAGAACAATTGAAAATATTGATCAAGCAACAAAGTTGTTAACGGCCGCTAGAGATTTAAAAGACCTAAGCGAAAACGGAGATTTTCAAGCCGCAGTTAAAGCTTGGAATGATGGTCAAAACCGATTGCACGAAATTAATCGTGCTTTGAGCAATCACAGACTTGTCGCAAAATATGAAGAGGGAAGAGAATTTAGCGAAGACCACCTTCCTTTTGAAACGGTGTACGACAACGATGAATTCTCTTCAAGAATAAATGGGAACAACGTAAAAGCAATTCAACTGCCCATTCAATCTCCGGTTTGCGATCACCAAGAATGCGATAGCTACGGTCAACCAATTGCAGTAAAAAATGACAAACGACCAGACACAAAACCAGTTTGCCAACACTGCATGAGAAGTTCTGATGATGGCGTTGATGTCGCACAAAGACCAGACGGTTATTCACGTTGCAACCCTATGACATACGGTGCCAACACATGTGCACCAATGCCAGATCGTATTACTGACCCCAAAACGTACTTTGGTTTCTTGACGCCAGATCCCGACAATAAGCTACCTGTTGCTAAGCGTCTTAAAAAGGGTCTTGCTATCATGTTTGGTCGTACCCGTCAAGAGCGCGACCGCATGAGTCCGTATGGGTCTTACCCGGGAATGCAAGCAACGCTAGTAAAGCGTCCTGGTGGTTCTGTAGAAAACAAAATCAATGGTGAGTATGTATCTGTCAACCACGGTTTTGAGCGAGCAAGCGATTACATGCGGTATGGTCCAGAAAGTGGCCATGCACCGTTTGTTTACCTGGGTACAGCGGGCAGAAATTTTGATAGCGATTTGTACAGAGTAGACCCAAGCAACCCTTACGACGCAGATGAAATTATTAACCGTGCTCGAGACGAAAAAATCACTCCAGATCTGTTTAAGCAGTTGACTGCCACGCCAGTAATTGATGGCGGAGACAAGTTTGAGGCAGAGCATGACTTAGGTGGCGATGCAAGCTACAGCTTCAATGCCCCAGGTTCTACTGAAGAAGAAACACCTGGCATTACATTTGGTCCCAAGGGTCTTACCGCAGCAGATATTGCGCAAGATCAGCCAGACCTATACAAACCAGAACCAGCAATAGACTCAAAGGGCAACATCATCGCCCCTGGTCTTGACCAAGATACGTGGGATATTTTTACCGGTAGAAAGAACCGAGAAATATCAACAGTTGGTCAAATAATGGATTACATCCGTGGGATAACTGGTGGCGGTGATTTACCAATCAACCACCGTCCTAAGCGCAAAAAGCGTTCGTTCAAGATTTCGTCAATAGACAATGGTGATCTTTCGTACGCAATTGAGGACTCCAGCGATCCAAACGATCCAGAGCTTAGACAATTAGAATCTATGCCACCACGCATTGAACAAGATCCCTCTTTTGTCTTTAGAGACGATAGCGTTCTACTACCACAAAAACCAGAAACAACGGCAGACTGCGGTTACTGCGGTAGTTTCTCTAAATACAACGAACCGGAAAACGCTGTTTTCAATGACAGCAAGCCCCACTGCGGTGAATGCAGAGATCCTCGATGCAGAGGTGCGCGCGGAAAAAAGGCTCACTGCTCTAGCTGTCCACAATCAGAAAAATGTAAGGGCCGTGAGCGTTGGTGGTACAAGTTTAAGGGTTTCAAGTGCCCAGCATGCTTGAACACGGGCAAGGTTAAATTCAATAGACAGCACTGTGTAAGTTGCAAGAACAACGAATGCAAGGGGCCAGACAACCCACAAACTTCACATTGCACAGGATGTTCGGAACACGCTAAAGAACAAGCTGGCCAAGATCACGATACTACTCGCGGTTTGCACGCAAGATTCCCTGACGAAATCCCCACGGAATTTTTGGATCCAGAACTTGGAATTTCTGGTAAAGGTACAACACGAGCTAAAGAAAGAACGCTTGACGAAGTTGTCGGAGAAGCCCCAGAAGCATCAAAGGTTATCAACGAGCGTTTTAAGAAAAAGCTCTTTGACCCAGAAGCAGAAGGTGTTTTCCCCACCGAAGAATCTATGGCATATGGCCAGGATGTTGCCAGAGAAATTCGTGCAGAAGACCTTGCAGAAGGCTACGTAGCACCCTTGCCTGAAGAACAAGATCTTGCTACACTTAATCAATACGGTCCGACAGCGTTGTTTAATAGCGGGATTAAGCTAAAAACTGTAGACAGCAAAGATGTGCAGCAAGCACTCGAGTCTGACATTCAAAACGACCTCATGGAAAGAAGTACCTACAGCCCTGTTCAACAAGCCCGTTTTGATGATCCTTCAATCATTGAACTGCGTAATAACGTTGCAGAAATGGTTGAGGACAACTACAACGATGACGACGATCAGCCGGTTGTTGAAAGTGCAACACCTGTTCTTGACGGTGTGATTGACGAAAGAGTGAATAGGCGCAGTTTTACTACTACTCCAGTAATTGAGCATGACATCAATTGCAAGAAATGCAACCGAGGAATTATTAAGTTCGACCAAGTTTCACCCGAAGAAATGGCATCTATCAATAGAAGCATTGAAGATGGTACGGCGCGTATTAACAGCCAGACCAAGAATGAATTGGAAAGACGTAAGCTAATCAGTCAGTTAACGGCAGACGCTTATAAGTGTAAAGGTTAACATGGAAAACCAAGAAAGAAAAATTGTTGCCGGTATACCGGTACACAGTCAAACATGCGTAGTCGCTAGACACCGCAGAAGAATGCCAGATCGTATGTTTGAGCTTGTATATGGCTTTCCTAAAACTTCAATGCCAGCGTGTGGACCCGACCCGTTAAATAAGCCAGAGGCAAAACAATACGACGAAGATGGCAATATTATCACAAAGACAAAACAAGAAAAAGAAGAAGAGCGCGAAACAACAGAAAGATATAGCCCTAGCAGAGATCGTACTCGCGCCATGGCTTTGGTAATGACCGACCGCTCTCACATTTGTTCTTGCGTTGCTCACGAACCAATATTTAGAGATCACAATGCATCGATGCTTATACACGCGCAAGATCTTAGACCAACAAGAAACCCTGGTGAATCCAAAAATGACCAGAGAATTATGGACTCTCTGGCATTGACACGTTTGCGGAATGCAATGAGACGAATGAATATATTCCAGCAAAAAGCACGTACCAGAGAAGAACTTATCAATCAACGCCAACAACAGCCAGACGACCCCAACGATTTTGGCAATGAAGATTTTGGTGTTTACGCCGGTACTGACAGACCTCAGGAAGCGCCAACTTTTGATGTTTCTCAATTCCTTGGTGAAGATTCCGGTTGGAAAGAATACGTGCAGGGTCCCGACGAAGAAGAAGGCTTCTTTTAATAATGCGTAAATTTCGTTTTAACAAGTCTGCAGCAGATCAACCACTGTCACCAGACAGCCCTGTCCAGATACCTGATTGGTTCCCTGATACAGAAGAAGGTCCTAAAAATAATACTGTCAGTTTTGATCAATGGGTTGCCAACGAAGCACACCGCAAGGGTGTAGAAGAATTTGTTGCAAAACAAAGAAAAAACAGAGCAGAACGCAGACGCATTTCTCAGCCTTACGGCGTTTACAGCTTTGATGATGATTTAAATCCAATTATCGACATCTATCACCAATCACAACAGCAATGGAAAAACAACCTTGATGCAAGAGGTCGTTTGAAAGTAATCGAGCAAAGAAGATACCTTGAACACCCAGATAGCGGCTACGAATCAACCGTAATTCCGTTAGAGTCGTATGTTCACAAACCAGAGTTCGTTAAGCTAGCTCCTAACGGACTTACTGTGTTCAGACGCAAAACGACAAATGGCACAAGACTGACCACTGCTGTCGACAAAGCACAAAAAATTGTTGACCAAGCTCGGGCCACAGAAATGCTCCGTTCAAGCACGGGCGGTGCAAAGGTTGTTGACGAGTTGGATCCTGAGCATCCGCTTAACATTCTTCAAGCTTTTGGACCAGAAGCTGTTTACTCTCGTATTTTTACCGATAATCGTATGCCAATGGCAGCTGCAGCTCCCAGTGGAGAAGACAGCGCAGCAGAACAAGAAAGAATGGCAAGAACTAAGCTATGTATCTGTGACCACGCTGAGGAACACCACGTTAGTGCAAAAGAAGCAGCTGATCGACCAGACGAGACTCTGCAAATTCACGAATTTACTCCACAGTATGTTATCGACGCAGCAACTGGTCGCGCTGTACCTGGTTCAACAGTTAGAGCGAATCAGTCAATTTTGCGTCATGCTTTGTTGACACCAAACAGAAGCGATAACCCCAGCAAGGTAGAACCCAAGGTCGTTAGAGCTGACAAAGGTATGGGTTCTGCTTATATGCCAATCGCTCGTATTGGTCTAACGGGTAGCCGTGTAACCAAGGTATACATTAGGCCAACTGGCAAAGACAAGTATGGCAATGACATCGCTGCTGTTGTGGCAGAGAAACCCAACACCAGTGCATTTAAAACATGTCCTGGAGACAAGGCTCGTGGGATTAAATGCTTTGGCGGCAAGCTGAACCCACGTCGTACCATAAGCAGCATTGAATGCCAAGACGATATGAAGGGCAACCCGATCTACTCGCAAGATGGCAGCAGACAAATTGCTGTAGGTCTTGGTGGCGGGAAAATCAGAATCCTTAATCAAGAAGATTGCCCAACATGTAAAGATTGTAAAGGTTCTTTGGGACACTGGCAGAACAACAAGTCTGGGAACACATGGATCCCATGTACCACTTGTCACGATGGTGAGAAAAGCACCGGCAAAGATCTTTCTGCGCTGGAGTCTACGCAATGTGGCAACTGCCCTTCCGAGAACTCATCGATTCCTCTTACCGATAACAATCTGTGCCGCATTTGTGGCGGAACAGGACGTGTTAACGAACGTTACAGAGAAGGCGATCGAGTATTGCCAAGACCACAAACTGAAGTGTACAGAGAAGAACAGCGATTGTTTGAAGGCGTTCCAGTAACATTTGAAACGTTTGATTCCAGTGGTTGGGGCGACAGCCACATTGACGGATACGGGCCTCCAAAAGCAGATTGCAAAATATGTCATGGAGACACTGAGTACCAAGATGCAAACACTGGTCTGCCCTGCAAGTGCAGTATTGGATCCTTTTCATCTGGAGAATTGATTGCTCCTAAGGATTTTAGAGGTGTAACACCAAACGGTATTAATTGCCCATTGTTCCTTTACCAAGCTGCTCTTAAAAAGCACTTTGAAGGTCGAAAGGGTTCGAACCCACACACATTGATAACTGACTGGGATTTCGTTGATCCATTGACAAACCTGCCACGCAACGAAACAGCACCAGACGGAAGACCTTCACTAACTTATTCAGCACAAGATACAGGGCTCGCACTCTCAGCTGATGGTGAATCAAGAGTAAACGTTGAGGACAGAAGCATCCCAGCATCAAGATACTTGGGTATGTACATGCCTGGCAACAGCTTTACTCCTGAAGAGGTTGAACAATTGACACAACGCAGTATCAAGCACAGGCAGAGCAGAAACGCTAAATACCGCGCAGGTTCTATGGAGTTGCATGATATAGCAGAAGTGTTAGAAAAGCGCTTCGCGTCTATGCCAATCAACATCCCCGGCGTAAACATTGCAGCACCCACCGTAAAGAAAAAGGTGGATGGCACGATGGATGCCACAACAATGCACCCAAGAGTGCAGCAAGCTGCTTCTGATATTGAAAGTAAACTGCCAAACATCGGTGTTGACCCAAGTACTCTTAGCGATACTTTGCCTAAGGTATTGGAAAGTGCTTCACGCGTAGAACACGCTCGTGACTCCGGAGCACCTGAAGATGAACACTTTGACAACTATCAGCGTTCGTTGAACGACCTGCTGGATGACACCATCAGAAGACACGGTAGAGAAACTGCTGACAAACTTCCAGAATTGTTGCAGGGTCTACCATCATCTCCCATTATTTCTACACCAGTACCTAAGACGGAAGATATTTCTTAAATGACAAACAAGAGATTCAACGCAAAATATGCTATGGACCCAGACCGGGTATATTCATTGGGCGATCTCGAGGGTCTCGAGGGCGTTAATGGTGATTTTAACGTCCTTGATGAGAATGGTCAACCTATCAGCAGCGAAGAATATGAACCGTTGGATGATTTCGATTTTGACAGTGGTGACCCAATTGAAGTAGAAGAACCAGAAAAAGTTGATCTAAGCCGTGCCCTTTTTGGACCGATTACTACTTTAACCCCTAAACCTATAGACAGAAATCTATTATCAACACCTATCAGCATAGTTCCGCAACCCACTCGTTATAACCCAAACCCTGCAGCGAGGCCTTTAATTATTGAGAATACGAACACGGGTGAAAAAGAACGTCTTAAAATTAAAGAAAAATATGTGCATGATCCTAAATTATGGGTCGCACATGTAAAACAAGAAGTTGCTAAGAAGCTCTTCAGACAAGTAAACGATCCAGTTGCAGCAGAAGCAAGTCGTCAAAAAGAAGAACTCACAGTAGCAAACTTAGAAGCCAACAACCACATGAGTGCTGTGTATCGGTTAATGGAAGAAGCGCAAAGAATTTCTCCTGAAACGCAGTGCCCTACGTGCAATGGAAATGGTTGTCTGCACCCTAGATGCTTGGGTACTGGTCACTGGGGTGACCCATCTTCATTGGCAAACATCCGTGCAAACGTTGATGCATTCAACAATGACTTAGATTTTCATCAAAGCGTATGTATTGGCCACACGTGTTATACCGAAGGCACTGACAAGAAAGCGCTTAAGTGCACTTATAAGCCAATTGTAGACCGCTTATTACGCGAACCTAATGCAGAAAAGAACATCATACCATCAACGTCTGAGATCAGAGGTCGTAAAAAAACCGGAATTGCAATGCTTGACAAGATTTTGTCAAGGAGAGAAGTAATTGACGAGTTCAAGCCCACAGCACCTTTGCTTAAACTGCTTGGAACGCGTAAGGACGATCAAGAACCCGGCATCGGAACGTTGTGCCACTACTTGAATTTTGACAAGATTCAAACAGGAACCGGCACCAATGGCATCGATTTCAGCAAGGGAACAGACAATTCTAATGTTTTTAGTTCTGGTGGCGACTCAAGAGGCGGTGGCGGTAGAGACAAGCAATCGTTTGCTGTTCCAGTATCAAAAAATGATGATGGAACCTATGATATCCTTGTCTCTTACAGACCATCTACTGCGATCAACAAAAACTACCGCAACAGAATGAAGGGCAAAGTAAAGAGAGGAATGACATTCCTCTTTAGTGCTGGTAGAGATGCCATCTCAAGTCGTAACGATGATTCTAACGAGCACAAGAAGCTGACCAAACATCTCGGCAATTTGTTCGACAGTGTTGCCCACTATTTTGGCGAAGAGCGTTCTCCGGTAACAGGATTTGACGTTGTCAGACCAGGTGAGCGTATTTACGGTGACAGAGTAATGCAAATCGTTAAGAACGTAAGTGGCAATTATCTGGCACCTGTCGGTGACACTACTGCAGCGGCAATCTGTGACTCTGGTGAAATGCCAGCAAAAAACAGAAAAAAGCGTACCTTTACAAGAGTGCGCGTTGGCACTGGTTTTGATGAACAGAGCCTTAGGAATTTTGCGCTTAGCGGCAGTGAAGAAGTTTCATCTGCCATTCATGCTCTTAGAAATCACGGTATGCGACAGCTTGAACGCATCAAGCAGAAAGCTCTCCCAACACAGCCAAAGTACATTCAGGATGCTTTTAACGGTGTAAATTTTGACTTCTTAGAAGGTGTTACTCCCCACGGACACGGCATTGATACACCAAGCGAAGACATTGGAACGCACTGGACTGACTACGCAGGACCTCTTGAGACAGTGCAACCTAGAGGAAAGCCCGAAAAAGACATACAACCCGTATTTAATAGTGGTGGTTTGCTGCCAGAAGTTGATACAACACAACCAATTGCTGGGTTTGAGCCCGAAAAGATGCCAGAGGTACCGCCTCGGACTCAAGAAGCAATTGCCACTCCAAGCAGACAAAACGCTGTTCTCAAGATGATCCAGCAAGCAGCGGGACCAGAATCTGTAGATACGCCAGAGAAAAGAAAGCGCGCAATCGATGGATTCCGTTCAGAAGGCGGTATCGATGGAAGTTTCCGCGCGCTTGGAATACCTACAGAAGAAAACAAGGAACAATAATGCCAGTATTTAAAGTATCTTCTAAATTAAACAAAACGAGTGTAATGATCGATCTTGTTGATAAAACCGCTCATTGCGAAGACTGCACACGTCCGTCAACCAAGGCTAACCCAGTAATTAGTTTAGGTTTAGCACCGGACGGTATTCGTGAGATCTTCTCGCATGTCAACTGCCCATCTGCCAATGACAGAAGAGTGGTGGCAGAAGAAGAGCGTAACAGAGAGATTCACCACAGCTCTGCAGAAAACAATCCGTTTGCGTTTGCCGATAGATTCCGTCACATTGCTACTGATTCAATGGTTAGCAGCACAGTAGAGCAAACATTCCCAACAAACCCGCAGTCAAGCATGGATGTCAAGAATATGACAACCAAGCAGGTAGACGCCAACTACGACTCGAGCGGAACCCCCGTACCACCCAAGAATTAATAATGTAATTCGCTGGGGTAATTACCCTAGTGTATGTATCCAATACAGGAGAAATCATGGAACCACGTTTGAATATCAAGGTAGCAGACCTTTTCGACAGAACAGCAGCTGGAGCAGACACTATGGCTTCTCCTGTTGACGTAGACTTCGAGTCATGGGAAGAGCCATGGGAAGAAGACTTCTTTACGCCGCAAAGCGACTTCCAGGAAAACATGCGAGCATACATGGAGCAGCGCAATGGCCTTGGTGCTCAGATTCAACAGTATGCTGACCAGGGTATGGCTGGAAACATGCTCAAGAACCCTGCTCAGGACCGCGCATTGATGGTTATGGAGCCAGAAACTGCAGGCACGCCAGATCTCGTCCTCGCACCTGAAATGCTCGGAAAAGGTGCTAGCAAGATTGCTTCACAAGTTGTAGGCTTTAACAACACACAGATTACACCCGACTGCACATTTGGCGTTGTCGCCTCCTCAAAGACTGGTTCACTGGTCAGTGCTCGCGTAGTAGCAGAAACCCCTAACACCAAAATTGCCGGTACGATTATCGCTGTTGGTGACCGTGAGTTTGCTGTTGTGTGGGATGACAAGACTGCTTCTGTAGAGCGCAAGGCAGACTACGAGTTGGTAATTACTCAATAACCCATGTTCAGAACCCAAAAAACTAAGATCGTCTCTACTCCGTTAGAGGAGGTCCTTGAGGTTGAAGAGCCAATGTTTGAGCCCACATGGGAGCAGGATTGGCCAGATGAAGATCCATGGGAAGATACATGGATCGAAGAAGAACCAGAGCTTCAGCAGATTTCAAACATAGAATACATTGCCGTAGAATATGTTGAGAACGAGATGCAATGGGGAAAACTTACTAACTATGATGGTTATCAGTTTAGTTACCAGTGGGATACTAGATCGAACAGAATTGTGCGACTGGTTGGCAACCGCGTAGATAAGCTGGTTTGGGATCTGTGCGATGACGTTTTACGCAAATATTATGTCAGGCCAGAGCCCAAAAAGGTCGAAGAACCACTTGGGCCACAGATCGAGCAAGCAGTTAATAATGCTCTCACTCCTGTAGCCAATGCTTTTAAGAATCTTGATAGCAAGGTCGAGAAAGCACTGACTGCAAAACCCGCTCCAGCACCTGCTCCTGTACAGGCTGCTCCAGCACCAAGGCCACAGACAGTTCAATCAGCACCTATGCCAACTAGTGATGTGCCAGCAATAAACGTAGCCGACAATGACATTAGCGCCAATGCAATGAGATTCTTGCAGGAATCTAATGTTCAAGATCTCGGCATAGACTATATGAGTCTCTAGGAGAGATTATGGAATTCGCAGAAGGATACGGTCCAAAGCAAGTAAAGAAGCCTTATGTTCTGGGTCAGTTCGTTACCGTATATGGTAACGACGGTACACCTGGTGCTGTTAACCCTGCTGCAACCGCGTACACACCAGTATCTTCCGGTAGTGAGATCACCCTCAATCAATTATGGGCCGGTGGCGTAGTAGGCGTATTGAGTCCCGGCCTCAACCTCAACGTTAATGGTAATGGCAATACAGACACCTCATTCATCTTTGCCCCTGGTGCTGCAACTGCAATCACTGACTTGACCACGGCTGTTCTTAACCTGACACCATCAACAACATTCTCTGGTAGTGCCGGTATTTCATGGCAGGGTTCATATGACCGTTATTCTGCCGCAGATGTTTCTTGGAACGTAATCGCAACTGGCACAGTAACCAGTGGTGGTGGATCACTTAATCTTAACCAATCTGGCATTGGTAGCGTAGTTTACAACGCTTACCGCATCGTTGCCAGCGGTACACCGGGAGCCGGAATCATCAACTGGTCTATCCCTGGATTCTTCCTTGACATTAATGCTCAGAGCATTGGTCAGAACGCCACATATGCTAACGGTGGTATTGGACAGCTTAATATCCAGGACAATGACAGAATTACAATTAGCGGTGGTCAGCAGACCGGATACTCAGAAGATCCAGAACCACTCGCTGCAATCAAGAATAACGCAGACTACTACGGCTAAGGAGTTGACATGGAAAGACAACAGAATATAAGATTGGCACGTACACGTCACGTAGGAGCGAATTTCGACTTCAATGGCAACCCTATTATCCAGAACAATTCTGGTGGTACCGTTCGCCTTAGTGGTCCTATTAGCACATACTCCTGTGGGCACCAATCAATTCCAGGCATCGATACCTGCAGTTGCCAAGCATATTAGGACACACATTAAATGGCAAGAGAAGACTGGAGCGCATCTGCTGAGCTAGGCCGTATGAGATCGGCTGGCATCACAGGTCCCCGTAATCCTGTAGCACGACGCGTTGCTAATCAAGACTTGCTTAACATGGCACGTACCCCAGGTGCAATGGGCGCCATGAGCTCTAGCCCTCTCCTGGGGCCCTCTGAAGGACGTTCACGACTCAACTCTTTGAGTGCTAACGATTTCCTTGGCGAAGCTGGTATGTCACGTACTGCTAACCGCAGAACTGCTGCAGCTACCGGCTCAGATGCACAGTGGGCTTGGCCTAAGTTGCACGACCCATTTGAATACTGGCGTGAGCGCACGTGGTGGTTCAACATGGAAGACCCAGACGAGCAGACACGTAAGATTCGTGACTGGGCTCGTTTGCTTTACACCACTCACTATCTTGTCCCTTCTTTGATTGACATTTATACTCGTTACCCATTGCTGGACGTCGAGTTAATCCACCCAGACAAGAGAATCGCTGATTTCTACAACGATCTATTTTTTGATGGTCTTAACTATAACGAATTCCTTTTCGACCTTGGTCGTGAGCACTGGACCGTTGGTGAAGTATTTGCCATGGGTTCTTGGCACGATGGTATTGGTGCATGGGAAGAAGATGAGATCATCAACCCTAACGACGTTATTGTCGCTAAAAACCGTGCACTGAGAACGTATCAGTACCACATTAAGGTACCTGAAGAAATCAAGAAGCTTATTGAGCGTCGCGATCCTCCACAGGAATACGCAATGCTTATGCAACTCTACCCAGACGTTGTAGCCTGGGCCAGACAAGATAAAGAAATCCCTGTTTCTGATGTCATCATGAAGCAGATTAAATTTAAAACCAACCCATGGAGCGAACATGGCACTCCTATTCTACTTCGTGCTTTTCGCATGCTTATGCTTGAGGAGTCTCTCAACGCGGCCCAAGATGCCATTGCTGACAGATTATATTCTCCTCTTATTCTGGCTACTCTTGGTCTTCCTGATGTAGACCAGGATGGACCATGGGTACCTGACGCACAGGAACTCCAGGCTTTGCGAGATGACCTTTCTATGGCCATCAACTCAGACTTCCGTCTGATGACATACCACCACGGCCTTACTATCCAGAATGCATTCGGTCGTGAATCAATGCCACGCCTGGATGCTGACTTTATGCGTGTCGAGTCTAAGGTCATGCAGGTATTCGGTATTGGTGCTGACTTGCTCCAGGGTGGTAATGGCGGTACGTATGCTGCCGGTGCTCTTAACCGAGAGCTGATTACTCAGATGCTGAGTACTTACCAGCACAAGATCGAACAGTTCATCCGTTCCCGTATGGAACCAGTAGCAGAAAGACAAGGACACTATGAGATGCGTAACGTGGGTGGCCAAATGGTACCTGTTATGGAAACTGTTCTTATGGTTGATGAGGAAACTGGCGCTGAATATGTTGAAGAACGACCCAAGCTGGCCATTCCGGAGGTCCGCTTCCGTTCGATGAACCTGAGAGACGAGACCGTAGAACGCGGCTTCCTTCAGCAGCTTATGGCCTCTGGTTTCCCAATCTCTCTTGGTACGCTCGCTGTCAACATCCCGATTGACTTCGATGATGAAATCGAAGCCCGCAAGGATGAGAAGATCAAGACAGTTGTTGCTGAGCAGCAGTACAAGCGTGAACTGTTTAACCGTCTTACTGTTCTGCAGCTCCCTATTCCGCCAGAGTATGTTCAGGAATACCAGGCTTACATGGCTATGCTCGAAAACCCTGCACTTGGTGCTCAGCTTGCTCCTGGTGCTATGGCTGGTCTTATTATTCCGCCTGCAGCACCTAACATGACAGGTGAAGTAGCCCAGAAGAGTGATGCTGCAATGGGTGCTCAGATTTACCCAAGTGTCAACAATATGGCACAGCAGATGCAAGCTCAAGCTAGCACACAGCGTGGCACTGAACGTCAGCGTCCTGTTGAATCATACGAGCAGCGCAAGAACGCTCCTAAGCCCAACAAGAAGGGACCAAAGAATGGTCCTCAGAAGAGAACTGCAAGCGTAAGCGGTTGGGATGATGATTACGATGATACTCCATTCGAGACCATTACGTATGGTGATCGCATGAAGTTTGCAGTGCCATGGGAGAGCAAGAAGCGCAAGCGCATGAAGCTTGCTCGCGGTATGAAGATTGTTGCTGACGACAGCTACGAGAAGTTTAATGAAGACGAGTTCAAGAAACACTTGGCATCCATCATCGATGAACCAATGATTCAAGAGCCCACCAATCTTGATGAGCACAGCAGCGGCGAAGGTGGCATGGATCAACCTGCAAGAAAACAAATAGATCCTACTGTTGAAGATTTATAGACAACACAAAATTGCATAATTAAATAGGAAGTGCAATTTTTTATTCAAGGATAACCCCATGAGCACACTGTTTAATAATGAAACGCCGCGCATGTTGCCAAAGCAAGCATTCAATAAGGCCAGTTTCTTAAGCGTCGTAAGCCCTCTCGTTAAGCTAGAGATCATTAAGGAAGGTGAAGGGCTTAAGTGTCGCAATGCTCACAAGTTGAACCTTGCTGATAGTATCTATGAAAAAATCGAGGACTAATGATCCTCGCCACTTTCTTCAACACTTCCAATACTTGGTTCAGTTACATTTCCAATTTCTTCTTTGCTGCTGCTGGGTTTGGTACCGTAGCGCGCATTATTTACAAGCTTATTACTAAGCATAGCGATAAGAAGCTTGAAGAGCTTGAGAAGCAGATTGCAGCTAGCAAATCCGATCAGGATGATAAATTTGAATTGCTTTTCAGCCAATTCAAAACAAATGGCGGTTCAAGCCCCAAAGACCAGTGGAACCGACTAGAAACAAAGGTTGACCACCTAATGGGTATTGAAGCCCACGTAGATAAGCTTAGCCAGTCTATTGATCGCCACCTTGGTTACCACGAAGGTCTCAGAGCAGCACACGAAGACGAGGAATAATTGTGAATTGGAATAAACGATATAATTTAAATAAAATTGCTTTTCCATTAGAAATTATACCTGCTCAACCAGAGAAAAAAAAGAAAACAACTTTCATAAAAAACCAAGAAGGTGAATTAGTTTCACATACACCCATCATTCCTGGTACACCTGAAATGTTACGGGATAAAGGCACTTGTGATAATTGTGGTGTAAAAATTGGACCTTTTAGCGTTTCTGGCGGTCGTGGTGAACAAATTAGTGAAGGTTATTATTTAAATCCTAAAACTAATAAATGGACAAGTTTACAAAATATTCAAAAAGGTATAGTTGATGTTTCTCGGACACAAGCTATAAATGCTATACCAACTAGTATTTTGTCGCCTACCACTCCAGTTCTTTGTTCAGAACACGCCGCACAAGCAGCAACATTAATGAATAATTTTAATTCTTCAACTGATTTAGATAATAAAGAGCTTACAATACCTGAACACTGGTTTTAACATGGCAAGGACATTCAGACACCCTATTACGGGCGATGATATCGGCCTTGGCAAACATATTTCTTGGAAGATCCAGTTTTCTATCCGCAACTGGTATTTCATAGGTGCCATCACTTTTATAACATTGTTTTGCGCCGTATGGGGAACAATAAATATTGCCGTTATTGGTTGGTGGAACGTATGGGCCTCATACATGGCATTGTTTATTGAATCAATTGTCGGCATCAGTATGTTTGAGCAGACTCGTGCAGACGCAAAAGTCATTAGAGAAACACTGGGAAAAATTCAAGAATTGCTTTTGAAGATAAATCAGCTTCTTGAACTTGAAAAAGAACAATCTAAGGAAGTACACAATCTGGTAGATGTCTTGGAAGACGAGATCAATCTCCATCACTAATATTTAACATAGTATTAAACATTACGACGATGTAAAAACTGTGTTAACACAAACTAGGTTACGAACATGATTAAATTTGGTGCACCAACTGTAAGCCTTATGGGCAAAAGCGTTCAAGCTGGTAACAACCAGCCTATTGACCTGCACCCTGTTACGTTTGCAGACTTCAAAGAATTCTCTCCTGAAAAGGGATTTCTTTATGTTGCATCCAGAGCAATCTCATCTCGAGTAAATGCTAACTACGACGGTTGGCCTGTAGATCAGATCAAGAAAAGCTACAAGACTTTTATCGGTCGCCCAATCTACGTAGAGCATAACAACTCAGATCCTGATCGTGCTCGCGGTGTAATTCTTGACGCTATTTATCGTGAAACAAAACTCGCATCTGGAATTATTGACGCCAGTGTTTATTGCTTGATGGAAGTTGACGCTGTTACTTTTCCTAAGCTTGCAGCTGCAATTGAAAACGGCAAGCTAAATGCAGTGAGTATGGGTGCCGACGTTGATGGCACTCAATGCTCAGCTTGCGGAAAATACGCAAGCAAGCCATCAGAATTCTGTACTCACATTCCTCGCCTTAAGGGTAGGAACGTTACAGTATACAAGGCCGGTAAGCGTGTTGAGAGCCTGGTATACGAAAGCTGTATCAATCCAAACTTCTTTGAACTTAGTTTCGTTTTTGAACCTGCTGACGAATCCGCTTGGCTTGTACAGAAGAGACGCTTCTAATGCCAAAGCTTAACGTTAGCGACAGCGTAATGAAGTACGCGTTGGAAACGATAAGAGTTCCTATCTCTATCCTTGGCGACTGCCCTCAGTGCGGAAGCAACGGATTCAGAGATGGTATCTGCCCAGACTGTGCGTTTATTCACCCAAACGTACAGGCTGCAATCCAGGAATGGCAAGCAGCAATGGGCATCCAACAAACAGAAGAGCAGATGAAGCAGACCCCTAAAGCTGCTTTCAGAAGCTTGTCGTTTGTAGATGTTCTGCCTGGGAACAACAACTTCAACGGCTATGACCTCTCCGGTGTTTCCAGCGGTAAGGTCAAGTGCCCGCAGTGTGGAGATTTAACGTTTGTTAACGATTCCCTTAAAAAGGGAGAAATATCGGGTTCTTGCGAAAATCCAAAATGTGGTCACGAAATTGCTGGAGCTTTAGGATTTAAAAGACCCAAGTTCTTGGGTATAGATCCTAGGATGCTAAAAAAAGTTAAACGAAACTTTCTTAGCCCTGCGAGTTTAAAGATCGAAGAAAACAAAAAGAAGTTGGAGAAGAACAAGAAAAAGGGAGCTGCTGAACAACAGCAGCAGCCTATGGATCTTGGTGCTCTTCAAGATGATTCAATGAATGCACATAACGATGCGACTACTCGTATGAAGCAGTTCCTTCAACAAGGTGCAGGAATTGAAGCTCAACAAAATTACCAGATCAAACAAGAGAACGCTAACAACAGCGAGGAGCAACAATGAGCCGTTTCGATAACGAAATGTCTAGATACGCAGACAATGCTTACCAAATGCATGGTCTCTCCGGACAAACCACTACTCCAAGACAGATGCCTTATGACCAAACTAGCTTGGTTGGCACTGAGCCTATGCCTGGTGTATACCAAGCTCCGCCAGCTGTAAATGAAGTACAGAACTGGGTTGCTGACCAACCCATTGGTATGATGGTGCAGGTAACTGACCTTGATGCTGCTGACCCTGCAGACGGTTCACCCGGTGAGATCTTCGGTATGCCCGGTAACTCTGCCGTATACGCTGAGGGCCGCCAGATGGCTGCTAGCGTAAGCGTAGATCCAATTGATGAGAGTCTGTACAATGTTTACAAGGCTTCACGTGAGATCCGCGATGCAATTGACAACGAGATCGATTTTGATTTCTCTCGTCTTATGACTGCTGCTAACGAGGCCGCTACGGTTGTTCGTTTTGCTAGCGTAGATTACTCAGTCAATGAAGTTATGGGTACCGTAGCTTCAATCATTGGCGACATCGAAAGCGACCTCGCTACTACTTACAACTTTCACCAGGCTGCCACCGACCTCTACGCTCTTGAAGGTCTCCTCGAGGACATCAACAAGACTGCAGCTAAGAAGTGTGTTGGCGAAGAGTGCGAAAAGCCTGCCACCGAAGGTTCAAGATTCTGTGGCCCAGAGGGTTGCAAGGGTTCAAACAAGAAGGAAGGTTCTGTTTACCTTGCTTCCAATGGTGACTGGTACTACGCCGACACTGTTGACCACTGGCAGGGCCAGGATGGTAACTTCTACTTTGCCACCAACGGTAACCAGGAGACTCTGCAGATTGTAGACGTTCGCGACCTTGACGACCAAGCTGGCGTCTGGGACCGTGAGCTTGTCATGCAACCTAGCTTCCACACCGACGTTCAGGTTCCTGAGTACGTCAACGGTGAAGACGCTGGTTACGTACCGTTCTACAACGATGGTGCCGAGACCGGCATCATTCCTGGCCAAGAGCCTCACAAGCAGGAAGTATGGCCTTACGATGGCACCAACCCTGCATTCGTTCCTTACCAGCAGGGCGTTGTCGCTGCTGTTCAGGACACCCGCGAAAGAATTTTTGACAGTCTCAACCTTGTAGACCGTCTTGAGAAGATGGGCATGGTAAATCCTGACGACCGTGCTAAGCATCTTGCAAAGTTTGAGCAAATGGACGGTGTTAAGCTAGCTGGTTTTGTAGCTTCACTTGACATGCTCGAAGAATCTGGGGCTCGTCAACCCCGGAGCCAAAAGGTGGCAAGTGGGTCAAACCGCATGCCCGAAATGGGTCGGTTGACAACGGCCTCAACAGTTACTCGTCAAAGCGTTGCTTCTGACGACTGGCTGATGACACTTTAACCAATCCCTAACTAAGGAGAAAGAAAAAATGCTTCAATTGAATAGCATCGCTAACGTTGGGGTTCACCGCACGTGCACTCCATTGTACGAGAAGTACGAAGCCACGCCTTACAACACGTTCCTGGACCCTTCGGACACCACGAACATCTACTCGGGCATGGTCATGTACCGTACGGGTCCTGACACTGTAGCAAACGCTGGTTCAGCTGCTTCAACAGCTGGTGCCAAGCCTTTCGGTCTCAGCTGCTTGGACCGCAATCCCAACATTGACGATGTAACTCAGGTTGGTGTAAACGCTTGGGCAGTATGGTTGGGTGGCTCTAACGCCTTCTTCAACATTACGGCTCCTGCTTTTGACACGACTCAGGCTTACACTGTCAACTCGAACGGTACTCGTACCTTGCTGTACACCGCCTCTGGAACTGGTCAGATCACTACCGTATCAGGTGCTGCAGGAACGCTCGCTAGCGTCCCAGTTGCTGAACTGATCGACGTCATCAGCCCCACCCAGATTACAATCCGTCTCGTACCATTCGGCGCAACGGCCTAATTCTGAAAGGAATATGAACAATGTCAAATAACTACGCTGATCACTTGGCACCTCGCACTGCCAAGAAGTCTGACGACTACGTCGCCGGTATCGTCGAGGCTCAAGAGCGCCTTGCTGCCGCTACTGGTCGTAAGACTGCTACTCGTGAAGAGAAGCAACGTCGTCTCGCCGGTATCCTTGCCGACAAGGACAACTACATGGTCCGTCTGGGCCAGGGTATGATTGGTCCCATCCAGCTGAAGCTCCGTTACCAGGGTATGACCCGTAACGTCCTCCTGGAAGACCCGCTCACCCCTGGTGTACCTGTCATGTACGACGTACTTGACGAGTACGGTCAGGCTTACATTCTTTCCGGTAACGAAGGTGAAGTCCGCGTGACGCCCTTCGAAGGTAAGAAGGTTCCAGTCCGTTTGTTCCGTATCGCTACCTTCCCTCAGATCAAGAAGGAAGACTTGTGGTACCTCCGCGTAAACATCGTGGAGTACGCTCAGGACATGTCCAAGCAAGCCATCATGATGCAGGAAGACTCCCGTTTGATCACAGTCCTCGAGGCTGCTATCAACAACTACGCCGTTGACCCCAACCACACCGTTTCACCTAACCACATCGTGAACGAGCTCTCGGGTTACATCACCCCTGACTCACTCTACGACTTGGTCGCTCTCATTGAAGTCCACCAGTTGGAGGCTTCACGTCTGTTGTTCAACCCGATCGACTACCGTGACCTCTACAAGTGGGACATCAACCAGACCGGTTGGGCCTTCAAGGACCGTGTTGTTGCCGGTGAGCGCATCGTTCAGTTCGGTGGTTTCCAGGTTCAGCGTTCGATTGAGGTACCTCAGGGCACCGTTTACATGACCCCAAGCCCCGAGTTCCTCGGTGTCTTCCCCGTCATGTACTCACTCGACGTCGAAGAGAACCACACCCCAGAGAAGTTCCACAAGGGTTGGGTCATGGACGAGCTCGTCTCCGAGATCGTTCTCAACCCCCGTGGTCTGGGCAAGATCGTTAAGGCTTAGTCTTAACAAACGTACCAGTGCCGGGGAGGTCGGATCCTTTGAGATCGCTCCCCGGTCATCGTACCAAATTCGCATTAAAAACTACAGATTTCCTAGATCTGTTAGCAGTGTGCAAAATGTGCACATTGCCTTGAAACAAGGAGAAACAAAATGGCAAGAACAGTATCAAAGTCAAGCGATACAAGCTCAGAGAGTACAACAATTCCAGTAGTGGATCTGGGTGGACACTTTGAAGAGCATGTACCGGATGCAGCAGACAGATCTGCAGCACTCCAAAAGCGTGCTCCAGCATCATTCCAAGGTATGCAGGACATTAAGACTGCAGACTGGATTGAGAACTTGATGGATGGATCAACGGTGTTTGCTAGCGATAAGGGTAGCTTCAAGCTAAACGGCGCTGGTTTCCACGGAAGCATCCAGCCTATTGCTGAAGAGATTCGCAAGGATCCATACCTGTTGAGAGCCGTACAACGTGGACGCATTGCTTTCATCACAGCCGAAGAAGCAGAAAGCAAGATCGCTGAACTCAGAGATGAGAACAGCACAAGCGAGAGCCACATGGATCACCTCCGTGAAAGTCTCGCTGCAGGAGCTAGTGAAAACACTGGTCTGTACAAGATTCCACTGCCTGATGAAGCCGAGCCTAAGCCTGGCAAGACTCAGACATGGGAAGAGGTTTGGGCCAGCAGCACCAGCACACCTAAGCCAAAGAACGTATAACAACCGGTGGACTGCAAAGCTCCACCTTTATAAGGAGCTTAAATGAGCGAAGAGACCAAGAACACAGTGAAGCCCAGCGACGCCGTTGCTGAGCCACTGGGTGCTATCATCCCGAGCGGTACGGTGCTTAGCGGCACCACCATCTACAACGAGCCATGGTTCAACGTTTGGGTTCCTCAGACGTTTGCCGGTACTGTTGTTAGCGGTTCTGCCACAGTTACTCTTAGCGGTAACGGCTGGAACGGTCAAAACAACCAGGGTCTGATTTTTCAGAATGACCAATACAACACAACTGTGAGAGGATTCTAACATGGCTACAACACCCAACGTCGGTCAGGAACAGCAGAATAAGCTGAACCTTCGCGGAGTAACTCGTGGTGGTGCAACACCAGGTATGGTAACACCACCTGTTGATGTCGCCATCATGGTCAATGCTGCTGCCACAACCAGCGGTATCTTGGAACTCTCAGTTGGTACTGGTACAACAACCTTCACCATCAGTGGTTCAAACGGTGTTACCACCACCCTTACTGGTACCGCAACTGGTACACAGGTTAGCGGTTTGGTCTCTGCACTTGCAGCTGGTCCTTTGAGCGGTTACACGTTCTACGTTAACGAGGGTCTTTCTAACTACCTGTACAACACCACAACGAGCATCATTGTTCCTTCCGGTGTTACATTGACGGTTGTTAGTGGTACCGGTGCTGTCCCAACCCTGACTGCTTTTGCTCTCAGCGGTACTGAGGCAACCACCTACCCCAACTACGTAGGTACTCCAAACGCTGCTCCTACATGGATCGATGACGCTACAGCCCACTCATATGTAGTAGGTTTCAACGGCAACATCCTTGGCGGTACAATCCTGAACGCTTCCGGCATTGCTACAACTAGCGGTGCCCTGGTTACCCAACAACAAGTACGTCAGATTCTTACTGGCGCAAATGTTGACGGTGGTAGCTCAGACCAGCGTCTCAACGGTTACTTCGCTTCATATAGCGGTAACCTGTACCAGACTGGCCAGAAGAGAACTCAGCGCCAGCAGAACTAATGGAACACTTACCTTTTTCAATAAAGGTAGAAGCAGTAATCGTAAGAGCCAATGGTGACCAGGAATTTCTTGGCGCCATTGGTTCTACTGCATTAAGGGAAGAAAATGAACACAGTATTGACATCAGCGACAAGAAATAGCCTTGTCAACGTCATTACAGGTTCTGGCTATTCCTTGAGTAAGCCAAAATACCTCTCTTGGGGAACTGGTGTAAGCCCTGCGCTACCCACAGATATTGCTCTTAGCAACCCGATCAGCGGTGTTATCTCTGGAACTGTCAGTACCGTTTCTACCGTTACATCAGGTGATACGTACTTCTGTACGGGTACTTTTACTGCTAGTGGGATTGTTTCGGTTACCGAGGTAGGTCTTTTTACCAGTCAGTCTAGTTCAGCCGTAGGCACTCTTGCAAATCAAGTTGGACCCACAGATACCACTATCACAGTGAGTGGCTATAGCGGCTTTCCAGGCACCTTTCCGTTCAATGTGCAGGTGCTCACCGAAGTAATGACAGTGACATCTGGAAACGGCACGAATGTCTTCAATGTAATTCGCAACGCAAACGGCTCTAGTAGAGTGCTGGGCACAATCCCAATGTTTACTCCGGTCGTAGGACCGGCTGGTTATATGTTCTTGAAAAGCACATTTTCAAGTATTAACTTATACCCAGGGGATAATTTACAATTTAATATCAGCGTACAATTCTCTTAGGATCTAAATGGCTTACCCCACATATACAACTCCTAGATCAATCGCTGGCGCAGCTGCACCTTCCTATCTTTCTGCAACGCTTGCTAGCGGGTATTCTGCTGGGCAAACAGTTACAATTGGCAATACATCTGGCTGGTATGAAGTAAGCTCAAGCGGCACTGCCACCACAAACCCATTGGGAACTAGTGGTGTATTTACGTTGGTGGTTGATTACGGCCTCAGCACAGAGGAAAAGATCCTGTGCGCATCCGGTGCTATCTCTATTGGTGTTAATGCAGTAATCCCAGTGTGGACAGACGGTACACACAACGGCCGTGGCTGGGATGGAACAAAATCAGTAGCACATGCTACGGGTAGTGGCACCAACCCTAATGTATTCCTCGTTAGAACTGCAGTAGATGACCTTCAGTTCAATACATCAGCGGCCACACTAACCAACAACCTTGCTACTCTTTCGGGTCAATATGTCGTCACTAGCGGCATTGTAACTAATACAACTACCAATGTTGCTGCTCTTAGCGGTTCACTCGCTACCTTGTCTGGCCAATATGTTGTCACCTCTGGCATTGTTACAGCTCAAGCTGGTTACATTTCTACGATCTCAGGCAAGCAAGTAACTGATGAAGCAAATATTGCTAGTTTTTCAGGCAGCTTGGCAACCCTCAGTGGTCAATATGTAACAACCAGTGGGATTGTAACCAGCCACACTGGGTCAATTGCAAGCATCAGCGGTAGCCTTACTACTCTTTCTGGACAGTTTGTTGTGCTAAGTGGTGCATACGCTGCCACTTCAGGTAGCCTAAACACCGTAAGCGGAGTCGCTTACTCTGCTTTGCAACGATCAGGTGGCACTATCAGCGGTGCATTGAATATCACCAGCCCCATCCTTGGTGGTGTAACTGCTACTAGCGGACAATCTCTTGTATGGAACAGCACACAATGGGTGCCAGCAACGGTTAGTGGCGGTGGTGGAGGGATCACTTCTCTTACCGGTGACGTAACTGCAACCGGCACAGGTGCAGTCGCTGCAACTCTGGTTGGTACAACCGCTGTTAGTGGTGTGGTAAATGCCATTGTCAATAACAACTCAACAGTAACAGGAACAGTTGCAAACCTTGCCACATTGAGTGGACAATTCGTTACACTTTCAGGTCAGTTTGCGACCCTTAGCGGCGCCTATGCAACCACATCAGGCAACCTCAATACAACAAATGCTAATGTAGCAAGCTTAAGCGGCCAATTTGCTTCACTTTCAGGACAATACTTAACAACGTCTGGCATAGTTACTACTGCTACCGGTAACATTGCTACCCTTACCAGTAACCTCGCTACCCTTAGCGGACAATATGCAACCACATCAGGAATCCTCACAACGCTATCTGGTCAATTTGTTGCATTGTCTGGTGCATACGCCACAACATCAGGCAATTTAAATACAACTAATGCTAACGTTGCAACTCTTTCAGGACAATTTGTAACATTATCTGGGCAATACAATACAACTAGCGGGATTGTAACTTCCCACACAAGTTCAATTGCTTTAATTAGTGGCAGCTTGAACACTCTTTCAGGGCAATACGTTGCTACATCAGGCAGTCTAACAACGTTATCGGGTCAGTTTGTAGCACTCAGTGGCGCTTATGCCACTACATCAGGTAACTTAAATACAACCAATACAAATGTATCGAATCTTAGTGGTCAGTTTGCTTCATTGTCAGGTCAGTACCTAACAACTTCGGGAATAGTTACTACTGCAACTGGCAACATTGCTACATTAACTAGCAACTTAGCTACCCTGAGCGGTCAATATGTTGCTACGTCTGGAAGTCTTACAACTCTTAGTGGTCAATTTGTAACATTAAGCGGTGCATATGCAGCGACTTCAAGTTCTTTGAACACACTTTCTGGACAGTATGTAGCCACTAGTGGTAGCCTTACAACTTTGTCAGGTCAGTTTGTAACGCTTAGTGGGCAATATAACACAACATCTGGTATTGTTACTGGTCACACGAGCTCTATCGCGCTAATTTCAGGCAACCTTAACACCGTTAGTGGTGTAGCTTATGCTGCCCTGCCAGGATCCGGTGGAACTATTAGCGGCAACCTTGTTGTTGCTTCTGGTCTTACTGTATCTGGCACATCAACACACATTGGTAACTCTACGTTTAGTGGTACTCTTACAGTGGCAAGTGCCATTATCAACCCTATCCTTCAGGGTGCTTATGAAGTTGTATCTTACAGTGGATCAACCGTGCTTAGCGGAACGGCTACTCCAGCTACGCTTAATGCAGCAAACAGCTCTTTCTATTTCTATAACACAGCACCATCTGGTTCATATACAGTAGCAATCACCGGAGCACCAACCGTGTCTGGTAGAAGCGCCACTTTTGCTTTGCTTGTAAATAATGGTTCTACGGCTTATTTGCCCAGCAACGTTACCATTAATGGTAATCAAGCGGGTGCAAGTAGCTCAGCACTCCCATTGCAGGGTGCGACAAACAATAACATTACTACATTTTACCAAGGTGGCACAGCATGGTCTTCAGCGGATGCAAGCACTCTTGATTCATACACGTTTACTGTGATCTGCACGTCATCCACCCCAACATGGACATTGTTAGCAGGATTGACAAAGTTCTAATGCCACTCGTAACTACATTCGCAAACGATGCTATCCAAGCACTCAATGTGTTTTCTTCGCAAACTGTAGTAGCTGTTACAGGATCACACATTTATTTTAACGCTTCAAATACTTATACTTTTACCGTTCCATCAGGTGTAACTCAAATTTCAGTCCTTGCTATCGGGGGTGGTGGCGGTGCTGCTGGTGGTGTAATTGCTGGTCAGAATGGCACTGCTTCAACCGTAAAGAACAGTGGTGGAACGACCCTTATCAGTGCCGGTGGTGGTTCTAGAGGAGCAAGCGGTGTCCCAGGCACAGGCGGAACTGCTTCATTCGGAACTGGTGTCACGGGAACAGGATATTCAGGTGGTTCTGGTGGTTTGCGTGGTGGCGGTGGCGCAGGTGGTTACACAGGTGCTGGTGGTGCTGGTGGTGCTACAGCGTCTTCGGCTGGTTCGGCAGGTACAGGTGGTGCTGCCGGTGGTGGTGGCTCGCCATCGTCAAACGGTGGTGGCGGTGGTGGAACGGGCGTTTATGGCTCTGGTTCCAACGGCGCAGGTGGTAACTCAACAGTAGGCTCACCAACAGAGGGCGGTCAGCCGGGTTCCAATGTCACTTACACGGCTGGCGCAGGTGGGCCCGGTGGCAACAACACGTCGTCTACTTCAGAGGGCGGTGACATTGGTTCCTATCCATACACGGGTCTTGTCGCTGGTTCGTCAACCGGACTTCAATCGAACACCGTATATTCGGGTGGTGGAAACGCTAGTGGTGCTGCTGGTGGCGGAGGAGGCGGTTGGCCCGGTGGTGGTGGTGCTGGGCAGAACTCCACAGGGGGTGGTGGAGGCGCTTTAGCCTACGCCAATCTTAGTGTTTCACCGGGTCAGACCTACACGATAAATGTTGGAACTGGCGGAGGCGGATATGGTAACGGTGCCGGTGGAGCATCTGGCGTTGTCCGCATTGTCTGGAATACAACATCAACGCCATCATTCCCATCAACTAATGTTGCTTCAACTACAAATGAAGTGTATAACTAATGCTAGGTAACCGAGGATATTACAGCGCAAACGCCAAAGTGTATGAAGGCTACCGTGGTATACGTAAGCTGCAATCTTATATATTAAACATCTTGTTGGTTGAATTTGGTAAAGTACAACCACTTATCAATGTTAATAATTATGCATTAGATAACGATCAAAATCTTGATAATGCTGGCAACTTCACTGCGAATAATGACCAGCCAGGTCTTAATTGGATAGAACCAATAATTCCTGCTAGCGAAGGGTACACCGCAGAAGAAGTCCTGCAACCCAATGACTTTACAGAACCTGACTATCCGTCTGGCGAGGATGTAGTGCCTTCTTGATTTTACCTTAGTTAATAGACCAAAAGGAGATAGTATGAACGACACACGCAACGCACAAGTAGCCTGGGCTGAATGGGGCGTAGCCAACCACCAGCACTTTAATTATTCAGAAGGTGCTGACCGCATGAACGCCATTGGTGTTTGGCCTCCCAAGTTTCCCATCAATACCGACTGCTCGGGTTCTTGCACCCTGTGGGCATTCCTTGCCAATGGCAATGACCCAAACGGCCTTAACTTTGACCACGAAGGCTACACTGGCACATTCCTTAGCCACGAAGAGCACCTTGCTCTCTGGGTTAAGAATGCTAAGGGTGTTCTTGTAGAAGACGTTTTGCCAGGTGACTACGTAGTTTATGGACCTGGAACGGGCGAACATGTAGCGATTGTCGTGGAGGTACACGGCAATGACATTTTGACCGTTTCACACGGCGCACAAGGTGGACCTGGCTATTGCTGGATTAATGCTCCTAAGACAGTTCCTTCACGTGGTTATCCATTTGATGGCCGTACCCCACAGACGTTTCTCCGCAATGTAACTGACACAGCTAAGACTGTCCGTACCCCCGACAACCTCCCAAAGTAGTTTAAATGACACGTTATCGTCAAAATTTCTTATCAGGAACAGCATCTAATGTTATTGCTAATACCAACCAGCTGACAATTACTGGTACGGGATTTCCCACAAACATTCCAGCTGGCCAATACATGGCAATTACGCTGAACCCAGGATATTACGGCACTACCGCAAGCCCTGAAGTTATCTACATTAACAGTAACACCACCTCCACTGTAGCTAGCGTTACGGCTAGAGCCCAAGAATCCAGTGTACTCACCAGTGGAACATTGGTTCCTTGGGTTGCTGGTCCTTTGGTAGCTGACTACGATGTAACAAACCTTACATCAACCGGTACGTTGTCGTTGAACAATGGACTTAGTGTTGCAGGATCAAGCACCCTCAGCACAACAAACGTTAATGGAGTGCTTACAGTCCAAAGCGCAATTGTCGCAAATGGTACATACTCAACATTTAATACGGGTATCCTTTCTAATGGGAGCGCAACTTTTAACAACAGTGTTGCCGTAAACAGCACAATTACCGGCATACCCAAAGCAAGAATGTACGGTGTAGGTACGACTGTAAACTCAAGCACTTATACAACCATCCAAACAGTTGTTACTGGTACATATGGGTTTGTTTCTGGTGGTATGACCTATTCTAATAATGGTCTTACTGTTCCATATACCGGCTATTACCAGATCAGTGCATCCATTGGTTATTCAGCATATGGTGCTTATGGTGAACCAGCCGCCTCCGGTGTATACGGGTGTCAGCTTGGCATTTACACAACATCAACAGGTACAAGCACTGGATATTACGTCGCAGCAGACGCTTATATTGCAGGAGTGCCTGTAGCTGGGTTGATTCCAGAAACGGTTGTTTTGTCTGACATTATTCCGTTAAATGCTGGCAACACAATTACTTTGATTGGTTGGGCTCCTAGCTTGGCTCTTGCCGGTTCAGTTGCTGGTGCACAAACAACATACGTATCTATTCACTATATCGGTAGCTAATGAGAGTACGTCCTATCCCACAATACGCAGCCGAGCCATTGGGAATCACAACGTACATCAGCGGTTCTCTTGCTGATCCTGACAATCAATACGTTTGGATCAACATTACAAACACTGATAATGGCACTGTGGTGCTCGCTTCTGGACAAGCAACGTGGGAAAGCACGGGTACATACCAGTACACAACCAACTCTAGCCAGACAGCAATTCAAGGAAACTACGCAACCACTTGGAACTACGCCATCAATGGTAGCCCAAGAACGTACGTAGATAATTTTATCATTACTGATCAGATGCCGTATTGGAGCAATCTGGATACGGAACAACGTCAGCTGGTGACGGGTATTGTGCACCGACTTGACAAGAGTTTTGACAGTACTGCTGGTGGTCCATACTTGCAGGAACTCAATCAGAGTGGTTTCTTGATGTATGAAGAAGTGGCCATGGTTATGCAAGACGAAACAATGGACTACATCAACTTCGAATTTCAACCGATCTTTAGCCCTGCTTATCAGGTTGGTATCAACGCTACTGTTCCTTTTCCAACCACGTATTACGGTGTCTTGTCTACACAAACGTACGCTCACTTCTTGAAGCACATTGCTCGTAACTACATTGAACAACCAACGCCAGCTGGTATGAACGCTGCTTGGATGGACCGTCGAGATTACTACAACCGTTGGTGGCAGTTGTACCTGTTTGACAAGGAAGTTGCTGACAAGCAACTCCGTCAGATGAAACGTCAATACATGGTTGGTTCCAAGAGATCCCTTTTGGTTGCTGGTGGTCTTATTCCGCGTATGTTCACGAATCCGAGCCGACCGCATTTTCAATATGCAGCGGTTAATATGGGTGGAGTTTAATATGTGCATGGGTTGTAAGACAGGAACAAAAAAACGTACGACACGCACTTATACCTGCACGCGTTGTAACGAAGAACGTACACAAAACTCATGTGGACGCCTACGTGAAGTATGTGATGTTTGCAGAAACAAAAAAAACCCATGTGAGTGTGGTTGCGGTGGTTTTGTAAAAGCTGCACTGAATAATTCTAAATTTATCAGTGGGCATAACATTAATTTGCTTACAATTGATGAACAACGTCGCCGTAGGTCTTTACAGCGTAAACGGTACGTAGAACTTAATCCAGATGGCCCTTCAGTTGCAACTCGTGCCAAGATTGCCAAAACCGTCAGCCAACGTCACAAAGAAGGCGCGTTTGTAAATGCCTACGGGAATAAGGTATCTAAGGTAGAATTGTCGTTAAAGCCTGTCCTCGAACCACTTGGCTACGAACACACTGGTGAGGGTGGTTTTCACATCCGCGCTAAAGGCGGCAAGACTCGTATTCCAGACTATGTTAAGCGTGATACCCGTGAGATTGTAGAAGTATGGGGAACATACTGGCATCGTGGCGAGAACCCGCAGGATCTTATTGACTGGTATGCAGAGCAAGGTTGGAATGCCCGCGTGGTATGGGAAAATGAAGTAGCCGAATTTGCCGTAAACATGGGTGGAGTATAGTGTGTCGGGTATCAATCCACAGCCAGGCCCAGTAGTCTCAGGCACAGGCACAGGTTTAAGCTACCAAGTTGAAAGCCCAATGCTTGTTGTCAAGCAGAAGGAAATCTGGGCACAGACAGATCAGCAACGTTTTCATGATGAAGCTTTGCAATGGTACGGAGAAGAAGCCATCGTACGTCAACTGTGGCGTGCAGAAGATCAGGTCAATGGGCTGGTCAATTACTGTCTCACTTGTCAAGACAGCCCAAACCCTACAGCACCGTCGCTGGCAACGCAGAGCCGTGTAAACCAGGTGTACCGTCAGACTGGTAACAGCTACTGTCCAGACTGCTACGGTACGACATTCAGTGGTGGTTTCAAGCCAATCTGCTACCACCTTTACATGATCGCTGCCGACACACCACAGCAACGCTCCAACCTCAGCACTGGTCAGTTCTGGAAGAACACTCCTCAAGTACAGTTCAGTTGGTACCCAGAAATTCGCGTTGGAGACCTGGTGATCCGTGTAAACCAATGGACTAACGGCACTCCAACATCTTTGGGTGAACGTTTTGCCGTAAGCACGGTAAACCCTAACTCAATTCGCACAGGCCCTGGTCAAAGCTACAACACAACAACGTACGTCAATCAAACAACCACGTTGGAGAATGTACCACCAAGCCACCCATACTATGGAGTGCCAGTTATATGAGCGAGATGGTCCCAGTACCAGAGCAAATTGCTAGACAAATTGCAATGAGAGCTGTAGAAATTGCGCGCGTTATTGGTCCACGCAAAACCGGTAAAGCCCTTCTTGGTTTGACACCTATTTCACAAGAAGGTATTATTGGTATAGATGCTAGTGAAGAAGTAAGTTATATTCTTGATCTAGACCAGGGTATTGAAGAGCACCCTATGACCAACCTTGCTGGTCGTAACGTGCCAGTGCGCAGTCCTGGTGGAACAATATTTTTCCGCAGAGCTACAGAAAACAACATTGGTACTATTCCGATTATTACTAGGCTTTCAAAAGACGGAAGAATCTACAACGGTAAGCCGGAATGGACCTACCCTGCAAAGCCCGGCCTCAACTTTATTCAACGTTCACTAGAGATGAGCGTAGACGAATGGTGCAGATCCGCAAACACTCAAAAAGTCGTTGACATGATGCTATTATCGTCTATCAAAGATGATGTAAGCATGTTTGTTTATGGAAAGAAAGCCAGCGTATAATGTTCGTAACAGCCGTAAAAACAACAATTATCGAAGCATTAAACGCAGGATTTAGCCAGCTGTCTAGCCACCCCGTTGATAATAGTTTAGATCTTGTTCCCAATAGTATAACCATTGAGTATCCGCTAGAGTTAGTAGCGTGGCCAACCATTCTTGTGCAATTCCGCGCAAGCAAGGTTCAATGGACTGGACTCAATCCAGATATTTATTCTGTTTCATCCAGCGGTATTTCTATTAGTGGCACCACATATTCGGGTACCGTAGTAAACAGAACCGGTTATTTTGAGGGAAGTATTGACCTTCAAATCATGGCAATGCACTCAGAAGAGCGCGACCGCCTTATGGACAGCGTTACAAACTTGATCCTTATGGGTGCGGGTAGCCCCGCTAGCTCCGCTTTCTACGCCAGTATCTACAACAACGACCTGGTTGGATTGACGCTGTTGCCCAGCACCTATACCAATTTGGGTGACAGCATTAGCTCAGGAACTCCGTGGAGCCCAGAGGAATTAACTTACGAAGCCAGCTTCCGCATCAACTGCATTGGCGACTTCTACGAAACAAAATACAACTACGAATTGCCACAGATCACAACAATTGTTACGAGTGGGACCCAATACTACCCATCAGTTTCATCGTTGTACCAGCCAGGAACCCCCTGGTATCCGCTTCCTTAATAAAACTATGAAAAGAAGTATTGTAAAACTACGCAGATTCTGCACAAGACCGTGAAGGAGATTGTATGCCCAATACCCCTATTACCAACTATTTCACGCCTGGTGTGTATGTAACCCAGTCGGGTACTTCGCTGGCCTCAGTCAGCAATGCAAACATCAACATTGCTATTGTCGCTGACCAGCCTACGCCAGGTACAAGCACCGACACGTTCTACGGTGTAGTCCCTGCGAGTGGCCTTAACATTGGTCAGCTCACTACACCAATGGTTAACACGACTTCTACTGGTACGTATTCTAACTACGCCGGTTACACCGTGACCTGGGTGAACTCACTCGGTGTTACAGTTACCGGTACTTACGGTACCAACTTTACAGTCTCCACACCAAGCGGTAGCCCATTTAGCTACCTTACAACCAGCGGTACTGCTGCCAACACAAACCTTGTAACTGTAACGGGTAACGGTACGCAGTGGGTGTTTAACACGACCACAACGAATAACATTGTTGCCGGTTCTCTCGTAACCATCACCGCTGTAACAGGTACTGTCGCTTTCGCTAGCGGTACGTACACCGTTGCAAGTGCTAACTCAAGCGCTTTCTACATCAACAACACCACAAACGGCGGTATCGGTTCAACGACAATTACGGGTACTGCAACACAGAACGTTGTTCCTAGTGGCACCGTAGGCATTAGCTACGGCCACAACTGGGGTGCATACGGCAAGTTCCCTAACTTCAACGCACTTACCACTGCAATTGGTCCAGCAGTTAGCGGAACAACCATCGTAAACCCAGCAGTTCTTGCAGCACAACTTGCTTTCCAAAACGGTGCAAGCAACGTAAGCATCATGCCGGTTGCCAGAATTTCTACAAGCAACACTGGTCCTGCACAGTTGAGCGACTGGACACGTACTTTTACTGCTTCTAGCGGTATCAACAGTGACCCAACGTACTTGATGAGTTTGACCGGAGTAGACGTTATCGTTCCTCTTTACGGGTTTGTTAGCACAAGCGGCGCAACAAATGGTCAGATCATTCCTTACGGCGCAGGCACATTGGCAAGCGGCATCAACACTTACCTGAACAACCAGTTCTCATATGGTACAATGCAGCGTGCATTCATCGGTGTTGATGGCACTGCCAACCAGGTAACCTCCACAGCACTTGCATCACTTGCACAGTCTTTCTACAGCAAGCGAATCAGCTTGGTTTACCCTGCTGTTGTTAACTACAACCCAGGATTCAACGCAGTTACTGGCTTGAGCACAACGAGCTTCAACATCCCTGGCTATTACATGGCTGCTGCTATTGCTGGTGTATTTGCCAACCAGCCCACCGTAGCTACGCCAATCACAAACAAGACCGTTGCAGGCTTCTCAAGCATCCCTAACCAGATCAGCGAGATCGACGCATCAACTAACTACCTGCCGTATGGTATTACCACTGTACGACAGAAGCGCGACGGTAACTTCTGGATTCTCCAAGGTTTGACAACTGATACTACGTCATGGGTTAGCCAGGAAATCTCAATCAACGCTATTGGCGACTTGCTTACACGCAACGTAAGAACAGACCTTGTCAATAGCCAACTTGTTGGTGGTCCATTGACCAACGTAACTTCAGCAGCCGTTCTCGGCACTGTACAGGCTACGTTGACCAATGCTCTTAGTGATGGTTTAATCCAGTCTTACCAAAACCTTAGCTTGTCGCTAAACCCAGCAACACCAACAACCGTAAACGTCACATTCCAATACGCTCCGACGTATCCGATCAACTACATCCAAGTTAGCCTGAGCCTTAACACTCAGACTGGTACCGTAGTTGCTCAGAATGCTCAGAGCAACTTTGTAGTCTACTAGGAGAATATATGGCAAAGTCCACATTCCGCGTAGGTGGAGGATACACCGCGTTCGTATACAACGGTCAGCCGTTGATTTACGCTCAGGTAATCAACGAGCGCGCTCCTTCACCCGTCGCATCACCAACACCGGTTCAGCCACTTGACTCGCCATATCCTATCGAAATCGCGTTGCCCATTGCTCTTACCGCTGGATCAATTGAGCTTACGTTCCTAGAACAATGGAATGCAGAAGTCTGGGCACAGCTCGGCAGCAACTTCACCACAGCTTCTGACCTCCTTGACGTGTTCAAGGCCCAGCTGGCACAAGGTGAAGTGACATGCGTAAAGATCATCAATAAGCCAGACGGTACACAACGCAAGATTGTTTACCAGGGGTGCGTCGTTACAAACGTCCAGATTGATGAAATGATATCTATTGGTGTAATGACAATTCCTAAGATTGTTACAATCTCGTATCGCTCAAGAAAAGAACTCTTCTAAGAAAGGTAACTTAAACAATGTCTGCTCGTTCTTTTGTTATTCAACTCCAGCCAGGTCAAGGCCAGGCTCTCCTTCCTGATCACCGCAAGATGATCCCTGGTGTACAGTACGTCGTTGACGCTGACACCTTCAACCGGATCTCTCTTAGCGCACGTCAGAACGTAATCCAAGTTGTAACAGTCAACATGGATGCTACTAACACTGGTGCTACCAGCGTTAGCGGTACCTATGTTCCCGCCCAAGCTTCTTCAGGTATCAACCGTCAGGTGTTCGGTGCTGGTCAATCAGCGCTTAACATCCTTGGTACCGTAAGCCCTAACGCATCAACATTCAGCCTTGCTGGATTTGCTGCACAGGGTTGGAGCGCCGGTGGTGAGACTGGTTCCAACACTGGTATTAGCACTCCTCAGTCAACTTTGAGCGGTAATGCTGTCAATGTTGCTTTGACAAGCCCAGACGGTGCTCGCTACGTACTCGGTTACAACGGCACCGCATCAACCATCTCTGGTGGTTGGGCTACCGTATGGTATGACTACAACAACCGCTACATCTCAACTGCTTCTGGTGTTTCTTTGCTCGTTAAGCAGGACAGCCTCGGCACGCCTTACGCTGTCAGCGTCAACACGACTTTGTCAGGTGTAAACGGTAACGTTGTTACTGTCGGCACAAAGCAGGGTGAGTTCGCAGGTATTGCTCTCACGAACATTCCTGCCGGTAACTTCGGTTTCATTCAGATCGAGGGTACCTGCCCAAGCGCAGTTGTGGCTTCCGGTACTGCTGTAGGTGCTACCGTAGCTGTTAGCGGCACAAGCAACAACGGTGTTCTTGCCGTTCCTGCAACCACCACTACATCTGTCAGCACTGCTGGTGTTGTAACTGGTTCAGCCCTTGCTAACAACACTGTTGGTACAGTTCTTACTGCTCCTGCATCAGGCACCAATGGTCAGTTCTACTCGGTCATTGAGATCCGCAGCCGCCGCTCCAAGAAGCCCTACAACCGCTTCCTGAACAAGAACTAACAAATAGTTGGTAGGCCGAAAGGCCCTAGACCCAAAGGTAACATGACAACAAAGAAGAACAACGGATGGGGGATTGAAGACCTCTCCCAGACCGGTGATGCAAACATTGATTCATTCCCAAACGAGTGGAAAGATGAGTTTGAAGGGTTGCTGTTTCTCGGCAAGCTTGAAACTGAAGTCACAAGTATTCCTTATCACAAATTTGTGGTAAGAACCCTTACAGTTAATGAAAAGCTAGAGGTTAGCCTACTAGCAAAGCCATTCATCGAAACGATCGGTTACGGTCGTGCTTACAGAGCCTCTGTAGTTGCAGCAGGCCTTGTAAGCGTGGATGGTAGAGACATGGTCCCATTGAGTAAGGGGATCAATGTCATTAGACAAAAGTATGAGTATATCGTTAACAACTGGTACGACACAGTTGTCGACATCTTGTATCAGGAAATCGACAAGCTCGAGACCAAGGTTATCCTTATCCTCCAAGAGTTGGGCATCATTGATGCCCTTATCCCCCTTGACGTCTTTGAAAAGACAGAAGAGGAAAAGGATACCCCAAAAGGTGGAGAGTAGATCCGTACATCATTGAGGAAAGCGAATTAGCTTATCAACAAGGTGTATTGAACAAGCCCAACCTTAACATGGTTCAGCAAGCAATGCTTTCTGTCGTTAGAATCCGTAAGAACGAAGAAGAATACGATCTGGAAGTTGCTAAGTTTGAGCAGAATATGTTCATCAACAATCCTGAGCTTTACAAAAAGTACATGGAAAAGAAGGAACAAGACGCTATCAGTGGCAACACTGACATTCAGTGGCTTGCTCCTGAGAGTGTTGAAGAAGCTGCTGAGTTGGTAAACCTGTTTAGCGATATCGATAAACAGCTCAAAGAGATGGAAGACAACCCAGATTCACCGTCAGCAAGTTTCCTAGATTTGTTTGGCGGTATCAACGTGGACGAGATTGGAGGTGATGAGTAATGCCAGATCCGATACAATTACAATTTGAATTCCCTGACGATGCTGGTCCGTTATCCGAACGATTTAATACCCTCGGCACAATTTCTAGTCAGATGCGTGACGACTGGCAAACCATTTCCGATTCAATGCAGAGTACTCTTGATAAGGCCGTAGATATGCGGTCTAAGATTGTAGAGCCTCTTAACGAAATGCTTACTGGCATGAAGAGTGTCGTTGATCTTGTTTCTCAAGGCATTAAAGATAATGCTACAGGTGCCAAGGAAGTTCTGGCCACCATCAACACTATCCTTCAGAGCTCAAACAGCATTAACGCTGTTATGAATAGAACAGGACAAAACGGTCCTGGAGCTGCCAGCCAAGGTTTCTCTAATCCTCTTGCCAATCCTATGGCATGGGGAGCGTACGCCAACCAGATGCACAACTATAGCTCCGACCCTTTCTGGAGTGCAAGCAGTCGAGAGTCGCAGTTTGCTGACCCTAACCACCCAGACTTCTTTGAAAGTAGGGCACGCATTGTTCCTACCGAAGAAGAGTTGGGTGGAACTGCTGCAGCTACCAGCAGGAAAAGATCAAGTGTTCCTGTAGAAGAACCATACGAAGAAGATCAAATCCCACATGCCAGTGGAAGATTGGCTGATGAAGCTCAATATGACACTGCAAGAGCTTCATACAGACCTCAATCCGCCATTCCTCTTAATATTTCTGAATTGTATCCTAATTTAGCTAATGCTGGTTATTTTGACAATCTAAATAACTACAACTATCAGCACGCTCCAAGCATGGCAATTTCTGGTTTAACGCAAACCATGCAAGACAGTGCAATCGGTCAGCTCCTTGGCATGATCCCAGGTGCGAACACTATCATTCCTGGTATGTCCAACATTGCTCAATCTTATGCAAAATGGGCAAGTGCTGGGCAACAATATCAAGCACCTGCACCTGGTGAAGAAGTTGGCCCAGCACCGGCTGGCAATTTCTATACACAAGCTCAACAAGCATTGATGTCTAAGCTTGATTCACTGGTTGGTTCTTTAGACCGTTTTACTCAATCCAGCACTGCGGTAAATGCAGCAGGAATTATGAGCACAAGCATGGTTGCTTACAATCAGTTTAAAGTAGCAAACAATGCTATCCGCTCAGATATTTCTTACCCGATGCAAGCGTTGGGCGACATTACTGGTACGGTAAGCCCCACACAGTTTGCTTCATACAAAGCTCAAGCACTTGGTTACAACATACCTGAAAAAGCTTTGTACAGTACTACTGACGCTTACACAGCAATGCTGGCTGCCCAGCAGCTTGGTTACCGAGGGCCTGGTGAGGTCACTAATTACGAGAACTTAGACTATCAACTTCAGACAGGGTATGGTCTTAGTCACGGTGAAACCCAGCAGCTTATGAGTTCTGCGCTTGCCTATGGTCTTGACCTTAATCAATACACCACTGGTTACGAGCAAGCAAGAAAACTGGGCGCAAGCACCGACACAAACATGGCTTATGTAAGCCAGAACTATCAGCTTGGTGCTGGTACAGCGGCAAGCCTTGGCTTCCGTGGTAGTGCTGCCACAGCGTTTGGTAATGCTGCCGTAGGATTTGGTGCTGGCAATTTTGTTGCTCAAGCTGCCGGTATGACCGGTCAGGAACTTATGGGTACTCCGCTGGGTATTGCTTTGTTCGCGCAACAAGCTGGCACTTCATTCATGGACTCATACTCAGCAGCTCAGAACATGGGGGCAGCACAAGCAACCAAACTGCAGTCTCAGGCCATGATGCAGTTATTGCAACAGATTGGTATTCCGGTCAACACAATTAGCAAGCCTTCCGACCTTAACCCTTATGCAATTAAACTAAGTTTAATTCTCCCTCAGCTTGGTGTTACTGATGTTACAACACCACAACAGGCAGTTGTTTGGGCGTACAGTATAATTGCACAGGCTAGAAACCTACCCAATACAACCTCTATGCTTAGTAGTTATACTCAACCAACGACAGCATCGGGTACGGCCACGCAAGGTGTTCCATCAACATCAACATTCCTTAACAGCTTAACCACTGACACTAGTGCATTGGGAATAGCTGCAATGAATAACGGATTGAACGTAGCCGGAACTTCATCGTCGACATCGGCCACCACATCTAATGGAGTCACCGTACAAGTGGCGTTGGCACCAGGATTACAGAACATCCTTACTGCTGCAGTTCAAAGCGCAAACGCTAGCGTGACAAGCCCATCAGCAAGAGTTAATCAGACCACTACTTCATAATGACAATTATTAATCCGCCTAACATGCTTGTTGATGACAAGCCAAGTAATGCTACGGCAACGCTTGTTGACAACACTACCGGCATTACATACAGTTTCCCATACAACGTCAACTCAGTTAACTGGACCTACCAGATGAACACAACCAGCATGAGCACCATTGGTGGTCGTGTGACACAACTTCTTTCTGCTCGAGCCAACACGGTTGTAATCCAGGGAGAAGCTGGCAGTAGAGAAAAATTGCTCACACTCTACGGCAATTTTAAAACCATGCAAGACAACCAGAACATTTATAAAACAAGTGCGACGCTTAACATCCCACGACAGGGCGGCCAATCTTCTTTCTTCAACACCCATGTTTGGCTTGAGCAAATGCAAATTGGTTGGAGTGTTGACACTGTTGTTTACCCATACAGCATGGCATTTGAGATCGACAACGATCTCAGTGGAAATTCAGCGTTATCAACAGCAATTGTAAACGATGCGTTGAACAGAATTACAAGTGGTATTGGATACAATTCCAACTACCTTGGTTTCACTTCCCAAAGCGTAAACATTAGCTTATAGATAGGAGAATTATGGCACAAGATTACACATACTCAAACTGCAAGATCTCCTCGCCTATCTTGCAGCCCGACAAGCAAACAGTTCAATTTAACGGTCTAGCTTGGAGCGTAAACGGGATGATTCATCAGGTTTCTAGTAACGATCAAAGTTGGCAAACATGGCTGGGAATGCAACAGTAACACTCTTTGATGGTAACAGATCCATCACGTTTGAAGTATGGCTTCAGAGTTTCTCTACTGCCACTACCAATGAATTTGCTTCTACGCAAGTACGCTCAGGCGTTTGCTGGATGCCAATTCGTCGTGCAGAAATGTCCGTCTCATTCTCTATTGTGTGGCCACTTGTCAGTTTTAGAAAAAGCAAGGACTTGGGATTTGAAAATTTCGATCCTAAAGACGGATTTGGGAAGATGCAGTACTTCCAGGATGTTATCCGCAAGCATCAGTTAGCACTTGTAAACGGCGGGACCAACACACCCATGGTTCTGAATTACTACAACAACAGTGATCCCGGCTCGCCCATCTACAACACGCTGATTAGCAAAGACCCTCTACCTGCTTTGCAATACACAGGCTGGATTCAGAATGTAGAAAAGAACTATATTAGATTCCAGAGCGCTTATCAAACAAGTTACAACATGGTTGTTATAAACAAGAACCAATCAAATCCAGCACTACCGTCATTCCAGAATTCAACATCTAACACTGTATTGTCCAGAACATATGCACCCACTGCTGCTACTCAGAACTTGTACGGTAAGAATTGGATCAACGTGAATACAGTGGCAAGTGGCACTAGCTTAATTCAAGGACTTCCCAAATAATGAGTTGGAATAAATCAGGTACATTCACGTACACACCAGATATTAGCTGCTCTATCAGCACGATCAACAACGGTGTTATTGACGTATCTGCTGATATCACAAACTTCCAGGTCACAAGAAACATGAATGCCACAAGCTCATTCACAATGACGCTTGCCAACCCTAGACGTAAGTACAACCGCGTAATCAATACGATGGACAAAATTACGGTGTTTCTTAAAAGAACAAATTTTGTTCAAGTTTTTACGGGGTATGTGACGCTGGCACCGATCGAGACGTTGGTGCCAACACCGGTAACAGTAAACGCTTACTGTACGTTGAGAAATTTGCAGCAGACGTTCTGGGATGACACGCTTCTGCAGTTTCAATCTTTGTTGCTTAACTACATGGACAGCTCTGCATCCAGCAGCAACGCTACCTTGAATGATGGTGGTATTGCTCAGGTCATTGTCAACCTACTTACCAAGGTAGCTGGATGGGATCCAAGCAGAATCCACATCGCTCCAGTACCACAGAAGTTCCTTGATATCGCCGGTTCAATTGCAAAGAACCAAGACCTTTACAATTCTACGCTTAACCAAGCAGCGGTAGAAAACATCGCAACCATTCTTGGTGTCAACAATATTACCAGTGGCAAAAGCGTATCCAAAGGCAAGTATACATACGGCAAAGTACAAACCATTAACGACACGTCTGCGCCGGACGGTGGTGTAGGTACAGCGTTCTCAATCTCTCGTTTTGTTGCCCTAAAGACTGCTGGTCTTAACGGAGGTAAAAAGTACTTCCCAGGTAAGAACAGTTTGAATGCAGTCGACTATAGCTCTATAAAAGACGACACTTACTACTGCTCTCTACCGTTCAGTTACATAACCAACACAAGCGTTAGCGGTGTAAACGCAGCAAAGCAATGGGTTTCTTATAACCCATATAACCCTAATGGTATGGACTACAACGGACGTTTGCTTATTGCTTCCAACGATAAGACCAACCAGGTAGTTGTACTGAGAGCCACAAGTGTCACGCAGAAAACAGATGCAAACAGCAACCTTATTTATCAGAACGGTTCAACTGTTGCTGATCCCAATGTTAACTACGGCCAGGTACACCCTGGCGTTGTAGCTTATCTTAATGGTGCTGTAAGCGATCCAACACTATGGACCGAGAAAATTCCTGTCGATTTCTCATACGTAAAGGTTGCATGGGCTGACGAATCACAGGTTTCTGTTCCAGGGCCACAGCCAACAATTGCCCAGTCGTCCTCCAACAACATCGATTCATATCTTGGCATCAACACTCAATCCGCCACCACGTCTACTGTTCTTACCAGCGCAGCGAAAGCATTGCTTACATACTTAGACCAACAGATTGGTGCTATGTACAGCCAGGCTACAAGCGGGCCTGAGTACAGAGAAACCCCCAACAACCCATACACTCACTCCGGTGGTTGGTTCGACTGTTCTGGACTTGTGCAATGGGCATACAGACAAATTGGCATTAACATCGGCGCCAACACTTTTGCACAGTGGGGTGCTGGTAATAACTCGGATGCCAATGAGAACGGTTTGTTTATCCCTAAAAGTCAGATGCCACAAGTTGGAGACTTGCTTTTCTGGGATGTGCCAGGGGACTATAAGCCAGGAGTAAACGGTCCACAACCTGCACACGTTATGTGCTTAACGCAGGATTTTGATCCTAAAACTGGTGTAGGCCAAGTAATCTCAGCTTCAGATTATGGTAGGCCAGTAGCTTATGGCTCAATTGTTTGGAGTCAGATCAAGAATGGCGGTGCTCCTCCCGGCTGGGGCATGTCATACATGGGTGCACGTAGACCACTATCCAAGATCTCTGGTATTGCAGGTTCGATAACACGACCCATCTCTGTGCCCAGTACTTCTGCATACTCCAACTACACAGGATCAGGTGCTTCAAACTTTGCCACATCCAGCGGTTCAACGTCTGACAACGCCACCATTCTTACGGACATTCAAGGATGGAACACCACGTGGATTGCACCCAACTATAACATCACCGCAACCACACTTCAGGGAACGCCCCAAGCATTTTCGCTTGACAATCCGTTGCTACAGGACCTTGACCAGGTAATTTCTGCTGGTCTTAGATCGTATATGAGCGCGCCAAACGGCGACTTCATTGCTTGGTTCCCTGATTACTACGGTGTTTACGGTCAAGACCCTGCACTTGAAATCTCTGATATTGAAATTATTGACTTCCAGATCTATCACAATGATGACGCATTAGCAACTCACATTGCCGTGATCGGTGACACTACTGGTATTGGTAGCTCTATCAACATGGTCGACTTCATGACCACTCAGGGCATTGTGAGTATTCAAGACGCCACCACTATGCAATTGTTGTTCGGCACGCTCAAGAACAATGCATCTACCGACGAACAAAATGCTCAGATTGCCATCAAGTTCTTGAATAGATATGGCGTTAGACCACAAGTCTCCCAGCAGAATATGCTGCACAGTCATGCATTAGAGTACTTCTTTGCTTTGCAAACGTTCATGGCTCAATGGGGAGCACAGTTCGTTAGCAACGTAACGTTCACTTTTATGCCTGAGCTGTACCCAGGAATGAGAATCGTTATCAACTTGGACAACGAAAATGGTGGCCAGGATCAATACCAGTTCTATTGCACACAGGTTACACACAATGGTGACCGTGTGGCTGGATTTACTACGCAAGCAACGCTGACTGCACCCATGAAGAACGGCGTAGTGATGCACTACGGTTTGGATTTTGTGTCATGAGTGTAATTAGCAAGAAGGTAGATACTAACGATGGTGTACGCAAGGTTGTTTTAACAACTTACCCTGAGCTGCACCCACTCAGCCAGGCCCCGAACGCTGCTCAAAACTACTACTGCTTGGCATTTGACATGAAGGGTTTTCAGTATCAGGTTGATCTGCAGGCTATGCCACCAGGAGTTACGATTGATCAGCTGGCTCCCAACCAGGTGTGGTGGGTGGAAAAGCGCACTTCTTTATATCGCTTGTATCTATACGCTGGCCTCCAAGATCCTTCAACATTACAGATTGACAGTACCGCTTCACTGCCAGCACTCCAAAACATAACTACGTACAGTGGCACATATGTAAACCCCATACTTACTTCTGCTTATGAAACCGTGGCGTTCAATCCAGGGGTTTCGCTAAGTGGTATTGTTAACCCAGTAATTATGAACACCGCCAGCGGTTCATTCTATTACTACCCAACTGCACCTACTGGTCAGTACAGCATTGCAATAACTGGTATGCCTACCATGCAGGGTCAAAGCGCAACATTTGCTTTGCTCGTTGCCAATGGGCCTGCTGCTTATCTCCCTTCCTCTATAGTTATTAACGGAGTTCCAGCATCTTCGGGAGGGCTACCGGCCCAGGGATCTACATACAACAACATCACTACGTACTATCAGGGTGGTTATGTTTGGACATCTGCTGACCCGAACACGGTGGATTCATACACGTTTACCGTGATCTGCACATCATCTAAGCCCACCTATGCGGTCTTTGCGGGCCTGACTAAGTTCTAACAGCAATGTACTATAACCCTTATTTTACATAAGATATTATGAAGACGATCACAGTTAGCAACGGCGATATTCAATTAAACAGCGGAAAACTGCAGTTTTCCTATGGTTCAAATAAACTAGCACAAGACATTGCTTTGTGGCTTGAAGAACCTTTGGGGACGGGGTGGACTACACCTAATTTTGGTAGCCTTCTTCCTGGCATGATCGGTCAATCTCAGACTAGCGGAACACCCGCAAGCATTGAAACTGAGATAATTAGAGTGTTACAGTTGTACCAGGGCAATCAAATCTTGGCACTACAAAATGCGCAAAATTCTGCTCAACTATCGATCTGGAATAGAAACGAGATTATACAAAACATTGTTTCTGTCAACGCAACGGTCTCAAACAACAACGGGACACAGATTAATGCCACCATTGTCATTCAAACACTTGCTGGCAACCTTGTTAACTTAATCGCTTCTATCAATAACAACGGAGTCACGGTCCAAAATGGCTGATACAACAGGAATTCTAGCTAGATTACAAGCAGCTCTCACCACGTACGACCCTTCATGGGACGTAAGCGTAGGCAGCCCTACCTACAAGATCTTTGAATCAGTTGCTCAGGAAATCGCAAACGCTAACAACAACTCTACGCTGCAGACTTACAGCTACAATATTAACACAAAATCCGGTAGTGACCTTGACACGTTTGTCAATTTGTTTGGTATCTATCGTCAGCTCGGTAAGAGATCTGTTGGAACCGTATCGTTTATTTCAAATACGCCAGCCATCAGTATCATCAATATTCCATTGGGAACTCAGGTAGCTGTACCAGTTGGCCCAAGGTACACAACGCCAATTTACTTCACCACTACTGCGCCTGCTATTATCCCAATTGGCGGCACACAAACAAACGTGCCAGTCATTGGAACCCTGCCCGGTGTGTTCGGCAACGTTCCTGCTAATACCATTACGGCAATGGTAACCACTCTTAACGGAGTCACGTCAATTGCCAATGTTAACCCCACTACTGGTGGTACTGATCCTGAAAGCGACGCCCAGCTTCGATCAAGATGGCAGGCTACCGCATTCAACAACACTACCGGCACCAACGGTAAGTACATTGTTACTGCTTTGCAGAACCCAAACGTCAACCTTGCCAACGCTGTAAGCTCACAGTCTTTCTATGACGAACAGTTGTCAATTCAAGCAACGGTTAGTGGCGGCTCTAGCAACGTAACATTCCAGATGATTGCATACAGTGGCATGACTAACGTAGTAAGTGGCACTGTATACAGCGGAACCAATATCGTTACATATAGCGGCTTCACTTCATCAACAACTGGCACTGCACTTGCTTCTGGCCTTCAGGCAATGGTCAGTGGTGTTGCACCTAATTACGGTATTAACGTAACGGCAACACCTTCAGGAAACACAATCAACCAGGGTCTTAATATCCAATTCGGTGGACCTAGCCCATACCGCTTGACAATTGGTAGTGGCAACACGCTTAGTGCAAGTGGCGTAACAGGTGTTACTGGTGCAGTTACCATTAGTGGCACAACGTACACGGAATACGTACGTAGTGGCAACCCCGACATCGGTGCTCCAGGAACTTTGTCCTACAACCCAACATATAGCGGCTACCTATATCCACAGGGGAACGAGCTTGTAGGAACTAGCTTAAACTCAGCAAGTCAAACTGTATACGTTCCTAACTCTGACTACTACTACAACAGCGGTGGTACGTACACAGTAAGTGGTACCTTCTCGCCACAGCTGTTCTTGTCAATTGCTAACCCCACAAACAGCGGGACAATGTTTATTGGCAACACGGTTGAAGTGATCTCGGAATATAACCCTGCCTCCAATCGTTCATTGACAATTACTAGCGGTAACTACGTAGACGTATTTATCGATGGTACAACAGCTGGCATTGCTACCGAACAAGTTGTGTTTAACCCATCCTTTACGTTGTCTTCGGGCAATAGCATCAGGTACTTGAACTCAGGGAACTACGTACTTGGTAGCGGTGGCAGCGCAGGCACTCACACAACAACCGATACTCAGGGTGACTACTACATCCCACTTGATCGTCAGCCACTTATCAACTTCCCATCGCAGCTCAGTGCAGCTTCTAGCGGAATTGCTGACACTTTTTTCCTTTACAATCCTATCAACAACACTGGGGCAACTTACCCAATTTGTTTGAATCCATACAATTTTATTACGTTTACTGGAACCGTAACGGCGTCCCAATATACGTATATAAATGTTTACGGTGTAACAGTTACTGGATCCACCGTATCGGGTATTAACTTCGTTTCTGTTCCAAACGCAAACACGTTCCTGGCACCCGGGTTGGCGTTGGCACAAGATGGTAGTGGTATCCTCGGTGCTGGTACGTGGATTTCAAGTGTGTCGAGCAGCGGTATTTACTTGAGCTCATCGGTATCAAACAGCGGAACAACAACCTTTAGTGGTAAGTCCGTTGCTTATCCAATTTACGATAACACCAATCAAGCGAACAGTGTTCACTCGATGACAGGTATTGTTCTGGACGCATCCACACCGCCTTCAGGATGGCCATCTCAGCCATCTACTCCATCATGGGTACAGTACACACACAACTACAACAATGACGTTGTAGACGTAGAAGCACTTGTTCAGCAGAGCAGACCATTTGGTACCAACACCATGGTTCACCAGGCCGTCTTTCAGCGATTGAGTGTAAGCGTAAGAATCGTATTCTCCAGTGGGTACAGTCTGCCAATTGTTCAGTCGAGCATCTTGAACCAACTTCAGAACTATTTCAATGGCAGCGGGTATCTTTCTATCATCTCGTTTGCTCAGATTCAAACCCAGATCATGAACGTAGCTGGTGTATCAAACGCACGTGTTACAAGTGTAAGCACAACGGCTCTGGATGGCACGGTTCTCAGTACATACACATCAGACTTCCTGCTTCCAAGCAACCAGTTACCATTGATCAGCAACATTAATTACACAATTGTTGGAGCAAGCACCTTCTAATGCCGGGCAACGTCTTCCCAATATCTCCTCACTCTACCTTAGCCAAGAAGGTAGAGAACTTCCCTGAGCAGATTTACAACTTTAATGAGGGCGACAATCTCACAAACCTTATGACCATTTTGCTTGGCAACAGTGGAACTGGTCAGCTCAGAAATATTCAGACCGTAGCACGCCTTGGGCAAGAAATCATTGAGTTCAGTAACCTGGACAACATCCTCGGTCAAATCTACCAAATCAATAGAATTTCATCTGAGATCTATAGCTTCGCTACTAACCCGTTCATTGACCAGCTTCTTAATGCGCAATGGGAAGAAGTGCAACGTAAGGACGCTCTTTACCGCGAACGTTTGCTGGGAGCAGCGGAAGCATTTCAGATCGGTGCCAACCTATGGGGTATCCTCACCTTGTGCGAAGCTATCACTGGTATCAAGTTCTATGCGCTTGAAAGCTGGAGAACTCCTGGGTATGGCAGAGCAGGACTCAACGCAGGTCAAGAAATTGTTCTTATCCCCTTGGTTGACGGGAACGTATTCAAGTGGGATCAGAGCAAGGCTCAGGGAATTCTTTCTGCAATACAAAAGATTGTCCCCAACAACTACATCATTAGTTTTGGCAATCCATATCTGACAATGACGCAAGTGCCGCTAAGCAGCGTTACCGTTTCTGGCGGCAATCCAGTGGGTTATTCTGAATACTTTTATTTGCAGCCAACAGTAACGGCAACGAACATTTATACGCCAGCAAACATTACGCCAGGTGCTGGTACTAGATACTGGCTCACAAGAAATCAGCAAAGTGTTGCTCCATACTTTGCTCACTTACAGACTGAAGAAATCATCATTGACCTAACGGGCAACATTGTAAACGTTTCTAGCACAGATACAAATGGAAACGGTGCCCCAAGTAATAGCGTTGCCATCCCTACAGTACAAGTTACATCTACCCTTTATGGTGCACAATAATGTCGATCATCCCAAGTAATACTGACCCGTTACAGGAATATGTAAGCGGTGGTGCGACTCCACCATTAACAATTAACGGGCTTGTATATAACAAGATCTATGCACAAACAGGTGTGCTTGACACCATCAAGACCAACCAACGCACTGGGTATACAGATCCCAACATCAGCATTGTTAACGGGTCCAACAACCTCACTATCTTTGACCAATTTGTTGAAAACACGTGGATCTCTAGCCAGCAATTCGGTGGACCCAACAGCCCTCCTGTTATCCTGACATACAATTTCAGTACCAACACCTACTTTAACATTGTCAAACTGTATGCGCTTAATGTTCCATGCTTTGTTGAACTAGGTTGGATTGACACCAACAACAATTGGAACGCTCTTCCTGGTTCCTCCACGTTTGTTAACGCCGGTGGCTCTGATATCTACACCACTACTGACTGGTTGCCCCTTACATACAACGCACCGTCTACACAGTACACACCCAATTTAGCAATCCGGATCACACGCAACCAAGCGGTTCAAGGTATTAGCAATGGTATCCCTGTAGACCTTGCATACTCGGTGGGCCTTACATCCGTCAGTGTCCGTTTGCAAGTGCTGCAAGAATCTGATGTACCTTCTGCGGTTATCAACGGAACAAACTCCGTCAATACGCAGAACCGTTTTGGTTTCTTAGAGAACTACACGTTTGTCAACGATCCTATAGCCAACATTTATGGCAATGACACTGCATTCTGGAAGTGTGCACCACAACCAACTGGCGACTCCATTGTTTATTTTTACGCTCAGGTAAGTGACCCTACGCCAACAACGATCAACCGTCTATACATTGACCCAATGTACAGCGGATGTAAGTTCAACATCTACTGGACTACTCAGTCCACTGCAGGTGGAACTGTTGACCCAGGTCAGTTCACATGGACACCAATTCAGAGAGACTTTAATCTGCGTAAAGGGCTCTATGATTTGCCAAACGTTACGTGTACGTACTTGAAGTTTGAGTTCACACAGCTTATACCAGAAGCATATGACCTGCCTGTTGACGTCATCACAAAAACTGTCAACGTGTTTCCTTCAGATGTTGAAGAATATTACAGTCAAATTGAAAGCAACATTATCGATGGAAACTCTGTTCAGTACAGTTTCCTTGGCAACAACAACAACCCACAAACTTCAACTACCACAAACCTGAATGCTTCTACGCTGTTTGGCCTGTCTTCAAATACTATCAACAATGACATCTCTTGGCCAAACCTAGGTTCACTTAATTCTTCACAGCTTGGTAATACCACTACGACTGCTCTTACAACCAACTCCTACATTACTGACCCTACTTTTAGTTACAAAACCATTGACAACAATGGTAATTACAATAACGTTGCATACAACCAGTTCTTGCAGCGTCGTTTCCCGTGGACAACCGTACACAACTACACTCAGATTACTATTGATCAGAGCTGGCACGAAGCCTACTTCACGGGTATCCAGTATCTTACAGCGTTTTACGAACAACAGTTTGACGATATCCGCAGCAACCCAACCAATCTGATCGCAAGTAACGGCACCACCAACGGTTTTATTTCTCAGAATGTTAACTACGTGGGTCTTAACCCCGATGACACTGCCACAACAAAATGGTACTCAACTCTTGATACATTCACCAGTTTTAATATCGGTGCTCTTACTAGTGACTGGAGCAGTTTCTTAACAGATTCGCAAGTTCTTATGAACGATTCATCGGTTCTGCTTAGCCAGTACAGAGATAATTGTTCCGCCAGCGGTATTGGCAACTTTGGAACCAGCACCATTGTTGCTGTTTCAGGTCTTGCCAGCAACAACTCTTATAGCATTCGTTCAGCAGCGTACCCAACATCGAGTAACGAAATTGCGTATACAGATGCAAACTTTATCACGATCAACAATTGGTCAGGTTTGAGCGGCACCACCGTAGCAACACAAAAAGTGTCTTGGATTTCTGGCACTACAAGTGGTACCGCTAGCGGGTTGTCTGTTAGTGCTGGTGCATACACAGCTGTATACAACTTCACTATTCCAGGTGTAGCGGCAAGCGGTACTACGCCATGGCTTCTTGATTTTGGTGCTCCAGCAGAGGGTGTTACTGGTTATGGTGTCTATAACCCAACGAACCAATCTTTAAGCTATTACTTCTACACAGGGGTACAAGTATCCGGCAATAGCTCTGGCATCTCACAGGTAAGCGGAACGCTTAGTGCCTACACACAGTTCGTGAATTCATCCAATGCTCCTGTTAGCGGTACGGTCGTACCAGGATCTACGGTTACATTCGCATCCGGTAGCGGTAGCAACCTTGGCTACTTGACATCAACGAACTATACCAGCAGCATTCCAACAAACACAATCCAGCTCGTTATCAGTGGCTTTGGTAGCCCGTACAACTTGTACCAACTTGGTGCTTTCCCATCACCAACAACTACATGGACATCTCCACAAGACCGAAACAACATGCGTGTAAGTGGTGTTGCCAGAATGTTCTTACCCTTTACTGATAAGGGTACATACAGAATTAGTTTATTTGCAAGCAACGGTGCAACGCAGACAGAGCTTGCGTTCAAGCAGTTCTCATCTGGGCAGATCCCTCTCAATACGTGGTTTGAAGTACAACTGGAATCTTTTACGGGTAAAAACTACTCCAATTTCTACGTACAAATTACCCAGGTAAACCAGTTTGTTGACGAAGTATTTTACGTAAGTATGCTGTCACCCTTCTACCACCCAGTACGTTTTGAGTACAGCACTATTAGCGGAGCTGCAACCAACTACCAGGTAATCACTGGTCCTATTAATGATCCTACATATTTTGTGAGCACCACATCAGGTATTCCAGCCAGTGGTATTCAGCTGAGGATGACCGCTCTTGACCCAAACGTTTTCATTTCTGGAGTGAGTGTTGTTCCTTATTACAAGAGTAGTCCTTACTATGCAGAACTGGATATTGATTACGTTGGCAACAGTAAAACCAACGAGGTCAGTTCACGTAGAGCTGTAGCGAACAAACCGTTCTTTCAGAATACTACTGAGGTTTATCCTCTCCGTTTCAATGTAGATACTGTAGTAGGACCTACGACAAATTACGTTTCAGCTTGATCTTTTTCTTGATCGGTGATATGATTTGTTCATGTCTTCAGATAAAGTTATATACATCCAGAGAAGTGAAATTCTCAATGGAGTACTAAGATACAGCAGTCTGGACGAAGAAGTCAAGAAATTATTTTCATTGGATTCCTACGGTACTCTCCGGGATCGTGACAAGATCAGCTTTTTTGATGACTTGATCAGGTATAACGGTTACGAATTGCAGTTTGAAGATCAAGATGCTGAGGACAGGTACTACTCCCTCTTGGCATGTAGTAGGAACCCGTACGAGGTGAACAGTCCTTTCTTGGATGATCACCAGCTCTTCCCATTTCAACACATCGGGTTGAACTACGTCTGGGAACAACTGCATTCTAGCAAACCAAGGGTGCTGGTCCAGTGGGACACTGGTGCTGGTAAGACTCTTCTCAGTTGCTTGACCAGCCAGAAATTGTTCGATGCTGGCGATGTGGACCTTGTTCTGGTCTTCTGCAAAAAGATCAAGCAGTACGACTGGGAGCAAGAGTACCGTCGTATGACCCATCTTACTGTTGCACGTGTTGGCGAGAAGATGACCCGTGCCAAGCGTCATGCATTTTATGAGCAAGATAAGTCGCAGGTGCTAGTTCTTAATTACGAGAAAGTGCGTGACGGATCTCTCAAGAAGGTCAAGGGAGAACGTCGACGCGTTAAATCGTATGACCGCACTGACCTTCAGCAGATACTCGAGATGGCGTCCGACAAGCGTGTGCTGGTTGTCATTGATGAATCACAGAAGATTAACACTGGCACTAGTTTATTGAGTGATGGGTTTACTCGCTTGATCAACGAAGTGGCAGACACTATGGTGCTGGCGCTTACAGCTACTCCCTACACCACCAGCCCACTGAACATCCGCAACATTATGTCAGTGGTTGCTCCTGGTATACCGGATGTAAGCGACATGAGTCGCGACAAATTTAAGTCCATGTACGGCAAAGAGTTTGGTCTCTTTAACAATGGGTTTGTCCAGGAAGTGTACGTCAAGGAATGGGACCGTGCCAAGCTCCCTATCTTGGGTAAGAAGCACGAGGACTGGACGCACATCGCAATGAAGAGTGACCCTACTATTGCAGCCCAGTTTCCTGAGAGTATGCCCAAGCGTCTGGTGTACGAGCTGTCAGATCTTGACCGTGAGATCTACGACTGGGCGGAAGAGCGTGCTCGAGAAAAGTACAACCCTGACAATCAGGTAGCCAACTGGTCATACATTGACACCCTGCGCATGATCTGCAACACCACCGAGGGACTGAAGAACAGTGACAGCAAGTTCGCCAAGGAAATCGTGGCAGAATTTGGCAGCGACATCAGCATCCAGAACAGCTCCAAGTATCAACTGATCGAGGGCAACCTTGAATCCTACATTGAAAATGGCGACAAGTCTGTGCTGTTTACGTTCTGGACAAACGGAACGCTGTTCCCTTATCTCGAAGCCCTAAGGGCTAAGTTCTCTGGCGTACCCATCCTCCCTATCTGGGGCGTGGGCATGAGCAGCGACGAAGTAACCAAGAATATCAAAACATTCAACGACACCAAAGGACCGGCCATCCTGATCACCAGTGATGTCGGTCAGGAAGGGCTGAATCTGTATGCGCCATACCTCTGGAATATTGAGATTCCAAGAACTTATGCGGAATATAAACAAAGAGCTAACCGAATTAACCGAGCTGACTCGAAATCAAAGGGAATTAATCACACTTGGATCTACCGCCCAGTTGCGAGCAATACAATCGAAGAGCGCGTTGATAGTAAAGTTCTGCGAAGAAGAGCTGAAGCGGAATCTATCCGTGGAGTAGTCGACGAGCTAGGCGACATGGAAGACACTATTGATCTAACCCCTAAGGGTTTTCTTTTCTAGAAAGGATGTAAAGGTGGGGAGAACTTGGTCCCAGATAGTGAGGCGGCTGAATGTTTATCGTCGTCTCCAGAAGGGCCCGGTCTTCCTCGGGGGTCGCAGTCGGTGTCATACTTTGACTCCCCCCGAGGCCCTTCTGTAAACATTATGCAATTAACAATTGATTACAGCTGGCAAAACAATGCCACGTGCAGCACCATGGACCTCAATGATTTTTTCTTAGGTCACGGTAAAAAATATTCAAAAGCAGTATCTGATGCGTGCACCTCTTGTCCGGTAAACAAAGAATGCTTAGACCATGCATTGAAGTATGAAGAGTATGGTTTTTGGGCTAACACCACGCCGCAAAGACGAGTAAAGATGCGCAAGGAACTTGGCATCAAGGTAGAAAGCATCACGTACGAATCTCAAAAAGCTGCTGACAAAGATGCTGCCAAGATAGAAGAGACGCGTGTTAAGATTAGAGGGCGCGGCAGAAAGCCACGCAATCTTCAGGAGCAGCTATGAGATCAGTTAGAGTCGGTTTGGTAATCCCCGTATTGAATAACTTCGATCAAGCAATCGATGCCATCTACTCAGCTAAGAGTGAAAACGATCTTAGGATCTACATCCAACCACAGTATCGTTATCAGGTGCCATTGGCAGCAGCATGGAATCGTGGCATCAAACAAGCTTACAATGATGGCTGTGTTGTTACTATTGTTAGTAACGACGACGTTCTGTTCGCCCCAAACACCATCGATGAACTGGCCGATGCGGCTAGAGACATGAACGACGATGAGATCATGGTGCACCCCAACGACATCCTGGAAATACTGGATGACCCGTCAGAAATTTTATTCTTAGACGAATGGGGCGACGAACCACTTAGTCACGAAGATCAAACATTCTCGTGCTTTGCTATCAGATCAGACTTTACTTCTGAGATGGGTACGTTCGATGAGAACTTTGACCCAGCCTGGTGGGAAGACACTGACATGAAGTACCGTATCAATCTCATGGGTTACAAACGTGTGCGTACACACATTCCATATGTGCACCTGCGCCACCAGTCAACACAGAAGCTGAACCTTCCACTCAACTCATTGAAGAGTGGCGAATACTATGCTAAGAAGTGGGGTAGCAACGGTAGAGGCTTGACAGAAACGTTTACCAACCCGTATAATGATCCTAGCTTAAGTCCTACAGAGTGGAGAAAACTGTGAGCAAGACGCGCGTATTGGCATGGGGCGACTACGCCTGCAGTACTGGATTCGGCACCGTGATGAAGAACATCATGAGTGAGTTAAACAATACTGGCAAGTATGAGATTGACGTTGTGGGTGTCAACTATGACGGTGGCCCATACGACACTGAGAAGTGGCCAGGCACACTGTGGCCAGCCATCAGCGCACTGCGCACACAGGGTCCATACGGTGACGTGTTCGGTCGACAGGTATTCCTAGACCTGCTGGGAACACGTGAGTACGATGTTGTGTTTATCGTGCAAGACACGTTCATCGTTCTGCCAATCGTAGCTCAGATCCTCGAGCTGCAGCGCACTAAAACTAAGACGTTCTCCACTGTTTACTACTACCCGTTCGACTGCGCACCACGAGAAGAGTGGGTCACTCAGTGTGTTGCTAGCTTTGACTTCCCTGTTGCTTATACGGAATACGCAAAGAACGAAAGCCGAAAGTTCATTGGTGGTTTGGCAGACAAGCAGCACGTTATCTACCACGGTACCAACACCAAGGACTTCTACCCATTGTCACCAACCGACAAAGAATCTGCACGCCAGTCAATCTTCCCAGCTCAGCTGCAAGACAAGTTTATTATCACCAATGTCAACCGTAACCAGGGGCGCAAGGATGTGTCTCGTAGCTTGATGATTCTCAAGCAGCTGAAAGACATGGGTGTTAAGGAAGCATTCCTTTACATGCACATGCAGGAGACGGACTTCGGTGGCAGCCTTATGCAAATGGCACAAGCTATTGGTGTTAAGCCAAGCGAAGACTTCACCGTACCAGACCCACGTCAGTTCGGTGCGCACAGTGGATTTCCCATTGAGTTTCTCAACGGTATCTACAACGCTAGTGACTGCTACTTGACCACCACACACGGTGAGGGTTGGGGACTTAGTATCACTGAATCTATGGCCACCAAGCTTCCTGTTGTTGCTCCTGACAACACCTCAGCACCTGAGATCCTGGGTAATGACCGTGGCTGGAGAATTAGCAGTGGCCGTACACCTTCGCACTGGATTATCAAGGACAACGACAACGAGCGTATGCGTCCGCTGATGGATGTTGAAGAGGCCGCCAACACCATCAAGTACATCATGGACAACCCTGACGAAGCTGCTCGGCGTGCTGAGAATGCTTACGCATGGATCCAAGAACACACTTGGTCAGATGTATGCAAGCAGTGGCTCAACGTGTTCAAGCTGGCGGCCAACAGCGCAAAGTCTAAGAACCTGTTGAAGGGACAATGATGAGAAATAACGTACTGTTGATCGTTCCTACGCGCAGTAGACCAGAGAAATCTTTTGAGTTCTACGAAGCGTTCAAGGAGAACTCAAGTATCACTGATCTCTTGTTTGCCCTGGACGATGACGACTTTGAGTACCCACAGATCGAGGGCGTACAGTACGAGATCAATCCACGCATGGGTATGAACGGAACGCTTAACTTCGTAGCCAACAAGTACGCTGAGGAATACGATTACCTTGCTTTTATGGGTGACGATCACCGCATTCGTACCAAGAATTGGGACAAGGAACTTGTGTCAACGATCACTGGCTTTGAGAATGGCGTAGCTTATGGCAACGACCTGTTGCAGGGACAGAACCTACCAACAGCTGTCTTGATGGATGCTCACATTGTACGCAAGCTGGGATACATGGCACCACCTAAGCAGCGTCACCTATACCTGGATGACTTCTGGAAGACGCTTGGCGAAGGTCTGGGTACACTACGCTATAGCCCAGGTGTAATCATTGAGCACCTGCACTTCACCAACGGCAAGGCAGACGAGGACGCATTGTATCAGGAAGTAAACGCACCAGCTTTGTTCGATCAAGATCGCAAAGCATATGGCGAGTACATGCTTCACGACTTCGTTAATGATCTGGCTAAGCTGAGAGGTTAGCATGGAGTGGAAACTTTTTGGCGGTGAAACTTCAGAGTATGCCAGCAAAGATTGGTATGAAAGTCGTGAAGTAGCCAACCATCTTGACCAGCAAGAACACCGTGAGCGTTTGCTTAAAGCGTTTTATTTCGTTCGTGAAGCAATTGAGATGGGTGCTAAGTCTGTTGTAGACCTCGGATGTGGTGATGGCGGTCTGCTGTCATTGCTTAAAGATGAGCCCATTGAAGCATGGGGCTATGATCTTATGCCAGTCAACGTTGAGTACGCCAAGAATGTTAGAGGTGTAGATGCACGTTACACCGACTTTAACAACGATAGCAGTATTGAATACGCAGACGTTGCTGTCATGACTGAAACGCTTGAGCACATGGAAGACCCACACTTAGTCGTTAGAGAATTGCCATCCAAGTTCTTGGTAGCAAGCAGTCCATATAATGAAAACGACGTATCACACTATGAGTTCCACCTCTGGGCTTGGGATAACGATGGATACCGAAAGCTTTTAGAGCAGGGCGGCTACACAGTTATCAGGCAAGAGAATGTAAGTGGTTGGTCACAGGTTTTGCTGGGAGTTAGACAATGAAAATCCTTATTACTGGCTACAAAGGATTTGTTGGCAGATACTTTGTTAGAAAGTACGGAAGCGACCACGACATCACTGGCATCGACATTGTAGACGGTCGTGAGCATGATGTCCGCGAATTCTTTAAGCGCAACAGAGAACACTATGATCTTGTAATCCATCTAGCAGCTGTTGTAGGTGGCCGCATGACTATCGAAGGCAACCCACTCTCTGTTGCTGTAGACCTTTCCATTGATGCAGAGATGTTCCAATGGGCATTGCGCACTAAGCCAGGACGCATCGTTTACTTCTCTAGCTCCGCTGCTTATCCCATTGATCTGCAGACAAGAGATTCCGGCATCAAGCTTCGTGAAGATGCTATCGACATCAACAACCTGAAGATGCCCGACCTTACGTACGGTTGGAGCAAGCTGACCGGTGAGTACCAGGCACAGTTCGTTCAGGCGGAAGGTGTCAAGGTAAACGTCTTCCGTCCGTTCAGTGGTTACGGGGCTGATCAGGATCTGGACTATCCTTTCCCATCGTTTATTAAGCGTGGCAAAGACCGTAGCAACCCATTTGAGATCTGGGGTGATGGATGCCAGGTCAGAGACTTTATCCACATAACTGACATTGTCAACGCAGTTGATGAAGCCGTGCGTCAGGATGTAGAAGGTCCAGTGAACCTGGGCTGGGGTAGACCAACTTCTTTTAACGAGCTTGCCGAGATAGTATGCCACCAAGTGGGCTACGAACCAGAGATCAAGCACATTGAAACAGCACCTACCGGAGTAATGTATCGCGTGTGTGACCCCACAAAGATGCTGTCTTTCTATCAGCCAAAGATCTCCCTGGAAGACGGTGTTGATCTAGCACTGGCATTCAATGTCTGAGATCACCGCACTGATCAGAACCATCGGCAGGCCAACACTCGGCAATGCCATTGAGTGCGCAAAGCGTGAGTTTGACAGAGTAGTTGTTGTCGCTGACAACGTTGATATCTCACAAGATGTTGACAACGTTACCTACTTGCGTACCGGACAGAAGTTCGGATTCTATGGAGGAGCGGCTATCAACATGGGTGCTTACGCCACAACCACCGACTTCTTCTGCCTGCTGGATGACGACGATGAATACGTAGATGGTGCAGGGTACAAGATGAAGTCCTGCATCATAGAAGAACCTGATGTTGACATCTGGATTCCCGGCCTTCTTTACAACGACGGTGCGACTGCATGTATGTCAGATGCAGCAGGTGTAGCGATTGGCAACATTGCTGTCCCAACGTATCGCACACAGCTACTGTGGGAGCAGCCATTCCACGCCAAGCTTGGAATCCATGACATCAACTGCATAGATTTTTATCACGTCTTGTCTTTACATGCCGCTGGCCATAGTGTACAATGGTACGGAGAAGCACTGTACAGGGTGAGACCAGAACTATCTGGTAGATTTGGAAAAGGAAGCGTATGACGTTTGATGAATGGTTGAAGTTCGGAGTGGACAATGGTTACTGCAGCGAACAGTTCTGTGACACTCATGATGGACCACCTATGCACGAGAGCGAAGAGCTAGCGTGGGAAGAAGGTGGCGATCCTTGTATGCACATGGTGCGTCTTGGCACACCATCTGACTGGGACATCAGCGAATAATCCGTAGATGCAGCACCTCCTGGGTATGAGGAAAACTACCCACCAGCCCTTGTAGCTCAGGGGAAGAGCGCTTCACTTGTAATGAAGGGGTCGGGGGTTCGAATCCCTCCGGGGGCACTATGACATTAAACCAAGCAGCAAAGATCATGTTGGAGCTGGCGAAGATACCTGCACAGCCCAAGTTGATTGCAGCGTTTAGTAATTACTCAGCCAATAGCATGTGGGTCAAGGGTGTCTTAAAGGCCGCTGCCCCAGCTGCGAACAGTATGAGTAATCCCGCATACGAAGAGGCGATTAACGTCTTGCGTTTGAACGGGATTGATGTTAACATCTTTGATACCAACTAAGTAAGGAGTAAAAAATGCACCACGAAACCTGGTGGACAATTCTCACTGATCCCAACCACCTCATTGCAGAAGCAATAGTAGGGTTTGTGGAAGAACTTCTCGTTCTTGGAATCGGCTATGCTTTTGGTCGCAAGAAGATTTGGCAAAAGATTCACAAGCAGTTCGATGAAGAGCACAACATCGAGCACTAGGATTGGCCCCAGTAGCTCAGTGGACAGAGCAGGTGGTTTCTACCCATCTGGCCGGGGGTTCGAATCCCTCCTGGGGTACGCAGTAACAAATAAAAAAACAAATAGAAAGGCATTAAAATGGTAGTATATTTTGAGGTAGTAATCTGGGCAATCCTGGCAGCATCGTTGCTGGCATCAGTGTTCTCTTTTTTTAGCGCATTGTTCCAGCCAGCTCGTGCGTTCAGAAAGAATGGTCAGAAGAAGTACGTGTGGTTGTTGTTGATCTTCGTCTTTGGCGTGTTCGCTGCTGCTCCATACCTGCACTTGATCCGTCCTAAGCTTATCTTGACGCGTGAGGTGCTTGACGTACGCAACGTACGCTACGGGAACTAAGGTTCAGGATGGTTAGCTCAGTTGGTAGAGCTCCTGATTTACACTCAGGCGGTCGGGGGTTCGAGTCCCTCACCATCCACTGCATTATAGTAAGGAGAAACAATGACAACGTTGATGAAGACAACAGCAAAGAATACCATTCAACTCGCAACGATATTAACGTTGTGGAAAATGGGAAGAGAAAACGTTAAAAGAAAGAAGCTCATGGAAAAAACGCCAAGAGAAGACATAATTATTAAACCTTACGAGTTCGGTGTATACGAACCAGCCCTGATTGAAATCATGGGCACGTTGTCATCGCTTATGGAAACCATCTTGCGTAACGGCATTGATGTAGACCCAACGGTAATGAAGTCGGCACAAGAGATCATCAACGATTTTCAAACCGTGCTGGACATGAAAAAGAAATACCTAGCAAACCTAGAAAAGGAAAAGGAAAATGGAAATTAAATTGAGTGTCAGTATCGGAGCAACACTCCAGGTAAAGAATGCTAAGGGCGAATGGGACTGGATCAAGCCAGAGGTCGGCTGCGAAGTTAAGCTAGTAGATGGTGAGATCAAAGCAGAAACACTCCCCGTACAGTTTGCAGCTATGTGGGATGACGTAGTAGGGCCACAGTTTGCCAACGTAGTCGTTGAACTGATTGAAGGTTCAGTGCCAAAGCCTGAAGCTGATGAAGTTGCTGAGGATTCCACTGAATCTGGTGAGGAGTTCATCGAGAAGCTCACCGCTATTATGGACGAGAAGCCGAACACTGATGAGGATGATTACTACTAATGCAAGTCTGGGTTGTAACTACAAAAGAAAAGGGCAAGGTTGTAGGTGTTTACTCCGATCCTGCTTATGCTAAGAAGAACATTGTTGACCCTGACAACGTAGTGGTTACCAAGTTTCAGGTGAACGACACTGTTAAGAAATCAAAGAAGAGTGCTTGATGAGTGCGTTCGATGAATTCGATGCGTTCGTAGAGAAGCACAACATCAAGGATGACGAGCTCGGTGCAGCATTCGCTGCCTGGATGTCAGGTGCCACTGGTTGGGACGGAGACTTTCAGAAGGTAGAAGAATGACAGTCGTCGCTGCAGCTGTTACAAAGAAGCATGGTGTTGTTCTCGTTAGCGACTCATCTCTTGAATCTCAAACCAAAGATAACGATGGTTACAGCAAGGTTTGGGTTGACAACAGCATGGGCATGATCTTCGGTGGTGCTGGTGGTCTGAGAGAAATCCAGATCATCAAGCACCACATGGGGCTACCGTACTATCCACCGTACATGGACGTAGAAACTTTCGTTGTTAAGGAAGTGGTGCCACGTATGCGTGAAGTGCTCAACGAACATGGTGCCAAGATGGACAACTATGAAACATCGTTCATCCTTGCTTGGAAGAACACCCTGGTGACAATCGATGAAAGCTTTGCTGTCTTTGTGCCTTCTAGCAACCGCTATGCAATCGGCTCAGGACAAAGTGAGGCGTTCGGTAGCCTAGGCAACCAAGGACCATGGACTCGTGATGATGTGATCGGAGCAGCCAGTCGTGCTACAATCACAGCACTTGGAGTGGGCGGACCATTGTGGGCAGTAGACACAGTGTCAATGCAACTAGAACAAGTATGAATTATTATTTGACATTCCCATCCGGGACTGCTAGCTTTTATATAACAACCAGTAAGGAGAAAAACAATGACCAATTACATTATGCCCAAGCGCAAGACACCCGCTACCACTCCACTCCAGGAAGTAACGGAACCTACATTTGGGGAAACTACTAAGGCTCCAACCAGAGCTGATAAGCGTCGTGCCAGCGAGCAGGATGTAAACTCAGCAGATCTTGACACCGTGTTCGGTAACCTCTTCGAGGTCATTGGACAGACCGACATCACTGAGCCATCACCAGATATCACTCCTCTGCAGATCGACAACATGGCGCAGGAACTCCTGGCTGTTCGTGACGCAAAGGATGTTATCGAAGGTCGTGAGTCTGCACTCAAGGCGTATGCCACAGAAGTAATCAACATGCAGATCGCTCAGACTGGTCAGGCTGCTTCAGAGACCAGCGGTTACCTGGTTAGCCCTGAGAATGGTGTCAAGCTTTCCAAGGAAGTCTCCGGTGGCAAGCTCACCGTTGATATCGACATGCTTGAGAGCGTGCTGGAAGAGGATCAGTTCCACTCCGTTACCAACCTCATTCACAACTACCGCACCATCACTTACCCTGACGGTAAGACGGTAGAGGAGACGACTGTAACCCGTGAGCTCAACGAAGAATCTCTCGAGAAGCAGCTTAAGCTTGGCAACATTGGCATGGAGCAGATTGTAAAGGCTACCACTCCTGGCAAGGTTCGCTCAGCCTTCTATGTCAGAAAGCTCTAAGAAAAGAATAATCCCAGTACGTGATGATGTGCCCATGTATTCTCAGGGCATGGCTGCAGCGTTCTTTGATCTCACCGCAGGTGCCCTCCGGTTCAAGGAGCAGTACTTTAAAGATTCGGTTGATGTTCAAAGAACTGCTGCAGGCACACGTATATATAGCTTAAATGATATACTAAAGATAGCCCATGCACTCAGAAGAGCTAACAAGATGACAGACCGGCAGCTCAGGCTGATCGTCTTAAGGGTAGATGCGTTCAAGGAGCCTATCAAGCATCGTCGTTTAAAATACCGAAAAGGTGACAAGATATGAAAAAGAGCACACTACTCTTACTCGATGGCCATAACATATTTATCCGTAGCTTCAGTGGACTTATGCGTCATGGTCTAAGCGCACCCAACGGTGAAGGAACCTGGGGAGCTTACGGTGCATACAACGTACTGACTAGTATGGTGCGGAAGTATGATCCTAGCCACGTGCTCATCGCTTTTGACAAAGGTCGTAGCACCAAGCGTCTAGCGATTGACCCAGAGTACAAGGCCAACCGACACAAGCCAAGCGACAAACCACGCAATGCTACAGACGATGCATTCTCTACGGAGTTCAAGCCACAGCTAGCTACGTTTATGAACCTATGCTTAAAGAGTGGTGTGCCCTTCATGAGCCTGGATGGTGTTGAAGCTGACGATATCATTGCTACAGCTGCGCTTAAACACAGGACCGTATTCGATCGTGTTGTTATTGTGAGTGCAGACCACGACCTACACCAGCTGATCCGTGACAACATAATTGTTGTTAAACCCAGCATTAGCTACCGTGACATTGACGCTGAAGTGTTCGACACGCAATCTGTAAAGGCAGAGTGGGGTGTAGAGCCTGAGCGACTGCCAGAGATCTGGGCACTCATGGGTGACAAGGGTGACAACATCAAAGGCATCCAAGGTGTCGGTCCTAAGAAGGCTACCAAGATGATCGCTGAACATGGCGACCTCGAGACCGTGCTTAGCTTAGATGATGAGAAGATCCAGAATAACATCGATGTAGTTCGCAAGGCTAAGTCCTTGATTGAGCTGGGGGTAGATGATGAACTACCGTTCCCTCCACTAGGGGATCTGCAGTTCCACCCAGTAGAACACGGTGGCCCCAATGCACGTGAGCTGGAAGAAGTGTTCATTAACCTAGGGTTCACTCAGATTAGAAGTAAGTGGTTCCACCGTAACCTTTGGGCTGACAAGAGGGGATTCGGCAGGAGTCTTCTCTAGTGGCTCAGTGGATTATTAACCCATCCGTTGACATGCCAGAGGTAATGCAGCAATACGGTAGGTTCCTGGAAGACGATTACCGCATGGCCATTGAGTCTATGCGAGTACCAGATTCGTTCGATGAATACTCTGAGAAAACTGGCAGACGCTTCATAATCATTGGTGGCAAAGAACGACCAGGGCTTATTGCCAAGAGCGTCTTCCTCTGCCTTAAGCTATCTGGACCAGAAAGCGTAGCGGTGTATGTGAATACACTCGACGAATTGTTCCTGGTACAGAACGTGTTCGACTACTACGGTGAGAACGTAGAGAAAAAGATTTTTGCTACTCACCACGACATGCTTAACCTTAGCCCAGAGTGGCGTAACTACATTGACGCTGCCACTGACATTGTGGTATACGGTGACGAACGTGACATGGAAGTGTGGCGTGAATATGAAACGGTAGAACGGCATGTGTGGGAGCACAACTACACGTTCAGTTTTGGTATTATCAACGCTGAGAATCTACCCAGGACACTTATCAATGAGGTGTGCTTTGACTTCTTCTGTTACTACGGAGAGGGAAGGCTAGCACCGAAGTTTTATTTTGTAATCGGTGAGTACTCGAAAGCATTGATTGAGAAGTTTGCAATGAACATGTCGTTCAACTATAGCAACCTCATCAACGATTACCGTTCCAAGCTGCCGTTCACACGTAAGAGCGACCTAACCGTAGGGGTACTGAGCAACCCGTATTCTGCAAAATTTATTCGTGTAGATCATTTGAAGTCCGACACGATCTTTGATACTCTGTATGGTGATGTACGTCTCATCTTCGTGAATGACCTTGACGAAATCGAAACGTTCATTGAGAAGTGGAAAGATCACATCGGCACAGTCGCCATCAATTGGGATGACGACGAAGACGTGTTAGACTTGCTCGAGGAGTATATGGTCCCGCGCATCTGCCACGTTGGTGACATGCAGTTCCCAGACTTCTTTGAACAGTACGATGCAGTAGATGACTTCAACATTTACGTCAGAGATGATAGTGACATTGATGGTCTTATATAAACATATAAGTAAGGAGAAAGAAAATGAATGAATTAACCGAACTTCGCAAGAAGCTGATGGAACACTGGGATGTTATCAACAAGCTCGGTGGTGAATGGAACGCTGGATACGAGCAGGCTTTGCGCTATTCGATGTCTCTGATCTACGATGCCATCCGCAACCTGGAGCTCAACGAACAGCCGTACAAGGGCAGTATCCCCAAGGGGTTCAAGCACGAGCACGATAAGTGGAACCCAAATAAGAAGGATAACAAGTAATGTACAAATTCGAATTGCCATCCGTATCTTCAAAGAAGCACGAATGGACTGAGTCAACGGTGATCAAAGTTGCTTTGTTCATTGTCATCTCTCTGTTCTCGCTGCTGCTATTGCCCATCGCCATTGTGGTGTACCCATTCATCTTTGCTTGGGAAGCAACCAATACGTTCCTCAAGGCCATGAGCAAGAAGGACCCTGTATCCAGCCACCTGCTTTCGTTCGACCCTAGCAAGTGGTCAGACATGTCGCTGGACTTCAGCAACTGGTTCAAGGAGGAAAACTAATGGAAACAAAAAAGCTTTCACAGTCCGGAGACATGGTCTTTGAACGTAACCTCGCTATCATTGCTGGCAGGCGTCAGGAAGTACAGGTTTTCAGTGATGGGTTTGTTTACCAGGGATACCTCTGTGGCCTTGACGAGCAGTGGATTCAACTGTACGGTCACGAAGAGAATGACGTAAACAACTACGATGCGAAGTGGCGTTTCCTCTTGATCAACAAGTCAAACGTATCAGCCATCGGTCCAACGGGTCAGAACCTAACCGACCTCGATAGCGAGACACGTGAATGGGTGAGCAAGAAGATTCAAATCTTCTCAGACGTTTGTGATAACTTTGCATCAGTAAGAGGAGTTAAGAACAATGGAAAAGAAAAGCTTTGATGGTGACCCCACGAACTACGATGATGACAGCTACGATGATGTGGTTGAAGTCAAAGTGGTGGAGAGCCGTGAAGAATTAGTAGCGAACATCGATCTAACGAAAGCAACTCCACGTGAGTTGTTGATTTATTTCGCTGATCGTTTTAAGGAGACTCACGGCTATTCGTACAATGTCGAGTGGGTCAAGGAGTCTGCTATATTTAAGAGCTTTCTTGATCGCTATGGCGTTGACGCAGGCCCAATGGTTGCACTATTGTTTGATAACCATAAGGGCAAGCTGAACGACCTGGTGATGACCGCAACAGCATTCAGCAAGGGTAGCAAGTGGATACAGGATACCCTGTACATTGAGCTACAGCAACAAAAGCAGAAAGAACAAAACCGTAATAGCACGGAAGGATTGATGAGTACAGATGACTTCATTGAACGATTCGCTGTTTGACTGGGGTAAGGACTACGTCGACCTCAAGTACGAGTTCCTTGATGACGAGGAGATCGATTACCTTGAGCAGAAGTATCCTCAGTTTGAGAAGTTCACAAAGCAGGGTTGCCCAACGTGCTTGGACAACACGTGCGGAGACTGCAAGCTACAGCTCCAGCTGTACAAGCACTACTCACGTGCAGGCATTGGGTTAAACTACCAGCGTCTTAGCTGGGGGGACTTCCACGGTGACGAGAAGGCTCTTGCTCTTGCCAGGATTTATCTTGGTCAGCACAAGGACTTCGTCAAGGGTGGTATGGGTATCCTTTACCACGGCACCTGGGGAACCGGCAAGACACTGCTCACTAGCCTGATCGCTAAGGAGCTTGTTAAGCTAGGCTATAGTGTTTACTTCGCCACGTTCACTCAGATGGTTGACGAGTTTACCCGTGGGTGGGGTAGCAACGATGACAAGGCACGCTTCGAGAGCAAGGTCGTCAAGAGCGACGTGTTCTTCTTGGACGACATTGGTAAGGAGTTTCGTACAAAGAACAACCTGAGCGAAGCAACGTTTGACCACGTCATGCGTCAGCGTGCACTGGACAATCGACCAACATTTATCACAACCAACATGGGCATCAATGAGTTGATGGATGGCTACGGTGGTGCTATATTCTCTCTCCTGAAGGAGCGAGTAATCGAGCACAACATGGAAGGCATCGACTACCGTGAGTATGCCCGCAATCGTACTCTTGATGAAATCAAGGACGGAACAGTAAGGAAGATCCTGTAATGGACATTGAAAAAAGTTTAGTAAGACACTTCACGAACCTGGATAGCTTCAACGATATCTGGAACAAAGGTATCCGCAGCGAACACTTCTTTGACGAGGGTGTGCGCGAGCTGTTTGACTACAGTCTGGACTACTACATCCGTAGTGAGTTCAAGCAGACGGTAGACCAGGACTTCTTGGAGACCAAGTTCGCTGACTATTTTGCTCGTAACGAATGGCCAGAGGAACACTACCTGGTTGGTGTCCTCATTGAAGAGATGATGACCAAGTACCGCAAGGCTACGACGCAGAGCGTTCTGCTGAAGGCAGCTACGGCACTGGAGTCAGACCCTGAGGCTGGCATTGCGTTGGCACTGAGCAGTCTGTCAAAGATCCAGAACGACACCAGTACGCGTGAACGACTTGAGGTTTATGGTGAAGGATACGAACGTCGCGTTAACAACTACCTTGAGGAGGTAGCCAACCCTACTCGTGACAAGAAGGGTATCTACTTAGGCTGGGATGAACTGAACGACCACATGTACGGCATTCAGAAGGGTGAGCTTGCGGTAGTCGTAGGTATCCCTAACGTTGGTAAGTCCTGGGTAGGATCCGTCATCGCTCTGGAAGCAGCACGCCGTAAGAACAAGGTGTACTTTGCATCACTTGAGCTCCGCAAGGAACTGACCCTGATGCGATTGGACTGCTTGGCTAGCGGTGTACCCTACAGTCGTTACGAACGTGGACAGCTGACACCCAACGAGCTTCGTCGTCTGAAGGAAGCGCGTGAAGAGATCATGGAGTTCGGTGAGTACCTGATGATCGACTCGCCAGCACGCAAGAACGAACGTAGTGTCTTGGAACTGTACTCCAAGGCTAAGCACTGGGGTGCTGACATGGTGGTAGGTGACCAGTTGTCATGGGTTACTACAGAGAAGTCGTATGGTCAGGCTAGCAACGTACAGTCATTGCAGATGGCTGAGGTCATCACTGACATTGCCAGTACCAACCGTGAGATGGGCATGGCATCCGTGTGGCTTGCACAGTTCAACCGTGAAGCCATGAAGAACAAAAAGGGTCGTGGTGGCCTGGGTAACATTGGTCTCTCATCACAGATTGAACAGATCGTGGACATGGCCATTGGTATCGGTGCTACCCGTGAGATGAAGCAGCAGGAAGCTCTCGTCATGGACATCATGAAGTCACGTCGCAGTGACCTTAAGTCCTGGATGATGGGCTTTGAGCTCAAGGACCGCACGTCACTCAAGATTGTTCGTGAGTACGAGGACGCATCAGAATGACGCGTCAGGACCTGTACGACAAACACCAGCCTTTGTTTCAATATCAAGGTCGCATAGGCAATGTGAACTACTGTGTAGGTTGCAAGGGTCCTAACAACACCCTGATTCAGAAGTGGCCGTGTGACGTGATCAGAGCACTCGATGCCTAAGGTACAGCTCAAAGAGATCTTCGCAGGTCTTGATGCTCGGGTAGTCTTACAGGATATCCTGGGCGTTGGTGAGATCCATGAGAATGGTGACGAGCTTATTCATAGCTGTCCGCTCCCATTCGGTGTACACAAGAACGGTGACCGTAGCCCCAGTGCCAGCCTGAACAAGGAGACTCTTCTGTTCAACTGCTTTGGTTGTGGTGGCGGCAGTGTCATCTGGCTTGCCCAGAATGTGCTGGGAGTAGACCGTGACGAGGCTATTTCCATCCTCAAGAACGAGGTGGTGGAGCTAAAGGTTGTAGCTATTGAGGACTTCATCAAGCGTCTGGAGGGTGTCTTCGGATCTGGTCCATGTGGCTTTGTTGAGATCCCTCACTACAGTGACAACATCATCAAGCGGTGGGAAGGTCCCTGTGATTACTTGGCCTCCAGAGGGGTCTCAGAGGCCGTACAGCGGGAGATGCGCACGGGCATAGAGACAGGTAGACTAGAAATAGCTAAGGCGCTTACAGGCGAACAGGCTGTCAAGGTTGATCGTGTGGTGATCCCTCACTTCATGAACGGCAGACTGATCGGTTGGGTTGCTCGCAAAGTTGAGGATGTTCAGGGTGTACCCAAGTACCGCAACTCCAAAGGATTCCCAAGGGGAGCCTGGCTGTATAACCTAGACAACGCCAAGGAGCATGACGAAGTGTACGTGGTGGAGAGCCCCATGAGCGTACTAGTCATGAAGTCCAGAGGGGTTAGGAACGTCGTAGCCACCTTCGGTGCCAAGGTCGATGCACAGCAGATCAACCTGCTGCGTAGGTTCAACAAGGTCAACATCTTTATGGACGGTGACACTCCTGGTCGCATGGCTACCGATCACATCTTGGAAGAGTTACAAAATTATACGAAGCTTGGTATAATTATGACACCGGACGATGAAGATCCTGCTACTATGGAGATTATCCCCACACCAACAAGTTCGTTTGAGTATCAGTTAAAACACCGTTTGACTTACAGTAGTTAAGCTGGTACTCTTATGAGTGCAGTAACCAAAATAGCCCTAGGGCTTCTAACAGAAAGACACCAAAATGGCATTACAAAAAGGCATGGCCGCCGTTAAGGCCAGCATCGAACGGTCACAAAAGGGTTCAGGCCCCAAGACCTACACCGAAACAAATTGGTTCTACTGGACTGCAGGAGAAACAAAGCCTCTGCGCTTCCTCACGGACAGCAACGACATCTTTGTGGTCCCAGTCCACGAGAACGTACCAACCCACGATGGCAAGAAAAAAACTTTCGTATGCCGTTCAGTGTTCGACGCTTCCTGCGAGCTCTGTGCTCGTGAAAAGGGTACGCCTGGCGCATACCGTCGTGACGTGGGCTACGGCATCGCCGTGCTCCGCGAAGAGGTTTACGAAGAAGTAGATGGTCAGCGCAAGCTCACCGGCTATCGCGACGTAACCACCACCTATGAAGAAACCGTTGACGGTAAGGTTGTCACCAAGAAGAAGCCATACGTGGGCATTGTCGCTCAGGGCATGCGCAACTTCTGGAACGCCATTGCCGTTATCAGCGAGAAGTACGGTAGCCTTCGTGACCGAGAGATCGAGATCATGCGCCAGGGGCAGGGAACTGACACCACGTACATGGCCTTTCCCTTGGACAAGAAGGAGATCGAGAACATCGACACTCGCTACACCAAGTTCCTTCCCGATATCGAGGCCTTCCTCAACCGCATCGGCAGCCAAGAGTACTACGATGCTCAGCTGCACGGCGTTGTTAAGGAGAAGGGTTCCACCTCCTCTCCCGTTGCTCCTTCAGCGTCGTCTGACGATGAATACGGTGATGAAGAATTCGTCGCTATCGAGGAAGAGACTACTGCAGACCGTCTGCGCCGGAAGATGGCAGGTCAGTAGTCAACCATAGAGCAGGCCAGTGGAGTCAGTCAGCAATTTTTCACCTTCCTTTCGGTTGTTGATTTGACTCCACTGGTCACTCTATGTATAGTGAGTGAGATATGGAAAAGTTAGTTCACCTTCACGTTCACACGGAGCACAGCTTCCTTGATGGATTGCAAACAGTAGACCAGCTCGTAGAGCGAGTAGTTTCCCTTGACCAAGAAGCCGTAGCCATCACCGACCATGGTGAGTGCAGCGGTCACCTTCGTCTTCAGCATGCAGCAGATGCAGCTGGAATCAAGCCCATCTTTGGTATGGAGGGTTACTTCACTGAAGATCGGTTCGACAAGACCGGTAAGAAGGGTGAGAACTACGACCACATGACCATCGTGGCGATGAACGCCAAGGGGCTTGAGAACCTCTGGTCATTGTCTAGCATGGCATACATTGAGGGTAGCTACTACGGCAACCCACGCTTTGACTGGGAACTCCTGGAACGTTACAACGAGGGACTGATCGTCACTGGTGGTTGCATGGGTGGCTGCATTGGTAAGCACCTCAAGGATGACGGCATCTACCAGCGTGCTGTTGAACGCATTGGACGCTACCAAGCTATCTTCGGTGATCGTTTTCACCTGGAGCTGCACACCTACCTTGACCCTGAGAGCAACGAGTGGAACTTGCGAGTGGCCGAAGCAGCCATTGACTATAGTGTTCCATTGATTGCTGTCAGTGACGCACACTACGCAGCACCTGACCAGTGGTTCGCACACGAACTCATGACCGCTGTTCAGATGGGCAAGACCATCGACGACCCTACACGATTCAGCTACGGACCTAACCAGCTGTGCATCTTCTCAGAGGAAGAGACTCGTAGTCGTCTAAGTTATTTGCCTGAGTCTATCGTTGACCAGGCAATTAGTCGTACCAATGAGATCGCACAGATGTGTGACGCTCGTGTACCTGGCGCACGCAAGATGCCAGTGTTCTACAACACTCCTGAGATGGACGAGCGTAAGCTTCGTGAGTCTGTCGAGGAAGGGTTCAAGCGCAAGATCGAAGGCCACGTGTCAGAGGAAATGCTTCCTGTGTATCGTGAGCGTGTCGAATATGAAATGGATGTCATCATCAAGCGCGGTTTCCCTGGATACTTTTTAACAGTACAAGACATTATCAATTGGAGTAAAAATGAAAACTTTTTGGTTGGTCCTAGCCGCGGTTCAGTCGGCGGAAGCCTCCTTGCTTACGTTATGGACATCACTGAAGTCGATCCAATCCCCTCAGGCCTTATTTTTGAGCGGTTTCTTAATCCTGAGCGCGTCTCTATGCCTGATATTGACATTGATATGCCCAAGCTAGAGCGGGGCATGGTTCGTGATTACCTGGAGCGTAAGTATGGTCGCAACAACATTGCTTCCATCGGTACGCTGAATACACTGGGTGCACGACAGGCTATCCGTGACCTGTGCCGTGGCATGGGTATCAGCAAGGACGATGCAGCAGCAATGTCTGACATCATCGATGACGACTGGAACATCAAGAACCGTGGTGCTGACTGGGCTACCGTATACAAGCAGTACCGCTCAGAGTACGCACCGTGGGTTACCAAGTACCCACAGCTGTTCGAGACACTGCCTGAGGTGGTCAACCACATTCGTCATGCCAGCGCACATGCTGCAGGCATTGTGATCAGCAAGGAACCACTGGTTGGTTCCATGCCACTACGCTACAGCCCAACCAACGATGACATCCGTACGCAGTTTGACATGGGTGACATCGACGAGCTGGGATTTGTAAAGATTGACTTGCTTGGTCTACGTACGTTGAGTACGCTGATGGCTACGCTTGACCTTATCAAGGAGAACAACGATGGCGCCCTACCTTTCGATCATTTCTACGAATGGAACAACAACTGGTCCAAGTATTACGACGACAAAGATGTCTGGGACTCCATCGGCACCGGTCACAATATTGGATGCTTCCAGATCGAGACAGGTTCCCTTAGAAACCTGGTTAAGCGATTCCTCCCCCGCAACATCGAAGACCTCTGCACAATGATTGCCATCTACCGTCCGGGTATTACTCGAGCGGTGGACGCAGAGACTGGCCTGAATCTTCTGGAGATGTACATGCAGAAGCGAGAGGGCAAGCGCAAAGTAAAGTACAAGCACCCTAAGCTCGAGAAGATCCTCGGTGTATCGTACGGTAGCTTTGTGTACCAGGAGCAGATCATGGAGACGTGTGTCGAGCTGGCTGGGTACACCATTGTAGAGACTGACCGTGTTCGCAAGGCAGTGGCCAAGTCTAACTACGAAGACATGGTGGAAGAAGCTGAGATCTTTGTGCGCAAGTGTGTGGACAACGGCATCAGCACCGAGGTTGCTAAATCCATCTTCGATGACATGCGTGCCTTTGGTATGTATGGATTCAACAAGAGCCACGGATATGGTTATTCTATGTTAACCTATTGGACTGCATGGATTAAGCACCACTACCCACGTGAGTACATGACCGCCCTGTTCCGCACGAACCCCAAGGACAGCGTTGTCTACACACGTGAAGCTCGTCGCATGGGCATTGAGGTGTTGGGACCAGACATCAACGAGAGCGGTGGTAACTTCACCCTCACCAGTTCTGGCAGTATCCGATATGGCTTGAACAGTGTCAAGTACATCTCTGGGTCTGCTCAAGAACTGCAGAAGCTTGGACCTTTCTCTAGCATGGAAGACTTCGTAGCACGTGTTCCTTCCAAGAAGGTAAACAAGCGAGCAGTAATTGCCATGATTAAGTGTGGTGTGTTTGATAGCATATGTGGAGACGCCAGGACAGCTATGAGGCAGTACCTGGAAGCCCGTAAGGAGAAGAATCTTGATAGCGTTTGCCGTAATGATTGTCTACATTGCTTGGGTCATCTTAGCGTGTTTGATTGCATCGTGGATGTACAAGAGAATGTCATGGCACGTGGCCAGAACGAACACGAACTACTGGGAACTATGGTTAGTGTTGATCCTCTTGCTGATTATCTTGCATTGATTGAAGAAGAGCACAACTTCCCGGGAGAGAAGAAGATGTTCCAAGGAGAGAAGGCTATGATTGGTGGCATGATCTCGCAGGTTAAAGAGCTGGTCACCAAGAAGGGAAAGAACCCTGGAGCAGAGATGTGCCAGGTGTGGATCGAGCTACCCATTGACAGTGTTGAAGACGAGTTGTCTATCGATGACGAGGAAGCCACCAAGGATGACAACGTACAGGTCGTAGCATTCCCTGATACCTACAAACGTATCAAGGGTGACATCCAGGTAGGCACTCCAGTCCTGGTGCAGGTAGAAAAGCTCCGCGATGGGCTGAGTCTCAAGAGCATCTTCCGTCTTGACAAGTTGAAAGAAGCCTGCTAGTGTTGGCCTCAGTAGGAAAGGAGTACGAATGTCTCGTACAGTGAGCATGAAGAAGTGGGAATGCCCTAAGTGCAAGAACGAGGTGGAAGCAATTGCTAGTGCAGTTGCGCACCGATGCCCCAGCAACAAGAACGCTTTTACGGCGTACGAATTAAAGGAGAAATAATGTCAGAGTATGAATACCAACAGCTCGAGAACAGCAAGATCAGTCTGTCTGTTCACAAGGCAGAGAACTGCATGGGTGATGTGTGCACCATCCACAAGCGCACTGACCACAGCATGAGACGGTTCCCCCAGATGTGGAGAGCAGATCGCAAGATCATGGAGCGCACATGTCCTCATGGCGTAGGTCACCCAGATCCAGACGAGTACAAAATCATCGAAGGCATCGATGACGGTGAACATGCATGTGACGGTTGCTGCATTCAATTCTCGGATGAGGAGCCTGACTACGAAACACTACGCAAGCAGGCTGAAGGTGAGTAATCCCTGTGACCACCTCGTTGGATACGATCACAAGGGTAGACCTGTGATGGCCAATGCCCAAGACAAAAGTATTATCTGGGATCATTTCTTTTACTGTCCACTATGCGGAGATAAAATCGATGGAAATTGTCGTTGACGTTACATTGAAAACTTACAATGCGATAGCTAAGATAGCTGAATCAAACGGATTGAATGTAGAGCAATGGTTGCAATACCATTTAGAGGAGGAATATGGCTACTAAAGATGCCATCGATAAACTGATTGCTGATCTCAACAAGTTTACACCCGAGGGATCCAGCAAACCACTGGTGCTTCGTGGCAACGACATCGAAAGAGTCAATGCCATCCCTTGCTTCACGCCTGCCTTGGCATACCTGCTGGGCATTGGTGGTTGGCCTGAGGGTAAGCTCATCGAGTTCTTCGGTAAGGAGCACTCTGGTAAGACTTCATTCGCCATCATGGCACTGAAGGACTGCTACGACTACTACAAGGGCGAGAAGATGGTAGCCATCATCGACCTTGAGCACCGCTTCAACCCTGACTGGGCAGAGAAGCTTGGCCTGAAGATCGACGAGAACCTCATCGTTGTACAGCCACCAGACGCAGAGACCGGCACTGACATGATGGTTGCTCTCATCAAGAGTAAGCAGATCGGTGCCATTGTCTGGGACTCCGTTGGTGCAGCAGCTACCAAGCACAGCATGCAACAGCTTACAGACAAGAACGACAAGATGGGTGGCAACGCTGCAGTGATGAAGCGTAACGTTCAGACCGTTGCTCCATTGGCTAACCTATATGGTGTTACTTGCTTCTACTTGAACCAGCTCCGTGCTGACATGGATGGTTACAACCGTCCTATGACCCCAGGCGGCCACGCAGTGAAGCATGCTATGAGCGTACGCATCTACCTACGCCCAGGAAGTGACAAGTACTTTGACAAGATCAATGGCGAGAACACTCAGGTGGGTAATCCTATCGTTGTTAAGACAGTAAAGAATTCCTACGGCCCTCCCTTCCGCGAGGGTTGGACTGACTTCTACAGCCAGCCATGTGCCTACCTGGACCACCCAGGTATTGACACCCGTAGAGACCTTGCACGTATGGGTATTCTTTTGGGAGTAGCTAACCGTGCAGGAGCTTGGTTCACCTGGCGTGACATCAAGGCACAAGGCCGTGACGCTTTCTTCGAGCAGATCTGGAACAGCGGAATGGCAGACGAGTTCGAAGCAGAGATTATTTCTGCCATCAAGAAGGGCTCAGGCATTACAGAGGTTGAAGGCGATGAGTTCTTTGGCCGACCATTAACAGCAGACACAGATGATCTGCACGACCCTGAGGTTTAGTTATGCAATATGATCAAAGTTCAATCAACCTATTGGTGCGCATTGTTGTTGAATCAATGCAAGAAGTCGGCGTTACTGAGGAACAGATTGAAAAAATGAATGAGATTGTGCCAAGAAAATTTGAAGAAGCAACTCTTATTATGAAAGCAGGTATGTTGTAATGAATGTTGGAGACTCAGTAGTATCAGTATCTTCAGTTGGCACTATTGTTGGTGTAGCTAAGTCTGGTAACCCAGTCATTGAATGGTCTGGAACTTACTCAGAATTTGAAGAGGTGGCACCAGAAGATCTTATTGTCGTTGAGCTTCCTAAGCCAACCGAAGAGCTTGACCCATCAAAGGATGCAGAATGACTGACCACGAGGAAGAATACGAAGGCGTAACTCTCTACGTTGACGCTGAAGGCTGGCCAGACAACCTAGCCGGTCTCGTCATCAAAGAGCAGAGAGCCTACATGGAAAACGGAAAGGTTAAGATCATCGGTGACCCAATCTGGAAGCTGGGATCTGATGAGTGACTACACACCAAAAACTTCTACGTGTAAGAACTGCCTTAAAAAGTTTGGCAACACGAGGGAAATTCTTCAGGGTGCTGACGGAACATGGGTACACAAGTTCAACGATGGAATGCACTACCCAGAAAAGTGTAACCTCTGGGAGAACTGGAAAGCAGAACCAATAGATGAGTGAATTTGACAAGGTAATTGCTGAGATCACAGCACTACACAACAAGAAGCAGTCAGACTATGGTAGACCAGAAGAGGGTGACCCCTTCGCTAACGTACGTGCCAGCGAAGACTTCGGTATCCCTGGTTGGCTTGGTGCTGTCATTCGTGCCAACGACAAAGTACGACGCATTCAGAAGTTTGCACGTGGTGGCACCATGGTTAACGAGTCTGTAGAGGATTCACTCATGGATGCTGCAGTTTATTTTATCATAGCATTATGTCTGTTTAGGGAGAATGATGGTAGAACAACTCCAACTATTTGACCCAACTGATTACGTTGGTGTTGATGGCAACCACTACATTGAGATTGATCTTGATGACACAACTGTAAAGTGGTACCAGGAAGAAGCAGCTCGTCGTGGCATCACGTTCGATGAGCTCGTGAACATGGCAATAAAGAACGCTCTCGATTTGACTTGTCCCACCTGCAGGGGGTATCGTAGGTACGGAGGCGAGTGTCCTCACTGTGGAGAGTTAGATCATTAATGCAAACGTTCCTTCCTTACGAGAACTTTAAAAAGAGTGCCCAAGTATTAGACCGTCAGCGTCTTGGCAAGCAGCGTGTAGAAACCTTGCAGGTCATGCATGCAATCACTGACCCTTCGTACGGCTGGCAGAACCACCCAGCTGTAAAGATGTGGCGTGGTCACGAAATGTACTTGTTCATGTACCAAGAGGACATCTGCAACGAGTGGACCTCACGTGGCTACAAGGACACGTGTCTTCAGAAGACGTACGACCTTGTCACCAGCCAGCTATACATTGGTACCGCCAGGCCGTCATGGCTTGGTCTCGAGGATATCCACCGCAGTCACCGTAGCAATTTGACGCGCAAGCTCCCAGAGCACTACAATCAGTACTGGGATATCGCTGACGATCTTCCATACGTATGGCCAACGGAGGAACTGGTATGAAACTTTGCTATGACTGCAAGCAACCAATAGAGCACGATGACAACATGAACTATTTTCATTTGCCACCGATGCTGAGGGAGTGCGATATTACATACCCACTCCCCATTGAGGAGATCCTTGCTGGTGGTGTTGAGCTGGATGCAGAAGAAGCACGTGCGTTTGAGAACAACTTGAACTTCAGTGCTGAGCGCATTGATGAACTGCAACATCAAAAGTTTATACAGTTCCGTTCAGAAGAACTGCTGCTCGAAAAGATCTACGAGCGTCTGTGCAGTATTAAGTTAAAAGATGGTAGCTGGAACGAATGTCTAGATGCTCTGTGGGACATCATAGAAGAGCACAACGAAAACAACCAGTGGAGATTGCGTAAGTGAACAGTCCATATAACATCTGGGCTATAAAGTATGATGGCAAACGTATGCATGTAGAGTATGCTACACGGTTGCCACGTAAGTTAAAAAAACTTGCAAAGACTGTATTTGAAGCAACAGGAGATCGGCATGGAGAGATCGTTCTCGTTAGTCCAGGGTTTGGAGAGTTAACAGAAAAATGGGTAAGTTCCAGCAAAGATTTAGCCAGCGTCAAGAGCGAGAGCTCGAAGAGCAGTGGCCTCTTGCCAAGCGAACAGTAGGCTCCGGCAACAAGTGGGAGAAGGGTGACCTCTCCACACAAGAGCAGCACATGATCGAGTTCGTCATCGAAGCGAAGTCTACGCAGGCTGCATCGTTTAGCATCACCAAGAAGATCTGGGATACTATCAAGGGACACGCTCAGGACCGCAGCTGGTTAGCTAGACCCATTCTGGCCATACGTTTATATGGTGCTACCGAACAGGAAACTTCTTGGGGCGGTACTATCTCTCACACCCCTGAAACCTTGCCAGTAGAATTAGACCTCATCTGTATGGACAAGGACGACTTCCTTGAGCTATACTATGAATACATCCGTTTAAAGGAAAAAGAAAATGAGTAGCTTTCTAGAACGTACGCTGGCTGCGTACCAGAACGACGAGCCTATCACCAAGTACATTGAGGAAGCTCTCATGCTTGGTGACGTGTTTCCTGAGGAGTATCCTGTCAAGGTGTACAACAAGGAACGAAAATTTGATAACATGTATCACCCTTCTTCAGACGTAACGGCAGGGGAATTGCGCCTTTATTATAAATTCCACCCTGAAGAAAGGCTGCTATGTTTAGAAGAAAGAATAAGTCCTACCCTCGCTATGACGTTCCAGGTTGGATCGGTATTTCATTCGGTTATACAGAATTTGCTGATTCACATGGGCTTCACAACTCTGGAAAAGGTCGAAGTGAAGTTCGTAAACGAGGATCGGATGATTGCTGGGGCCGTAGATGTGCTGGAGCTTGTAACGCCTGATGGCGAGAAGTTTCTCGTAGACATCAAGAGCACCAACCAACTTCCCAAAGAAGCTAGTGAGCAGTATGCCATGCAGCTCAGGGCGTATCAGGACAACTGCCCTGGTGCCCCTGACCGCATGGCTTTGCTATTTATTCAGAAGGCTTACCCTCACAAGATCAAGACGATCGAAGTACATAAGGACCAAGATGCATTGGACAAACTCTACGACAAGTGGTCACGTGTTCGAGTGGCCATCAGAAACTCCGATCCAACTGGACTACAGTCCTGCTGCAACGGTCCTACAGATGAAGCTTTTCTTAGCTGCCCTGCAAGGAAAGTATGTTACCTTTGGAAGGATAAATAATGGGGAAGAAGTTGAACAGAGCGACAAAGAACCTCAGGGTTCTGATGATCGAGGCGATGCAGAAGAGCTACAATAGAGGCAGTGATTACGATCACGGCTACGCTCAGGGTATGTTTGAAGCCATGCGCATCATGGACGACGAACGTATGGGGCGTGGCAAGAGGTGGCGTTTCCCTGCATTCCTACAAAGAGAGTTAGAACAATGAAGGGTTGCGCATGGCCACCAGTATTGCTGATGGTTTCTATCCTCTCAGTTCTTACCGTAATTAATGCTGAGTACCCTTGGGAACTGACGTTTGTATTTGTTCCTATCATTTGTCTGATTGCATTCTATAAATGGCTGGATGACCACAACCTCTAGCTTGAAAGGATGGTTTTAAATGTTAGTTGCAATTCTATCGACGTTGCTTTTTATTGTGTCGATTTCTAATCTTAGGCGGGGTCGATGACCTCCACCGAACGCCAAGTTTTACGAGAAAAGCACAGTGAGGACGAAAAGAATCAATGTTCTTACTGCCTGTATGAAAAGTCTCCCTGCGACGCAATCAAGGTACTGGATGCGCTCGATGAGGCAGACCGGCGAGCAGTGGCAAACTACGAACGTGGATACGATGACGGTTATAAGGGGTCTGTTGCCGACGCCGAATGGGATCACTGGGCTGATGGAGTGGACGATGACCAACCCTAACAAGGCCAAGGGTAGCAAGTGGGAGCTTGACGTTGCTAGGTACTTCAATGAGCGTGGTTTCCCAGAAGTAGAACGTCGTTACGGCGCAGGAGCTACCTTGGACAAGGGTGACATCAATGGTGTCAAGGATACTGTCGTAGAGGCTAAGAACTGGAAGAAGATCGAGCTGTCCACTATCATGGATGAGGCCCTGGTCGAACAGAAGAATGCTAAGAAGAAGTTCGGCATCAGTGTCATCAAACGACGCAATCGCAACGTTAAAGATGCCTACGTGGTTATGACGCTTGAGCAGTGGATCGATCTGTATAATTCCTATGTCCAGAATAATTCGTAGTAAACCATGCATTCTCTATTAAACCTATAGAAATTATCATATTTAAGGAACAGAAAAGAAATGAGTATTAGTAAGGGAATTAACCGTGGTCTCGAGGGTCTGACAGAACCAGAGCTCGGTGTCAGCCATGACGATAAGTTCGGTGAGCTGCATGAGTTCGCCGTACGAGCATTCACTTGGAAGACCAAGCCAGAGGATCTAGCTATGCTAGATACCATTGAACAGGTAGTGGATAGCTTCATGAGGGAATATATTGACCCCGCAGAAGTAATTATAGCACGCTTCAATACAGATAAGAGTATAGGAGCTGACGAAGCGGATAGACTATTCCTCAACCTCCAGAGTGCTATCACGGCAATTGAAGAAGAAGTTACACGCAGATACTTGAAAGCTCAGTATTCTTACTATATGCTAGACGACAAGTACTGGAATGCCTGGCGCAAACCTACTGGCGGGACGCAGAAAGACCTTGAAGCTGTCGCCAAGATGGAGACTCGTGAGGACAGACAGTTCTACTTTGTCCAATACGCCGCCTGGAGAATGATCAATGACAAGGTGCAGAGTCTTAAGGCTACGCAAAGATACATTCAACAGCAAATATATCGAAGAACCTAGACAATGACAGATCAACCATCTCCCAAGCGGAAGAGCCGAAAGCAAGAAGTAATCCAGGGTAAAATTACCTGGCAAATACTTGAGCGACTTTTAAACCACTACTGGGAATGGTATGAGATCTATTTAACTACTGGCAACTCCGATCTGAAGCTCAACAACGGCGTTACTGTAAACATTTACGATATCCTGAAAGGAATAGATCGTCTGCCTCCTCGTCAGAAGCAGGCGGTCGTTTTGTCATGTCTAGAGAACCGCAAAGAAGTGGAAGTAGCGAAGATAATGGGCTTCACGAAGTGGAGCAGCCAAGTGGGGATGTACAAGCGCAAGGCCCTGAAGACCCTGTGCGAGACGGTCTGGAAGCAAGAGAACGACTGAGCCCACAGCAAACGTTTGATTTGCTGCTAGAAGAATACAAAGAAAAGCTGCCCAAGAACTGGGATGAGCTCAACTACAGCCAGCAACTCGAGTGGTTCGCCCACCGTATGCTGCTGGATCAGCGCGAAGCTATCCGTATCGAGCATGGCAATGAAGCCGCTAGGGACACTGGTTTCCTTAGTGACTACCAGCTTGAACGTAGACGCCGCAGAGAGGTACATTCTAAGCTAGATAGCTGGGATGAAGTGCCACCCCGACAAGGTATCTTCAGTAGAACCTATGTCGATAAGAACACCCTGTTAACAGGAAGGAATACAGAAGATGGACCGCCGAACCCGGGAGTATAACGAGCTCGTCAAGCTCACGCCAACTACAGAGGAGCTGCTGTCAGAAGAAATTGACGGTGAAATGTACCTCTACAAGTCATCGCCAAACTGCAAGATCTGCACCACCAGCGATGACCTTAAGAACATCATTGATTCACTCTTGCTGTTCCCTAAGTCTTACAAGGAAGTCCTCCAAGCCATTGAGCCTATCCAGGATAAGCTGGGTATTGAGGGTAAAGAGCGTATCAACTACGAAAACATTCGCAACCACCAGAAACGCCACCTGCCGTTTGAAAAGCGAATGGTTCGTGAGATAATTGAGAAGCGTGCTCGGGAAAAGAACCGCAGCATTCTTGACGCCGGTGAACGCTTGCTTACCGCCGAAGCTTTCTACGAAATCATTGTGGCCAAGGGGTTTGAGGGAATTGCTCTTGGATATGATAAGCCTACGTTGACTCAGACCATGCACGCCATGGATATGCTAAGCAAGCTGGAGAAAGAAGGCAAGGACGATTACCGCCCAGAGGACCTGCTCAACCAGCTTGACCTTATCCTTACTGCTATCCGTGAGGTGGTTCCACCAGCCATGCGTGAGGAAATATTCAACAAGATCGAAGAATACCAGGGCAATAGCATAAAGAAACCAAAGAAAAACAAGCCAGCAATGATCGAGGCCGATGGAGACTACATCGATGAAGATCTTGAAGACCTATAAAAATTGCAGGCTTTTATGTAAAACATGCAGTAAAACGCTGCAGTTATTGTAAACACAGGGGTATATATGGGCTGGAATCCTTACAAAATTTGGTATAGAAAAGAGAAGGAAGAGGTTCTACAACGCCCTATCAACATCATTGCGTATCCTCCACCCGTTTACTACAACCGCGATGTCAGCCACCCCGACCCAGATATCCGTGAAAACGGCATGGTTATTATCAGTGACGGTCCAAGCATGATTGAAAGAATGTTCGGTCGAGGCAGACAGCAAAGCGGTGGTGGTGTATCATCTGAGAGTTCAAGAGTAGAACACCTTTCTCCCACCGTTCTCGGTACTGAATCGTTTAGAAATTGGTACGATCCATTTAGATGGATGAAAGCAAAAACAACACAGGGACTTATCTGTTCTAGATGCAAAGAGCCTCTTGAAGCAAAACAGTCTCTTGAAATTTCAGACCCAACCACGCAAAGTGGAATAAGCTTTGTTCACAACAACGAATCTTACGGTGGTTGTAAGCCGGTTGAGCGATCAGTCTACAGAGCTCCAATTAGAGGACGATGATGGCGAAATCACCTGTTTTTGCTAAGCTAGCACAAGAATACGATGACAAGATGAGCAACGTAGAGCGTACGTTGATCGCTCTGCACGACGTCGCCGCCGATGCCACAAAGCCTGAAGATAAGAAGCTCGCTGATACAAAACTTACTGCCGCACTGCAGTCGAAGCGTCTTGATCTTTTCCGTAATTTGCGTAAGAACTGGCAAAGCATTGAACGTCTCGGCACCGGAGCATTCCCTATCATCAGAGCTCAGGAAAGTCCTGACGGACAGTACACGTTCTATGGCAAAACTCCAGGTGATATGCCAGCATTCACCAGTGAGTTTAATAAGCATCTTCCTACCATTGCTGCCATTGCTCAGGCACCAACTGTTAGAACTTTGGCAAACGGCAAAAGAGTTCATTCATGCTTAAGCACCACCCAAGAATTGCCTAGCTTGACTTTGTTCCTCAGGGAAAAGAGAAACCAGGATGATCTCAGAGGGCTTGTACTTCCTAGATTATCAGCGGGTCAAATTGTTCCGTGCACCAACCCATTGTGCCAAGACTGCTGGGACTGTGAACCCATACAGCAAGAACTTAGAACCAGCATGTCACTCATGAGCCCAACAAGCCCAGACGAAACGAGACAAGGCGGCATCAAGGGTATCATCACTACACTTGCTCACTTTGCTGCAGCACAACGCAACAGAGGTATGACAAAAGAGACTCAGGACATGGCTCAATACGGCCAACGTTGTGTCGACAATCACGATGGATTAAACACTGCTACTGAAGTAATTGCACACAGACTACGCAACGCATACCAAGATGATTTTATGATTAGCGGCGGTGCAAGCGGTGGTAGGCACAGGGATTATATAATCGGCAACGGCAATAATACGGCGGCATATTAATGAAAATTAGTGAACTGTTTAGAACAAGAGAAGCAGCAACCTTCGCTGCTGAACCAGCAGAAAACCCGTCTCTCCCAGGGCACGAGGACTGTAACTGCGCCGACCTGTTCTTTGACAAAGACAAGTCCGCTGAAATAAAGTCTGCTGTTAGCAGTGGTAGCATGAGCCGCACATCTTTTCACCGCAGAGTAATGAACAGAATTTTTGAACTCATGCACGGACCAGAAGAAGGTCGTGCTGATGCTGCAAATAAACTAGGACAAATGAAGCGCAAGATTCCCGTTGAAGGTAACCCTGGCCAGGAGTGGGAGCGTCACTGGCTTATGCACTTCCTAAGTTCTGGGTTTAATCACAGAGATCTTGGTTTTAGAGACTATGAAATTGGTGAAGACTACAGGAGGGGTCAGTCAGTTGCTTCTAGACTGGTTAGAACCGTTGCAGAATCCTCGCCAAGATACAACAGAGAGAATTGTGGAACGTGCAACCAATACCTCACTGAGCTTCAGAACAGTGCTCGTGAATTAAATGACGAGATGCAAAGAAACAACGAGAAGCTGCCAAAAGACATGGGTCGTACCATGGCGGAATCGAAATCACGTCTTACGTTTAAGCGTATCTGGGACTCTTGGACTGGTAAGCAGCCTGTAAAGGACAATGATCACCCTATTGTCAAGCGTGGCAACAAGATGCTGAAGCGTTGGAATACTCACACGGTTAGAGACCACGGTGTTGAGCTAGACTTTGACAGCCACCTTAAGCACACTCCAATTTCTATCGATCCATTGGGTAAGAGACTGGAAGCAAGATACCGTGATTTCGAGGACCTTGCGCCTGGGTGGAGCATTTCTACTCGAGCAGATATCCCAGTACAAGAACTTAGCCGGGATACGACTAACATGCTTGAAGGAGCATTCCCATTCCGCGAAATCTACGATCGCTACCTCTCTCCATTGGATACCAACGTCAACGAAGAACAAGCCAATGACATGCTAGAGACCATGAAGATGCGTGGCGAAGCAGAGCAATATACGTTAGAGCCAATGAAAAAGAAGTTCAGAATCATTCAACCGCCGCGCTCTAACTTAAACAGAAGAGAGCGTCAAAAATTCGAGGGTAGAACAGATGGAGAACTGGCTCAGTGTCCTGTTAGAGTGCGGAGAGACTTCCAAATAAACAGGCTAAACTACCACCATCTCATTGAAGTACCGGATCACCTTAAAAACTTTTACCCCAATGGCATGTGCACAGAATGTATGAAGCAAGGGTGTGATGGTTGGCATGGACTCCCACGCCACACTGAAACTATACTCGACATGCGTCCTCACGAAGTTAGAAGGGCGGAGGGTCAAGAAGTAGGTGAAGATGATCCTGAGTGGGATAATCTGAGCGAAAAGGAAAAGTTCGAATTACAGCAAACAACAGATGCTCACGATGATTATCTCTCTCCGTTGCCAAAGGCTGATCTTAGAGGTGAAAATGGCGTATGCGAAAACTGCGAACGTCCTGGATGCGATGGTAAAGAATGCCACAATATTCCTTCAGTATATGTAAGGGATGTTCAGCCAAACCCTGTCACCATTACCGAGACGCCGCGTGTCACCGTATACGACCGCGGTGGCAATCAATTCTATGAGCGTAAAACAGTCGGCAATGAACTAACCTATGAACCCGATACAACAAACTGGATGGCTCGTCCCATTGAGTACAATACTGATCGTCCAGAAATCCAACCCACTTACACCAACCACAAGTCAGCTGATGGAAATTGCACAAAGTGTGACAAGCCAGGTTGCAGCGGGTGGCACCAGGATGAAGGCTTCGCTGACCTCCAGCGTATCCCAAGACAGGATGCATTCCTCTTCCAGCGTGCTCGCATGCGTCCTAACCTAGAAGCTTTTGATGATTACCACCGTAGTCTTGAACGTTATAACAAACAGCCAAAGAGTAGAAGACTACCTGATGTTGTTACGCAAGAACCACGCACTGAGCTGGTTCCGTTGAAGTCTAGAGTAACAGAATTCTCATACCCAACCGTAGAAAAAATTGGTCCTCAATATTTGAACCCGGCACGTGTGTTAACGCGCGACGTGACAAGAGTAATTCCCGAAGGCGCAAGAGCTATACCGGGCGAGGAACGCGATGTCACGTATAGCTATGAGCGAGTGCCATCCATTGACAAAGATACTGGCAAGCAGATCATTGATACAGTTACACGTCCAGTATATGAAGATATTCCAGAGCATGAGCTCACACACCAAAAACCATCTGATTCCCAGCTAACTGCTGCTATCAGAGACTACACCAATTCACACAGCCGAGCACTTCGAGCAGCCTATCCAGGTATGTCAAGAAGTGAAGCATTGGATGCACTTGCTGCCGACCACGCTAAAGAAATGAAGCGTTATGAAAGCCAGCGTGAGCGATTCCGTACATCATCAAAGAAAGAAGACATTATGTCAAAATTTAATTCACGTTATGAAAAGGAAGCGAACATCGGTCCTGATTTGATTCACAGTCTCTACGATCTGGGTAAGGCTGTTGTTGGTCCGGTTGTTGATCAGGTCAGATCGGTGGGTGATGTTATCCACGATATTGCAACGCAAGACAACGGCATTATCGGTGAGAACCTTCGCAACCACACGGTAACCTACTCTCCTCAACAGCTAGCAGCTGATGCAGCACAACGTGCGCGTGAACACACGGACTTTGCCGGTGCAGTACGAGGATTAGGCGAAGAAGGTTTAGCTGGTATCTTGCTTAATAAAGAAAGAATCAAGGACTTTGCTCGTCACAACTTTGGCATCGGTGGTAAGCACACGCGTCCACGTGGACAAGAACAAGAGCATCCAATCGATCATGAAGATCCAGAGATGGCTCTCAGATACCTTGAAAAGTGGGACAGAGAGAAGAACACCAGAGGTGCTAGCTTCTCAGAGCGTTTCGCTGCGGAAAAGAAGAAGCCTCCATGCGAAAAGTGTGGAAAGCACTGCTCAGATAAGGTAGAATGCAAGTCTAACCAGGATGATCGTCGACGCCAGCAAGCAGCTGACAACGCGTTCAACGACTAAGAAAGATAAGCAATGACAACAGACATCAACGAAATTGGTGGTATCCGTCCAGAGGATGTGAAGGTTACGCCCGAACAACAAGCACAGATCAACGCATATCTTGCAGAGCAGAAGCGTGAAGAAGAAGAGCTTGGCAAGGAACAGCCTATCGAGCTTATGGAATCAGAGCTCATGGACGTATGGCACCTTCTCCAGGAACTCCAGTACAAGTATGGTAACCGTCCCGGTACCTTTGCTAACCTAACGTCTCTTCGCAATGAGGCTGACGAGAAGTTCCATGCTCTTGGTTTTCAAGTTGTTGTTGACTGGGTTATGCCGGGTTTGATGCAGCTTAACGGTCAGGCATCACCTGAGCCTCCCACCATCACTATCGTTGGTCGTGTCGATGGATCAGAGTACAACCCTGAACAGAACCGTTACGAGACGGGTGCCGGTGTGGCCGACGCATACTATGATGCTAAGCGTCAGTCATTGGGCATGAGCAACAAAAAGCTTATCCTACCAGGTCAGTAGGTTTAAATATGAGTTGGCTTGCTAGGTTTCGTGATAGAGCAATAAAAATTGCTCGTAATGACGATGACCACGTCGATGATGAAGATCGTCCGTGGCCAAAGGTTGATGATCAAGAGCCTAATTTTTTGTCGATGCTCGACGCCAACCGAAACAACCAGCAAGTAACACTTGAATATCCTAATGAACTTCTAACACCAAGGACTAACCCGGAGCGTGAGCCTGGTCTAGATACACACACTATTATCCCCGTAACCGTTGGTGCTAGGGATGGTCGTGGTGATTGGATGCACTCCAGTGTAAACGCATATTGTTTAACGCACGGTGAATGGCATGGCATGGCCTCGCCAAAACATATGCAGAACATAAGAGACATTGGCCCAAGTCCTTTGCCTGCTCTGCCAGAAGACCCAAGAATTGCTGAGCATAGAAAAGTTCTGGAGCAACAAGAGCGGGACTTGCGCGACCTCTTGCCACAAGTACAGCAGACAAGCTGGACTCCACCTGCTGATGATGAAGGTGCTAAATGGCACCCGCACATTCAACGTGCTATCGACAACGAGCAAGAGTTTGACATGCTTTACACAAAAGCAAAAGAGAGTCAAGCTAGACGTTACGTCGTTATTCCGACGCAGCTCGGCCCGTCACCCAATGGTAAATCGGTTTACATGCGAGGGTATGATCCTACTGGTGGGATGTTTAAAACATTCTTGACTGGTCGCATCAACCAGATTAACCCTAAGTTCCGTCCACGCTCAATAGAAATTGGTCAAGATCTTGAACCACTAACGTATCCTGACACACAGAAAGCTCCATCATCTGGGTTCGTTTCAGAAAATCCATCTGAACTTTCTTTCTATAATATAAATGAAGACCGAGGCCCAGTACAGCCTACTGACGAAGAGTACGATGAGCTGCGTAGACTTGACATCGATCCAGATACTCACGACAAGGCTACCATTAGGCGTTTGCGTAATAAGGGTATCACTCACCTACAAATCAAGAGTGCTGCTGAAGAGCATGGCCTGCCTTACGAAGACTACGAAAGTGCTTTGGTTGACACAGGGTACAACCACGAAATGGCAGTAGAAGAAGCGAAGAAGTATAGACAGCACGACACCCACATTATTGCTAAGAACAAAGAGATTAGAAGCAAATATCCTAATTTAAATGCTGACAATCGTTTGTCTGACCAAGACTACAAAGATACTCTTGAAGTGCTGTTCAAGCACCACCTTACTCTAAAGAACCTTGCAAGCAGCGAACTCGAGTCACCGTATGAGGATACTCCTGGGCGTGAACGTGCACATGAATGGATTTTAAGCGAGCTGGCTAAGCTAGATCCTTCGCTTAAGCCGCACGTTACACGCAATACATATTCTAATAAGAGCAACATCCTTCCAGAAGAAGGGTACTACGCTCTACTATCGGATCTTCGTGCGCACCACAACCTCGGTATTGCTGAAGTTGGTCTGCCAGATGCTAGTGGTGCTGAGCCAACTAGCGATTCATCTCACAGAAGATATATTGTTGAGCGACGCAAGCTCGATGCTTTGACGCGTGTTGCCAATAGTAAATTCTATCCACAAGAATACATCCCTCAACTGTATGAGGAAGATTGATTATGTTCAACAGTAGACAAGCATCGGCGGGTCCTGACGGTATCCGCCACGAGAACGAACGCAAGCTAGTTGGTTTTGACACCGAAACAACTGGTTTGTGGAAGCCTGGTCAGGGCGACGACGTACAAGAACCTATCTCTTATTCGTTTGTTCCTTATATTGATGGCAAGCCGCTTGGTCGTCCAATCTCTTTCCTTGCACGTCCTGCTACGCCTACGCTATACGGTATGCACCCAGCAGCCATCGAGACGCACGGATGGGAACCTGAAATGGTTGACAGTGCATTCCGTGGCGACCATGTCATGCACAGAGAGATTGTTGATCTAGGCAGAGGACAAAGCGCTGTTGTTAGAAGAACGTACCAGCCTGCTGTCGACAGTGAATCGGGAATCATCCGAGCAGCACAGTTGCTCGGTCATTTTCAACGTCGTGGGTTTACTATCGTCGGTGCCAACGTCAAGGGCTTTGACATTGACATGCTTCACCACCACTACAGACGTTTAACGAATGAACCTATTCAAACTAGTGGATTTGATCCATCAACTGCCGACATCTTTGACGTTATCCAAAACCATTGGTTGATGGAAGGCGAGCCTCGTAAAGAAAATGGCGATCAAATTAGACGTAGGATGTCAGATCCTAAGGTTGCCCCGCCATATCCTAAAAAAAGAGCCACATTGTCTGATGTTTATGGGGTACAGCCTGGTGACCACACCGCTGAGCAAGACGCAAGAACTTCTGTTGAGATCGCTTTGCGCCAAATAGCAACACAACAACGCCGTGACAACGGCGAAAACGTACCATTTGATTACAGAGGATATCAGTAAAATGAGCTGGGATTTAAACTATATTATAGAGAAGGCTGCAAATCCTAAGACCGCATCGGTTGGTGCAAGTGGTCTGGATTACAGCCAATTTACGCCGTGTTCTGGTAATTCTGAGTGTGGTACATGCAAGCACATCCAATCGGTCATGGATGAGAACAAAGATGAAGAGACCGGAAAAGTGATTGACAAGGAATCTGACAATATTCATAAACAGGCATTGGACTTCCACCAGAACAAGGTGCCCGGTTTCGCAAAGGACAACCAATGAGAAAAGTATCTAGAGCATCAGAGCAAGAAGCACAGCTCAACTTCCGCACAGCAAAGCCATTGCCAACGTACCCTGACACAGACCGTGCTCAGGACATTGCTAGTGGTGTAGGTCCAGACCCACACGACCCAACTGAAAAAGACCCCAAAAAGGGCGACCCAATGCCAGCAAAGAAGGTCACCCCTAAGCCTGCTGGTGAAGACAATGACAAGTATGATAAGCAACTTGATGCTGCTAAGGGTAACAAGGCCGTAACGCCTCAAAACATTTCTTTTATGAAGCAAGAAGACAACGCTGCTGACATCAGAAACCACCAGAAGCCAGAGTACCCAGGTCTTGGCACTGTGCCAATTCCTACGGGCAACAACAGCAATGCTCAGGGATCTATAACATCATGGACCAACCCTCGAAAGGCTAGCTTCAATGAACGCTATGCTAGTGAACAGGGCGAGGGTGGTAAGTTTAAGCCACCGGCAGGTGTGATCTCTGCTGCGAAGCACGCACTTGAACTGATCGCTGCAGGCAAGGCCGGTGATGGTTTTACTAGCGTAGGTCGTCACCGCGCACACCAGCTCGCTGCAGGTGAAATGGTTCCTCTTAGTGACATCAAGCGCATGCACTCATACTTCTCACGCCACGGCGTTGACAAGAAGGGTAAGGACTGGAACAATGACAGCCCCGGTAAGGTAGCCTGGCTTGCATGGGGTGGAGACGCCGGTAAGTCATGGGCCGCTAGCATCGTTTCAAAGCATGGCGGCGGGGATAACAAGAAGGAAGCATCTGGGGATGCAATACCACTTGGACCTTCAAGCATGGACTTTAGTCAGTCACAAATTGATGCTCCATGCCAAATTTATCACTTTAGCCACGTAGATCATCGCAACCCAAACATGCATTGGTGTACCTGCGGAAATCTTGAAAACGATCATAGCATACACAGCCGATATAATGGTTATAGATTGTATGGGGATAAAAGGTTCTTAAGTGGAGAGAAGGAAGCCAACGTATCTATGGACCCCAACGACTGGCGCAACGAGTACTTCAATCTAGATTCAGATTGGTAAACCATGGATTGGCAACGCCGTTACGCAATGAATGAAGATGAGTTCACTAAAGCCATGGGCTATTATTGCAACGTCGGCAACCACTATGTCAATAAAGAACCTGTATGTGATACAGAGGGATGTGAGTGGATAGGTTATCCAGAAGCAGAATTGCTTCTTGGTGATGTAGGCGGTAACATAGAAGGCATTGGGAATAACGATCACTCTCCACTATGTCAGTTCGCTTGCAATGATCACAGATACATTAAGTGCGAAAGATGTGGTGAGGTTACGAACCCAACATACTCTAAAGGTACTAAACTAAAAAAATGCAGAGACTGTCGTCGTGCATTAGGCGAAAGATATTAAGCCTTGCCAAAAGTAACTAGAAATAGTAACCAAAACATTCTGAAGAGTCAGCAGGACTTCTTCGAGATTGCCAAGAACAGCCTACGTGGCGAGAAGGACATCCCTGATATCGTCACGTTCGCGGAGAGCCCACACTTCCTTAATGGTAGTAAACTATTCCCACGTCAGAAGACTCTGCTTAAGTTAATTATGCTAGAGACAGAGAGCCTCACTGAATATGACTACGCTGTCATTGAGGAGTGGACGAAGAACTTCGATCCAACGGGCACACGCATTGGTGTAAGCCCTGACATCATGGATCGAATAGCTTATCTTAAGGACAATGGCTACAGTCATTTCCGTGAAGTAGTGAACATCACTGGTCGTCGTGGTGGTAAAGGACACATCGGTGGTATCCTGGGTGCGTACAAAAACTGGCAGCTGCTTATGCTAGATGACCCCCAGTACTACTACAACATCGACAAGTCAAAGGACCTCTACTTATTCTGCGTGGCTACGAACATTGAGCAGGCCGCCAAGTATCAGTTTGCTGACCTCTCCAACGCTATCATTAACGGCCCATGCTTCAAGCCGTACATCGCTGACGTGAAGGAACGCTTCCTGGCTCTCCGTACTCCCTCAGACGTGCGGAGAATCGCTGCGTTTGAATCGCAGGGCATCAGACCTAGCCGATTGATTGCGTCAGTACGTAACATGGCTGTCACCTCTAACTCCAAGGCTTCCCGTGGTGCTGCTGCGTTTGCTGTAATGTTCGACGAGTTCGCTCACATGCTTGTAGGTACAGGTGGTGCGAGAACATCCGAGGAAGTTTACAACGCCATTACCCCTGCGTTGGACCAGATGGGTAAGGATGGATTGATCTACATCCCCACGTCTCCGTTCACCAAGGTAGGCAAGGCATACAACCTGTATGAATCTGCTCTTGAAAAAGATGAGGATGGTAAGCCAGCTTATCCTAACATGATGATGGCACAGCTTCCTTCGTGGGGCCCTTATGAGGACTGGGACAACCCAGTTGTTACGCAAGGCTATACATTCCGCAACTCACCACAGAAGTATGACGACCAGATGAAGTCCCTGGAGCGTCGTGAACCTGATGTATTCAAGGTAGAGCGTATGTCTCAATGGGCTGAAGTTACCAATGCTTACCTCAACCCCAAGCTTGTGGATCGTATGTTCGAGCCCTTCAAGGATGCTAAGGGTGAGATGCGAGAGCTTGAGCCTGTGTACGAGGGTAAGTTTAATGTAATTTATCATGGTCACTGCGACCCCTCAAAATCTGGTGCCAACACAGCTTCAATGATCTGTCACGTCGAAAAAATCCCTGACCCCGAAGATGGTGAAGAGTGGTACCACGTCGTAGTAGACTGGATTAAGGTGTGGGATCCTGAGAACTACCCAGACAACCAGATTAACTACGAAGAGATCGAAGAAGAACTAGTAGATATCATCTGTCAGTTCCGAACAATGAAGGTGTTCTCCTTCGACCAGTACGGTGCGTTCGTCACTCTACCTAGACTAAAGCGTAGACTACAGCAGATGAACCCGCCGCACAAGGTCAAGATCCGTGAAGAGAAGTTCACCAAAGAAAGCAACATGCGTCGCGCTGAGCGTTTCAAGTCTGCTCTTGGTATGAACTGGGTCCACTCGTATCGTGACCCGTTTGGTCCTAACGAGACTAGTCTATTGGAACAGGAGCTCAAGTTCCTTCAGGAAATCAATGGGCGTGTAGATAAGCAGAAGTTTGGACCTATCCGTACGTCTGACCTCTCTGACTGCTTGATGGTCTGTGTTGATGCTTTGCTCGAAGACAACTTTATTAAGCTAGAGATGCGAGAGAAGCTTGGTCAGACACAGTTGTTGTCTGGTTCTCAGGGTGGTTATCACACAACCAATGCTAACGATATGCAACCTGTATCGGCTAGAGATCGCCTAAGAGTATTCGGCGCACAACGTGCACAAAGAGATTACGGTGGTATGTCCCGTGGAAGGCCAGGTAGACGATGAATTGGTCTATTAGATACGCTAGCGAACGCCCAGACATAAGTTTTAGCCAAGCGGTTCAAATCGCTAAAGATAGAGCAGCTAATGCTGTCCCATTTACTGGCAACCAAAACGAACCAATTGTAGGTTTTACTGGAGAGACGGGCAGTATCTATAGAAGATTGCCACGAACTGTACCAACTGGAGAATTATGGACGCCAGGCGGAGAATGGCCACAATGGGATAGAGTTAAAAGCCAAGAACAACAAATTATGCACGAAGTACAATTAGGTGCCGGAGAAGTTCAAACAAGATATAAAAAACCAAAAGATATTTCTTTGTGGTTACACCCACAGGTAAACGAAGACGCTTCTAATCTAGTTTTAAGCCCTATTGGTTTGCATATATTGACAAAAGATGAATATTATGCAAAAGATTATGATCCTAACGATAAGAATTCTATGCTTGCAAAGACAGTTGATGGTCCTTTGCTAATCCATGGTACACATTGGAGCCATATGCCAATAAATGGTTGGCACACTCACGAATTTAACATAATTGCAAATGCGCTTGCGTACCATTCACACTCTGGTCATCCACCAGTAACCATTCATTATGGTGGCTTACCTGAAGGTGCTGATGAATTGTTCCGTAAGTATGAAGGTACTGATTTAATATGGTAAACTGGTCTATTAGATATGCTAAAGATGATGCAAAGAAACGCATTATGAATCAATTAAAGCAGAAGTACCCAGGTAAGAGAGTAATTGATGACGCGGGAAGTTATTTTGCTTTGCTAGAAGAAGCTAGTGATCACCCTGAGTATGACCTCGCCATCCAGGTTGTCATTGCACCTACCCCTAAGCACAAGCACAAGCACACTACCCACGTGTATCGATCAATTGATACTCCATTTAATCTATTCGTAGATAAAGATTCTATACGTGTAAACCCAGGTGAATCATATACTGTTAAACCAGATACAGTACACTGGTTGTCTAACGACCCAGGTACAGAGTGCTGGTTGGAAGTGATGTCAAGCCCGGGCATTCCTGATAAGAACCCAGACGTTGTTAAGGTTAAGCAATGAACTGGTCATTACGTTACGCTATTGCTCAATATAACTATCAAGGTAGCCCAACGTTAGATGATGGTAAAACTTACGAAAATATAAAAAATAAAACAAAAAAGTTTTACGACGAAGGTGGCAGTGTAGATATCCACCACTTTGACCTATCTAAAGGTAAGTTTCCTAAAAATTACGAAATGGCTGATCATTTTTTACAACAATCAATTAGGTTAAAAAATATTGCGCAGCAAGCAACTGATCCTGTTAAATTCCGTGCAGCCCAAGAGACAAGTTACTATGCAGAAAACATTAGTAGATTCTATAGAACAGGTAGATTTCCTAATGCTTATACAAAAAACGCACGAGACAATAAAATGAGCAGTGTATTCGCATTTTCTCGTGATTCAGATGGTAATATAACCGCAGCATCTTCTGGTCAAGTGCACCCAGGAGATGAAAACAGTGGCAGATTATACGTTACAAACGGCACTGCGTCGTCTGTTCCAGGTCACGCTACGGTAGTACAACATGCTATTTTGCACCATGTTGTTGGTGAGCACACTCCTGTATTTTCTCAAGTTTTTAACCCAACAGTAAACTATGAAGATATAAACATGAGAATAAAGCCATGGGATGAAGAAGATCAAAAGCAACAGGACAATGCTATTAAGTATCACAAAGGTCTTGGCAGGCGTTTAGAGTATGAGCCAAGTGGCAATATTACATCAAACTGGTTAGGCAATGATGTTACTAGGTTGATTAGAAACACTAGACTTAGAACAAAAGTAAAACATATTCAGAATTAATCTAACAATGCATGCACTGTGATGCACCAGTACTGCTTACCATTTAATGCTTCCCATAATGCATGAGTCTCGTGCTTGTTCCACTCCGCTTCAGGGATTGCCTTCTGAGCCCCCTCAAGCGTCTTGTATAGCCCGGAAATCTCCATGTTATCATAACCTGCGTCATATTGTAATGCGTATACTAACGTCATAGATTGAACAGCTCCTTAGCTGCCCATTCTAACCGTTCTTGTGGTGTCATGCCACCCCACCAACCTTCTTCTTGGTTGCGTACTGCTTCGTAACGGCAAGTATCTACCACAGGACAACCTTCACAGATCTGAACTAGCTTAAACCGCTTGCTGTCTGTGAGCTTGAGCGCAGGATAGATGAACTGATTGGTATCTTCACCATAGCAGTTCCCGTCGTAGACCCATTCGTTACCCTTGTTATTGGGCAACGTCTGGGCCAACTCCTTTACTCGCCACACTAGTGACTTACTCATTTACTACCTTTCTATTTTAGGTTGATTGAGATCCGCGTTAGCGGCAGAATCCATACCAGCTTGATACCCTGACACAGAGCTTAGCTTACGCTTTGATGATGCATTGCGTACTGTCTCCTGCCAGAACTTCTCGATGGCATGTTGCTTATCACGCAGCACAAGTGCCAATGAAGTACCTGCGCTATCTACCTCGTTGATGGTAGCTTCTTTAGCCTGCTCAATCCGTTCACGAATGCTAACGGCATAACCGGCGAAGAAGCTTTTAGCCCACCCGCGAGAATCAATGCGCTTATCAGAGGATTTTTTGAGCTGCTCGAGCTTAGTACGCATCTCCGTTACCATATGCAACGATAACATGTCATAGAGAGCGATACAAAGATCGATGTCGCTTTCGTATCCATAGACTAGGCAATAGTCATCTCCACGCAACACCTTACAGAAGTTAGGCAGTGCGATAGAGTTGAGCAATACTGATTTGTCAATGGCGTACGGGTTAGGAGTAGATACAGTCTTAGAACTGATATCTTCATCCTTAACACGACCATGCAACTTAGCGTCCTCTAACTGATACTTAGTAATCAGCTTTTGCGCCATCTGCTGCGCTGCTGCAACCTCACCGGGCTTGTCACTGTTACCTACTACACGCAACAGCTTTTGCACCCGTTCGATTACATCAGTGAGTTTGCTCATTTCTTTCCTTTCTTTGAGTTAATCATACCACACTTACTCTCCTTCCTCTACTACAGCTTTGAGATAGGTGAACAGGCGGTGGTACACCTGCATCTGTTCTTCCATAGCTTTGATGGCGTTGCGGAAGACCTCGAGCACTTGTTCGTACTCCATGATGTCGGTGGTTCCCTTAAGCTCATCATATATCTTGAAGCCGACCAGCAAACGATCTAGCTTAAAGCCTATGTGAGCCATTTCACTTACTACATTGGTAAGTAGTCGAAGTTTCTCTTCACTACTGATTGGCATATAACCACCTTACTTGTTGCTTATTTTTTGCTTTTTATGTTTACTGCTTGACGTTTCCACCTTTCTGACCTACGTTCTTTTGGGGAAAGACCACCAAAGATACCGTGTTTGCTGTCCGTTTCAATGGCAAAGTTCAAGCATGGCTGAATAACAGGGCAGTTCTTACACACAGCTTTAGCGTTCTTAATCATCTGACGAGTATTAGGACCGCGATCTGCGAAAAACATATCCGTATCCATTCCTTTACAACTGGCCTGTTCAAACCAATCCATTTATATTCCTTGCTTAGATGCGCGACGCGCTTTTGTTTTATCCCGATTACATTGAATACAGTAACGGGCTTTTCTTACTTTACCCCACACTCTACCATAAATCTTGTAGTTGTGACCCCGAGGACAGTGAGTTTTTGCGGCAGCGGCGCGGAGATTGTTCTCTCTCACCGTTACAGCCTCTAGGTGCTCAGGGTTAACACATAGTATATTCCTGCATAGATGATCGATATGAAGACCTACAGGGATCTCACCCCTAAATAGGATATAAGAAGCCCTATGAGCCCTATATAGCTTACCACCCATACGAAATACACCATAGCCATCCGCACCTATAGCAGCAGTCCATTCCCAACACATAGAACTATTAACATTGTACTTAGCATTGAAGCGATCTATAGAGTTGTGTGCCTGTTGGTTCATGGTTGAACGCTACCACAAGCATAGGGAGATGTCAAGACTTTAGTCTTGAGCTTCTACGTATTTTTCGATGAAGTAGACGATGTCTCCCTCATCTGCTTCCCACTGTTGGTTGCCCATGGGGTACTGCTGTTTTTGCCATTCCACATCTGGAACTGCGGCCATGGCTTCTTCGAGCGTGTCGAAGTTGCCAATGAGCTCGCTCTCCCAGGTGATCTGGTCTTCGCTTGTTACTTCATATTGTGTTGTCATTATACCTCCTCTCCTTTCTCTATTGTGAACTCTTCATCTGTCAGGAATGCGTAGATGCGCTTGAGATTGTGGATAGCGTGTTCTAAACTACCGTTCATCTCTGCATCTTTGATAGCCCATTTAGTTAAGCTAATTGCTGCTTCTAGTGTTTCTGGATCCATTAGTATCCCTCTAAGTCGTCGATTACTTCGTTGAGCTGGTCGCATCGATCTAGCAACTTCTCAATTACTAGCATAGCTTCGACCATATTGGTTGGTGGCTTTAGACCGTAGTCTGATAACTGCATTATTCTTTCTCCTTGTTTCCGGTCACACTGTACCCTTTCTCGATGACGAACCAGTCGTCATTCCATCCGTCGACCCAGTCCGGACTTGATTCGTCTGGCTCAGGGTAGTTGGCGTACAGCCAGTCCCACCCTTCCTCGAACGAATCGAACTCGATACCATCGAACAGGATGTTGTTCATCCAGTCACGGATAATGAACTTCTTCCGTGGCTTTTTTCTTACTGCCGTTGCCATTACTCCTCCTCAATAAAGTTGGTTAGTGGTACGCCTGCAAAGTCCTGCATTGCTTCGTCCATGCCACAGGGCGAGCAGATGCGAGTCTTGTTGTCTAGCCTAGACAGAGCTGGGAACCCTGTGTAGATTTGCTTACAACGCGGGCAGTTCTTTGGTTCATTTGGGTTGTCCATTGTTTTTCCTTACTTAGTTTGAGTGCTCAGCGATGAACAGCTCGTATGCCATTGGTTCTGTTGTGTACTGCCATGGTACGTTATCGATACCATCTTCTGGTTCCCAGTCATCATAGTTGAGTTCACGAACAGCGACAGTCCTGTTGTCGTAATTAATTTCCACGACACGCCAGACATCACCGTGCTCACCGAACCCGATGCCGTATCCAGTTTCTCCCAACACATCACCCTGAATCATCTCTGAGAAGATGATGCGGTTGAGGTACTCGTCGTCTGTCCAACGACCACGACCACGCGCTAACGCATTGGCCACAGTCTCAGGCAGCGACTCAGCACCCCAGTGTGTGTACAGGTACAGGTCAGGATTTCCCTGAGCTGTAATCTTTACTTGTCCACGGTCTCCCATGTTATTGCTCCTTACTTGTTTTGTGTTTCCCTACTTGGGAGTACCCCATAGTGGAATCGAACCACTATACATCACCACCAGGCTGGGGTCGAAGACAGAGCCGCTAACCCTTCGGCTCTTCTTCATCTTGCTCAGTAGAGCTAGGACAATCATCAAAGATAGCCTCACCTCTTCCTAAGCAATAGCATTCTCTCCCGCGATCTTCATAATCTGCGTGAGAGTTAGGAATATCCCATTCACTTGTTATATATGCTCTACCATCACCACCATACCATTCTCCACCCCATCCTTGTTCTTCTTCAAAGCACCAGGTGAATGTAGCACTTAGACCTGCTTCTTTTATACGTCGAGCAAGACCATAGATGATATGCTCAGGTGGAGACCATGCTGTATTAAAGTTATAGTCTAGAAAATACATATCGCTTTCTTCATCTAAGTTAGTTGATATTTCTTCATCAGCAGGTTCCCACTTAGAACCCCAGTTGCGAATGTTCCAATCGTACCAATGATTGCTAGCAAACTTAAGAGATTCTTCTAAGCTAGTTGACATAGTTTGAGGACCATCGTATTCATCCCATATGCTAGATGAAGGAGTGATGATGGAATGGAAGTTGAACACTTGCATTTTTATCTCGCCCTTATTTAGCTGGTAAGGGCGCAACACAGATAGTTCGTGCCGAATAATTTCC
>Ga0208504_1000009_pt1 | contig 59553 bp, 77 predicted proteins | sample CryBogCBH05Oct08_FD_184595 | JGI IMG/M metagenome (GOLD analysis project Ga0208504, IMG submission 184595) | Freshwater microbial communities from Crystal Bog, Wisconsin, USA - CBH05Oct08 (SPAdes) | ecosystem: Environmental > Aquatic > Freshwater > Lake | place: Crystal Bog, Wisconsin, USA...
ATTAGGAGGATACGATGATTAAAGCATTTCCAAGCGTTATTTCAATCCATAATGGACGGCAAGAGCATTCGGGCATGGACTTAAGAGACTGGTTTGCAGGGTTAGCTATGGAAGGAATAGCTTTTGAGTGTCTTAGTCCAGAACAAACAGCTAATGCAGCATACCAAATGGCAGATGCAATGATGAAAGCAAGGGAACAACATGACAGGATGGAGGAAAAAACAAGTGTTCCAAAAGATTAATACTTACGAAGGTAGGGAGGTGGGCGTGCGCACTGGCGAAGTAAAGCAGACGTTCAGACCCGCCTGGATATGTACGGAGTGCAAGCGGATATTCTTTACAAAAGAAGAGACAGAATTACACAAACACACAACAAGGGAAGAAGAATGAAAATCAATATTGAAAAAATTAGGATTGACGGAGATACACAGTCACGAGTAAAAATCCATGAGAACATTGTTCAGGAGTACACAGAAAGCCTTTTAAACAAGGTTCAGATGCCACCAGTTAAGATATTCTTTGACGGCTTGGATAACTGGCTTGGAGATGGTTTTCACCGCTACCATGCCCACCGCAGGGCTAAGTTAACAGAGGTTGATTGTGAAATTTCAAAGGGTACAAAGCGTGATGCCAAGATTTACTCTTGGAGTGCCAATTCAAACCACGGACTGCGCAGAAGTAACGAAGATTTACGCAAAATCGTTATCGAAATTTTAGAGGATGTGGAGCTTGGCAGTAAAAGTAATCGGGAGATTGCCAGGATATGTAAGTGCTCAGACATGACGGTTGGCCGTATTCGCAAAGAGCTTGAGCTTGCCAAGGAGATGGCTAAGAAACCTAAGAAAGTGCAACAAGTTGCACCTAATCCAGTTTATGAAGAGCCGTTGGAAGACGAGACATTCAATGAGAAGTTGGAGGAGTTGGTTGTCGAAAATTCCGCATTGATGCAAGAGAATGTTAGGTTGCGTGATGCCATTGCAGTAGGTAAATTGGAGCTACCAGAGGAAGAAATAGCGGACGTACAAGAGACAATCAAGAGCTTGAGACTTGATTTGGCAAAATGTGAGGGTGAGTTGCAAGCTATGACTTTATCCCGCAACGACTATCAGAAAAAAGCGGCTGATGCTATTCAACAAGTCCAATATTGGAAACGTAGGGCTGAAAAAGCTGAAAAAGCCAAAAAATGAACCTATCGCTCAGACCCCACCAAGTTGAGGTGGTTGATAAGATCAATCTCAACTTTGATCTGGGCATAGGCAGTCAATTGCTATATGCTCCCACAGGATTTGGCAAAACAGAGGTTGCCATTTCCTTGATGCAACAATATGCAAGGCAAAACCAACGCGTTGCAATGATGATGGATAGGATTGTTTTGGTCAATCAATCCAGTACAAGACTATCTCGATATTCCATCCAACATGGAGTGATGCAAGCAGACCACTGGCGGTACAACCCGACAGAGAACATTCAGATTTGCTCCGTCCAGACTTTGGAGAAGCGTTCCGAGTTTCCGCATATTGATTATTTAATCATTGACGAGTGCCATGTCATGCGCATGAGCTTGGTTTCTTTTATCAGGGATAACCCAACGATAAAGGTAATTGGGCTGACTGCTACGCCATTTACCAAGGGATTGGGCGATGTTTATGACGTGGTTGTTGGTGCAAAGCCTACAAAGGAACTCATCAAAGAAGGTTGGCTGACACCGTTAAAAATCTATATTGCCAAAGAAATTGACATGACTGGGGCAAAAAAGGTTGCGGGAGAGTGGTCGCAAGATGAAGTTACAGAGCGTGGCATGAAGATAACTGGCGATATTGTTACCGAGTGGAAGAATAAAACACACGAAATATTCGGTAAGCCAGTAAAAACGGTGGTATTTTGCTCAGGTGTGGCGCATGGTCGTGACTTGGAAAGGCAATTTAACGAGCAGGGATACAACTTTAAGTCCATTTCCTACATGGAAGACGGCGAATATAAGCGTGAGGTGATAGATGACTTCAGCAAACCCGATACAAATATACATGGGCTGATTGCTACCGATATATTAACTCGTGGATTTGACGTTCCAGATGTGCTGATAGGAGTGAGTGCAAGGCCATTTTCAAAGTCTTTTAGTTCGCACGTTCAGCAAATGGGGCGGGTTATGCGTCCAGCGCCTGGCAAAGAGTTTGGTGTTTGGTTAGATCATGGCGGTAATTATTTGCGTTTTAGGAAGGATTGGGATCAACTTTACGAAGAAGGAGTGACCGAGCTTGAAAACGGCATAGAAGATAAAGCCAAAAAAGAGCCGACTGAGGACGAAAAGAAAGAAGCAAAGTGTCCTCAATGTGGAGCTTTGTGGATTATGGGGAGCAACATTTGCTACTCCTGCGGGTATGAAAAGCCGTTGCGTGGCATAGCAGTAGTACCAGGTGAGCTACAAGAATTGTTTACCGATGGGGCTGATAAAACCCAAGTCAATCAACAGTTTTATTCCGAACTCTTATACTTTGCAAGGATGCGCAACTTCAAAGATGGTTGGGCGGCGCATAAATATAAAGAGAAGTTTGGTGTATTCCCAAGAGGATTGCGTGCTGAACCAATACCAGTTTCGCAAAAAACGGTTAGTTGGATTCGTTCAAGAAATATCGCATGGGCAAAGAGTCGAAACAAATGAGCTTTACAGATTTTGCATACCAATATGGATTGGTGATTGATAATTTAATAATTGGCAGATGGGCACGAGTTAAAACGTTAGACAAACCAAACAAGACCAATGGGGCATACATTTTCGATGGTTGTACTGGCGCAGTCATTAACTTTGCAACTATGGAGCTTCATGCCCCTTACAAAACTGATAAGCCGTTTGTGGTTGATCGTGAACGTATAAAAAAGGCTAATGAAGATAAGTTGGCTAAGCGTGCCCAAGCGTGCGAAAAGGCTGAATATATCCTCAAGAATGCCAAAAAAGCCAAGCATCCGTATTTAATCAGGAAGGGATTCAATGAAAATGGTTGGGTGTGGAAGGAAATGCTGATCGTTCCGATGCGGGTTGATGGCAAACTGGTTGGTTGTCAAATGATAAATGCGGATGGAACTAAGAAGTTTTTGTCGGGTCAATTGACGAAGGGTGCGAGCTTGGTGATGGATGAAAAGGGCAGAGATGTGTTGGTGGAAGGGTATGCAACTGGGTTGTCGGTGAGAAGGGCGCTTAGGTTGCTTGGCGTGCCCTTTAAGATACACGTTTGTTTTAGTGCGTCCAATATGCTTGAGATAGCAAAGAATGCCGTAAATCCGTTGGTTGTTGCCGATAATGACCCAGTTGGGGTGCGTACCGCCAAAAAAATAGCCCCTCACTACTGGGTAGGAGAAGCTAATGAGGATTTCAACGATTACGAATTAAGACTTGGAACTCCGCTTGCGAGTCTTGGTCTTAAAGGATACTGGGAATAACCACTTTGTCTTTATGGGTGCAACTTGTTGCACTTTGCATTGGTTGCAATCTAGTTTTTGGCAAACTCCCAGTTCCTCGCAACGTGTGTGTTTCATGCCGTTTCCCTTGCGTTGATGTCAACCCTGTCGGATAGTTCGTCAACTATATCTACTTCAGCGAGTTTACTTTCCTCGCATTTGTAAATGTAAACTGGTTTGGTTATGTCGTCCACTTGTAAAAGTTTACGGATTAAATCTGCTACTGTCATGCTATTGCTCCTGCATATTTAAAATACATTTTGAATGGTTCTAATTTATCCCAATTGGTTTGATTGTTGGTCGCTTGATAAATATCGACCGTCATCAAGCCATCCCTATCTTGGTCGTAAAAATTGAGTGTGTGTTCGTCCAAATTAAAAAACCAGTCTCCTGATTCAATAATTTCGTCCTTGTAGGTTTCCCATATAAGTTCGGTTGCTCGTTTTAAATCGTTCATTCGATTTCTCCTTTTTCAAGATTTGCATTGTGCTTTTCTACCATTAATTTAAATATATCTTGCATGGCATCGTGATGTAAGTCCTGCATAGCCGCACCAATAGGCCATCGCAAGTCTGTTTCACTATCCATATGTTCAACTGCACATTCGATTAACGCATCTGTATCTATTACTAATAACATTTACTTTCTCCTTAAATTAATTCTCTTCCAACGACTTCATCCCTTAAATCCAACTCCGTCCAGTTTTGGTATCCCTTGCATCCTGCTAAGAGAAAACTGCGAAGTATTTCTTTTAAGTCTTTAACGTCATTGCAATCTTCCAAGTCGCTTTTTATAAGCATCTCAATCATTTCACTTTTGGTTGGTCGTGGTCGTTGTATTTCCTCAATCTCCATTATTGAGTAATCGTGAATTAATCTCTGCATATCTCCGTATGCGACCGCATCTTCGTTATTATCAAATATGCCTTTTGATCTAAATCCGTCAACTGGGTTGCCTATAATTATTGTGTATTTCATATTGCGCCCTGTTGGTTGACTGTTATTGTGTTGGTTGACCCGCACATCAAACATTTAATTTGTTTCTCTCTTGGTACAAAGCCGTCCATATAGTTATATGTATCTCCCAGTAGTTCGTACATCTCCCCCAATCGGTTGAGTGCGTCCCCTATGTATCCATGCGATATGTCTTGTTGTGAGAGTTGTAGTAGCTGATCTAGCTTGTGCAACGATTGTTTTACATCCATTGTTATCTCCATATTGAAATTATGAACATGATGACAACCGCTATAAAAACGATTGTCATCATCAAATTGACTAAGAAATGTTGCATTACTTAAAACTTGCCCAATCCATTGGGTGGTATCTCATGTAATGGCGAATCGGTGTGTTCTCTTGGTAGACTGATTCGTACTTGTACTGCTTGCCCGCTTTAGCCATTGCGTCCGCAAAAGTGGAGTAATCGCAGTCCTCTTCCAAGTAGACGAACGGTTTGCCCTGCTTCATCTTGACGTATGAGTACTGGCTGATAGCGTTTGCAATGCCCAATTCGATTAGTTCTTTGAGCGAAACTTCAAGCCATCCATGACCTGGGTCTTCGTAAAATGTGTAATTTTTCATTTGTATTTCCTTTGTAGTTGATTAAGACCGTATCGCTACGGTTTCGCCCAATCAGGGCTCGTCAGTTAATCTCTTTGCCTAAGTCTTTAGCCAGTTGCACCAAAATTTCTTTTCTTGTGCCCTTGTAGCCCATTTTCTTGAGAATTTTCAAGATAGAGGTATGACGGTTTACTTTCATGCCCGCAATCTCAAGTTTTAGCCCTTGGTAAAGAGTCAACATTCTGAAATGCTCGATCTGGTCTGGTGTTGTCAATATCATTTCAGTACTCGCTTGGCAACATCATGACCACAAAACTACCATCAACTGGGCCTGATGAGTCTTGTATGAAGAATTCGTATTCTCCGTCAGGGCAATCGGTGTAGCCAATTGTCTTGAGAAATACTCTTTTACCGTCACCGTCATTTGCAATGATCGTGGCCTTGTTTTCAAGTGCAACAAGTTGCACCGTCATAAAATCGTGCTTCAAAACTTTTGGCACAATCTCGGTCGCTACTATGTCAGTAAACCAGTAAGCGCCATTCCCTGCATTGTCGATAAAGTACTTCACTCCGTCCGTTATTCTCATGCTTGAGAAAATAGACGGTTTGTAATACCGTGTTGTGCCGATAAATTGGCTCAGTTCGCTTGCTAAATCTTTTGTAGTTTCCATTGCTTTTTCCTTTTTAGTTAATCTAAGACCGTATCTCTACGGTTTCGTTCTTACGAACTCGTCAGTTAGATAGTTGGATGGATACATTGCAGTCTGTAAGGCGGTTAGTCCTTAAGTATTGCTTCGCCCAGTATTTCGCTCCATCTGGGGTGTTGAACCGCTCTTCGTTCAAGACTTTGCCGTTTTGAATGATTTTGACTAGCCACATCATTGCTCATTCTCCTGTGGCGCAAACTTTTCGAACAATGATCCAAAGGATGCCAACAATTTTGTCATGTTGTGCTCGTCAGCGACAAAAAATGCTTTAGCAATTGCGGATGCAAACGAACCGCCAATTCTTTCCATATTCTGTGCGCAAGCCAAGTAATAGTCTCTGTCATGTAGCATTGTGTTCCCCCTCAGATTGATAAGATCAGCAAATAGACCGTGCGTCCAATTGAGCAGTTACACATCTCATTGAGATACCAAAATGTATATCTCAGGCCGAATGCCCTTAAGTAGGTCTTAACTTGTATTGGGTCTTGTAGTGTTGTTGTTAACATTTGTATTCCTTTATTAAAGTACTTCCGTGACTGCTTCTAAAATACTCATTTGATCTACTGCCAAATGACCGATCAGGTGCATGATGTCCAACTGCTCACCAATCACAATGCACTTTTTATCTTCGATTGTTTTACTAACAATAAACTCTTTGAACCTGAATCCACTAATTTTTAATCTCATGTCATCAACACTCAATTTAAATTTTGCTTTTAATATCATTTGTATTCCTTGTAGTTGCATAAGACCCCTTTCGGGGTTTCGACTATTGAAGTCTCGTCAGTTATGCTCAGAATGCCGTGCTACGAATCTCCTGTGCGTAATCGAACCGCAATTTGACCGTCTTGGCCAGTTCCTTGAATGCCTTTGTGGGGTTTCCCTCAATGTAGTACTCAAGAATATCTCCATCGTCCCATGCTTCACAAACTTCGTCCCAACCGCCGTTATCGTAATTCTGCATAGCATGGTTACGAACGTGGTGGATGAACTCAGGCTCTGTCATATTGCTAGAAATTATCATCATGGTTAATTCTCCTTATTGTTTAACATCTGTGCTTCATACATTGCTTGGGCGTCCGATCTGGTCAACCCTTGCTCCTCTAATAGATCAATCGAGACAATCTCGTGCAACCTATCCATAAGTGCATCATCAAAGTCTAATTCCTTTTTAATCATATTGACCGTTGACTCATACTCAAGCACCAATTGGGCAATCTCTAGCACCCTCTTCAAAGCCAACCGATTCTGTTTAGTCGATATATCCATGTTCACTCCTTGTGTGTATGTTTGTAAAATTTTCGCCCTATCCGTATATAAGGCGAAAGATTCGTGCCATTCTCGATTCGTCCACATCTTGCCCACAAGTTATCCCCAGATTAAAACCCTATGTAGTACTAAGCATTACATCAAAACGACCGCTAAAGTATTCAAAAGCATAGAATTGTGAATAAGATTATCAGCCTGTGGATAGTGGGATAACCTGTTCACATCCTGTTAATAACTTAGTTATTGATATATACTCACGAACTGGTGCAACAAGTTGCAGAGGAATGAAATGACCGCAGAGAACAAGAAGACCGTCAAGAGAATGACAAGAGCGCAGATAAAAGAGACGCTAGACAAGACACCAATCGAGCAGATACTAGGGACAAAACAACCGCTTACCAATAAGCAAAGAGAATTCGCCCGCAAAGTAGCATTAGGCACTATGAGTAAAAGACAAGCATACAGAGAAACATATAACGTAGGATATGAACCGTCTCTAGATAAAGATCCGTATAAACTGGCCAAGCATCCAAGTGTGGTCAGGGAGATAGAAGCCTATAAGCTGGCAATCGAAGCAGAAAAACAGCGAGAACCCGCTCAACTAAAGGCATTGCTCGTACAACAGTTGGTGCAACACTCACTCGATACTGAGTTCCCACCTGCACAAAGGATCAAGGCTTTGGAACTAATAGGTAAGCTATATGAGGTGGGAGCATTCGTTGAGCTAAAGGAGACGACCGTCATCACCAAAAAGTCTGAGGACATCAAGGCTCAACTAATAGAACGCATCAAGGAAGTAATAGATGTGGAAGCAAAGCCAGTTAGAACTGGGGCACGCAGTCTTCAGGAAGAAATAGAAAACCCAGATTCTGCACTCGCCGACCCCACCGCAGGGGCACCCACCGCTTTTGACGGGGCGCACGGGCTCTCCTAACGCATACTATTCCATACAAACGATTCCGCAAAAAAAGTAATCATATGAAAAATTGTTTTTCCCAAGCTCAAAATAAAAAGGTGGGGGGGGTATATTTTTTCAAAAAACAAGTGCAACTTGTTGCACCCCTGTCGTAAGTGGTTGATTTATATGAAGAAAAAATACGAATACAGCAAAAGTATGCTGGAGAAGATGAGGAAGGTGGGGAAGAGTTATGAACAGTGTATGGAGATGGAGATGACACCGAAGGAGAGGAATATATTTATAGTGGTGGATGAGTGGTGGAAGGAGTTTGGGTATGGGCCGACTATAGATGACATTATGAGGAATAGTGGGGATAAGGGGCGCGGGAATGTATCTAGGGTGATTAAGAACCTTTGCGAGTTGGGGGCGTTGAAGAAGTTGCCTGGGAAGGATAGGAGTGTTCGGCCTGCTTATATTAACTTTAGGAATATTGAATGAAGGATAAGGATATTATTGATGCAATCTCTAAGATGCCAGATGATATGGCGCAGGAGATGTTTCAGATGTTTGAGGTTTATAAGAAGAGTCTGACAGTGGAGAGGGCGGCGGATGACTTTATGTTATTTGTAAATGAGATGTGGCCTGGGTTTATACACGGTCGGCATCATGAGTTGATGGCTGAGAAGTTTGAGCAGATTGCGAAGGGGGAGATAAAGAGGCTAATTATTAATATGCCGCCTAGACATACGAAGAGTGAGTTTGCGAGTTTTCTTTTGCCTGCTTGGTATTTGGGAAAGTATCCTGGGAAGAAGATTATCCAAACATCTAATACGGCTGAGTTGGCGGTTGGGTTTGGTAGGAAGGTAAGGAATTTAGTTGCGAGCGAGCAGTACCATAGGATATTTCCTTTTGTTAATTTAAGGTCTGACTCTAAGGCGGCGGGAAGGTGGAGTACGAATTCGAATGGCGAATACTTTGCGATTGGTGTTGGCGGTACGGTGACGGGTAAGGGCGCGGACTTGCTTATTATTGATGACCCGCATAGTGAGCAGGAGGCGGCGTTAGCGGCTAGCGATCCAACTGTGTTTGATAAGGTGTATGAGTGGTATACATCTGGGCCGAGGCAACGTCTTCAGCCTGGCGGGTCTATTGTGGTGGTGATGACAAGGTGGGCGAAGAAGGATTTGACGGGCAAGATTGTTCAGTCGATGATTGATAGGGACGGGGAGAAGTGGGACGTTATACAGTTGCCTGCGATTATGCCGAGTGGGAAACCGCTTTGGCCAGAGTTTTGGAGTTTGCCAGAGTTGGAGGCATTAAAGTCTGAACTGCCTGCGAGTAAGTGGAATGCGCAGTATATGCAAAGCCCGACCAGTGAGGAGGGTGCGATTGTTAAGCGGGAGTGGTGGAAAATATGGGAAGGGGAAGATATACCGCCGTGCGAGTATATTATTCAGAGTTGGGATACTGCGTTTACGAAGAGTGAGCGGTCTGACTATTCTGCGTGTACGACATGGGGGATATTTTATTTAAACGAGAATGCGCGAGATCCCAATATTATTTTGCTTGATGCGTTTAAAAGAAGAATGGAATTTCCTGAGTTAAAAGAGATTGCTATGCGAGAATATAGGAACTGGGAACCAGACTCTTTTATTGTTGAGGCGAAGGCGAGTGGAGCGCCGTTGATATTTGAGTTGAGAGCAATGGGAATTCCTGTGCAAGAGTTTACGCCGAGCAGGGGAAATGATAAGATGGTGAGGATTAACTCTGTATCTGATTTATTTGCGAGCGGTAAGGTATGGGCTCCTGCAACAAGATGGGCAGACGAGTTGATCGAAGAGATGGCGGCCTTTCCTAATTCTGATCACGATGACTTGGTAGACTCGACTACGCAGGCATTGATTCGATTCAGAAAGGGAGGGTTTATATCTTTGGGTAGTGATGAACCAGATGAACCAATATATAGACGGCGAAAATCGGCCGCCTATTACTAAGGATGAATAATGAGTATTGAAAAAAGTTTGTATCAAGCGCCCCAAGGATTAGAGAGCTTAGCTCAAGATGAGGAGCCCATAGAGATAGAGATTGTTGACCCAGAAGAAGTCGGCATTAAGATAGACGGAATGGAAATTACGTTAGAAGAAGGCGAAGAAAATAACGAAGACTTTGATGCTAACTTAGCGGAACAGATGCACCCAGGGGCGGTATCTTCTTTGGCATCGGATTTAGATTTTGATATTACCCAAGATATTGGATCAAGAAAAGATTGGGAGAAAGCGTATTCTGAAGGATTGAAGTTACTTGGACTTCATATTGAAGACAGAACAGAACCTTGGGACGGCGCGTGCGGTGTGTTCCATCCACTGATTACTGAGGCGATTGTTAGGTTCCAGGCAGAGATGGTAACGGAGACATTCCCGACCGCTGGTCCTGTGTTGAGTAAGATTATTGGTAAAGAAACTCCTGAGATTAGAGAGAAGGCAATCAATGTTCAAGATGATATGAACTTTGAATTGACTGAGGAGATGAAAGAATTTAGACCAGAGCATGAGCGGATGTTGTTCTCATTGCCTGCGGTAGGATCTACGTTTAAGAAGACTTATTACGATCCAGGACTGGGTAGACCAGTATCAATGTTTGTTCCAGCAGAAGATATTATTTTGCCGTATGGAACAACGGATATGGATACAGCGTACCGTGTTACCCATGTGATGCGCAAGACAAAGAATGATATTGTTAAATTACAACGCGCTGGATTTTATTTAGATATAGATTTACCTGATCCCCAGAACGATAAGAGTGAGATACAAAAAGGTAAAGATAGAGAGACTGGATTTAACGATTTATCCGATGAAAGATATACAATTTATGAGTGTCACGTTGACTTAGATCTGGAAGGGTTTGAGGATGAGGATGAAGACGGACCAACGGGGATTATGCTTCCCTATGTTGTTACTTTCATAAAGGGTACAAATGACGTATTGTCGATTCGGAGGAACTGGAAGGAGAGCGATCCTCTTAAACTTAAGCGCCAACATTTCGTCCATTACCAATACATCCCAGGCTTCGGAGCATACGGATTCGGACTCTTTCACCTCATCGGGGGATATGCAAAGTCGGCGACAAGCATTATGCGTCAATTGGTGGACGCGGGAACTTTATCTAACTTGCCTGGAGGTCTTAAGTCCAGAGGACTTCGGATTAAAGGTGATGATACACCCATTAGGCCAGGGGAATTCAGAGACGTAGATTTAGCGTCTGGAAATATTAGAGATAGTATTCTCCCATTACCTTACAAAGAACCTAGTGCGGTATTGGCTGGTTTGCTGGGTACGATTGTTGAGGAGGGCAGAAGATTTGCCGCTACTGCTGATATGCAAGTTAGCGATATGTCTGCCCAAGCTCCTGTTGGAACTACACTGGCATTGCTAGAGCGCCAGTTAAAAGTGTTAACAGCGGTACAAGCTAGAACACACTTTAGCTTAAAGCAAGAGCTGAAGTTAATTAAGAACTTAATTCGTGACTATACGGACGAGGACTATACCTACGATCCCGAATACGGAGGAAGGAAGTCCAAGAAGTCTGATTACGATTTAGTAGACATAATCCCTGTTAGTGATCCAAATGCCGCTACCATGTCTCAGCGCGTGGTGCAGTATCAAGCTGTTATACAGATGGCGCAGATGGCTCCGCAGATATATGATTTGCCACAGTTACACCGTTCAATGCTTGATGTTTTGGGGATTAAAAATGCAGAAAAACTCGTTCCTTTGCCAGATGATCAGAAACCTACGGACCCTGTATCTGAAAACCAGCAGGCGCTTAAGGGCAAACCGCTAAAAGCATTTCAGTATCAGAATCATCAAGCGCATATCCAGATGCACCAAGGGTTATTGCAAGACCCAATTATTGCGGCATCTATAGGTCAAAACCCCCAGGCTCAGCAAATACAGGCGGCACTCCAAGCACATATTGCCGAGCACGTTGGATATATGTATAGACAACAAGTGGAACAACAATTGGGTATGGCTATGCCAGCCGAAGATGAGAAGTTGTCACCACAAATTGAGTATGCAATGTCTGGAATGATGGCGCAGGCCGCGCAACAAGTGATGCAACAACATCAGGCACAAGCGGCTCAACAGCAAGCTCAGCAACAAGCGCAAGACCCGCTTATCCAGTTGCAACAACAAGAGCTCCAGATTCGCCAGCAAGAAGTTGCCATCAAACAGCAAAAGCTCCAGCAAGATATGCAGTTGGCACAAGCCAAACTACAAACAGACTCCACACTCGATACGGCGCGTTTGGCGTTGGAAAAAGAGAAGTTGGCTGGAAACTTACAGCTAGGAGCAATGAAAGTTGGCGCAGATATTGGCCACAAGAAAGACAATCTCAAGTCTCAAGAAGTGCGTTCTGGTGCGCAATTGGGCGTTGATATTGGAAAGACCAAGGCTCAACAAGAACTTACGGCTCGCCAAGCCGCATTAGAACATGGCGAAAGAACCGCAGAAAGATTGCATAACATCCAAAAAGATCATCTTGATAGGAATCAAGAACAACTTAGGATGTTGCAACAAGAACGGCAAGCTAAGCAAGCCGCCCAAAAACCAAAGGAGAATCCTAAAGAATGATACAAGACTTCGCACGCGTATTGCGCGAATACATACGCAAAGACATGAACAACTACGCTGATGATCTCGCGGCGGGAGTATGCAAAAATTTTGACGAGTACCAAAAACTCTGTGGGGTGATCCAAGGTCTAGCCATTGCAGAGCGTTATGTTATTGATCTTGCGGAAAAGGTAGACAAAGATGAGTGATTTAATTCTCCCTCCAGGCGTGCAAATGCCTGAAACCATCCAACCTATTGATAGCCCAGTAGAGGATGCAACAGATGAGCAAAAGGCTACAGCGCTACCAGACCCAGTTGGTTACAAAATACTTTGCGGCGTACCACAGGTATCCGATAAGTTAGATGGAACCGAGCTTGATTTGGTTAGACCCTCCGACTTTGCAAAGCAAGAACAAAGCGCCACAACCGTTTTGTTTGTATTGAAAGTAGGACCTGACGCATACCAAGATAAAGAAAGATACCCAAATGGACCCTGGTGCAAACCTGGCGATTTCATTTTGACTCGGACTTATTCTGGTACTCGTTTCATGATTTTTGGCAAAGAGTTTAGGCTCATTAACGAAGATCAAGTAGATGCAGTTGTGCAAGATCCACGCGGTATTACCCGTGCTATGTAAAGGAAATATATGAGCGACACATACAAATTCCCCGATGAGATTGAAAACAAAGAAACGGACGTAGAAATTGAAGCGGACGGTGAAGAGTTTGAAATTGAAATCGTGGATGACACACCCGAAAAAGACAGGGGCAGACAGCCTTTAAATAAGGAAGTAGCAGACCCTACAGATGATGAAATAGCAAACTATTCTCAAAATGTCCAGTCTCGCATCAAGGAATTGACGCACGCTAGACACGATGAGCGTAGAAAAGCAGAGGCACTTGAACGCGAAAGACAGGAGCTGGAGAGACTGACTCAGCGCTTGATCGAAGAGAACAAGACTCTAAAAAACAACGTTAATGCTGGCCAAGAAATAATTGCTTCATCTGCCAAACAAAAGGCCGAAGCTGATTTAGTTTTAGCTCGTAAACAGTATAAGGAAGCTCAAGAAGCCTACGATACTGATGCCATTATTGCGGCTCAAGAAGCATTGACCGAAGCCAAAATGCGCTTTGAACAGGTTAAGAATTATCGTCATACCCCTTTACAAAGTGAAGACAATGATGTACAAACTCAACCTAGACAGACTCAACAAGTTAGACCTGACGAAAAATCCCTGCGCTGGCAGGCAAAAAACCAGTGGTTTGGTTCTAATGGGTTTGAAGAAGTTACCAGTTATGCACTAGGACTGCACCAAAAGCTAGTCAATTCGGGCATTGACCCGCGTTCCGATGAATACTATCAAGAGATAGATTCACGCATCCATTCAAAGTTCCCAGAAGTATTTGGTGAATCAGAATCAAAATCTACGGCTCAACCCGCTAAACGTCCTTCTAATGTTGTTGCTCCTGCTACTCGTTCATCGGGTGTTAAAAAGGTTCAGCTAACACCTACGCAAGCCGCGTTAGTGAAAAAGTTTAACCTTGATCCGAAGAAATATTATCTTGAACAACAAAAATTGGAGAAACAAAATGGTTGATGCTAAAAAAACCCGTGATTTAGAAACACGCGAAAAAGAAGTTCATATTGATTACAAGCCTGCTAGTTCGCTACCAGACCCAACACCTGAACCTGGTTATGAGTATCGTTATGTGATGACTCATATGTTAGGCAAACCAGATGCCATTAGATTGTCTCGTATGAGACGCGATGGATGGGAACCAGTGAAAGCTTCAGATCACCCAGAGCTTATGCTCGAAGGTTCTGAAAGCGGTAATGTCGAAATAGGTGGATTGATTCTATGTAAAAACACCGTAGAAAAAGTCAGAGCTTATGATCGGTTTTACGCTAAGCAAGCCGCAGATCAAATGGAATCGGTTGACAACAGCTTCATGAAAGATAACGATCCAAGAATGCGTAAGTTCTCTGAGAAGTACTCCGAGGTAACACGCGGACGAGGGTTAAGTGCAAGTCTCAAATAAAGGAATTTAAATGGCTTATCCTATTATCCCAGCCCCTTACGGGCTAAAGCCTGTAAACCTAATTGGTGGTAGGGTGTATTCTGGTTCAACCAGAATGTTCCCAATCAACAACGGTTACAGCAACTCGCTCTTCAATGGTGACATTGTTGATATTGGTTATACAGGAGCTACGATTGGAACATTGATCCAAACTGGCCTCACATATAACAGCACATCTGTTCCTTCCTCAAACACCATTGGTGTATTTGTTGGTTGTGAATATACAAACACTAGCGGACCAATATTTGGTAAAAACCGTTTCAACTATTGGCAAGCTAGTACAGCCGCAACAGACTGCGTAGGTTATGTTGTTGATGATCCTCAAGCGATTTTCAAAGGCGTTATTGTTAACGGCGGTACAGCTAACACTGGTACTGTAAGTTCAACATTTACACCATACTATGCTAACAACGCATACATTGGCGCAAATGCTTTCTATACAGGTCCAGGTGGCTCTACAACTAGCGGTGACTCTACTGCTGGTATTGCTCTTTCTGCTTCTGCTACTACAACATCTACAACAAGTGCTCCATTAACAACTGGTGCTCCTTTGCGTATTGTTGGAATGGTTCCAGATACAGCAGTAACAGTGTTGCAAACAGGTACAAGTTCTAGCACAACTATTACTTTATCTGCCGCTAACTCTAGTATTGTTGCTGGAATGGCTGTTAACGGCCCTGGCATTTTGGCAGGTTCAAACACCTGGGTAACCAAAGTAAACGGTACAGCAGTAACTATCAGCTCCGCTGTTACAACTGCACAATCGACTGCTGTTGGTTTTTCATTCACTGGCTATCCAGAAGTATTGGTAACTTGGAACTTTGGTTTCCACAGCTACTTCAATGCTACTGGCGTTTAATTAAGGAGCTAAAACATGGCTATTTCACGCGCACAACTACTGAAAGAGTTGCTCCCTGGATTGAACGCATTGTTCGGTTTAGAGTATGCCCGTTACGGCGAAGAGCACAAAGAGATCTACGAAACAGAGAAATCTGAGCGTAGCTTTGAAGAGGAAACAAAGCTGTCTGGCTTCTCAGCCGCACCAGTCAAAAACGAGGGTCAAGCCCTTTCTTATGACAATGCGCAAGAGGCATTTACAGCCCGCTATAACCACGAGACTATTGCTCTTGGATTTTCAATCACTGAAGAGGCGATTGAAGATAACCTGTACGACAGCTTGTCTGCTCGTTACACCAAGGGTCTGGCTCGCGCTATGGCATATACCAAGCAGGTTAAAGCCGCTTCAATTTTGAACAACGCATTTAACAGCCAATACGTTGGCGGTGACGGCGTATCTTTATTGAACAGTGCTCACCCATTGGTTAACGGTGGTACAAACGCCAACACTCCTTCTACTCCTGCTGACTTGAATGAGACTTCTCTTGAGAATGCCGTTATTCAAATCGCCGCATGGGTTGATGAGCGTGGTCTTTTGATTGCCGCACGTCCCAAGAAGTTGATTGTTCCCCCAGCACTCATGTTCGTTGCAACTCGTCTATTAGACACAGAGTTGCGCGTTGGTACAAACAACAACGATTTGAACGCTATCAAGAACAATGGTTCTATCCCAGAAGGTTACACAGTTAACCACTTCTTGACAGCACCTAACGCATGGTTCCTGACCACTGACGTTCCTAACGGACTTAAGCACTTTGAGCGCGTGTCCTTACAGAACTCAATGGACGGTGACTTCGATACAGGTAACGTTCGTTACAAGTCTCGTGAGCGTTACAGCTTTGGCTGGTCTGATCCACTAGGACTTTACGGTTCTTACTAAAATCAGGTGCAACTTGTTGCACTCCAAGGGGCTCTCAAAAGGGGCCCCTTTTTTTATACAAATTTATTGACTCTTTCTCAAAATAGTGTATATTAAGGGCATCTGGGAATTCAACCTTGTTGCCACTGGCCCAGCAGACGATGCAACGATTAACAAGGTATCTTTTGCATAAGGAAACTTATAATGGCACGCAGTACATTTGACGGCCCGATCATATCGGGTGACAATCGTTTTGGACCTCTTCGCGATATTGGTTACACAGAGCTAGTCCAAACTTGTTATATTGATTTATCCAATACAACAGTAAACACCGCTGGTTATAGCGGAGCATCAGGACAGTTTGTATCCTCAAACGTGATACCCAACCAAAATGCTACTGTGTATACACCAAGCTCTGCATTCCAAAATGCAGGCCCAACAACACAAACAATCCCTGCTGACGTTACTGGTTCAAGTGGCCAGATTTATCGTGGCGCGGTAATGTACGTTCCAATCAACAGTGTTATTCAAGACATTACAGTTGACTACTTGCTTGCTATTACTGGCGAGAGTGGCGCAACATTGTCTAACACATCTGTATTTATTTCTAATAACTACACAGCCGCAGGCGGTACACCAACATATGGTACAGCCGTTATTTCTTCAAGCACAGGCGTTGGTACAGCAGGTCGTTTGTCTACGACTTACACAGCAACTAACTTGATTAATATGTTGGCAACAACTTCTGATATTCAAAATCCACAAGTGGGAACACAGCCAAGCTTCTTCTCACAAATCGTGTTTACATTGAGTATTACAGGTTCTACTTCTGTTGCAGTACCTACAGGTGGTAAGCTTAACTTTACTGTTCGTTATACACAAGCTGATCCTAACATCGGTAACTCCACAACTTACCCATACGGTAACTTCGACTAATAGCTAGGGGCCTTGCGCCCCTTTCTTTGATTTAATAGGAGTTTTTATGGGTTTGAATCTGTTTAATTTTTTCTCGCCTAATAACCAAACGGCTAGCATGGGGACGCAAACCCCCAGCACCGCTTGGCAAGGTATTGACGGGGCCGCTGAGTTTGTAGCGCCCCAGCGTTTGCGAGATGTTGTTGGTAAATTAAAAGTTAGCCAATCGCAAAATATTTATGATGCCGACTTTGAATACGGCGTACAACCTTTGCGTTGGGAAAACTTTATTCAGAATACATCTGGACAAGCTTATATTGTTCAGAATCCTGGTTTGGGTGGCGTATCAATGAACATTGGAGGAGGTAATACTCCTGGTGATATTACGATCCGTCAAAGCCGTCCTTATCACAGATACCAGCCAGGTAAGACTTTTTACATGGCATCTAACGTTAACTTTGGCGCTTCTGTTACTGGCCAGACCCAACGTGTTGGTATTTTTGATGATTCCAATGGTATTTTCTTTATGCAAACAGGAGCTTCTGGACCTTTAAATCCAGGCGCTATGTATGTAGTTATTCGTTCTGATTCTGGAAGTAGTGGTGTAGTTGATCAGATTATTCCTTGCGAAGCATGGAACGGAAACAAGAATATTATCTATGCACTTGATTGGACTAAGGTTCAAATGATTTGGATGGAGTATGCTTGGTACGGAGCAGGTGCTTTGCGCTGGGGAGTAGTTCTTAATGGCGAACCCTGGGTATTGCATCAAGTTGGTACTGGTAATGGTGTTGTTAACGGTGTTGCTCAAGTTAAACCTTGGAGCCGCACTGGTAATTTGCCTGTTCGCTATGAGCAAAGAGATAATGGAAGCAGTACAGCATCATTAATGACTCACTATGGTGTATCAGTATTGATTGAGGGATCTATTGACAAACAGCGTGGATTTACTTATTCATACGGTAATGATGCTAAGACACAAAACCGTTCAGTTCCAGCATCTTCTGTTCGCTATCCAGCAATGTCATTTAGGATGAGAGCTGTTGGCTCTGATATTTTTGATCAAAGCAATGCGGCGGCTACAGGTGGATCTCCTACAACATTAACAATTAGTGCGGCTACTCCTTCCATATCTTCTGTGGTTGGACAACCCAATAGTGGTCAAGCTTTGGTTACATTTGGTTCTGCTCATGGTTATGCTGTAACAAATACAGCAAATGCTAATAGCCCAGCGCAATATGTAACTCTTAGCTCATTTACTGAAGTAGGTACTGTTGCAACTGGAAACTACGCGTTTTCTGGAACAACTTTAACTGTAACTACAGCAGTAGCTACTGGAGCTCTTCAAATTGGTCAAGTATTGTCAGGAACTGGGGTTACAGGTTCACCAACGATTGTTGCTCAATTAACAGCAACAAGTTCTGCTGTTGGTTCGCAAGCTTTTGCAAGCGGCGGCGCAGTAGGATCAAGCGTAGTGGTATTGGCGGCAGGTACATCATTCGCCGTAGGTCAGTTGTTTGCAGGTACAGGCGTGCCAACAGCAACATACATTACTGCAGTTAATGGCGCTACGATTACGATTAATAAGGCATTTACAGCTCAAGCCGCTGGTACATATAACTCATATGCACCTGGTGGACTGGGTACTTATCAAGTTAGCTCTGCACAAACTACTGGTACTGGCACTTTAACTGCCACAACCACATACGCCGCTCAGACTTGGTTAATTCAATCTGTGCCATCTACAACCACAATGATTCTTCCAATTCAATTGTTGACAGGTGTAACAGCCACAACAAACCCAACTGGAACATATTGGGGTGCAAATCAGTGGGTTGGTAAATTTGTTTACTACCAAGCTAGTTTGCCATCTATCAGTGCTATTTCAAATCCCGCATCTGGAACTGTAGCTGGTATTACAAACTACACATCTACAATTACATTTAGCTCTGCTCATAATTTGAAACAGGGAGATGTAATTATTATTAGCGGATCAACTCCCGCTTATATGAATGGCATTTACTCTGTAACAATACCAACTACAAACCCAACTACTACGGTTGTGGTTAGCTGGGGTTATTTTGCTAGTGCTCCTGCAAACTATTCTTCTGGAGCCAGTGCAGTTAGCCCATACACAGGTCGTATTACATCAAATACAACCAGTGCAATAACATTTGGAGATGTTGTTACGGGTTTACCATTAGCAAATGGCCCATCATCTGGCAATAGCTATCAGATTGGTTTGATTGATCGCGGTCAATTATTGCCTGCAACATTGTTATTAAATTCATCTGCAACTTGTTTGGTTGAGTTAATTTCAAGCACGCCTACAAACCAATTGTCTTTAAGTCAAGCAAGCTTTGTTCCTTTAAACACATTGGGTTCATATAACTCATTTGCTGAGCAGGATTTAAGTGCTACGACTTTGGCTGGCGGTGAAGTTGTATACGCATTTTCAACACCTCCAAATGGTTTGCAACAGCTTGATTTGGGTAACTTCTTCCCAGTACTTACCAACATTAAAGGTAACGTAGCCGACATTTTGACGGTTGCTGTAACTTCTTCTGCTGGTGCTACGGTTCAGGTTAACGTTGTTGCACAAGAGGCGATGGCATAATGAGTACTCCAGCTTGGCAACGTGCGGAAGGTAAAAATCCCAATGGTGGATTGAATGCCAAAGGCCGTGCGTCAGCCAAGAAGGAGGGCCATAATCTAAAACCTCCACAGCCAGAGGGCGGTTCAAGAAAGAAATCTTTTTGCGCAAGAATGGAAGGCATGAAGAAAAAGTTAACTTCTGAGAAAACGGCAAATGATCCCAACAGCCGTATTAACAAAAGTTTACGAGTTTGGAAATGTGCTGATGGATGTGCAATTCGTGGTCTTACAAAAGGCACAATGAGGTAAACATGGCAGATATTGAATTAACAGAACGTGAACAAGCTATAGCCAAAGAAGCGGCAAAGATTGCCATTGAAGAATTGGCTGGTGAGTTTTACAAACAAGTTGGTAAGACTGTTATCAATAAAATTCTTGTTTGGGTTGGAGCAATTGTTATTGGATTTGCTTTTGGAAAAGGTTGGATCGTAAAACTTTAATATGCCAAGTACTAGCAAAAAACAACATAATTTCATGGAGGCGGTGGCCCACAATCCAGCGTTCGCCAAGAAAGTGGGAGTCCCGCGTAGCGTGGGGCAAGAGTTCAGTAAAGCGGACAAAGGCCGCACATTCAATAAAGGTGGAGAAATGAAAGATCACGAAGCTCACGGGCATCACATGAAAATGGCTCATCATCATTTAAAAATGGCGATGAAACATGGCGGCGCAACACATCACAAATATGCTGAAGGCGGCCAGGTTACTGGTAAGCACGGCGTTGAAGAGAAAAAAGGCATGACTACAGCCAAGATGGGCAAAGTTACTGCTGGCGGTAGAAAGCCACATGGCGAGCACTCTGTTGAGAAAAAGGGCGCTACAAAAGCTATGATGCCTAAAATGAAGGGCAACACAGTTGGTGACGGTCCTTTGTACAACGTAAAAGGCCCAGCCATGAAGCATGGCGGTAAAACTCATCACAAAAGATAAGGACTAAAAATGTCACATCCAGAACACCACAAGCATATTCACGAAGCTGGCCATGAGCATCATCATGAGCACAAGCATATGGTTCACCATTTGAAAGAGCATGAAGAGGGTGGGCATAAACACCATCATCATCATTATGGTGAGCACGCCGCTGGTCACACCAAGCATCATGAAACTGTAGAGCACCTGCATAAGCATCAAGCTTACAAGCATGGTGGTCATGTACATCATCACAAAGGATAAATCATGCCAATGCCTATGCCAATGCGTGCACCTATGGCTGGAAGAATGCCTGTTAAGCCAGCAATGGCGGCGGCTCGTCCAGGCGGTATGATGAAAAAAGGTGGTATGGCTCATCGTTGTCACGAGCGTGCCGATGGTTGTGCTGAAAAAGGCCATACCAAAGGCAAGATTGTGATGTGTGGCGGCGGCCACGTTAAAGGATAAATCATGGCTACAAAAAATGCTGGGGGCGGCAGAGGTTTTATAAATCCTCAACGCACGGATGAATCAGATGCAGATTATGTGTCACCTAAAGATCGTTACGAATCTGAAAAAGAGCGTAGCGAGCAAGAAACCCAAACTAGAACTAATACTGCCGCTGAAGAAGCCAGTAAAGGTATGAAAAAGGGTGGCAAGGTTAAGCATAAGATGGCTAAAGGTGGCGCATCACACCGTGCAGACGGTTGCATTGAGCGCGGTCACACCAAAGGGCATATGCGATGATTTCAAGCCGTGGCATGGGTGATATTAATCCTTCTAAAGTGCCTGGCAAAAAGAAGGGTGGTGAAGTCTGGGATAAGCCCCGTCCAAAAGAACTGGGCAAACCAAAGAAGTTATCACCCAAAAAGAAAGCCAAGGCTAAAGCAATGGCAAAAGCCGCTGGTAGACCTTATCCTAATTTAGTTGACAATATGAGGGCCGCAAAATGAGTTTATTTAAACATCTTGAAGAAAAAGCTGAATATATACTTGCCGAGTTAAAAATCCGTGCAATACATCAGCAAAGAGATCATGGCCATATTGCTGATGATCTTAAGAAAATAATTGAACAATTGGAGGGTCATGTCAATGTTCAAGCTCCTACTGAAACAATTGATCCCGTTGTTGTTAACAATGTTAGTTCTGCTCCTGCCGTGGATAATAGAGAGCCTGTTGCGGATATATCTGTCGAATCAGTCGCATCTGTTGTAACGACTGAAGTGCAACAAGTTGCACCTGTGGCAATACCTTTGACCTGCGTTGCACCTCAATAATGGCTACTACTTCAGGCTCCTCCGCGTTTAATCTTCAGTTAACTGACGTTATAGAAGAGGCATATGAGCGCGTTGGAGTTGAAGTAAGAACTGGTTATGACGTAAAAACTGCCAGGCGTTCTCTCAATCTATTGTTTACAGACTGGGCCAATCGTGGCCTTAATATGTGGACGTTTGAGCAAGACTATATCCCGCTGGTACAAGGCCAGCCAACATACGCATTACCTGATGACACAGTAGATATTATTGAAAACGTCATTAGAACCAATGCAAACGTAACAAATAATCAGGCTGATTTGACTATTACGCGTATTAGTATTGATACTTACGCTACCTTGCCTAACAAATTGATCCAAGGAAGGCCCATTCAGGTCTGGATTCAGCGTTTAACGGCTAACAATCAACCCACTAGCAATGCTATTTCTGCCGCTATTGGGGCAACAGATACTACTATTGCTGTAAATTCACTTGTTGGTTTACCAAATGCAGGGTGGATTACGCTAGAGTCTGAGTTAATTGGGTATAACGAGGTACAACCAGCCGCAAATGGTAACCCTCCTTACCTATTAAACTGTACGAGAGGGCAACAAAGTTCGACTGCCGCATCTCATGCGCTGGGTACACCCATCATTTTGTCCCAAAAGAACAGTATTACCGTATGGCCAACCCCAGATGCCGCATCAAGTTACCAGTTTGTATACTGGAGATTACGCAGAATGCAAGATGTTGGTAACGGCGTTAACATTATGGACGTACCATTTAGGTTTATTAACTGTATGGTGTCTGGATTGGCTTACTATTTGGCATTAAAAGTACCAGATGGGCTGAATAGACTACAAATACTCAAGCAACAATATGAAGAAGCTTGGGATTTAGCCTCAACAGAAGACAGAGAGAAGGCTTCCTTGCGGTTTGTACCTCAGAGAATGTACATTGGTGGTGGAACTTAATGGGAAACAGGTTTTCTTCTGGCAAAAACTCGATTGCCGAGTGTGATCGGTGTGGTTTTCGCTATAAGTTGTTTGATCTTAAGAAAGAGATCATCAAAACCAAGACATATGACCTGAAAGTGTGCCCAACTTGTTGGGATCCTGATCAACCACAGTTGCAACTTGGTATGTATCCAGTGGATGACCCACAAGGCGTGCGTGATCCAAGGCCTGATATAAGTTATTATCAATCTGGCACAACTGGATTGCAAACTTGTAAGGGTAACGGTACAAATACATTGCAAGATGGGTATCCTAGCGAAGGTAGCAGGGTATTTCAATGGGGTTGGAATCCAGTTGGAGGAGCAAGTTCATTTGATGTTGCTCTTACACAGAATGACTTGCAGTTAAACGTGCAAGTTGGTACAGTCACTATAGTCACAACGTAGGAGCAATCATGAAACATGACGATATTCAAGAAGACAAAAAGCTGATCAAAAAGGCTTTTAGTATGCACGACAAACAAGAGCATCCTGGTAAGCACACCAACTTATCCAAGCTTAAAAAAGGTGGCAAAACCGCCAAAAAGATGGCTAAAGGCGGTTCAGTTAGTGGACAATCTATGAAAGCAATGGGTCGCAATATGGCTCGTGCAATGAACCAGAGAAGTTCTGGTCGCGGAGGTTAATATGAAAACTATGGTTAAACCAACCAAGAAGAATAGCCCAGCTATTCACAGAGCAAAAGATGTTCACAATGGCAATGCTGAAGAATATGCGCCCCCCCACACAATGGAAGGGAAGCGTATTAGCCCTAAGACCGATTCTTTTGTTCATACAGACCCAAACACACTTAATGCCAAACAACAAGGTCGTTTGACAGGCACATTGCGCGTTAGCATGGGTGATCCTGGCGCTGATGATGTTAAGACTAGCGGCATCAAAATGCGTGGTGCTGGAGCGGCTGAACGTGGCTTTATGTCCAGAGGTCCGATGGCATGAGTTTAGATTACTCTCAGCTTTCTCAGTCTATACAGGACTATCTACAAAACTATGAATCTACATTCATAGCGGATATTCCTACGTTTGTTGAGCAAGCTGAGCAAAGAATCTATAACACGGTTCAATTTCCATCTTTGCGCAAGAATGTTACTGGTGTTTTGACAGCTTATAACCCTTATTTAGCTTGTCCTTCAGACTTTCTTGCGCCGTACTCTTTAGCCATTTATACAACCGCATCTGCGACTGCAACGGGCACGGCTGGTACTTACACAATTACTACATCGGGAACTGTTACAGGAAACATCCAGATTGGCCAATATGTAACTGGAACTGGGATAGGTGCTAGCGCTTATGTCACATCTGTATCTGGAACTACTGTTTATTTGTCTGTGGTTAATGCTAGCAGTGTTAGCGGAACAATTAACTTCCAGGGGCAATATAACTATTTGCTTAATAAAGATGTTAACTATATGCGTGAGGCGTTTCCGCTTCCCAATTATTACGCTACACCAGGATATTACGCACTATTTGGGCCGTCCGTAGTCAGTTTAGCGATTACAAATAATCTATCGTTTATTGTTGGGCCTACGCCTGATATTGGATATAACGCAGAAATGCACTATTATTATTATCCTGTTTCTATTGTTCAGTCTGCTATTAATACAACAAGCATTTATACGGCTGGATCAGGATATACGAACGGAACATATTACAACACAGCACTTACAGGTGGTACTGGAAGCGGTGCAAAAGCCGATATTGTTGTATCTGGAGGTGCTGTAACGTCAGTAACAATGAGCTCAAACGGCTCTTATTTTGCTCAAAATGACTTGTTAACAGCGTCTATTACAGGCGGTACAGGGTTCCAATTGCAAGTTACATCTATTAATAATCCAACAGGAACAAGCTGGTTGGGTCAAAATTTTGATTCAGTTTTGCTTTATGGGGCGCTTGTAGAGGCGTATACCTTTATAAAAGGCGAGACTGATTTAATAACTCTTTACGATAAAAAGTACAACGAAGCATTAGCAATTGCTAAACGTCTGGGTGATGGCATGGAACGTCAAGACGCTTACAGGGCTGGTCAATATAGACAGGCGGTTAAATAATGGCGTTTCAACAAGGTGCAACAACTAGCTTTAAAGTTCAGCTTGCACAAGGCTTGCATAACTTTGGACCTACCAATCCAAATACTTTTTATATTGCTTTATTCAATGGGTCGGCAACGCTTGGTCCATCAACAACGCAATATGTATCTGGTTTGACGGGTGAAGTGGTTGGAACTGGATATACCGCTGGTGGCCAGGCTTTGACAATAAGTACAACACCAACATCTGGATCAACGGGTGCAACGGTAGGATATTGGTCATTTAATAATGCCGTTTGGAGTCCTGCCGCCTTTACTGTTAGAGGCGCATTAATTTACAATGCAAGTCAAAGTAATGCAACAGTTTGCGTATTAGATTTTGGTAGTGATAAAACTTGTTCTAATTCATTTACTATTCAATTCCCAGTTGCTGGGTCTACAACAGCCATTCTAAGGATTGCATAATGCTTATTACAACAACAAAAGGCGATATGGATGATTCTCTTCTTGTGAAGAAAGAGGGTTCTATCGACAATGATATTGAAACAACTACCTGGGTTGAGTATTATTACGAAGATGAATTGGTTCACCGTTCTGCTCATGTAACGCTTAAAACCAGCCCTTTTATGGATTTAATAGCCGCATCAATGGCATAAGGAGAATATCTTGAGCAATACGCAATCAATGTGCACATCATTTTTGGGTCAGTTATTGTCTGCTGGGCACAACTTTAATTCAACAAACGTAGCCCGTTCTGCTAATACGGCTGATACATTTAAAGCCGCTTTGTATGTAACAACTGCTACAGTCAATGCCGCAACAACGGCTTATTCCGCAACCAACGAGGTAAGCGGTACAGGCTATACGGCGGGCGGTATCACGGTTACAAATGCAACGGCTCCGACTGCAACCAATTCGTCCTCAACGGCTGGAGTAGCGTATTGGACACCATCTGCAAACTTGGTTTATTCAGGTGTTACATTGACAACGGCTTTTGATACTGTATTGATTTACAACTCAAGCCAATCAAATGCTTCGGTTAGCGTACATACGTTTGGTGCTCAAACTATTACCGCTGGAACATTTACGTTGACAATGCCTAGCAATTCAACAAGCTCAGCTCTTTTAAGATTGTCTACAACCTAAAGGTAGATTATGGCTGGATGGGGTGGTAATACCTGGGGTTCTGGTACATGGGGATTTGGAGCTTCCTCAATTACTGGTGTCCCTGCTGTTGGGAATGCGGGAACGCTATCTAACGGTATTTCCATATCTTTAAATGGTGTTGGAGCTTCTGGATCTGTAGGTGCGGTTGGTGTTGCTTTAGGGGCGGTCATAGCAAGCGGATTTGTAGGATCTGCATCTCCAAGCATCAATATTGCATTGAGTGGGGTTGCGGCAAGTGGTGCTCCTGGATCGGTAAGTTTGGGCTCAAGGGGCGCTCAGATTTCTGGAGTTTTGGCTACTGGATCGGTTAGCACATTGAATCTTAGTTATTGGAGTTTAGTTAATGACAACCAGACTCCTTCGTGGCAAAATGTAGGTAATGATGAATCTCCAAACTGGACGATAGTACCTACTCAATAGGAAATGAGATGACGATCAATTACACAACACTATTAGGACTAGCTCTTCCAGTTACAGGCACTGAATCTGGAGCATGGGGAGACGATGTATCACTTGGTATTACGCAGTATTTAGATATTACTGTTGCGGGTACAAATAACATTACCCAAGATTCAGATATTACACTTACCATTACCAACGGTAGTAGTTCAGGATCTAATATTGTTTCCTCTCCGAATTCAACGACTGCACAGTATATGCAACTTTTGTGCACTGGATCACGGACGGCAAACAGAAATATAAATGCTCCCAATTCATCAAAGATGTACGTTGTTAACAATAGTACAACTGGTGGATATAGCATTACGATTCGCGGCACAACAGGCCCGACCACTGGCGTAACTGTAGCTAACGGCGAAAAAGCTTTGGTATTTTGGAGTAGCGTAGCAAGTGATTTTGTAAAGATTACATCTAGTTCCAACATTGCAAACCTAACTGGTGGTGCAAATGGATCTGTTCCATACCAATCTGGTAGCAATACAACAACATTTTTAGCTGGAAATACAGGTACAACTCCACAGTTTTACACTTCTACTGGTACAGGATCTGCGGCCCAGGCTCCAACTTTAACTAGCTCTACTGGATCTGGTAGCGTTGTTTTGGCAACAAGTCCTACCCTGGTTACCCCAGCTTTGGGTACGCCAGCATCTGGAGTTTTAACCAACGCAACAGGACTTCCATTAAGTACAGGTGTAACAGGAACTTTACCTATTGTTAACGGTGGTACAGGTTCTACTACTTTAGCAGGGGCTAATATTGCGTTGTTCAATACAACACAGACTTGGACCGCTACACAAACATTTAACGGTACATCTGCTACTGAAGCAGTAAAGACTTTGAATATTGCGGAGCCTGCTAACGTAGTGGGAACTGCCCCAACCGCAACAACAAACTTCTATATTAACAATGGCGCGGTTCAGTATTACACGGCCAACAATGCCAATAACTGGACGCTAAACTTTGCGTTTTCATCTGGTACATCGCTTAACACGGCAATGTCTACGAATGATTCAATCTCTTGTACGATGATTGTTACCAATACAACAACTGCATATTATCCTAGTGCATTTACTATTGACGGAACATCTGTAACGCCTAAGTGGCAGGGTGGAACCGCTCCTACGAGTGGGGATGCCAGTGCAATTGACAGTTATACTTTTGTCATTATTAAAACCGCTTCTGCAACCTATACTGTGCTTGCTTCTGTAACTAAGTTTGCATAAGGATTATTAATGCCACGTTTATCTAAGATTGGAGCCGCCGCACTAGCCGCATTTGGGTGGACAAGTGGCGCAACTGTAACTGCTTCTTATTTAGTAGTGGCTGGAGGCGGAGGTGGTGGTTCATTTGTAGGAGGTGGCGGAGGTGGTGGTGGATATAGAACAGGCACAGCATCTCTTAACCCATCATTGTCATACACCGTTACTGTTGGGGCAGGTGGGGCGGGTGCTATTTATACATCTGGTCAAGCTGGTAACGGTGGGAATTCAATTTTTTCATCTATTACTTCAACTGGAGGTGGGGGTGGTGGTAATGGGGCAACTGGAACTTCGTCTTATGCCTATGGACAAAATGGTGGTTCTGGTGGTGGTGCTTCTTATGATGGTTCAACCAATATTGGGTTAGGAAATACTCCATCGACAAGTCCATCACAAGGTAGCAATGGCGGTACAGGAAATAATGGTAGCTCAAACAATGGCGGTGGTGGCGGTGGCGCATCTGCCGCAGGTACAAACGGGGCTTCTGGAGGTTCTGGTGGTGCTGGATCAGCTAGCTCTATTTCTGGTTCTAGCGTTACATACGCAGGTGGCGGTGGAGGAGCGGCTGATCAATCTGGTTCCGCAGGTACGGGTGGTACTGGTGGCGGAGGAAACGGTGGTGGCGCAAGAGGTGCAAGCGGCACAACTACCGCTGGCACAGCAAACCTTGGTGGTGGTGGCGGTGGTTCACCAATTATAAGCGGCCAAGCAGGTGGTCAAGGTGGATCTGGCGTAGTCATCATTTCTTACGCAGGAGCACAACAATTTGGAGGAGGAGTAGTAACCTCAGTTGGTGGCAACACTATTCACACATTTAAGACTTCAGGGATATTAACTCCTTTAAGTTCTTTATCTGCATCTTATTTGATTGTTGCTGGTGGTGCTGGTGGAGCATATGGTAGAGGCGGTGGTGGTGGCGCAGGGGGCTTGTTATCAGGCTCTAGCCTAACCATTGATACAAATTCCAACTATCTTGTCACTGTAGGGGCAGGTGGTACTGGCGGTACTTCTGGAACTCCAACAGGGGCAAATGGCACTAATTCAGCCTTTACTATGGTGATTACAACGGCTGTTGGCGGTGGGGGTGGCGGTACTCCATCTGCAAGTGGACCTGGAGTTGCTGGCGGTTCTGGTGGCGGTGGTGGTTGTGATGCTACTACTGGCTACGCTGGAGGTGCAGGAACATCTGGACAAGGTTATGCAGGTGGTCAAGGCAATCCTTTGGCAACTGTTTTATATGGTGCTGGTGGTGGTGGTGGTGCAGGAGCAGTAGGTTCAGCAGGAACATCATCAGTTGGTGGCAATGGTGGCGTAGGTGTTGCTTTATCAATATCTGGTTCATCAACCTATTACGCAGGTGGTGGAGGTGGTGGAATACAGAATACTGGCACAGCAGGCTCTGGTGGTAATGGCGGAGGAGGCGCAGGTGGCGCAGGTAGTACCGCAGGAACATCAGGAGCAACCAATTTAGGTGCTGGTGGTGGAGGTGGAGGTGGAACTTCTGCCAACGGTGGAGCAGGTGGCTCAGGTATCGTAATCATCTCTTACCCAGGATCAACCCAACAAATGGCAGGTGGAACAGTAACTATAGTAGGAGGTAATGTCATACATACCTTTACTAGTTCTGGGTATCTAACACCTATTAAGTACGTTAATAACTCTTTACGTTTTAGATCAAGTGCTTCTGCTTATTTGCAACGTACTTTTTCAACTCCAACTAACCAAACAACTTTTACATTTTCTTGCTGGTTAAAGCGTGGGAAATTAGGAGTTAGTCAAACAGTTATTGGGGATGCTGGAGCGGGTTTTGATGGTGTTAATTTTTCCTCATCAGACCAATTAATTTGGTATGTAAATGGTTCAGCCTCAATTACAACTACTGCGGTTTATCGTGATCCAGCGGCTTGGTATCACATTGTTTTGAAAGCCTCTGGCGCAAGTAGTGTTTTGTATGTCAACAATCAACAAGTTGGCTCTGGTTCTACTGCGGCTGTTTATTTCAATACGGCTGTCATACATCTTATTGGTCAAAACGCCAGTACAAACTATTTTGACGGCTACATGACCGAAATCAATTTAATTGATGGTCAAGCATTAACACCTACATCATTTGGTGGATACAACTCATACGGAGTATGGCAACCTATTACCTATGGTGGTAGCTATGGTACTAATGGGTTCTATTTGCCTTTTACAAATAATACAAGTACAACAACCCTTGGATATGACTTTAGCCCTAACGGTAATAACTGGACTACAAATAACATATCTCTAACAGCAGGGGTCACATACGACAGTATGACAGACGTACCTACGCTAACAAGTGCTACTGCTAGTAATTATGCGGTGTTGAATCCTCTTGTTCGGACAACAAACAACAGCGGCTCAATTAGTCAAGCGGACGGCAACCTGTTAACATCAATTGGAAGTTACGCAAACACTGCGCTTGCCACTATTGGTGTTACATCAGGTAAGTGGTATTGGGAGATGACCCCAACCGCAACAAATGCAGGCGCATATTTTTATATTGGTGTTGCCGCGCAAGGGTTTAACAGCGCGGCACAACCAAACGCAGATGCTTTGCAATGGGCTTATTATGGGGCCAGTGGCAATGCAATGAACAACAGCAACGTGGCGTATGGTTCAACTTATACGACCAATGATGTGGTTGGTGTCGCCCTTGACATGAATGCTGGCACTTTGACGTTCTACAAAAATGGCGTTTCACAAGGTCAAGCGTTTTCAAATCTTGCTGGCAACACTATTTTTCCAATGTGTTCGTTTGGTAACTCAGGGTCAATTACGGTTGTTGCTAACTTTGGTCAACGCCCATTCACCTACACCCCCCCAACAGGCTTTGTTGCCCTCAACACATATAACCTATAAGGAATAGAAGATGCCAACAACATATGCAATTCCTAATGGTGCTACCGCATTTGCCGCTACTACTTATACGGGTACTGGCACTACACAAAGTATTTTAAATAGTGCTAACACAACAACGGGAGTATCTTTTCAACCTGATTTTGTGTGGGCCAAATCTAGAAGCGTTTCAAATAATCATGGCTTATTTGATTCTGTTCGTGGCGTTGGAAATGCCCTTTACTCTAACGGCACTTTTGCAGAGGGAAGTAACGGTACTACTTTAACTTCATTCAATTCAAATGGATATAGCGTTGGAAGCGATTCTGCGGCAATTATTAATGTAAGTGGCGTAACCTATGTAGGTTGGCAATGGAAAGCAGGAGGAACATCATCCTCTAATACTAACGGCTCTATAACATCTACTGTAAGTGTTAATGCTACGGCAGGATTTAGTGTTGTTACTTATACGGGTACAGGTGCTAATGCGACTGTAGGACATGGGTTGGGTGTAGCGCCTAGCATGATGATTGTGAAAGTTAGATCAACAACTAACGATTGGGTTGTTTATCACTCAGGTCTTGCAAATCCCGCAACTAACGTGATGATTTTGGATACGACAGCGGCAGTATCCACGGGTGATTTGCAATGGAATAGCACCTCTCCTACGAGTTCTGTATTTAGCATAGGTACTAAAGCAGGTAGTAATCAATCAGGACAAACATTTGTTGCCTACTGTTGGGCACAAATACCAGGATATAGCAAATTTGGTAGTTATACAGGCAATGGTTCTACAGATGGGCCATTTGTGTTCACCAATTTTAGACCACGTTGGGTCATGATAAAAAGAACAGACACTACTGCAAATTGGATTATTTGGGACACATCAAGAGACACTTACAACGTAACGCAAAACGATTTATTCCCAAATAGTTCAACCGCTGAAGTACAAGGAAATTACATCGATATTTTGTCTAACGGATTTAAAAACCGAGATACAAGCGTTACAACAAACGCATCTGGCGGCACATACATCTACGCTTGTTTTGCCGAGACCGCTTTTAAGTTTGCGAATGCGAGGTGATGTGAGAATTGCGGTTTACACTATCACCAATAAAACCGATGGCAAAAAATATGTCGGTATATCCAATAATTTGGATAGGAGATGGCGTGACCACAAAAAAGCAGATGGGTGGTGCATTGCTTTGCATAATGCCATAAAAAAATATGGCGTTGACAATTTTGATTTTTGTCATATAGCCGATGCTTATTCTTGGGAAGATGCTTGTTTGATTGAAAAATTGCTTATCAAAGAGATGAACACAAAATCCCCAAATGGATACAACCTGACTTATGGAGGCGATGGGACGGTTGGCTTTAAACATTCAGAAGAAGAATGTCAACGTAGAAGCGAACGATGCCCAACAAGAAATCCAGAGGTTGCCAAAATTGTTGCTGACAAACTTCGAGGACGTAAAAGACCTCAAACAAGTGGAGAAAAAAACGCAATGTTTGGCAGAATTGGAAGAAGTTCTCACATGCTTAAACACATCGTAATTGCCAAAAATATTAAGAATGGCAATACAATGATTTTGGCTGGAGCCAAAGAAATTGAAGCCGCTGGGTTTTGTAGGGCGCATGTTTATTCATGCGCTAAAAAAATACGAAAAACTCACAAAAATCACACATTTGAATTTCAAGGAGAAATATTATGAGCCACTTTGCGAAAATTGAAAATGGGTTAGTGGTGCAGGTAATTGTTGCTGAAGAGGATTTTATTGCAACGGGAGCACTTGGCGACCCCAATAATTTTGTGCAGACATCGTATAACACTCGTGGCGGTGTTCACTATGGTGCTGATGGACAACCTGATGGTGGTGTGGCTCTAAGGGCTAACTACGCAGGAATTGGTTACACATACGATAAAACGAATGATGTATTCCATGCGCCCCAACCTTATCCATCATGGACGATCAGTGCTCCTACATGGATCTGGACAGCACCTACACCTTACCCAACAGATGGAAAAATCTACACTTGGGATGAAGCTACAAAAGCTTGGGTAGAAAAAATCTAAAGGTTAGACATTGATCCATTCACACTCATTGCGGCCGCCAGTACTGCCCTTAAGCTTGTCAAGCAAGGGTGCGAAATGTTCCGTGAGGGACAGGCAGTTGTTAAAGACGTTATCAAAACTGCCAATGAGGTCAAAGCTATTGGCAAGGAAGTTACAGGAATATTTGGATGGATTGCAAATCTCTTTGCTCCTCCAAAGGAAGAAGTAAAAGCCGCCCCAGAAATAAAAAAGAAAAAGAAACAAGCCGAGGAGTTTAATGCACCAGCGGTATATGCGGAGATAGGAAAACAAATCACAGCATTCTATAAAGCATACAATGCACTGAAAGATCACATTGAGGAAGAAGAGTTAAAGTCAAAGACGGTCTACGATCCAACTGGGGATCAGACTGAAAGAGCAATTCAACGGGTTCTAGCCATGTCACAAATGGAAGAGATGAGCATAGAACTAAGGGAGTATATGGTCTACCACGTTCCTCCAGAACTGAAAGATTTATACACCCGTGTGAACAAAATGATTGGCACAATTGCAAATGAACAAGCTATTGCTAAGCAAGCTATGTTCAAGAAAAGAAGAGAGATTGAAGCGAGGGAGAGGGAACTGGCTGATAAAATTTGGTTTAGGACAGCTTCGACTATAGCGGTGATAATAGTTGCAATTTATATGGCGGGGCTGATGTGGGCAATAAAAGTAATGACTGGGCCTATGTAATAACGATAATCATATTGGCGTTGTTGTTTGTTCTGGTGCTTCCCATTCTAGGTCTTTTGTATATGGATGTGCGTCAAGAGCGCATATTGTTGCAGGCAGACATAAAGCGGATTGAAAAGCTGAAGAAAGAAATGGAACGGCAAAAGGAAAAAAGTGAATGAGAATATGCGCTTTATTGATTTTATTATTAGCGGGGTGTCAAGACCGTTACCGCTATTTTTGCCAAGATCCTGATAACTTTGGTGCGCCTCAGTGTCAGCATCCACGTTGTGAGTTCACCCAAGATTGTCCAGAATATTTAGTTGCACCTGTATTGGAGAAGAAAATTGAAGGAATTACTACTGCTCCTGTTAACCCCCAACCCCAATCAGGAACGACTAACTGCCGATGAAATAGAAGCCCGTACAAGGTCTTTTGTTATCGTTGTGGTAACACTGATACTATTTTTCATAGTAGTTACCCTAATATATAGCGTAATGTTTGTGTCTCAGCCAATCAAGGCTATGGCTCCAATTGATCAAGCATTTACCAAGATGCTTAATGACATTGTGCTTCTTATCGTAGGAGGCATAGGCGGCATTATGACTAAAGGCTTAACAAATGAGGCTACCGCTATGATGAACAACGTTAAATCTGGCAAAGATGCTTATGTAGCTCCTCCTGTTAAAGAAATTGTTATGGGTCCAGCCACGGGTTGGACAGCGCCCCCAGCGCCTACCAGCGGTCCTGTTTTAGAGGCAGATCATGAGCGTGAGCGTATGGCACAAGCGAGGGCAGAAAATGTTTAGTTTATTTAATCCCTGGGTTATTATTGGAGCTATTGCAACTTTTATAGGAGTGTACTTTTATGGACATCATGCAGGCTATCAACAACGTGTTGACGAAGATCAAGCAGAAATTATCAGACTTAATGGCGAAGCTCGCGCAAAAGAAGCAGAGTTAAACCAGAAAATTGCAACCGCAACGACTGCTCTAAGAAAGGCGAAAGATGATATTAAAACCCAGCAATCTAGTCTTAATGCTCGCGCTGACTCTGGCGAGTTGCGGTTACCTCAAACCTCCTGTGGTGTATCAGCCAATTCAAGTACCGCCTCTCAGCCTGGAAATTCAACCAATGAATCCGAATCTGAGCGACAGACTGTCAAAGAGCTTATCGCCATCGCAACAGACGGCGACACAGCCATCCTCTCCCTCAACGCCTGTATCCAGCAATACAACAGCGTCAGAGAAACGGTAAACAAGGGGGTCAAATGATCAGCCCAGAAAAGCTCCACGCCCTTGGGATTGGTTCAGAATGGTCTGAGCCACTTACCACTACTTTTGCAACTTTTGGCATAGACGATCTTAACAAACAGGCCGCTTTTATTGGCCAATGCTCCCACGAATGCAACAAGTTTAAAACGTTAGAAGAAAACCTAAATTACAAAGCCGCAACGCTTGAAAAACTATTTGGGCATAAGTTTAAACCTGAAGAAATAGCGCTTTATGCTGGTAATCCAGTCAAGATTGCTAACAGGATTTACTCTAATCGTATGGGCAATCGGGACGAGGCAAGCGGAGATGGCTGGCTTTATCACGGCCGTGGGTGCATACAGTTGACTGGACACGATAATTACTGGCATTTTAGTCAGGCTGTAAACAAAGACTTTACAAAAGACCCGCAACAAGTTGCACTTCCAATGTACGCCGCTTTATCTGGAGGATGGTTTTGGAAGACCCACGGATGTAATGAATTGGCAGAGGCCAAGAATTGGGAAGGCTTGACAAAGCGCATTAATGGTGGCACTTTTGGACTTAATGAACGTATTGAATTAACTCAGCGTGCCCTTGCTGTTTTGGGTGGATAATGAGAAAATCAAAACGTAAACCTAAAAATGAACCAATGTGTAACGCAAAACCAGAAGCTCCAATTTTAACCCATTCATTAGATGTTGGGCATTACTTCACGTCTGTTGTTTATTCAAAAGAAAAGCCAGAATTTTTAGATGCCGTCAAAGCTGTTACTGACGAGCACCTTGCAATTGTCAAAGCTAACGAAAAGCTGGATGAAATATATCCTGTTAGGATGACTAACAACATATATGCTGATCCGCGTTTGGCTGAGTTTATTCAATTTGTAGGCAATCAATCTTGGTTTATTTTGTTTAACCAGGGTTATAAGATGCAACAAATGAGTACTGTTATTGAGTCTATGTGGTGTCAAGAACACCATAAACACTCACTAATGGAGCAACATACACATACAAATCCAGTGCAAGTCGTTGGGTTTTACTTTATTGAATGTCCTGAGAATTGCTCAAACTTGGTATTTCATGACCCAAGGGCGGGGAAAGTTCAAGCAAGTTTGCCTGAAAATGATCCTAAGTTTATAACCCCAGCAAGTAACAATGTTGGATTTATACCCAAGCCTGGGATGTTTTTTTTCACAAATGCTTGGTTAGCGCACTCGTTTTCTAGGCACGCATCTGAGTTACCAATTCGGTTTATACATTTCAACATGGAAGTTCGGCCAACAATGTTAGCGCCTGCACAGGTTGAGATAGTGTGAAGTACAGAATAAGATTTAATAAGTCTAGGGGTCAGCCAGGACGCGGTACGTTGGACCATGTTTGGCGGCTTTTTGAGGGCGATAAAGAGTATTTGGTTAAGCACGTCAAAATAAATGTCCCATCTTATAGTGAGCGTGAAGGTGAAGATTGGAATATGTGTTGTGACGGTGCGTTAAAGTTAGACAGAGAAACATCCACTGCGATCATTGAATAATGTCATTTTTAAAGCTTGTTTTCAAACCTGGGGTTAACAGGGAAAAGACTCAATATGCTACAGAGGGTGGGTGGTATTCGAGCCAGCTTGTGCGTTTTCGAGAGGGTTTTCCTGAAAAGATAGGCGGCTGGACACAATATTCAATCAATACATTTCAAGGTGTTTGCCGTTCTCTTTGGAATTGGTTTACGTTTAACAACATTAGCTATATTGGCGTTGGTACAAATCTAAAGTTTTATATTACCTTTGGCAATCTTTATTACGATATTACTCCCATTCGTGCAGTTAACACGCTAACAAATCCTTTTGCAACGACAAGCGGCAAAACTTCGGTGGTGGTTACAGATGCTAACGGAGGATTTTCAATTAATGATTTTGTTACTTTCTCTGGCGCATCGGCTGTAGGCGGTCTTACGCTAAACGGAACGTATCAAGTTGCAATCGTATTGTCAGGTACTACTTATACGATTAATGCGGCTACGGCGGCCAGTAGTAGTGCAACAGGAGGCGGTACAGTTACGGCCTCTTATCAACTCAATACAGGGCCAGAATACGAAGTTGCATTTAATGGATGGGGCGCTGGTGCATGGGGTGGAGGAACATGGGGTAATGGTAGTACGACTCTCCAGTCTCTTCAGATATGGAATCAATACAACTATGGCCAGGATTTGATCTATGGTCCTAGAGGCCAAGGTCTTTATTATTGGACAGCTTCTAATGGAACTGGAACGCCAGGTGTTAATTTAAACTCTCTTGGCGGAACGGTTACGATCTCAATAGGTACACCAGCTCTTATTGTTTCTAGCTTAAATTTGCCAACAGGAAGCTCAGTCACATTTGCAACAACTGGCGCTTTACCTACTGGTCTTAGTACGGGCACGCAGTATTATGTAATTAACGCGTCAGGCACACAGTTTAATGTGTCTTTGACTCAAAACGGCGCACCTGTTGCTACGTCAGGCACACAATCAGGAACGCAGTCTATTGCGATACTAGGAGACGTGCCTACCTTACAAAATAACATTGTTGTTTCTGATTCTTCTAGGTTTGTAATTGTATTTGGTTGCAACAATATTGGTTCAACGACTATGAATCCTATGTTGATTCGTTGGTCAGACCAGGCTAATCCTTATGTTTGGTATCCATCTATTACCAACCAAGCTGGTGGTCAAACACTATCTCATGGATCTCAGATTGTGACGGTTATTCAGACTCGTCAAGAGATTTTGGCTATTACAGATGCGGCCGTTTATTCTGTACAGTATGTTGGTCCTCCTTTTGTGTGGAGCACTCAGCTTATGGGTGAAAATGTATCCATCATGGGACCAAATGCGGCAACGCTTGCGGCTGGTGTTGTGTACTGGATGGGGCGAGATAAGTTCTATATGTATACAGGTCAGGTTATGACTTTGCCATCGGACCTGCGTAGGTTTGTATTTCAAAACATAAATCAAAACCAAGCTCAACAAGTTTATGCCAGTACGTCTGAGGCTTTTAATGAAATTTGGTGGTTTTATGTTTCAGGATCAGGAACTAGGATTAATGCCTATGTAGTTTATAACTATATTGACAAGATTTGGTATTATGGATCATTGGCTAGGACAGCATGGTTAGATACGGGATTGCAATCCAGCCCAGTTGCGGCCACATATAACGGCTACCTTGTTAACCAGGAAAGCGGTGTTGATGACAATGAGACGGGTACTCCAGCGGCCATAGATTCTTACATTATTTCATCCGAGATTGATATTGCACAAGCGCAGGGTGAGCGCTTTGCTTTTGTAGATAAAATGCTTCCAGATGTAACGTTCACTGGTTCTACGGCTGGTACAACGCCGCAAGCTACGATGACGATATATCCATTAACAAACATGGGTTCAGGTGTAGGCACGCCAAACTCGCCGCAAGTTAACTATATAGCGTCTGTAAACCTTACCGAAGAATTTACAGGATATGTGTATGTTCGCATTAGAGGCCGTCAATTGATTGTCAAGATGGAATCCAACAAGATTGGAACCCAATGGCAATTAGGTACACCTTTGATGAGCATTAGACCAGATGGCAGAAGATGATACCCAATAACCCAGCCCCTCCTAATTTGCCGCTTGCGCCGACACCCTATTCTAATGAATGGATGAATCAGTTCGAGAAGATATTACAGTTGTACTTTTCTCAACTTAATGCAACAAATACTGCTTCATTGGCTCAAATATCAACAAATCAAACATTAATCTGGTTGGAGACTTAATGGCTAATTATCAAAACGTCACCCCCAATCAACTTGCTCAATCGGCTTTGACGGCAAGCTATGTATCTATTTATACGGTTCCTGCAACAGTTAGGGCGTATCTTAAAGATATGGATATTTGTAACACAACATCTGGGGCGCTGACAGTTTATGTATCTATTGTTTCTCCATCTGGAACGGCAGGGACTTCAAACGCTATCTTTTATTCAACATCAGTGCCAGCTTACTCTACCCTGCAATGGACGGGCTCGCAGATTATGTTGCCAGGCGTGACTTTGCAAGCCAAAGGATCAAGTACAGGGTTAACCATAACTGTTAGCGGTGGGGAGGCAGTATGATTACGCTATATCCATCACAAGGAAGCTCTTCAAATCCATTAACCGTTTACACAAATAACGAAAATCCGTTGGCTTTGCCGCCATATTTGCAAGTTTCTCGCGGGCTTGTTACAGGTACTTCGGTAGTTAATATTTATGGGTATCAAAATGCACTACCCAATTCTAGTGCCGCAACTTATTATCCCGTTTGGGAAAACACTACTGCTTATACATATCCAGGCTCAGCGTCAACAATGTTACTTTGGAGTTCATCTGGATCAGATACAAACGTATCGGTATTAATTAACGGACTTGATTCAAGCTACAACTTATTGTCAGAAACTTTGACTTTAACCAATGGCACAACAGGTGTAACTACTGCAAATTCATACTTAAGAATCAATGGAATACAAGTTTCTGGATCGGTTAATGCTGTTGGCACACTCAACTTAGGAAATGCGGGTAAGACCGTTCAGTACGCAGAAATTACTGCTGGGAATGGTAAAAGCCAAGCCATGATATATACCGTGCCAAACGGATATACGTTTTATCTGACCCGCTCCAATGCTTATTCAAATCAAAACGGAAACACAATTAACAACTATTGTAGTTATCGGGTATGGACGCAAAATACAAATGGAATAATTAACATCTTACTCCAAGCGCCATTTACAAATTCGTACCAAACACTTAGGGTAGCGCCCCGTGCATATGCACAAAAAACTGATATTCAATGGCAAGCCGCTGGCGGTCCGTCTTCTGGAACATCGGCAGTGGGTATTGGTGTAGAAGGTATTTTAATTGCCACTGGAACGGCTTAAATGTTAAAATTTGACCAAATTTAAGGGGTTATTATGGGTTTTTTCAGCGATTTAGTATCCAATCCTAGTAAAGCATTTGGCTCTGACCTAACAGGCGGTAGTTCTGCTATTGGTCAAGCTGGTCAAGCTATAGGAATATGTGGTCGAGCCGCAATCTCAAATCCTTTAGTAGATGCTTTAGCTGGAGCCGCATTAGCTTATTTTGACCCCTTATCAATGGTGTCTGGATTAGGCGGGCTGACTGGTCTTGGCATGGGTGCTAATGCTGGTTTAATAACGGGAGGTCTTGCTGGATTATCTACGGGTAACTTAAAGACTGGATTACAAGCTGGATTAGCGGGCTGGACTGGAGGTTCTTTAGCATCTGGAATAGCTGGATCTGCCGCATCAAAAGCAGACGCAATTAATCAACTTGGCACACAGCAATTACAACCTACGGCCGCACAAACTGCTTCTAATAATGCTATTGGTGTAGCTCAACCTTATGATACGGTTAACTATACAGCTAACCCAGTTACGGCTAATCCTGCTACGGCTGGAACTGGCGCAAGCAATCCTTTATCTGCCGCAACAACTACTGCCGCACCTAGCGCCGCACCCGTTGTAACTCCATCTGCAACAGCCAGTAATCCAAGTATGTTGCAACAGGCAAAGAATTACATTATTAGTTCTTATGAAAAATGCGCTCCACTGACAATAGCGGCTGGATTGGGTGCAACAGGTTTGGCGGTTCAAGGACTTAAGAAAGCTTCTTCAGCTAATACTGTTTCAGCGCCTGTAAGTCCATCATCAAATGTGATTCGTGAATATTCTTACAATCCTTCTACGGGACAATATGCGGCTGGGCCTGTTATAAATGCGTCTAATTTTGGAACGCAACCCATAGTTCCAGTTAATTATTGCAATAAATGTAGTACATATACATTCCAATCTGCACCACAACAATCCAGTCAAAACTACAATACCATGACTGGCGATAGTAAAAATGCTTATAACTTTCTTTCTGGCCAAACTAATCAACCCAAAATAACTGGAAACACATATCAAGGACAAGTTGCTGTTCCTTATTTGTGTTATGCGCAGAACCCAACTAAGTATGCACTTGGTGGTATTACCGCTTTAAATCATGGTGGTCAAGCAGTGGGTCATTTAGGAGGTTATTCAGATGGAGGTCGTTTATTACGCGGGCCAGGTGATGGTGTCTCTGATTCGATTCCTGCAACTATTGGTGCTCATAACCCTGAGCCTGCCCGTCTTGCTGACGGTGAGTTTGTGGTTCCTGCTCGTATTGTTTCTGAGCTTGGCAATGGATCGACTGAAGCTGGAGCTCGCAAACTTTACCAAATGATGGATCGCGTACAGAAGAATAGAGCACGCTCTGTTGGCCATAACAAAGTGGCTGTAAATTCGCACTCTGATAAATTTTTACCCGCATAAGGATTAAATATGGCTTGCCCTACCTCAGTCAGTTACACAACGACAACGATACCGTGTTACGCGGCTCCTTATGCTACGAGCATGTTGGGCAAGACCCAGGCATTAACTTGTACAACTCAAAATCCTTACATGAAGTATTTGGGCTGTACAGTAGCCCAATTTACTCCTCTTGAGCAACAAGCATTTACAGCACAAGCCGCGCAACAAGTTGCACCCCAGCTTAAATGTGCAACAACTATGGCGGGTAATGCTGGACTTGCAGGATTAAATACACGTTACGCCTACAACCCTTATCAAGCTCAACAGGTAGGCACAGGGAACTTTACTGATCCTAATACGGCTATGGCCTATATGAATCCGTATTTGCAGGCATCTTTGGCTCCTCAAATACAGTTGATGCAACAGCAACAGGCTCAACAACAACAAATGAACCAGGCATCGGCCGTTGGACAAGGCGCATTTGGCGGTACACGTTGCGCTGTTTTGACTGGAGCTCAGAATCAAGCTAACCAACTGGCTCAACAAAACTTAATTGGTAATGCGTTTAACCAAGCTTATAAATGTGCAGAAGCTCAATACTCTACTTGTGCGGCTAGAAACTTACAAGCGCAAACAACAAACCAGGCGGCTAATCAGACTGCGGCTAACCTTAACGCACAACAACAACAGTTTGGAGCTAATTTAGGTTTGCAAGGACTTAACTTAGCCAACACAGCGGCTGGTACGCTTAATACGCTTGGTAACTCACAGTTTACACAAGGTGAAAATTTAATTAACAATCAAGAGCAATTGGGTGCTGTACAACAACAGCAAGTTCAAAATGTTCTTAACCAACAATATCAATGTTACTTAAACGCTAAGAATTATCCTTATGAACAATTAAGTTATGAGTCTAATATTTTGCATGGTTTGCCAATGACAAATACAACTGCTCAAACTTATCAAGCTCCTCCATCTATGTTATCGCAAGTGGCAGGCTTAGGTCTTGGTGTGGCTGGTCTTTCTAGCCTTGGAGGATCTACAACAACTTCTAACAAGAAAAAAGGTGGTGCAATTAAGCATCGAAAATCCAATGGCATTGTTGATTTAGCAATAGCGAAAATGGGGTAAATATGTTTAATCCAAGTACTACACCTTTCCAGCCTGGTCAAATCGACCAGACTATGGCTATGTTGGCTAGTTTAAAAGACCAAGGTAAGCTACAACAGTATGTAATGCAACACCAGTGCAATCCTAATTTGGTTGCACTTGCATCTCAAGTTAATTCTATGAGCCAACAATCAGCTCAGCCAGGGCCGCAAACGACAGTTAAAGACCAGGCTATTCAAGCTATGGGTCAGCCAAGTCAGCCAGGAGCACCCACAGGTCAACCCGAACAAACGCCTGATCCAGAAATGGAAATTAGACAAGCTATTGACGAAAGTATTGCCAACAAAGACTTTGAGACTGCAAAAAAACTTATTACGAAATTAAAAGATATTGACAAAATAGAACCGCCAGAACCTATGGTTCCTGGTGGGGGTGCTTTGCCTGGAGATAATCCTAATATGCCTCATGGTGGATCACCTATGGCATTACCAGAAGAACAAGGAATTGGTACTTTGCCAGCTCAAAATCTTCAAGGTATGGGTCATGCAGATGGCGGGATTATTGGTTATGCAGGCGGCGGTACTGGTAGCACTTATAAACCATTAACAGATGAAGATATTTCTGCTGTATTAAATCCAAAAGATACACAAGGAAATAGTTCTCTTATAACTCCTGAACAATTGCAGACAAAACAAGAGGCAATGGTTAAGCCAAAGAATCAACAAGTAGAGTCTGATTATGCGCCATTTGCACAAAGAATTGCTCAAAAACAAGCTAAGCTCGATGCTAGTTCTGGAAACAATTTAGGTACTGCGCTATTAACTGCTGGTCTTGGAATGATGGCGGGCACTTCCCCTTATGCAATGGCTAACATTGGTCAAGGCGGGTTAAAAGGTCTTGAGACTTATACAGCGGCACAAAAAGCCGATCAACAAGCACAAGATGCTTTGGACAATTCCAATCTATCACTTATGCAAGCCAAACGCGCTGAGAAATCTGGCAACTATCGTGATGCCGCTTTACTTATGGATACGGCTCAGAAACAAAACGATGCCAAAGTTGCTCACGGCCTTGCCTCGTTACAACTTAAAAACACATCTCAATATCAGAATGAAGAAGCTATTGCTAAGAGAATCCAACTTGGTAATGAAGCTGAGAAAATTAAATCTGATGCAGATTGGCATAAAATTTATGGTGATTATTTAACTAATAAAAGCGGCCCGCAAAGTGCAGAGCAAAAAGAAGTTGATGCTTTATTTGCAAAACAAACTGCAAAAGCAATTGCAGATAGAGACGCATTAATTAAACAAGGATTCCCGTCTAATGTTTCAAAGATTAATGCTTTAAGCGCTGAAATAAATCAAGTTGCCGATAATCTTTACGGTTCTAGGCCACATTTACAACATCCAGGCTATCAAACAACATACGATCCAAAAGCGGCTCAACCACAAGCTGGTCCTCACTTCTGGAGTGAAGATATTCCTGGTACATTACAGGCTATGCCAATACAAAAAACACCACCAGTAGTTCCAAAACAAGGAATTCCTAATACAAACGGTTTGCCAACTGCTCAACAAGCAGGAGCTCCAGCGATAGATTTTTCTGCTCTTCCTAGATAAGGATAATCATGGATGTAAGAATGCCAGATGGGACGCTTGTCAGAGGCGTTCCTGATGATATTACCCAAACTGAATTATTGAGAAGATACTCATTATTCAAAGCACCTTCTGAAGCTACGCCTGAAGAAAGTAGAAAATATGTTAATAACCAATTAGGATTAGCAGGTTTAGCCAATGCAGGCAGAGGTCCTATCAATCCCAATGAAGAAGACATACAGGGAATCATTGCTCAAAATCAACAACCAGCAGTGCAACAAGTTGCACCGCCTGCACCTCCTGTAGCGCAAGCTCCAATAGTCCCAACCCCAGTGCAACAAGTTGCACCCCCAGAGCCACAACAGGAACAGCCTTGGTATTCTGGTATTGCCAAGTTTGGTCAAGATCAACAAAAGAAACGTGATCAACTTGCCAAATCCGCAGTTCCATTGGCACAAGACGTTGGAGCCGCTATTGCCGCTACTCCTTTGGCATTTGAGGCTGGAGCTCAAGCGTTATCTCAGGGAGCAGATCCTAGTGCTTTGACAGGAGATGCTTGGAAACACGACTTTATTGCTGAACAACGTGCACTGGCCAAAAAGAATGCCGAAAATCCAGAGCTTAAAAACGAATATCTATTAGGTGTTGACAGAGCCAAGATTAGAAATTTGCCACAGAATGCGGCATTTTCTGTATTGTCTATGGGTTCAGGATTGGCAGGTGCGGCAGTTGGATTTGTTACTCCACTTCCATTGGCAACCGAAGCAGGCACGATGGCGGCATCTGGTGCGGCGGCTTACCGCATGGATACCAACGGATTCTTACGAGACATAAGAGAAAAGCTAGACGATGCTTCTATAAAGGCAACAGGCAAACCATTGACCGATGAGCAATGGCTTAAAACAGCTCAGGAATACCAAGGACTTGTCAGAGAGCACGGCGCATGGGAGGCATTGCCAGAGGCGCTAGGAAACGTGTTTGGTAACAAATTGGCTGGGGTTATATTCAAGGAAGCAGGCCAAGGACTTATGGGCGTGCTCAAGTCTTTTGGTGCTGGTGCGTTAGAGCTTGTAAATGAGCTTGGCACAGAAACCATCACACAAATTGGTCAGCACAATACTGAACTGGCCGCTGGAGTCAATGACGATCCTAACGCTAAACCAAGATCATTTACCAATCCTGATGATATTTGGAAGTCTGCTAAAGAAGTAGCGCCAGATGTTCTTTTATTGACTGGTGCAATGAGCGGTGGAGCTCACGTTGCTGGTTCTATTTATAACTCAACAGATTACGCTAAGACTAAAGAACTTGCAAAAGAATTAAACGCAAAAGATTTCTTAGATACAAAAACGCCTGAAGGTTTATTGGCATTACAAAAAGCCGCAGATCAACAGTTTGCACTTGGTCCTGGTACAAGTAACAATGTAATTCCACAAGTTACAACTAGAACGCCTGGTATTAATCCTAATCAACCGCCAGAGCCTCCAGAAGAAGAGCAAGCACCTGAAGTACCTACTGCTACTTCTACTCCTCCTGCCGCGCCTACCACCCGCGCTAAAACTCTTCCTGTTGATGAAGATACGCAGGCTATGTTGGATGAGCTACAAGGAAAGCCAGCAAAACCTAAAACTCCTACTGCTGATATTAACGAAAAGAATCTTAAAGGCCGTTTTGATGGAATTTTTAGCGGCAAAGACTTTTCTTCTGGTGAAGAAGGTGAGGCTTGGTATCATCCAAAAACAAATAAATTAACTACTGAAGGGGTTGATGGAACACCAGTTCAACACTATGCAGGAGATAAAACTGCTACTGGACTGACAAATGTAACTCCAATTAACACGCCAGAAGAGGCAAAAGCGGCAATTGATGCTGGCAAATCTTTTGCTACTGTACAAGAAGGAACTGATCCTTTTAAACCTGTAGAGACAAAACCTGTAAAGACAAAGCCTTCAGGTAAAAAACCAGTTCAGAATAAAGACAATCCAATACAAACCTTTGATGCGGGAAACAATACGGAAGTTAGAGTATTTCCTAATGACAAAGGATATATAGCAAACTTTTACGATAAAGATTCTGGTAATTACATAGGCGGGAAAATATTTCCAACTAATAATTTTGGCGATCAAGCATTGCCAAAAGCATTGGAATTTGCGCAAGTCGAATCTGACAAGTCCAAGAAAATGGCTGGTGAAGCGCCCCCAGAAAATGTTACTACCCGTATTCGAGATCAAATAAAAAATTCTGAAATTGGTCAAAATCAACAAGTTACTCCTGGGGTGCAACAAGTTGCACCTACTGAAGTTCAAGCTAACCCAGCTTCTACAGTTCAACCATCTGCTGACGTTCCCTTAGACGAGAAAGCCAAGGCTAAACAAGACTTGGAAGATGCGTTAGGAGATTTGTCTTTACTCATGGGTAAAGGCGGTCGATTAAACATTGTTCCTGAAGACGAACAAAAGTTAATGCCTATTCTTACAAAGCTGATGGATGCGGCTTTTAGAATGGGTTATATCAAGTTTAAAGAAGCGGCCAAGTTTGTAATGGATATGATCCGCTCCAAGATTGGTAAAGATGTTGCAGACCAAGTGTCATTGGATCACTTGCAGGGCGCTTACATCGGCATGGCTGGAAAGTATCAGGACAAAGGTGCAGATAATAAGAAAGATGTTATCTCTGTTGAGTCTTTGCACGAAATCCACAATGAAGCGCCAACAACTACAGACGTAGATATTAATACTCCGCAAGGACAATTTCACGTTGCCACACAGATTGGCGCATTCTTTCTTGAAGGCGGTAAGTTTGAGAACATTAATCAAGCCAGAGCAAAAATCGAGGAAATCACAGGACAGAAGATACCGCCAGGAACTAATGAGGCTAAATCAGCAGATGAAGCCATCGAGGTCGGCGTTGTTCTTGCGGCTAGACATATCGTAGGACAAGGCGGTAAACCAGATCAAATATACGATCAACTGGTAAACCTATATGGTAGACAGCCTAATTTGTCTGTCAGAAGTTCTGAAAGTGTATTGCATCAGGCTTATTCAACACCAGCGCCCCTAGCTTACATTGCATCGAGGTTAGCAGGCATTAATCCAAACACAAAAGTTTACGAGCCTACTGCTGGTAACGGTATGCTTTTGATTGGAGCTAATCAAGAAAACATTTATGCAAACGAGTTGCAACCTGGTCGTGCGGCTATTCTTGAGATGGTATTACCCAATGCCAATATTACTGATTTCAATGCCGCTAAAACAATCCCAGGTGGAGCTGTTGATACAGGAACGATGGATGTTGTTATTGCCAATCCACCGTTTGGCGTAGTCAAAGACAAAGAAGGCAAGCCAATTACGCACAATGCTCATTGGTATGACACTAGAGAAATAGACCATGCCATAGCATTTAGGTCTTTGCGTACCATGAAAGACAATGGTAAAGCCGTGCTTATTGTTGGCGGCGTTATGGGCAAGACCGATGAAGCTCGCGTAGAGGATTATCGAGGTAAAGCTAAGCGAGATTTTTATGCAGAGCTTTATAGAAGATACAACGTAGTAGATCACTTTACAGTTAGTGGAAATCTATATACGAAACAAGGTGCATCGTATCCAGTAGACGTTATTGTCATTGATGGCGTTAGGAATGGAGCGCCTTTGGTTAATGAAAAAGGTGAAATACAAACTGCAAGAGCATTGCCTGCCTTTGACTTGCCAAAGGTATACACAACATACGGTCAGTTAAAGGAGAAATTAGATGAAAACACCTTGGTATCCAGAGGGAATGAGCGCCCCAGTGGAGTTGACAGCGGTATACGCGCTGAAGGAAACGTTAACGAACAAGGAGTGGCTGGAGGCGTTAGCGGACAGGGTGTCCAACCTAGCACAACAGGAGGAGAAACCCCTGGAGGCGGCGAACAGGGCGTGTCAGAAAATGGACCTTCCACAGGTGGACAACCCGAATCAACTGGGGCAGTCGCTGGTAACGCACAACCTAAACCTGGTAACGCACCTGAACCTGGCGCAGGAGGAGAAGCAGTTCCCAGCAAAGGTGAAGTCAAACCTACAGGCGGCAAAGGCACTGAGGGAAACAAGCCTGGAGGATTGGGTGGAGTCAGCGTTGTCTCTGGTGAACGCATCGGATCTGGCCTAAAAGACCGAGCTGGACAAGAAACAGAAACAGAAAACCAAGTTGGTTACGCACCGCACTCTAATGCCTCATCTGTAGGCACATTGGTTCCTAAAGCGATGGCACAGGCTATTGAGAACTCATTAGCTAGTTTAGAACAGCAATACGGAAACATTGATGATTTTGTATCTGAAAACCTTGAAATGGATCCAGAGACGCTTAGAGAGTTATTCTCTGCTGAACAAATAGATGCAATTGCTTTGGCTATCAAGAATGCCGAAGAGGGTAAAGGGTTCATTATTGGAGATCAAACGGGTGTTGGTAAAGGCCGTGTTGTTGCGGCAATGATTAAGTACGCTTTGATCAAAGACAAAATACCAATCTTTGTAACTGAGAAACCTAATCTTTATTCAGACATGATTAGAGATTTGGACGATATTGGTATGACAGATAAATTGGGATTAGACACAGCTAAGCCCAAAATTCTTATTACAAATGCCAGTGAAAAGATTCCTTATACATTACTCAGAAATGTAAAAGGTGAAATTACTGAAAACAATTTAACTTTAAAAGCGCCCAAGTCTGGTCCTGCATTAGATGGTCTTTTGAAGGATATGCAAAGGGATGAAAGTCTTGGCGATTACAAAGTAATTTTTACAACATATAGTCAATTACAAACCGTCAAGGGCAAAGAAACTGAGCGTCAGCGTTTTATAAAAAACTTTGGTGCTGGTAATTACATGATCTTTGATGAGAGTCACAACGCTGGTGGGGCTGGTGAAACTCAAGCAAGATCAAAAGAACAAAGAGAAAGAGCTAAAGAAGGCAAGAGCTTGGTGGAGGGAAGAGCCGCTTTTGTCCGCAACTTGGTGCAAGGTGCTTACGGTACATTCTTCTCATCTGCAACATATGCAAAGCGTCCAGATGTTATGGATTTGTATTCCAGCACTGATATGAGTCTTGCTGTAGATAAGTTGGCAGACCTGGCAGACGCAATTAAAAACGGTGGTATTCCTATGCAACAGACCGTTGCTAAGATGCTGACCGAAGTTGGTCAATACATTAGACGTGAGCGTACATTTGCAGGCGTTTCTTACGATACAAAAGAAACCAAAGTAGATAAACAAACGGCTGAAAACATGGCATCGTCCATGAGCCAGGTGCTTGCATTCTCAAGAGCCAAAGAAAGTGCGGTTAAAGATTTACAGAAATCCCTTGATAAACAAGGCGGTAGAGCAAGCATCGAGGGCGAGAAAACCCAAGTACAGAGCGCAAACTTTGGCGCAATCATGCACAACTTGATTGACCAAATGCTTTTATCGCTAAAGGCAAAGGATTCAGTCAACCATGCAATTGAGCGCTTAAAGGCTGGCGAGAAAGTGGTGATGACCGTATCTAATACGATGGGTTCATTCCTGCAAACTTATGCAGACGATATGGGTCTAAACGTAGGGGATGACGTTGACCTATCATTTAAGGACTTGTACTTGCGCTACCTTGAAAAACAGCGCATGGTTACGATCAAAACTCCAGACGGCAAGAAAAAGCAATATCGTTTAACCGATAACGATCTTGGCGCTGGACTTACAAAGCAATTTGAAGACATTAAAAAGTTTATTGAAGGAGCTGGATTTGGTTCTGCACCAATATCTCCTATTGATTATTTACATAATGAACTTAAAAAAGCAGGATTTAAAACTGAAGAAATTACAGGCCGTACTGTTACTTTAGACTATGCCAATGGCAAGCCTAAGTTAGCAAGCAGAACTGCAAATATCAAGCAACGTGTTAATGCAGTTAAAGCATTTAACAATGGAACGGCTGACGTTATTATTCTTAACCAAGCTGGTTCAACAGGATTGTCTTTACACGCTTCTAGCAAGTTTAAAGACCAGCGCAAGCGCCATATGATCATTGTTCAGGCTGAAAAAAATATTGATACGCATATGCAAATGTTGGGGCGCGTACACCGTACAGGTCAAATCATGCCTCCAGCATACTCCCAGATGATGGCTGATATTCCTGCTGAGATGCGTCCAGCGGCTGTGTTACTTAAGAAAATGGCATCACTCAATGCCAATACAACTGCATCTCGCAAGTCTGCCGTATCTGCGGAAGGTGCTGTAGACTTTATCAATGATTACGGAGGTCAAGTTGCACAAGAGTATTTAAGGGATAACCCTGATATACACGAAGCAATTGGCGGTAAGAAGATCGTTGATTTGACAGAAGACCCAACAGAAGGGACAGAAGATGATATTCGTAGGCTCACAGGATATATACCAATATTGCCAATCAAGCAACAAGAAGAAGTCTACAAAGACATTATCGAGCGATACAACGACTTGTTGCAACGAGAAGAAAGTATGGGTACTAATAAGCTCGAAGCCAAAGCACATGACCTGGATGCCAAGACACTTTCATCTAAGCCTATTACCGAAGACAAAGGATCAAGTTCTGCCTTTGCTCAACCAGCAAACATGGAAAAGGTTGATGTTAAACGCACAATAAAACCTTACTCTAAAGCAGAGGTGCAAGAACAGATTGATGAGAACTTGAGTGGCAAGGAGCCAGAAGAGAAAGCCAAGGAAATGTTTGCCAGTTTAACTCCTAGAGCTAGTGAGTTTGGTAGGCAAAGATTGGCAGAGCTTGCAGAAAGCGGCGCTGATCCTACGAAGATTGAAGAAGTCAAAGGACAGATGAATCTTCAATACGGGAACATTAGAAGTATTTTGACTACTTATCCTATTGGCACGCCATTAATTCTTAAAAGTAAGAACGGTACGCTTATTTCTGGCGTTGTAACTAACGTAGAAAACAAGGGTAAGACTAAGAATCCATTGGCTGGTTCTGATTGGAAGATGCAAGTTGCGCTTGCTAACGGCGATGCAAAGAGTATTTCAATCAACTTTTCACAGGTCAACAGTGTGTATGAGCTCAGGCAAGAGTCTGAAGTGCCGTGGCATAACCCTGAGACAGACAAGTACGAACATATCCCTATGATGGATTTGTTTGACAAGAGCGCAACTGTTAGGCGTGAGAAACGTTGGATGGTAACTGGCAACTTGTTGGCGGGCTTTGCGGCTGTCAACAACATGGGTCAGATCATGTCCTACACCAAGGACGATGGCACAACAGGCCAGGGTATATTAATGCCCCGCACGTTTGACTTTGAGAAAGAAGAGAAGAGAGCCCCAGTTAAGCTTAACACTTTGCAGAAGGTGCAAGTATTTTTTGATGAATTTCAAAACGGAATTGTTCAAACCGAAGATGGCTCATTAAAAATATCTAAGCGTGGTGAAAGATACCAATTTATTACTTCAAAATCAAAGAGAGAAGGTGGCCAATATTATTTAGATTTAGGACTGACAAATTTTACTGGCACTTTCCATTCGTCTGGTCAACAAATGAATGCAGTCATCTATGACCAAGAAAAAGGAAGAGATGCAATTAAATATATTTTGCACGATATGCAACTGGGATTGGTTGCGGGCAATTACAAAGATGAAGCTAGAGCACTCTTTGCACCCAAGGAAGAGTTCAAGCCGCCTTTGAGTAACTTGAGTCCTATCAACAACTTTATAGGTGACAGAGAGCAAAACATCAAAGAGTTGCAGGCCGCTAAACTTAAGAAAGCCGCACTCTTTAAAAAGTTTGCTGAAGGAAAGGCTGGGTTAGTAGAGCAAGAATCAGCTAATTTGATTAATGCCTGGGTGCGTGCATTACAAGAAACAATCTCGGCTACCAAGCCAGAGAAGAAAAGCGCTAAAGATTTCTTTGTAAAAGCAACCAAAGACTGGGGCGAAGGAAAGATCAGCGATTCTGTTTACTCAACCATAAAAACTTTGTATGAAAAGTATCCTTTTGTTCTTGAAGGACTGTCATTGTCTATCAATAAGGGCAAGGAAGACAAATCAGCGGCGGGTGAGTTTGAGCCTATTCAACGAGTCATAAACTTATTTAAGGGCACTCATGGCGTTACCGATTCAGTAACTATCCGTCACGAACTTACGCACTCATTAGAACAAATGATGGATAAGGATGCGTCTAAGTCTTTGGTTAAAGAATGGGGTATACAAGTCAAAGCCAAGATGAAATCTGACAAGACCAAAGAAGGAAAAGCATTCTTTAAGGCTTTAACAGATTTCTATGCTGATCCATCTTTAGAACAATACAACGCATTAATTGCGGCTTTGCCTGACCAATCCTATTACCAGTATGTTAACCCGTCCGAATATTGGGCTGTTAATGCTGAGCAACTATTGGCTAAAAAGCTAGGTAGTGGCTGGGATAGATTCAAGTTAGCAATTAGAAAGTTATATGAAGGGCTTAAATCTCTCGTTGGCGCAACCAATCAATATGCTTTGCATAAAGTGTTTGATGACATTATGAGTGCAAAAGGCACTCGTATGACGAATAGTGCTTTACGGGATTATGTTGACGCTAGTACGATGGCGCTTCAGAACAAAAACTTCAGGAACTTTAAAGGAGCTCCAGCGCCCAAAGCAACATGGGATGTATCTGAGCCGTTTAAAGAAGGTGATTGGGAGCACAGACTTGTAGATAAACATCTTGATACCAAACAAATAGTTAAAGATATTAATAACCAAGTTGGACAAATACAAGATGCTTGGGACCCATATCTTAAGTTAACTACGATGCCAGGTCGTAAGGCTGATCAGGTTAACAAGTTCTTAAAAGAAGAGGGCAAACCTTTAATTAAGAAAATGCACGACTTGGGCGTGACTGTTGAAGAGTTTGAAGAGTACTTGCACAACCGTCATGCAGAAGAGTACAACAATCTGATTGCATCTCGCAATGCCGCTTTGCCTGATGGTGGTTCTGGTATTGACACCAAAGATGCGCATGATTACTTAAATAATTTGCCTGCTGATAAGAAGAAAAAGTATCAGGACTTGGCTAAAGATATAGACAACATCGTTAAAGAAACGCAAGACCTATTGGTAGCAAGCGGTACTGAAAAGGCTGAGACTATCCAGGGCTGGCGCGATAAGATGCCCTACTATGTCCCACTCAACAGGGATGAGGAGGAGCTAGACTTTGCTGGAAATTCTGTAAAAGGATTTGGCAAGGGCATTAGTACTGGCGGGGCATTTACCAGGGCGGGTACAGGATCAACCAAGACTGTTGTTGATATTTTGAATAATATCTTCCTCCAGCGTGAGCGTGCAATCAACAGGGCTGAGAATGCTCGCGTTGGTAAGGCGCTTATTGGTTTGGCACTACAAGCACCCAATACGGATTTCTGGTTGCCTATTAATCCAAGAGCCATCCGCAATAAGAAAAAGCTGTATCAGAACCTGATTGATATGGGTTTAACGCAACAAGATGCAGATAACTTTATCAAAGAGCCTACTGTAGCCAGCATAGACAAGCTGACAGGCCAGGTTCAATATAGAGTCAATCCAGTACTCAGAGGGTCTAAGAACGTTATTACAGTACGCGTAAACGGCGAAGACTGGTATGTGTTCTTTAACCCTGGTAATGAGCGTGCTATGCGTATGGCAGAAGCGCTTAAGAACATGGATAGCAGTTCGGTGGCTGAAGTGCTTAGCAGGGTTGCAGAGGTAACTCGCACAATGGCGGCAATGAATACGCAGTACAACCCGCTGTTTGGTCCTTGGAACTTATTGCGTGATTACACAGAAGCCAGTATTACGCTTGGTTCAACTCCAATTGCAGGCAAAAACGAAGAGCTTAGAAAAGGCGTTTTACCTGCAATGCGTGCCATTTACAGAATAGGCAGAGAAAAAGGAGCCACAACTCCTGAAATGCAAGCATGGATGGATTTATTTGATAAATACAAAGAGGCTGGTGGTCTGACAGGATTCCGTCAACAGTTCAGCGGATCAAATAAGAGAGAAGCTATTGTTGATCGAGAGCTTGCAGTATTAGATAAAAGCAATGTACGCAAAGTAACTAGCAGTGTTATGGACTGGCTATCAGACTATAACGAAGCGCTTGAAAACGCTGTACGTTTGTCGGCATTCAAAGTTGCTTTAGATCAAGGCATTAGCGAGGAAAGAGCCGCCGAGATTGGTAAAGAAATAACTGTTAACTTTGATCGTAAGGGTCAATGGTCTGCAAACTTTGCGGCGTTGTTTGCGTTCTTTAACGGTAGCGTACAAGGCACTGCAAAGATGGCCAGGGTCATGATCGAAAAAGAAAATGGCAAAACAAAACTCACCAAGTTGGGAGCAAAGATTGTTGCTGGCGGTGTGTTCTTGGGTGTTATGCAAGCTATTGTTTTGAAGATGGCTGGGTTTGATGAAGATGAGCCGCCAGAGTATTTGAAGAACAAGAGCCTTATTATTCCAATTGGTGGTGGTAAATATTTAAATCCCCCACTGCCACTAGGTTACAGTGTGTTCCCAAGTGTTGGGCGCATCATTGCTGAATATATGTTGTCGGGCGGTAAAGACCCTGCTAAGCATATTATTAGTATTATGAGTACTATTACAGATGCGTTTAATCCATTGGGTGGTGGTGGCTTTATCCAAAACTTTAGTCCAACCGTGGTAGACCCATTGTTTGGCTTATACGAAAACAAAGATGCGTTTGGAAGGCCAATATCTAAGCCTATGAATGAAATGAAGCCTACACCTGGGTATGAGCGTAATCGTGAATCGGCCAGCGCATTCAGTAAAGGTCTTTCATATGCGTTGAACTATATCAGCGGTGGCGGTAAATACGGCATCGGTATGGTTAGCCCAACAGCGGATCAGCTTGATTATTTAATGGGTCAATACGCAGGCGGTGTTGGACGTGAGGTGATGAAGACCGTGGACTTGGCATCTATACCATTTAAAGATGAGCCAGTCCCGTCTTACAGGATTCCTATTGTTGGAAAACTTTACGGTGAATCAAAATCAGATGCGGCAGTACAAGATAAGTTCTATAAGAATATTATCCAAATGTCCAAGTATGAGGATGTAATCAACCGTATGCAAACACATAACGCCGATCCTGAAATCTTCTTTACTAAGAATCCTAAAGCCAGATTCTATGAAGAGGCTAACAAGTATGAGAATGAAGTTAAGAAACTTGCTATTGAAAGAAAGCAGTTGATTATGAACAAGGCAAGCAAGGAAGAGCTAAAAGCCAATCAAATGCAAAAGATTGAATTGATGAAAGAATTTAACCAACAAGTTAGGTAACGACAATAAGTTCCCTTTGGAAGAACTCGCCGATAGTTTTGCGGTGGGCTTCTTCCCAAAGTTCTTTCCTCATTTCCTTTGTAAGATTAGCCCCTTGGTCTATTGCGCTATGACAAGTAAAGCATAAAGCCGCAACACGGAAATCGTGAGCTTTCAGTCCGCGTCCTTTGCCATCTCGAAGTTGATTGGAATGCGCCGCTACTACAGTGCCGTCCTCTCGCCCACATTGTTGGCAGGGTAGCTGACGGCAAGCTTCCAGTAGTTTCTTATTCCTGTACATTCTTCTTCCTTTTCTTAAGTGCAACTATGCCTTGTTCTGGTGGATCTAATTCATTGAGCAGGGCATCGGCAAGCCTGACGCACCTTTGTGCAACAAGTTGCACTTCCTTGTTAGAGAATTCTTCATTGTCGCTGGCTGAATAGTAGGCCAGTCTGCTAAGGGCAAACATGGCCGCTAGTGCTCTAAAGTTTTCGCGATCTTCCATTAATGCCCCTTATCTTTAACCATTGCCAAAGTGTCCTGGTAGACGTTTTGGATGAGCTTTATGGCATCTTCTTCGGGCACGCCCATATGGATGCCAGTCGTAGCAAATAACCCAGCAAAGGCCAGGAAAGCCTCTATTGGGTCATTCTCTAATATTTCCTCCAAAGACCGTGCAACAAAGTGTCCAATTTGTTGTGCTTTCATAAGTTTAACTCCGCTATTTGTCGCATGATGAGCTCGTTGAGCTTGCAACCTTTGATGGATATATCTTGTAGGTCTTTGGACTTTTTAACGACTTTGACGGCATCTCTGATACCTTTGGAGTAGCCAGATTTGTATTCGTCTTTGCCGTCAATAATCATGCAGATGGCATCTCGCACCATGCTGGAAGCTAGTCTTTGTTTGGCTAGTTCCTTGATCTTGTCGTAGTACTCTTCGGGAAGATACACGCTGTACGGTATCATTTTTTCACTCATTCTTTCCTCCAATGCTCAAAGCTTTCGCGTAAGCGGTTAAACAAGTTGCGGGCGCTTTCGTTGGTCTTGAGTTCTTTCCTAGACTCAATATCGAGATAAGAGCAAAGCCACTCTGTACAAGCGGCCTCGTTTTGCTCAAATAGCCATTCCTTGCGGTGTAGCCATGACCAGAATTCTTTATCTCGGCATAGCATTCCTGCTATCTTTACCGCCATGTCTCCTGGGAATGCGTCTTCTCTTTCCATTGGTTGCTCGTTGTCCCCCAGTCGGACCATGACAACCACATAGCGAGAACCAATAAAGTCTCGCATGAGGTCATCACTGATCTCGTCTGGGTGAATGGCTAGAGTGAGAACGTATCCTTCTTTCGATTGTTTTAAGGCGGTTTTAATTGCCTCGAACTGGATTGGTTCGCTCAAGTTTTTTCTCCAAATATTTGATAATGATTTCTTGTTCTTCGTTTTCTTTTGCCAAAAGCAATAGAACCTCTCTTAGGTTATCAATAGTCTGTTTAGTTGTCCCAGGGGTCTGGGACTGGGGTTTGCTGTTTTTTCTCATAAGTATTTACCTTTAATGAAACCATGTGATTGCCTTCCTTGTCCTTTTTCTTCCAACCGTCAAGTTTGATTTTGACTTCTACATCCTCGCAGTTGTTAAGCATATGGAGCAAAAGTTCCTTGTCGATCTCGATGTAGCCGTTGAAGTGCGGTGACTTCTCGTTGAACATCTTCTTAGCGGTGAACAATACGCCAGTGTTTGGATAATCTACGCTCATTTGAATGATTCCTTCCTAATCTTAAATATGTCTAACAATTTGGCAAACTCTGTTGGATACTCGGTCTTTAAACGCTCGTAGGACTCTTTATTGACACGGTAGATGTTTTGTACGTCCTCTGCGCTAGAAGTCGTTCCAATCAAGAATCTGGTGGCTTCCATCACAGATTTATCCCAAGATACACCTTCCTTTTCCACAACCCTGATCTGCCACTCCATCATTGGATCTTCTGATACGGTCATCTTCACGCCAGGAATGTCGGTATCTACACGCATAGTCGGCTTTGGATTCTCAACCTTGTAGGGCTTCTTTTCGACTTTGGGTGCAACTTGTTGCACTTCGCGAGGTACTTCGGCGGGTGGCAGGGCATCAACCTGGTCATTTTCGGTCAACTCTAGCGCCATCAACCAAAGGTATCTGCGAAGATAAGTATGGGTACTGCCTAAGTCTTGGATGGGTTGTCCTTTAGGGTTGTGAGCCATGACTGTTGGCGTAAAGAATGTAATCTGCTCTCCAGACTCAACATCATGGATGCGTAGCGTAGCAGACGAATCGTCTAGGCTAAAGACTCCGCATAGTCCTGCAATCCTGAATACATCATGGGCGGTAGGCAAAAAGTCACCCAATTCAAAATATTCGTAACCAGCAAACTTATTCTTTCCTGATTTCTTAAGTGGCATAGTGGCCATTACAGCCCTGGCTTCCTGTAGTTTCTTAAATACTGTCATTTTCTTTCTCCATTTTTAGGCTTGACATAAGTTCCTTGTTTTGCTGAATCCCAAAATAAAACCCCCTTTATCATCCGTTTGGCAACTTCCTTGCTAAGCTTTCGGCGGTTTCTGTACTGCTCTTGGTTCTCGAACGAATAACGTTCGGGTGTGTGTACCATCTCCATTATTTCTTCTCCAATAACTCTGTTAGTTTTACAATTTTTGACTCTAAGAATCCAATGATTCCTCGTTGCTCATATAAAAGCTCCATGTTTGCTTTCCCTTTTTCAATTGCCTTGTTGTATTCAATTTTTAAATTGCTGTAATCAACTAAAAGCTTGTTATACCCAGTAGCTAATTCTTCTTTTTCAGCACGCATTTCACGGTACGCCTTTGGATAATCAATTTTTACTCTTCCCATAATTACTCCTTGTTTTCTAAGTATTTCTGATATTGGTCGCAAAACTTATTGACTGAGCAATAATTCTCGCAACGTGTCCTTTCTCCTGGGCGAACTACTACACTCGCCGCTCCTTTCACAGTCTTCAAAGCCTCCTGAGCTTCGGCCTCTGTATCGTGCACGCTTGTGGCGCGTTTGTTTCCTTCCTTCATGACGGCATATGTGGTTGGCTTTTCCCACATCTGGTCAGGTGTACATTCGGGCAAGCTATCGCCCATCTCTGCATCCATTTGCGCATTGGAATGGCTTTTGATGCAGTCAACTACAAAACTCTCACGTTGGTCATAAGGCCACAGATTAATCGGTAAAACGGTGATAGGAGCCTGCGGATAGCCTGGCTTAGTCTCAGCATCCCTTCTACTCCAATCACGCAACAGAGCCACGATTTCGAGCCGTTTAACAGGGATATTTTTAACTCGTTCAACCAACCAGGCATAGATGTTCAACTGGTATTCCCAGTCAATCTTCTCATTCATCACCGCCCAGACTCCAGTATTTTTGTAGTCCTGGATCGTGATAGAGCCGTCTTCGTTAACAATTTGCAGGTCGATTGCACCTGATACAGTCCATCCCTCTATCTTTGTAAAGAGACGTTCTTCGTTGATATGGTTTTCCGCTTTACCGTGTTCTAGGATGCCGTGGACGGCTGTACCAAGAATAGACCAGTAATTGTCAGATACATCCACTTCGATTTCGTCAAAGTGTTTTTTGCGTAACTGGACAATACGCGGACTGTTGAGCATCTCAGTTGCAGATAAATCAGCTTTCCCCTTAGAGTACTGGGGGCGCTTCATCACGTTTACAAAGACTTCGGGAATGTTAAATTTATTTGTTATGATCATGTAGTTCTCCTGTGTTGGCAACACATTATAACCACATTAATTCATGTCTTGCAAGGATATTTATGGCAACATCACCAACTCAGTTAAGTCTCAAACATATGAGGAACAGGGGCTACTATGCTGAAGTGGTTGAACGTTACAACTTTTTTACTAAACGCAAGAATGATTTTGCTGGATTTATTGACATACTGTGTTTAAAAGATGGTGTGTTGGGAGTGCAAACAACGTCTTATTCTCACGTTTCGGATCGTGTAAAGAAGATAAAAGAGCACGAAAACTATCCTATTGTTGTTGCATCGGGGATAAAAATAGAGGTGCACGGATGGCACAAGGTGAAAAACCGTTGGCAAGTGCGTATAGTTGAGTTATGATTACGGCTGTATTTCTGTAGTTGCTTACTCCTTTTATCCCGATCTGGTGTCGGGATTTTTTTTGCCTGTATACTTTAGCCGTGGGGTTGTAATACGGGTTAGCGCCGTATCACTTCAAACAATGAAATTATGGTTCATAAAGAATGAATTTGGTACACACACTGCTTTATGTGAGCAACCCCGCTCTAACAAGTATGAGGATTGAAGCGATGCGTAGCTGTCGGACGCGTTCCGT
>Ga0208504_1000010_pt1 | contig 57371 bp, 45 predicted proteins | sample CryBogCBH05Oct08_FD_184595 | JGI IMG/M metagenome (GOLD analysis project Ga0208504, IMG submission 184595) | Freshwater microbial communities from Crystal Bog, Wisconsin, USA - CBH05Oct08 (SPAdes) | ecosystem: Environmental > Aquatic > Freshwater > Lake | place: Crystal Bog, Wisconsin, USA...
GTGTATCTATAAAATCGATTCAGATGCAGGGTCAACTGAGGATTCTGATTTCATTAAGGAATTTATGGAAAACAGTGACAAAGAAGTTTTTGATGCTGTTAAAGATCGTTTAGATAAGATGCGAGAAACTAACAGCATCAAACCCATGAATATTAACCTTAGCCAAGATCCAGAAAAACCTAATGTAGTAGAATTACCTATAGTGTTTGACTACGCAAGTTTTTTCGCATAAAGCTCTTGAGCCTATCCATGGCCGAAATACTTAAACTAGCCGACGACATGGAAAGAGAATCAAGAGCTATAACAAAAGAAATACTAAAGTTCTGTTGGTATATGAGAGGAGGAGTTACCCTCGATGAAATGTTTGCAACTGATAGTATACAGCGAGAGCTAATGAGTGAAATCATTACTGAAAATTTAGAAACTACTAAAGAAACTCGACTACCATTCTTTTAATCAATAAAAAAGCCTGCTTCTGCAGGCTTTTGTTTATGTGCCAGTGAATTAAATCCAACCTTCTAAGAATCTACTCTTAAACATCATATCTTCACGCTTGATCTTGTTTGGAATAGCGTTCCCTTGTGCGTCAAATCCTTTATAGTTAGGACTGCCTCCTACCCAATTACTAAAATTGTTTCCAGCTGACTTGGCCATACTTGTACCTGCTTGTCTTTGGCCTTGTAATCTAGCCTTCGTTGCGGCCGCTACTGATTTAGCATCTCTTTGATCGCCGGCTTGTTTTTGCTGTTGTTGATTATTTGCAGGAGGTGTTGTGCCTGCTGGTGGTGTTGCATTAGCATCTGCCGGAGGATTTGCATTAGCATTAGCCGGTGGTTGCGTAGCATTAGGCTGTGGTGTAGCGTTAGCATCTGCTGGAGGTTGTGTTGCATTAGCCGGTGCTGTATTTTGTTGCTGTTGTTGCTGTGTATTAGCAGGTGCATTAGATCCGCCGTCTGCATTGCTAGCAGATCCTGTAGGGACGCCACCTGATGTATTTTGAGCTTGTTGTGTATTTTGTTGCTGTGTATTAGACTGCTGTTGTTGCTGTTGAGATTTTTGTTGTTTTTCTAACTCATCAGCTTGTTGTATTAGAGCTTTACCTTGTTGACGTAATTGATTTGGATCCTGTCCTTGAACACCGCCAGCTTGCTGTTGACCGCCAGCTTGCTGTTGTCCAGCACCTTGCTGTCCGTCTGGAGCAATACCTGTTAGATCATAATATGGAGATTTAGGATTTTGTGCGCCTTTATCAACGCCATTTACATATTTGCGTCCTGAATTGAATCCCTGTTTAAATTTGTCCCCAACACCACGGATTCCACCGATAGTAGCACCAACTGCATTAGCGGCTCCGCCGGCAAAATCGCCTACAGCTCGACCAACAGTTCCAAGAGGACCTTCTTCGAGATCTTGATTTTCTATTAATAGTTCTTCAATACGCATTAGATAACTCCAATATGATAATTTGCTCTTTTATTTAACTCAAAAAGTGATTTTAAGTACTTATGTGAGCTAACGCTCACATGCTTCTGCGCTATCGCTTGAAGCTATTTCTATATCTAATTATAGAGCATTATAGAACTGCGAAGCAGTTAAGATATTATCTAGATATAATGGTCACACTTAGCCCTGCCCGGGCTAAGAAAAACTTGACATTATCTGAGTACGCAAGTCACATCGCATTGTAGCATTACCGTGGCGGTCAGCCTGTACCACTAGCTACGTCTTTACTGACGGCAGTTATTACACAGATGCGATCCTGTCCAATAACTCGGGGCTTCTCTGTCCCCTCATTTTAGCTCTTTTTCACTCTTTTCAAACAACTAAACCGCGGCATTTGCGATCGACGTCCTGTTAAGGATGGTAGTTGAGTACTCTGTACAGCGCAGAGAATTCCGTCCCTCTTATTATCGAGTTGGCGTGGGCACACGATGTTAGCCTGTGCTAGCTTTTACTGTTAGAGAGCCTAGATTTTGTCTTTTATGTGTGAGCCATGTACACGGACCTGTATGTGTCCGTTATAATAGTCGTCTGATTCTAATACTTTGCGGTCGAATTGTTCGCGGGCCTCAATGTACGATGTTGCTGATTTTGATTTACAGTAATATAATATTTCGCGGGTAAATTTGTCTGTGCCTAATAATTCTATGTCTGCTGTTAGATTGGGACTGCTTCCGTAGTAAGTTTGCCAGTCGCTGTCTACTTTACCTCTAATACGTTTCTTTTTCTTCTTGCCATTCTTAAGTTTAACGGTCTTGTATGTGGTCTTGGCAAACTTGGCCAATTTTTTTCCAACATACTTACGCCCCGTGACTGTGTTAGTGATTAGATAAACAAATCCAACACAGTCCTCGGGTAGTTCTTCAACTAGATTTCCTTGATAAGTCCAAGACATTAAGCAGTCTTGGCCTCCTTGCGAGCATTTTTCTCTTCAGTGATTTCGTTACGGCGAGCTTTGATTAACTTGCCTACTTCTGCTAACGCCTTGCGAGCACGTGTACCTGCGGCTGAATTGCCTTTAGTAAACTTTGCATCTTCTGATTCCCACATTGCGATTGCTGATTTGATTGATTCAATTGTTGCGCTCATTATTCTTTTCCTTGGTTGCTTGATTTTTTTCTCTAACTGCTCTTTTGACTACTTGGATTTCGTCCATTATTTCTTTTTCTGTTTCGCGCAAGGCTTTCAAAGCCATGCGTAGTACAACTGCTTTTTCGTAAGTGGGCTTTCTCGACCAGTATTGATGTACATTGTACCATTCAACTAGCTGAGTAAACATCTTTTCATGAAGCTCGTTGTATTTGTTTAGCATTATGTTTCGATAACATCCACATCGTTTGAGTAAAAGGTAAAACCGTTCTCTTTGATAACACGAAGCACGGTGTTTACTCGACCAATCAACTCATCTTTATGTGAAATTAAGTAAATGTTCTTGTTTCTTTCGCGAGACATCTTCTTCAAGACAGCTACACCGGCTTCAACTCCGGCCGCATCCATACCTGCGTCAATTAACTCGTCGATGAATAACAAGTTAATATGTTGATACAAGTTTTCCCATACGTCACGGAATGCCCAGCTCAGGCTTAAGATAAGTCTATTGCGTTCACCTCGACTTAGATTATCAAAGTCTAGATCCTGTCCAAACTGTGTAATTTCTACGTTAAGGTCGTTTTTAAATGTAACTGTGTGTGGTAATCCGATTTTGTCGATGTAATAACTCAATCTCTTATTCAAGTATGTTAAGTTTTGATCAATGATCTTCTTACGAACAAAGCTATCTTTATTGGTCAATAGCTTATACAAGAACTCTTGATGATCTTTAATACGGGTTAGATCATTTATTGTATCCCAAGTGATTTCTTGTATAGCAGTACTTTTAAGTTCTTCTATTTGTTCGTCGTAGGGATTGGGATCATCTGCTCTAGAGATTAGACTTTTCTCTAATCCGTCTAAGTTATTTTTATGACCAAGTGCTTCTGCTTCAGTTTCGTAAAAAGTTATAGGCTGTCTATTAATAATACCAACGTCTTGTATTTCTCTATTGATCTTTGCAGTATCATTAAACACTTTATCTAGATATGTTTGTGCTTCTGATAAATTTTTATTAGCAGTTACAGTCATTTCTTCGTGTTTGTGATCGTGGAGATCTTGTTCACAAGCAGGACATGTTTTATTTGCTAGATCATCTAGCTCTTTTTTGTATTTGTTGCGGGTCTTTTCTGCTTGAATAACTGCGGCTTCTAATTGCGATTTCTGCTTGATTAGATTGCGAAGTTTAGTATTATCTTCAGTCCACTTCTTTAAATTAGTATGCGCTAGCAATTCTGCGTCAATATCTACGCTAGATAACTGCATAATAGCTTTACTTAGGTTTTCAACATCGCTTTGCTTCTTGTTTTCCCAAGCAGAACTCTTTAAAACTAGGCTGTCGATGCTCTTTTGAACGTTTTCGTTAGCTGTTTTGATAGCTTCGATCTTTGCAGTTTCGCTTGTAATCGCATCTTTTGTGTCTTTCATTTGCGATTTAAGGCTTTCTGCTTTCTCTGATAACAGAGTTATCCCTAATAGTTGCTCAATGATCTCACGCTGATCTGCCGCTTTAAGACTCAAAAACGGTTCTGTGTAGGTGTTTAAAGCTACCAAATGTTTAAACATCAGGTGGCTCATACCTAGTAATTGTTCTATGTGTTTTTGGGTTTCTCGGCTATCGCCCTGTGCATCATCTTCCCCATCGTCATCTGCGGTTTGTTCTTGATCGTTGACATATAACTTTAAAACATTGGGTTTACGACCCCGCTCGATGCGATATGCTGTGCCGTTAACATCAAACTCTACTGTAACCAGCATGTTTTTTGCATTGGTTTTATTGATCAAATTCTCTTTACGGATGTTTGTTAATGCCTGTCCGTACAATGCATAGCTGAGAGCATTGATCATGGTAGTTTTACCAGTACCGTTGCGACTTCCGCTGTCATCCCCACCCAAGTCTAGGTTCTCACCTAGTACTAGTGTTAGATGTTCTTTGTCAAAATCTACGGCCTGAGTTTGGTTACCGACGGAGAGAAAATTCTTCACAGTTATATTACGGATCTTAAACATTTTTGTATTGTCTCATAAGATTATCTTTCCACGGAAGCATTCGGAGATTAGTAATTGCCGATGCCTCTTCTGTTGTTATACCTTTTTCAAAACATTCCTTAATAGGAATAATATGATCTAATTGCCATCCGCCTTCGACTCCGCATAGCGTTCGAGGATGTCGTTCTGGATTAATGATATCTATATTTTGTTCATATACTTTTTGACTTAATCCGTGAACCTGTCTTACATATCTCCTATATTCTGGAGTATTTGGATTACGCATCTTTCCGTTACCGACACCTTTTACTCCGGGGTTGTATACAGTGATATGACACAAATGGCTACAATATTTTCGAGGAACCGATTTTATTGAACTAAATTTTTTTTTACAATCCGGGTTCTGACAGACACACTGAATAGTTCGTCGCTGTTGCGGAACAACTGATCCTGCTCGTCTACCTTTAATAGTAGTCACTCCAAGGTCTTTTCGCAGTTTACTTATAGTTGGCATAGAAGCATTAACTAACTCACATAGATTCGTAAGTGATATATTTGGGTTAGCAATCAATTTTAGTTCATCCTCTGTAAATGTTCTTTTATAACGAAATCCGCCTCTTGGCATAATATACTCCTAAAAAAGTATTTATGTATTCCCCGTTATGTTCTTTATATTAAATGTCATAAGTTATGATAGATATTCAGTAATAGCGATTTGTCAAAGGCATCAGATTCGATATTAATCAGCTGTTCACTAACAATTTGGTCAACTGATTCAAACTTGGCATCTGGATTATCGTCGATAGTACCTTCTAAGTTGTTTTTCTCCTGTATCAAACTCATTTCACGAATATCATAATTGTTTGTAAACTCTTCTTTGATAAAATTAGCTTCCTCAAAGCTGATGTCTATATCTAAATGTACCTTTAAGTACATCTTAGATTTCATGATATCGTCTTTCTTATCGATTAATTCTGATAATTTGATAACTCGGAACTTGGGCGCATCCTCCCAGGTCTGATATTGAGGCTCACCGCCCCACTCTAAAGTCATCATACCTCGATCGTCATCCCACGCATCTGCAAAGTTATGCGGAAACGCATTACCGATGTATTGAACTTTCTGATTAACTTGGCGTTTATGAAAGTGTCCTGAGAATACATAGTCTGGACTACTAAAATCTTCGGCTCGTAATTCGCCGTGATCTGGCATCTGCACCATAGCGTTCATAAAGAAGTTGGGAAGTTCAAAGTGTCCAAACACATACTTGCTTTTCAAGTTGCGCATGGTCTTCCATTCATCGCCTATCAACCAGGGGACAAAGGTAACATCACCGGTAGTAAGGATGGAGTCGACAACAGTAACGCCAGGAATATGCTTGCCAAAACTACTGCTATGAACACTACGCTTGTCTTTATAAAATAAATCATGATTCCCAGGAAACCAAAAAAATTGTTCAAATGCGGCACCTAACTTCTCTAGACTTCTAATGCTAGCATCTAGAGTTGTTAGGTTGATCGAGTTACGGTTGTGATGCCAATCTCCTAAAAAAATTGCTGTTTCGCAATTTTGTTCTTTGGCTTGTTGAATGAACCAATCAACAAATTCCTCACAATCCAAGTTGTGCGTTTGGCTGTTAGACTTCAATCCAAAATGGATATCAGTAAAACACGCGGCCTTCTTAAAAAGTCCCATCTATATTTTCTCCTACAGTTAGTATAGCAGGTAAAATGACAAAGATCAAGCCTCTGATTCGCCTTCTTCTGGTGCCTCTTCGGATTTTGGCATACGCAGGTTCTTGTATATTTCAGCCTGACGTGCAACCTCTTCGGCAAATTCATCTCTAGTTTGACGAGTCATACTTGGAGTTAGTCCTGCTTCTTCTAACATGTCATCTCGAATATTTTGCATTTTCTTTTCAATGTTTAATACTCTAGTGAAACTATTAGTAACAGCCGCCGTGTAGTATGCAAATGGATTTTCTGATTTGGATTCATCAAACTGTAGGCCAATTTGGCTTAACTGTAAAATGGCTTGTCCGCGCATCTCTTCAATGTAGGTATAACCGCGCCAGTTGCTACGCTGTGCATATCGCTCTGAAAGTTTGATATACATTTTACCTAAGTTTTCTGTAATACGTCCGTGGTCCTTGGAAAACTTACCTGTTTTAATGCCACCTTTCCAGTGACTCTTACCTACACACACTAATTGATCTGCATCGTTGAATTTCCAGTGTTGGAATGGGGGAAAGTTTACTTTATCGTGTCCGTCTGCGGTACTTTTTACTGTCTTTTTACGACCTGGTGCTAGAGGAATATGTTCGAATGTCATTATACGAATGATGACATCTGTTTTTGGAATAGTCTTATAGTCTGGAGTTACCTCTGCTAGTTTGACTTTTTTATCCCCAGCTAGTTTAGCTTTGTTGAATATTTCTAATCCTATACGTTTAGCTCTTGCACGTTTAGCATCTGCAATAGTTCTAATGTTAACTTTATCCAAATTAGTTAAAATTATATCGTATTGGTGATATTCGGGTTTGGTAAAACTGCTATATGAATTCTTACTTTTGTGAATCTCAGCAAGTAGATCTCGGTTATTGAGATACTTGACCTTTCTTGTTGTTATTATACCGGTCATTATTTTTCTCCTACAGTTAGTATTGTAACATAATGTTTACAGGAGAGTCAACCATTTTGTAAGATGTGATTAACTGCACACATTATTTATCTGGGTAAATAACGTACAGGAATAAACTATGGCTACTACTCTAACACCAGATCAAGAAGCGTTATCTAACAAAATTATAGATTTGCAGAATCAAGATTCTGCCCTTGGGACTCAGATTTTTCACGCAACTGCCTCTGGTGATACTTCCACAGCTGAAGCATTAACAGCACAGCGGGCCACCCTTAACGAACAAATAAATGCGGCAAACATACAGTACTCTCAGTTACCGCCCGCCGGTCAACCAACCGATGCAGTTGGAAATTCAGGAACTACAACTCCTGCTGATACTGCTACTGTTACTCCGGGCATTGATGAAGGCCCTACAAACGAAGGCACAAATCCAAGCGGAGAACCGGGTGCCAATACAGCAGTTGATGACGGTGGCACGACAGTACAAACATTTGACGATGGAAGCACATTAACAACTAACCCCGATGGTACAACTAGTTCAACTCCTAGTCCAACGCCTCCTGTACCGCTTGCTCAAGCAAATGCAGATCTTAAAATTGCATCTGATGCACTAACCGAAGCACAAAACAATTCTAATTCTGCAAAGAAAACTCTCGACTCGGCACAACAAGCACTAGATAATGCAAATGTTGGTCTATTAGCCGACCAGCATATTTTACAAGATCTACAAAAAGAACAAGCAACTGCTATCGAGAATGGTGAGGATACTACAGAGATTGATGCAAAGATAGATGAGCAAGAACAATACATTCCTCTTGATGAACAAGATGTTACAGATGCAGAAGATGCTCTTAGTGCGGCTCAAGATAATTTTGATGAAGCCAATGATGCATTGGCTACTGCAACTGACGCATACAATACGGCACTACAAACTCAACAGGCTTCTCAAGCCGCAGAACAGGCGGCCACCGCATCTGGAAATACAGAAAGCGTAACAAATCCTCCAGCACCATTAGGCGGAAATGGAAGTATAGATTCAGAATCTCAAGCAAAAGATCAAGCAACACAATCAGGAGCAGGTGCAACACGCAGTCTTGTACAAGGAGCCAATCTTCAACGAACACCTCTAAACTCTGTACCTCAGTCTCCTGCGGCCGCCCAAGCAGAATTTTCTTCGTTAGACATGCGAGTTAAATTGCGCATACCAGACAATTATCTAGTAGGACCAGCGGCCGGACCAGAGGGTAGACTAAAACAGTTAGGTGGGATATTATTTCCCTATACCCCACAAGTAAGCGCATCGACTCAAGCGGCATACAGTCAAAATAAAGTAACACATAGTAACTATCAATTTTACAATTATCAAAGCTCGTCAGTTGGTCCAATCACTGTATCTGGTAAACTTACAGCACAAAATGAATTTGAAGCCGCATATATTCTAGCATGCCAGCATGTGCTACGTGCTTTAACAAAAATGAAATGGGGGAATGATCAAAACGCAGGATCTCCTCCGCCTATCTGTCGATTTGATGCCTACGGTGATTATCAATTTAAAAATATTCCAGTAACTGTTGCAGATTTTAAATTAGAGTTGCCAGATGGTGTTGATTATATTCAAGTTGGTAGAGGTACAATGGGTTACGGAAACACAATGGTTCCTACAAGTTGCACATTATCAATAACATTGAATGTAATGTACAGTAGAACCGAAGCTATGAACTACGGAGTAGATGCATGGCTGAATGGAAAATTAGCAGGTAAAGGATATCTATAATGACATCAACATACGATAAAGCAAGTCCGTATTATTTTACAGATCAAAGCCAGGGATACTTAGATGTCATCGCATTTAGAGATATTCCAAGCCAAGCCGACGATATACAATATGTCGTAGATCCTATCTATATGCACAGACCAGATCTATTAGCATACGATTATTATCAAAATGCAGAACTATGGTGGGTGTTTGCTATGAGAAATAAAGATATAATTAAAGACCCTGTGTATGATCTAGTTCCGGGTGTAACGATCTTTATTCCAAAGATCACTACACTAAAATCAGTATTAGGAATTTAATAAATGGCAACTCCGGGCCCAGAAGGCGATCGCAAAACTGCGCAAGATTCTAATCAAGCGGATATAGCTACTCAGCAGGGTGCAGTTCCGGGAACCACAAACGAAGCCGCCAACGGAACTATCTTAGCAGGAAATCAACCACTGGTACTCAAAGGAAGCGAGTACAACGTTCTACATGACTATAGATCTTGGAATTATGTTCTCACATTAAGTGCATTAGAAGATTCTGCATTATCAGATCCAACAAATTATGCTGTTTCTAGTCAGAAATATATTATATTAAAATCTTCTGGCAAAGGTACACAAGTAATTTCAAATCAATTAAGTCAACGGGTTGTTTCTAATACTGAAACAAACAAAACAGAGTTATTAGGACTAATAAATGACTTCAATAAAAATAGTCCTGGAAGATTTGACATGTACATTGATAATTTAAAAATCAATACAGTCATGTCGTACTCTCCTCAAGGCGGAACTGCCTTGCCTAGAAAGATTAGTTTTAGCGTATATGAACCTTATAGCATGGGTGGATTCTTAGAAGCACTACAGACTTCGTCTAGTGCGGCTGGTGCGATATCATACCCTGCAGGTAATTTTTGTCTTAAGATAGAATTTTATGGTTATAAAGATACTGTAACCGGTCCAGACGGTTCTCCCGAATTGATTCCAAACACTACTAGATATTATCCTGTAAAAATCACAGGAGTAGATGTAGAGACATCAGACAAAGGAACTACATATCAGGTAAAATGTAATTCAGAAAATGATATGGCCTATGGTCTTCCTAACAATTTAAGAAGTGATATAAAAGCAGAAGGTACTACAGTTGGAGAACTTTTAAAAAATCTTTTTATAAACTTAAACAAAGCTACAGAAGACGATGCAAAAGAAACAAAAGGCACAGAAACTAAGAATAAAGATCGTTATGAAATATATTTTGCAAAAGCAGAAGCACCCGGCACTAAAGTAGTATCTACAACATTAGGTCAATCTGATGAATGGACTGGACCTGGAAGCATTTATGCTTCGCCACTAAATGATGAATTGAGAGCTAATCCTATATATGCTTTTTCTACACCCGATCAAGCCAAGACAACTGGTGAAGGTTATGTTGGTCAGGACAAGTCTTCTTCGAATCCTACAAAAACAGATAATACTATAAAATTAGAACCAAGCAAGAACTTGGCGAATTTTGCAAAAGGGTCAAAAGTTAGCGAAGTTATCGAAGCTTTGATTAGAGATAGTGAATATACTAAAAATATGCTTAGGTCCATCGACGATGCAAAAAAAGGAGATGGAATAGTTCAATATTTTATGGTTAGAACAGATGTGGAACTGTTAGAAGGAAATACAGATCCACAAGGTCTTTCAAAAAATAAATTATTTAGATTTGTAGTATGTCCTTATCGCATCCACTATACACAAATACCAGGCGAACAATTAGGCGTAACAGATTATACTCCTATAACAAATCAGATTAGAAGAACCTATGACTATTTGTATATGGGAAAAAATAAAGATGTTATCAATTTTAATTTAAAATTCAATCATTTATATTTTCAGGCAATGCCTCCTAGAGCAGGAACTGTTGATAGTAGTGCGGCCTCAACAGGCGCCGCGGCTGGAAATACAGTAAACGTAACTGCTCCTAAGGCAAATGAAGAGACTGTTAAAGAAAAGAAAAATCCTACAGCTAAAGTAGTAACGATACCAGAAGGATTTGTACCAGCTAACGGATTACAGGGCCAAGCAAAGCAACAAGATCCCTATCATCAATTGGCACAGACAATGCACAATGCGATAACTGCTTCGGTTGATTTGATGAAATGCAATCTTGAAATATACGGAGATCCGTATTATGTAACAACAGGTGGTGTAGGAAATCAAATACATCCTTTAGTAAATCTAGGACTAACATCAAACGGCGAAGCTCCTATGTATGGCGGAGATGTTTATATAAACATAAATTGGCGAACTCCGATAGATTATGATACATTTGCAAATGGCGGTTCAATGTATTTCGATTCTCAAATATTGCCATTTAGTGGAATTTACAAAGTTACAGAAGTTAATTCCGATTTTAACGGCGGTGTGTTTAAACAGTCTATGACAGTTTTACGTATGAACGGCCAACTAATAGAAGCTAAGAAAGCAGACACAAGTCCTGGATTTAAAACAACGCCTGAACCAGGACAACAACAGGTTAAAGACATTGCTCCGATTGGAGTTCAGTCTAGTGGTTCACGACCAAACGATTTACAAATAGCTACACTTGTTAGAGGCTTGCCTAGTGCTGGCAGTTTAGGGTCTCTTCCTAACTTTACTAATGCGGCAGGCGGCGGAATTGGAGGACTTGTTGGTGCGGCTACCGGCGGACTGACCGGTGTTGCGGGAGTAGGCGGCGCGGTACAAAATATAGTAGGACAAGTTAGAACTATAGGACCTCAATTAGGGATCAACGTGGGGTCAAGTTTAAATGGTGTAAATGCGTTAGCATCTGGTATTAGGTTAGCCACTAGCGGACTGTCAAATATAATAGGCGGCGCATCTAAATTGGCTCCTGCAACTGTTGCCAGTGTTGATAATATAATAGGTGGAGCAGTTCCTACTGCAAACTCTGCCGCCACCCTAGCATCTGGTGTTACTAGTCAAATTACTGCCGGTGGCGGAAGCATAACTGGGTTAACAGGATCAGCAGTTGGCAATGTAACAGGTCAAGCAGATTCTCTATTAAACAACGCTAAAGCAAATATAACAGCAGTAACAGCGGGCGTTCCAAACTTAGATCCCGCAGGACTAGCATCTAGTGTAGGAATAGATCCCTCTCAAGTATCTGGATTGGATCCCTCAATACAAAGTAAAGTGCTTTCACAGCTACAAACATTCCAAAGCGAAGTACCAGACAACGTTGACTTAAATTCATTTAAGGGACAAGGTCTTGTTATGGCAAACGTAACACAAGATAACGTAGGAAATTTACCTCCAGTACAGCTAGACAACTTAGGCGCAGATACAAATGCCGCATTAATGATGGCCAGTGCAGGATCATTAACTCAGGGCGGGCTAACAACACCCATCAGTTCAGGAAACTTACCAGGTATTTCCGGATTTAACCAGTTGACTAATTCAATTGGACAGTCAACAAGCGGACTAACACAGGGATTAGGGTCAGTTAGTCCAACTGCACTCACAGACAAACTCACAGCATCCCAGGCGAGTTTAAATAACCTTGTAGGATCGAATCTTAATGTGTCTAACAGTCTAGCAGGATTATCGCCAGCACAAGCAGGATTAGGATCAGTTGAATCAAATCAATCTGCAATTACTAGCTTAGTGCAAGGCGGGTCTGCAGATCTTTCTAAATCAGCATCTGCTGTATTTGGTTCTAACAGAGTATCGAGTCCACTAGATAAGTTAGTGGCGTCGACAAACCAAGGGAATATAAACAATGGATGGGGTGAAGGTTAATGAGTAGTCCAGTCAATATAGAATCTAGAGGTCCTGGAAAACATATAGGAAAAGGTCCCTATCTAGGGATAGTAACCAACCACCTAGATACCACATACATGGGTATGCTTGAAGTTACTTTACTCAAAGGAACTTCTGGAAAGATAGATCTTAAAGGTACACAGGTTGCTGTTCGATACCTAAGTCCGTTCGCCGGATCAACCAATGTTGATTTTGAAGGAAACGATTCTGCAAATTTCCAGGATGTACAAAAATCCTACGGAATGTGGATGGTACCGCCAGACATTGGAAGCACAGTTTTGTGTATCTTCATAGATGGAGATTCTAACGCCGGTTATTGGATAGGTTGTGTACAGGATCGTTTTCAGAACCATATGATTCCTGGTATTGCGGCTAGCAAATACACAGAAATGACACCCGAACAGCAGACAAAATATGGTACTAACTATTTGCCTGTTGCGGAATTCCATAAGAAAAGTAGAACATTACAGTTACCTACTCCTAGTACGTTTACTAAACCTATACATCCTTTCGCAGACAGATTACTACAAGAAGGTTTATTATTAGATACTATTCGCGGAGTAACAAGCAGTAGTGCTCGAAGAGAAGTTCCAAGCCAGGTATTTGGAATAAGCACTCCTGGTCCTATCGATCAGTCACCAAATGCTAAGAGAGCTGAAATTGGATTTGAGAATCCTGTCAAAGCACCAGTTAGCCGGTTGGGAGGAACGACCTTTGTCATGGATGACGGTGACAAAGATGGTAAGAACGAACTAGTAAGATTAAGAACACGAACTGGGCATCAGATTCTATTGCACAATTCTGCAGATTTAATTTACATAGCAAATGCCAAAGGAACTGCGTGGTTAGAAATGACCAGTAATGGTAAGATAGACATCTATGCCGAGGATTCTGTAAGCATACACAGCGAACAAGATTTTAACTTTAGAGCTGACCGTGATATAAACTTTGAAGCAGGCAGAAACATGCATATCAAGGCTAGCGGTACGATGGAAACTAACGTCATCGATCAGTATTACCTTTTGGTTGGTAAGCAAGGAAAATTACAATTTGGTGGAAATTATAATCTAGATTCTAACGCAGAAATGAGATTGCAATCTAGTAGTGCAATGAGTATTTCTGCTGGTGGAGATATACGAGCGATATCGGGCGCAAACATGAGTTTAGGTGCTACAGGACAACAAAAATTAGTTGCTCCTACTATATCATTGAACTCGTATGACACAGATGCCCCAACTACTCCTGATGTGCCCACACCGTTAGAAGTATTTTCCTTACCTAACAGAACAGCAGGAGTTGGCTGGTCTAATAATCAGTTCTATAAAGATAGCGATATTCAAAGTATTATGCAACGTGTTCCAACACACGAGCCGTGGGATCATCATGAAAGTGTTAATCCTAGTAATTTTACTCCTGATAAAACAAATACACAGGTTAATCAACCTTTGGATGCACCGTCTAGTCCAACTGCGGGAAGCGGACCGGTACCTGTTAATAATAATCCTATAGGAAAACCTTTAGGAAAAAATGCCTCATCTAATGAAGCTTTCTTAAAACAGACTTTGATTAACGGGGGAGTTACAGATCCTATCAAACTAGCGGCCTGGATGGCACAATGTAAAGTTGAAAGCGGCGGATTTATATACCTTAAAGAACTTGCAAGTGGATCTGAATACGAAGGTCGTTCAGACCTTGGTAATACACAATCAGGAGATGGTGTTAAATTCAAGGGCCGCGGATTCATACAATGTACAGGTAGAAAAACATATCAATCTATGGCCAAATACTTTGGACAAGATGTTGTTGGTTCACCTGAACTAGTAGAACAGATTGAGTTAGCCGCAAAGAGCGTCCTATTCTTTTTTAATGTCTTTAAAAATATAGGATTTAAAAATAAAACGATGACACAACCTTATACTGATACTACAGCATTCTGGGATGATTGTAATTCTGTTTCTGCTCTTGTTAATGGCGGTACGAACGGATTATCCCAACGTATTTCGGCATACGCATACTATAAAAACTTGTTTACAACTCAAGGAATAAATGCTGGTGCAACTACTACAACTGCGTCTAACGTAGTTACAACTGGATCGGGCGGCGTTTTAACAGACAGCTCAGGAAACCCGGTTAGAACAGGTCAATAAATAACACTATGCCATATAAGAATCTAGTCATAACCCCAACAAATAGGAATCCTGTGATTTCTAATCAAACATCACAGTTTTACAAAGGATTCAGCACGGTAGATGAAACTAAGATCAATCCCAAGTTATATGATTATGATCTAATCAAACAGGACATATTAAACATGTTCCGCACACGACAAGGCGAGCGTGTTATGAATCCGAATTTTGGCACGATTATATGGAATGTTATATTTGATCCTCTAACAGAACAACTTAAAGAAGCAGTTGTACAAGACGTTAATCGCATATTAAATTTTGATCCTAGAGTGGTTCCTGTGTCGATTAACCTAACTGAAGAGCCATATGGCCTGCTGTTAGAGTCAACCCTGTCCTATGTTGGAACAAACCAGACTGATGTGCTTAAATTATCCTTTGATAAAGAGCTCGGGCTAGTACAACAATAATATACGTACTTAAACTTTTCAATAAATATGTTATCTAGGGCAGATAATATATATGATACCAGCAACTAATTCACAACTACTCGTCGCAGAAGATTGGAAAAAGATTTACCAATCTTTTCAAAATTCAGACTTTACTTCATACGATTTTGACACATTACGTCGTGTAATGATTCAATACCTTCGTGAAAATTATCCGGAGGATTTCAATGATTATATTGACAGCAGTGAGTATATTGCCCTAGTAGATCTTATTGCTTATCTTGGTCAGAACCTAAGTTTTCGTATTGATTTAAATGCTCGCGAAAACTTCCTAGAAACAGCACAACGCACTGATAGCGTATTACGACTAGCTCAGCTAGTCAGCTATAATCCTGTGCGCAACGTGCCTGCTAGTGGCTTTTTAAAGATAACTGCCGTTACAACAACAGACAACGTTATAGATGCTAATGGAGTTAATTTAGCAAATCAGATCGTGGGCTGGAATGATCCTACTAACACAAATTGGTATCAACAGTTTATCAGCATTATGAATTCTGCTATGCCAAACACATTTACCTTTGGTCAGCCTTATGATAAAGCAACGATAAACGGAATTCCAACAGAACAGTATCGTTTGAATACTGCTAACACAGATGTTCCTGTTTATGGATTCCAAAGTTCTATAAACGGAACTAACATGCCTTTTGAAATAGTAGGTAGTTTGTTTTCAGGACAGTCTTATATCTATGAAGATCCCCCATTGGCAGGTAATACACTAAGTTTTATATTTCAGAATGATAATCAAGGTGCTGGATCTGCTAACACTGGTTTCTTCTTCCACTTCCGCCAAGGTACAACAAACTACAGTGATTTTTCAATTACAAATCCTGTAGCGGATGAGATAATTGGAATCAACGCCAACAACATTAACAATACAGATGTGTGGTTATGGCAACAAGGTACTAACGGAGCCTATAATACTTTATGGTCTAAAGTTCCTTCGACTGTGGGTAACAATGTTATCTATAATAGTTTGTCTAGTGATATAAGAAATCTATATGCAGTATCAACAAGAGCAAATGATCAAATTGATTTAAATTTTGCAGATGGTAGCTTTGGAAACTTACCTAAAGGTAACTTCCGTTTATTCTACAGACAAAGTAATGGATTAACATATTCTATCACGCCTGAACAAGTTAGCGGAATATCAGTTTCTATTCCGTATTACAATAAGAGCGGACAATTAAACACTCTTAAACTAACACTGACATTACAATATACAGTAACAAATAGTTCTGGATCAGAATCTGTTGCTTCTATAAAACAAAAAGCACCACAGACTTATTATCTACAGAATCGCATGATCACAGGTGAGGACTATCAGATTGGTCCTTTAACAGTGGGTACAGATATTTTAAAAGTAAAGAGTATCAATAGATCCAGCAGTGGCATTTCGAAGTATTTTGAACTAAGCGACATAACAGGAAAATATTCAAGTACTAATATTTTTTGCGATGACGGAATTATCTACGAAGAACAAAGTCAGCAGACTCTTAATTTTAAATTTACAACAAGAAATGATTTCTTTGGAACACTAAAAGGAAAAATAGAACCAATCGTTCAAAGTCCTAGTTTTAAAAATTTCTACATGCAAAATTATCCTAGACCGACTTTGTCTAATTTGTCGCTGTCTTGGGTAACTGTAAAAAATTCAACTAATCAAACAACTGGTTATTTTAATAACCAGTATGGTGCACCTACAGAAACCGGCTACTTCAGTTCAAGTAATTTACAGTACGTAACACCTGGTTCTTTGATTAAATTTGCGCCACCACAGAATTATTATTTTTTACCAACTGGTCAGCTAACTTCAACTCGAGATGAAACTACTACAGATTACATGTGGGTCAAAGTAATACAAATTATAGGCGATGGTGCAAATAGTGGAGCAGGTAAGTTGGTCGATGGTTCGGGTCCTATAACACTAGCAAACTACGTGCCTTCGACTGCGGTACCTGTTGAAGTTATTCCAACGTTTGTTACTAATTGGTCATATGCGTTAGAAAATCAAATAGTTAATCTTGGATTAATCAACCGAAACTTTGGATTGAGCTTTGATAGAATTTCTAGACAATGGTTTGTTGTAGTTGATACAAATTTAGATCTTAACAGTCCCTTTGATTTGATTTATCAAGGAGACACAACCAATGCCAATAAAGATGCTAGTTGGATGATTGCATTTCAATGGACTGGAAACAGTTATAACGTCTATTATAGAATACTAGATTATTTGTTTGAGAGTGCGGCAGAAACTGCATTTTATATTGATAATACTTCACAGAATTATGACTACATCAACAACCGTGTGATTAAAGATACTATCAAGGTATTAGGAGTAAATTGGTCTCCTAACAGCTACACACCGGCACAAATTACAATATCGGCAACTGCCGGTCCTGCTACAGGTATACGTATAATTGGCGGGGGTTCTGGATACAGTAACGGTACTGCTATTGCAACTACTACAAATGGCGCAGGTGCAGGCTTGACAGTGACTATAACAGAAACAAATGGAGCGATCACTAGTGCGGTTATAGTCAACCCCGGTCATGGTTATAAAGTAGGGGATCAAATCATACCGTCAGGTGGTTCTAATTCAATCATTGTTGTATCATCTGTTGGTCCAGGTAATCTTTTAGGACTTAGTATAGATGTTCCTGGTTCAGGTTATACTAGTACACCCTCAGTCTCGATCGGCAATGCTCTTGTTATTCCTTTCCTAACTAATGGTTCTATTTCTAATTATTATATAGCCAACTCTGGAACAAACGTAACTCTTAATTCTAGCGTGACTATTGGCAATGCTTCTCAGAGTATACTAGCATCGTCGACTATTGATCATCTTGGTCAGGACTTTAACTGGCAAATAGACAGTCCAGTTATAGACCCAGACGGTTATGTTGAACCTAAAAAAGTTAAAATTAGTTTTTATGATGCAAATAATGATGGTAACATAGACAATCCGGATTCTTTTATGGATATTGTTAGTCCAGAGACAGTAAGTCCTCAAACAGGATATCTATGTAACTTTGTTTATTTTATGACACTAGCAGATGGCTTGCGCTATAAAACAGTTGACTCTAGTCAGTTTGTTGCCTATCCGGATGAAACTACAGTTCCAACAACTGGCGGGCTGTACGGAGTTGGACAGTTGATTTATTTCTATACAGCAGATGTTGTTAAGAGTATAACATCAGTAACAACATACGCAGATTCTACTAATTCTTATACATATCAATTAGAACCTAGCTATTTTGTTAAACCAGGCCGTGGAAATCTTAAGTTCCAGTATCAGCATAATGCAGGAGAAGAACGTAGATTAGATCCAAGCAAGACAAATATTGTAGATATCTATCTATTATCTTCCGCTTACGATACAGCATATCGTAGATGGTTATCTTCTGGCGCAACAACTGGAGCACCAGTTGCACCGTCAACAAACAGTTTAGAATCTCAATATGCTTCGCTGTTAGAACCAATAAAAAGTATCAGTGATACTATCATATATCACAATGCAAATTACAAAGTGCTATTCGGCAGTCAAGCTCCTGTACAGCTCCAAGGAACATTTAAAGCTGTTCAAAGTCCTACAAGCACATTAAGTTCTAATCAAATCAGCACAGGTATTTTACAAGCAATCAATGATTTCTTTGCGATAGAGAATTGGGACTTTGGTCAGAAATTTAATTTTGGTGAATTAGCAACCTATGTCATGAATATAATGACTCCTGACATAACTAACTTTGTACTTGTACCTAAAACAAATATAGTATTTGGTAGCCTATTTGAAATAGCCTGCCAGTCAAACGAAATCTTCGTAAGCGGAGCAACTATTAACGACATAGAAGTTATTAGTGCATTGACAGCTTCACAAATCAACACTACCGCAAGTATTGTTGTTAACACAATCGGAACATAAAAGTGGCAAATAATTCAATTATCAATGTTGTCGACATCGGAAATCCTTCTACTACACGTAGAGCAGTAGATTTACTACCAGAATACTTACGAACAGATAAAAATACAAAATTTTTAACCAGTACTATCGATCAACTGGTTCAACCTCCGATCATAGAGCGCATCAGTGGATTTATTGGTAGCACACTAAGTCCAAATTATAATCCAGCTACTGACACATATATTCCTGCGGCCAATCAGTTAGAAGGCGATTATCAATTAGAACCAGCATTGATTGTTAGAGACAATGCACAAAGTATTAAAAAAGTCGTTGGCTATGACGATATACTAAATCAAATCGCATTTGAAAACGGTAATATTGAAAACCATAATAGGCTTTTTAAAGGCGTAACCTATGCTTATGATCCGCAAGTTGATCTAGATAAGTTTTTAAACTACACAGAATATTATTGGTTACCAACCGGACCGGCTACGATAGAAATCACAGGAATACAACAAGCTACTGTTAGTACATATACTATCACAGATGATCCAACAAGACAGATTTTTGTTTTTACTCCAGACGGTATAACACCAGATCCTTTAATTACATTATACAGAGGAATGACTTATGTATTCAACGTTGATAGTATACATAATGTTTGGTTTAAAACCGCTATAAGCAGTGGTTCTCAGGATGCCTATACAGCTACAGTAAGCAACAACGGTGCAGGTACTGCTGGCCAAATTGTATTTGTTGTAGATGACAACACTCCCGATATTATCTATTATGTCGCCGGCGACGATGACACTATAGTAGGACAATTTGTAGTTAAGAATCTTGAACAAAACACAGCATTAGACGTTGAAGCTGATATTTTAGGCAAGACAACATATACATCTGGAAACGGAATACAATTTTCAAATGGTATGAAAATCCGTTTCAACGGAAACATAACCCCAGCATCTTATAATGATAAGGAATGGGTAGTTGAGGGAGTAGGTATTGCAATAACGCTAACTGATTGGGCTTCGTTGTCTGTCGGTAGCCAAACACCAGTTGACTTAGATGTTAATTTTGATGCTACTAATTTTGATCAATACCCATTTGATAACTTTACAAATATTCCGTTGACTCCGGAGTATGTAACTATCAACCGCGCCAGCCTAGATGTAAATCCATGGAGCCGAGGAAATCGTTGGTGCCATGCAAATGTTATAACAGCGGCCGCAAAAGCAAACAATACAACAGTAGTGTTCCCATACGAAAATAGAGCACAACGTCCTATTGTTGAATTTTATCCTAACATAAAATTATATAATTATGGATCAACATTTACAGCACCTGTTGACGTTATCGATAATCTAACACTATCGGCATTTAAAAATGTTGAAGGACAGGCGGGTTACTATGTAGATGGCGAACTCCTGCAAGACGGTTATCGAGTTATCTTTAATGCAGATACAGATAATCTAGTAAAAGGAAGAATATATACAGTTAGTTTTGTTAACATCAACGGAAATAATGTTATTTCTTTAACTCCTGCGACTGATAATGTTCCTACAACAGATTCTAGCGTTTCAGTTCTCCGCGGTACAGAAAATGCTGGAAAAAATTGGTGGTTCAACGGAACCGAATGGATTTTCTCTCAACAAAAAACAGCGTTAAATCAAGCTCCGCTGTTTGATGTGTTTGATGAGAATGGTATTAGTTATAGCGATGCTACATATTATAGAAGCACGTTTCAAGGCACAAAATTATTTGGATATCGCATAGGTACAGGTACACCTGATTCTGTATTAGGGTTTCCTTTAGAATATCTAAATGTAAACAATATTGGCGATTATCTATTCAATAACTATTTTAATACCGACACATTTACTGTTATTGAAAATAACAATATTATAACAATATGGGTTAAAAATAACTTTTTAAAAGTTGGTAAGACTACAAATTTTACAGCAGGACTGTCTGCTCCGGGAACTATTAATTCAGAAGGTGCGGTATCAGTAAGTCAATCGACTTATATAAACACCTGGGTACAAAATCCTTTCTATCAAATTCCTATAGTACAATTCCAAGTGTGTACTACTGCTTCAAATTATGTCGAAGTTACAGCAGTTAATAATCCTGGATATCTAACAGATATACAGATACAAGTATATGTAAACGATTCTTTATTCAACCCATCAGAGGATTACTATCTAGTATCTCAAGGCAGTCAATACTTTGTATATTTTACAACTAACAATAACATCAATGACAGAATATTATTAAGAATATTCACAGCTCAACCTCCTAATGGTAACGGATTTTATGATATTGCGAACGCAGGAACTAACAACCCGTTAAATGGTCCTATTGGATCATTTACGCTTGCAGAGGTAGTCCATAGTCTCAAAGACATTGCATCTCCTCCGGGAGCATCTTTAAACTTACAAGGATCTTTTCCAGGCAATAGTAATCTAAGAGATATCGGTCCTATTGCACAGTATGGAACTAGATTAGTTAACCACGGAACTCCTTTGAGTTTCGCTCAATTCTTTATCGGTAATAAAGAACATAGTTTACTCGATGCAGTTAAAAAAGTTGCCGATCATTATAGTCAATTTAAATTGGCTTTTGTAAAACGAGTAACAGAATTACAAGGAACATACACTCCCGCAGAAGCAGTTGATGTTGTAATGACAGCAATGACAACTGGTAAAAATAGTTCTTTTGCTTACGGCTATTCTGATATGATTGCATTTGGACAAGATGCAATAGTTAGGAATTATACAGTAACTGATCCACGTGTTAAGAACTATAGTCTAACTAGCGAATTTAATAATGACGTATTAGGCGTTCGTGCTATTTTAGTTTATCATAATAACACGCAGTTAGTCTATGGTCAAGATTATACCTTTAGTGAGGTAGAACCTGTAGTAACACTATCAATAACCTTAAAGTTAAATGATGTTATTACAGTAAAAGACTACGGCAATACTGCAGGATGTTATATTCCTCCAACTCCTACTAAGTTAGGATTATATCCTGCATATATTCCTTCTATATATCTTGATGATACTTATGTAACTCCTACAACTGTAATACAAGGTCATGATGGTAGTATTATTACCGCCTATGGTGATTTTAGAGATGCTGTTATATTAGAATTAGAAACTAGAATCTATAACAATTTAAAAGTCCAGTACAACAGAGAATTGCTGGACATGAACGAGATCATTCCTGGTGCATTTAGATCTAATGACTATGGTCCTTTTGACACTAACAACATTATAATTTCTGATTTCTTAAAGTGGGCAGGATTCTTCGGAATAGATTATCAGACTAATGATTCGTTTAATGCCTTAAATCCAAAGACATGGAATTATAGTAATGGCGCCGCAACAGACGTTGTAACAGGATTACCATTACCTGGCAACTGGAGAGCGATATTTAAGTGGTACTATGACACAGATCGTCCTCACACATGTCCTTGGGAAATGTTAGGATTCACTGTCAAGCCATCTTGGTGGGATGCACAGTATGGATCATATCCATATACCAGCGGTAATTTATTATTGTGGGAAGACCTACGTGATGGACGTATTCGTCAAGGCGATCGTGCCGGAGTAGATCCGTTATATGTACGTCCAAATCTATTAGACATAATTCCTGTAGATTCCAACGGAAATCTTTTAACAGTTGATATTACAAATATAATCGGAAGTATTGATACTGCTCTAATAGCTCAACCGTGGAATTTTGGAGATCAAGGACCTGCAGAAACTGCATGGCGCCGAAGCAGTTTATGGCCTTATGCTGTACAGATATTGCTAGCCTTAACTCGTCCTGTGATTTATTCTGCATACATGTTTGATCCTAGCAGAATGATTAAAAATATTGCAGATCAATATAGATATACTACTGAAACTATATTAGCAAATACTCAAGCAACACAGCTGGTTAAAGAAGATACACAAAAATTCTTAGATATATCTAACTTGCTGTTATGGAATCAATTAGATATAAACGGAAACAGAATCCTGTCGTCTGGTTACAATGTACTATTAGTAGAAGCCAACAATCAACGAACATACGGATATGCAACACAACTACAAGAAGATCTATCAAATATAGATTACAACCTATTTGGAAAAATGGGCGGATTTATCAGCAAGGATAAAATTAGAATTATCATTGATGCGGTAGATCCTACGAGTGCTAACCCCGGTGTTTTATTACCACAAGAAGATTATGACATTTACTTCAACGTAAGTAATCCTAGCAACACTTATTCTGCTTCGGGTATAATCGTACAAAAAGGAGTCGACGGATATACTATCCGAGGTTACGACAAGAATCGTCCTTACTATAGAATATACCGCCCTGTTAGAACCAGTACTGATCCTACTATCAACGTTGGCGGAGTGAGCGAATCATATGTTGTATGGACGGCTGGACAATTCTATCAGAAAGGACAGTATGTTGGATATTCCGGAGCATATTATATTGTTACATTATCTCATACTGCCGGCAATACTTTTGGCGGGTCTCAATACTTCCAGCAGTTACCTAAACTTCCTACACTAGGTGGAGTAAGCGTGTTGGGTGCTGTTAGATTTGAATCAACAGTTACAATAGTACCATACGGCACTACATTCCCAACTATACAGGCTGTATTTGATGTAATCGTGGGTTATGGTGAGTGGTTGAAATCTCAAGGATTCGTATTTGACGAAGTACAGCCAGATTTAAATGTAGTCATGGACTGGACATTCAGTGGTAGAGAATTTTTATATTGGACTTCTCAAAATTGGGAACCTAATTCTATTATTACAGTAAGTCCTTTTGCTGATAGAATCAAGTTTAACATGACTAGTGGAGTTGTTGATAACTTAGATGATCCTTATTATGAGTACAGTCTTTATAAGGCAGATGGAAATCCATTCCCTCAACACAACTATACAATCAGCAGACAAGATAGTGTGTTTACAGTACAAACAATAAACACACAAGAAGGAATATTCTTTGCACAGTTTAGCACAGTTCAAAAAGAACATGCTATTATTATCAATAACACAAGTTTGTTTGGTGATATAATCTATCAGATAGAAACAGGTTACAGACAGTTAAGGGTAAACGTAAGCGGATTTAGAACAGCAAAGTGGACTGGCGATTTCTTTAGCCCTGGCTTTGTATATGATAATGCTGAAATACAAAACTGGGCACAATATACTGATTATCAAGCAGGCGATGTTGTAAGATACAACGGAAAATATTACGGCACTAACGTTTTAATTCCCGGTAGCATAACATTTAATTTCAATCAATGGAGTTTGTTACCTAAAAAACCTGTTCCTACTTTATACCCTAACTTTGATTACAAGATCAATCAGTTTGAAGATTTCTACTCATTAGATATCGACAATTTTGATGCTGGCCAAGAAAAGATGGCACAACATCTAACAGGTTATACTCCTAGAATCTATCTAGATAATATTTTTAATGATCCTATTGCACAATATAAATTCTATCAAGGATACATCAGAGAAAAAGGTACTAAGAGTGCTATTGACAAGTTAGCAAAGGCTAGCCTTCATAACCTACAGGGTCGAGTAACTTTCAATGAAGCTTGGGCATTCCGTGTGGGAACTTACGGTGGTATCATTACCAAGAACGAATACGAAGTAGCTCTTAGCGATTCTGCGTTCTTAGAAAATCCACAGTTAATTGAGTTTGTTGATTCAATTCCTGTTGTTGCTAACGACCTAACATATTACAAAACTCCTTATGATCTATTAGTAAAACCAGAAGGCTTTATTAATTTTGCTGACCAATCATGGGTGTTCACAACTACATCTGCAACATACAATAGTAGCAGTATTAAAATGCCTGTCGCAGGTTATGTACACTATGATGATATTACTGCAACAGTTTACAACAAGAATAGTATTCTAGATATTGCAAATCCTAATCAATTGAAAGATGGCGATATCTTATGGATGGGATTCAAAGAGGACGGCGACTGGGATGTTCTAAGATATACACTATTATCTGCTAAAGCTATATCTGCGCAATTAGTAATTGGAGCACCTAATCAATTTGCATTCTCAACAGATCAACAGCACGGTCTTAGTGCAGGCGATGTTGTAAGTGTTACGAGATTCAACACAGGAATGGATGCTGTTTATATTGTAGTAGGAACTCCAGATCCCTACACCTTCTTAGTAAACACTTCACTATCGGGCATACCTACAAATACAGAAACTACTGTGGGATTATTATTCCGTTTTGTTTCTTCTAGAATTAATACGTTTAGTGACATACAATACAATCCAGTATTAGAAACATCGGGGTTTGGCACTAAGGTATGGGTTGACAACAATGACGGTAACTGGGCAGTTATTGAAAGAGTGGATAATTTCCAAAGCAGTGTGTTGTCTAGTGGTATAACAAAACAATCTGCAAAATATGGTTCTGTTGTTTATTCTTCTGCAGATGATAGTGTGCTTATAGTATCTGCCCCTGGATATAGTAATCCTGCATTGGGCAATGCGGCTAATAATGATATCGGTCGAGTATTTTTCTATAACACACAGCTAACTCGCAATGCCAAAAATGTTATTACAACAGTATTGTTACCAGTAACAAACTGGGAGTTAAATGACTCAAACGCGGCATTTTCTGATTCGGGAATCCCTGCTAACTTTGGTAGTAGCATAGCCTATGAAAGCAATGATAGGATCATAATAGCGGGTGCTCCTAATGCAAGCAATGTTAAACTACAAGTAATTAACGGAGTAGCACATAGCATTGGTAGTCTCGTTGGAAATGGATTTAATAACTGTGGTCTTGTAAAAATATCTAATATCAATACCCAAACCAACCTACAAAATACTTTGGCAGTAATTGGTAGCACGAATGGCGCACCAGCTAATGCATTGTTTGGGCAATCTCTCGCTATACAAAATATCCCCGGACAAAAGATACTACTAGTAGGAGCACCGGGCGAAGGCGCAGGTCAAGTATACGAGTACGGACTAACAGTAACGAACGCTTTAATTTCAACACAGACTAGCATATCTATGACTGCAACTACACCTGTTCAGTTGTCTCATAACTATTCGGGATCTGCAAAATTTGGTTATTCAATAGCATCGACTTCTACGATGGACTATGTTGCAATAGGTGTGCCTGGCGTAGGTGAGGTAGCAATATACAGTTTATCAGATATCTATTCAGATACTCCGGTTGGAAACCAACCAACAATGACACAGGTTCAGCGCATTACTACTGCTACTATTAATTCTGCACTAGGAGCCAATTTACAAGGAACTTATGGATTTGGTAATAAGGTTGTAATGTCACCGGATGGCAATTTCTTATTTGCTTCTCTAACAGGACTACCGACAGGCATTTCTAAAGGAGCAGTAGTAGTATCAACATTTACAAATGGTCAATATGTTCCTAGTCAGATAATTGAAACTCCAAATCAAATAAACGGTATTACATTTGGATTTGATATTGCATCTAGTCCTGACAGCAAAACATTAGTAGTAACTGCGTTCGGAAGTGCTTACGATCCTAACACAACATTTAACAAAGATAATCCTATTACTTGGGATTCTGGAGCTACACATTTTGTTTCGGTAACAACAAGTTCTGGATCAGTATATGTGTATACTGAGTATAACAACTATTTTGCATTTGGTCAACAGTTAAGTTCATCCAGTGCAGTTGCTGGAAGCGGGTTTGGAAATAATGCTACCATTACTTCAAATGAGATTATAATCGGAGCACCTACTACAGTTTTAGCAGGAGCCGCTACAGGACAGATAGTTTTATTCACAGGTAAAGATGGAACAACAAATTCTTGGAAAGTTATTAGATCGGAAGATGATCTAGTTGACTTAGACAAAATAACAAGAATAGTAACATTAGATGACTTTAATCAAGAAATCGTAGATTACATTGAATTTATAGATCCTATTAAAGGTCGTATACCCGGACAAGCTGATCAAGAATTAAAATTTAAATCATTGTTTGACCCTGCTGTTTATAGTCTAGGAAATTCCGCAGTAGTTGTAGACACGAATACCAACTGGATCGATGAACATGTTGGTCAACTATGGTGGGATTTGAGCTCTGTCAAGTACATGTGGTATGAGCAAGACACTTATGATTATAGACGAAATAATTGGGGAGGAGTATTCCCTGGTAGTACGTTTGACGTATACGAATGGGTCGGTACACAATACCTACCAAGCCAGTGGGCGGCATTAGCAGATACAGCAGATGGTCTGGCGCAAGGAATAAGCGGACAACCTAAGTATTCTGATAATTCAGTAATGAGTGTTAAACAAGTTTATAACTCTGTTTCAGCGTCATTCACTAATGTATATTATTTCTGGGTTAAAAATAAAACAGTACTTCCTGCAAATACAACTAGACGAATGAGTGCATTTGACGTTGCTAGTTTAATCAGCAATCCTCAAGCACAGGGATTACAGTATGCTATGTTGCTTGGACCAACAGCATTGGCTATGGTAAATTATAAAACGTCATTGGTGTCTGACAATATTCATTTGTCGATAGAAATGGATACCATAGATAACGCGGCTCAAATACATACTGAATGGTTATTAGTTGAAGAAGGCAACCCAGAAAGTATGCCTAATTCTATGCTAGAACAAAAATTAATTGATAGTATATTAGGTCACGATTCGCTAGGTAATCTTGTCCCTGATCCTACTCTACCAAGTAGATTGCAAACAGGTATCAATATTCGTCCACGTCAAAGCATGTTTGTTGATAGAAAACAAGCTATGAAAAATATATTTGAATATGCAAACAGTATTTTATCAACAAAATTAATAAATGGATCGCGTAGCTTTAGCAACCTAAATGCCATGGAAGAAATTCCTGCGGCCAATACCGGAGTGTATGATATAGTTGTGCCCGACCTAGCTACATTAAACTTTATTGTAACTAAGTTCTTTGCACAGGCAGAAGTTTCAATCAGTGTTAACGACAATGGTGGCATTGATACAATAACGATACTAAATCCTGGAAACGGTTATATAAATGCGCCATATATCGAAATCACAGGAGATGGTACAGGTGCTGTTGTAACGACTGTATTAAATTCTCAAGGACAAATTGTAGGTGCTAATATAATATCAGCCGGTAAAGGATATACTGTAGCATACGGTAATATAAGACCATATGCAGGTGTTGTTCAGACAGATTCTTCCAGCAACGGTAATTGGGCGATCTATCAATGGGTCCATAGTAAACATGTATGGGTTAAATCTCAAACACAATCTTACAATACGACATACTACTGGAATTATATCGATTGGAAAGATCCGTCATATAACGAACTACAGCCTGCTGTGAGTACTGTTGATAGCACATATGAATTAGATATCCTAAGTACAGTAGCAGAAGGTAATTATGTCAAAGTTAGAAACGGAGGCGATGGTCGTTATCTAATCTTGAGAAGAACCGCTAGTGGAAACCTGGTTGGCACATTTGATGCGAATTGGGATTTAATGGTTAGCGAAAATGGCACTATTCAATTCAGTAGCTTGTTATGGAACACTATAAATTCTGTTTATGCGTTTGATGAAATATCATCGTTTGACCAAACAGCCTTTGACCAAACACCTGATCAAGAATTAAACTATATATTACTGGCATTGAAAGATGATATATTTGTAGGAGATTTAAGAGTCTACTGGAATACTTTATATTTCAAAGCAGTCAAGTACGCACTAAGCGAACAAAAAAATCTAGACTGGACATTCAAGACAACATTTATTGGTGTAACAAATCATGCAGGTTCTTTAGATCAACGTCCTACCTATAAACTACAAGACAGTAATTACTACGAATCATATATTAACGAAGTTAAACCATATCACACTAAGATTCGTAATTTTACAGTAAACTATACAGCAACTGACTACAGCAGTACACTAGTAACCGACTTTGACTTACCTAGTTATTGGGATGCGAATCAAAAGCGTTTCCGTACAGTTGGGTTTGGAAATGGCGAGTTACTATCTGCTCCTTGGAACAATTGGTTTACAAATTACACCTACGGTATACAAGAAATTATTGTAACTAGTGGAGGTAAAGGATATCAATTTGCTCCTACAGTACAGATTATTTCTGCACCTGGAGATTTGGGCACCGGCGCTACAGCAGATGCATATATTTCTAATGGAACTGTTTACAAGATCATCGTAACAAATCCAGGAACAGGCTACGCTACAACACCTACTATAGTAATGGCAGGAGGTGGCGGACCTACAGTTGTAATTGCAACAGCTTATCCTATATTAGGAAATAGTGCTGTTCGTTCTATAACTACAACACTTAAATTTGACCGTGTTGGATATAATAGAGAAGTTGGATCTAAAGACTTTACAGACAATTATCTAGCAGATGGAGAAACATTCCGTTATCCAATGACATGGATTCCTACCATGGACAAAGCTAAGATAGAATTGAAAATTAATGGGGTTCTCCAACTTTCTGATTCCTACACGATTACTATTAGCACAGGTTCTTTTGTAACAAATACAGGTACATCTTACATAATGACAGGCCCAACTGGGTTTGAAACCAAGTACAACCAAAGCGATATTGAATATAGCAAAGAATTTGCAACATTAGAATTATCTGCAGTTCCTACTATCAAAAGCACTATAGAAATAACATATCCAAAAGATATAGAATATTTTACAGCAGTAGATAGAATACAAGATTATTATGCGCCCACATCAGGAATGCCCGGAGCTGATCAGCTAGGTCAATTAATGACAGGCATTGATTTCCCTGGTGTTAAAGTTGATACTCTACCATACAGCTTCTCAGGCGGTTATGGAGTATTACCTTACTGGAGTTCTGCGTGGGATAACTATTCCACTCCTGACTATTATGGAGTTGTTTTAAATCCTCAAGTTTCTAATTCAAACGATTTTAATTTAATATCATCTGAATTATTTTCTGCAACAGCAGAACAAACAAGTCTAAACAGCCAGATAACTTATGTACAAAATACATTAGGTACAGTAGCACAGTATACGACTGTAAGTACCGCATTAGGAAACCAATCGGTATTAAATCCTTACTATACATCATTGGTAGCACAGATAGAATCGCTACAGTCTCAGGTAGCGGTTGTGAGTGCAACAGTGGCTACATTGTCATTACAGCTAGCCGAGCTAAACAACGGTAGCGTTGGGGTTACTACTCCATTTAGTATTGCTACAGGAACACAGATTAATACATATCTAAATGGTGTAAGAATTGACGGAGCGAGCTCATTCAACAATGTTGGTGTAGACGAAACAGAGCATAGCCTAGGTAATGGAGCAACATTTGATGTTGGAATAACAAATACTATTCCTAGCAATTATATAGTAACAACTATTACTACAGGTACAGGCTATGTAGTTAACGACATTCTAAGAATATTTGGAACCAGCCTTGGTGGTCAAAGAAGTTACTACACTCTAAACAGTGATGGCGTAACTTATACTCACTATGATCAAAACGATTTAATAATTACAGTTACAAGCACAAGCACAGCAGGTTCTATCAAAGGAATTTCTGTACAGGGCGTACCTAATATCACAAGAACGTTATCGGGCAATGGAACTAGTGAAACAGTATATATTCCTAAATCAGAATTAGTGCCCTATGTTACAGTAACTAACATAGTAACAACTACAGGAGTAGGACCATACCTTGTTACATTTAGTATATCGACTCAAACTAGTATTCCTTCGCTAGGTACTTGGATAATTGCAGGAAATGAAAACGTTGCGATTGATGGTACTTACCAAGCAACTACGGCGTCGACTACTACTATAACACTAAGTTACAATATAAATCCAGGAAGTTTTGGATTAGGAATAACAACTATTTCAACAGCTAACAATATTGTAACATTTAGAAATTCTAAAGATGATGGTACACAAATTCCAACAGATGATGAAAGTCTAGATACAATAATAAGCGGTGGCGACTATAGCGGAACTATTTTAGGTATTAATCCTGCTGACATAGTTATAGATGGTGATGCATACATTACTGCTAATGCTAGCCATGCGCCTGAAGAAATGATTCCTGGAGAAATTCAAGAGTCAGTTGCGATCAGCGTGTTCAGTGTAAACACTTTAACTAGTGCTACAGGATTCTTAAGTGCTCCGCTCATTTCAAATTACAAATATCAGTTAGATGGACAAACTCAATCGTTTTACATGGGCAATATTGCAAATACTAGTTCGCTAATTGTAGTCGCGGGTAACACTCCTCTACACTACGGTACTGACTATTTGCTTGACGTCACTAACAATAATATCGCATTGTTGGCGACACTACCTGGTCCTGATTACCTAAGCATCAGTTCTTTTGATATTGGTGGAATAAACGTTATAGACAAACAAGTACAGTTTAGTGCCGCAACAATAACCAACGTATTATCAAATGTGGCAATGAACGATATTGGTAGTGTATATGTAACAGTTAACGGAATTCCAGTTCCTGAGTTTTCAAGCACATCGACACAGACATATGGCTGGACTATGCAACCTGCTCCGTCTGGAGAAAATAGAGGTAATCCACGTGCATACTTAACTATTATCAAACCTAGAGTTATCGAAGGAATCAATAACGCCGCGATCAACAAAGTACAAGTTTGGTATTTTGATGCACCTTATAAAGCCGCAGGGGAAGTTTATACCCAAGTTATTCCAAGAGCTCAAGGAACAGTATTTGCGTTAGAGCAACCTCCAGGAATAGCAGGTCCCTACAGCAGTCAAGTGATCGTAGAATTGAATAATCGTAGATTGATTCCTCCTGCAACAATTTATTTTATAGTAGGAAGCAACTTAACGTCATTCCAACTATCAGGAAGCGGTACTATTACAACATTTGACAGCACATCAACTAATGTACCAGCAAATCCAGGTACACATATTCAATGGACTATATTGGATGCTACTGGTGTTAGATTAACTCAAGACATCAACTATCCTAGAGGTTACATCGATAATAGCAAACTCGAAGTTTGGTTGAACGGATCTAAATTAGATAACACACCTTCTAACTATTTCTTAAATGCCGCCGAAGGAATCGTACAGTTTCCGTCAGGCCGCTTAAACACAGGAGATGCATTGGCATTTGTTATCTTTGATAGCTATGAATATCAAATTACAGACAATCAATTGTTACTGCAAACACTACGCTATAGAGGTGCTAACGATACTATTAGAATTACATCATTCACTAACCATGATGGTGATTTCTTAAGAAAAGAAAAATTCAATGGTAATAGTTTAGGTGTTTACAAAATACAGCGTCCTGTATTCGACAGCGCATATATCTGGGTAGAATACAACGGTGCTAGTTTAATTGCTGATATAGATTATACCATAGGCACTGATGGGACTACAATTACAATCAGACCAAGTTTCTATACAGGCCCTTCCGATACTATTGTTATCATGAGCATGAGCCAGGATGCCTATGTTGGTAGTCTGAGCTATAGAATGTTTACAGATATCCTAGGCAGAACTAGCGTTAAACGCATTGGCGATGGCGCAACAACTACATTAACTAATCCATTATTGATAACAGATACAAGTATTTTAGTCGAAGATGGATCAGTGTTGAGCCATCCAAATCCACAGAAAGGATTGCCGGGGATCATATACGTTGCAGGCGAGCGCATTGAATATTTTGCCAAATATGGAAATGTATTAAGTCAAATCACCAGAGCTACACTAGGCACTGGCGCACGTTCTGCATATTCTGCAGGCACTAAAGTTATTGACCAAGGAGTTGGCGCAAATGTACCTGTATTAGATCAGACTATAACTCAAACATATATTCCTGCGTTTACTGACGTAACAAGCATCATTAGCGATGGATCATATATAACGTATTACTATTCTGCAACACCGTCTCAGACATTTGTAGCAGGCGATCAAATTACTGTGTCTGGAATACAACCAAATGCATTCAATGGAATTTATACTGTAACTTCTACAGGAACAAATTTTGTTGTTGTAAATGGCACAGCAACTAGCAATGTTACTACTGTAACTAATGGTGCTATTTGTCTAAACGATATAGCATTGACTATCGATAACTTGTCATTTGAGCAAAACATCAAATTTACTGCCCTGGCGAATCCGTGGGATCAGGTTGATGTGTTTTACGGCGGCAAGAAATTGTTAAAACCAACTACAAATACAGTTGTAACTTATAATCCAGTTGCATACGATTCTAATCAAACAGATAGTAATGGAAATACCAGTAATATGACAGTTTCTCCGGAATTTACTATAACAAATAGTTTAACAAGTCCGGTAGTACAGTTAAATATTGAAGTGACTCCAGGCCAGACAGTAGTTGTAAGACAGCGTGTAGGTCAGAGTATGTTTAAACTCTCGAGCTATGCAGATCCTGCTCAAGCAAGTGAAACAGTATTGAGACCAGGACAAGAATTTACAGATACTGTAAAAGGATTCTTATTGCAAGATACATCACAATTACCAGACGACACATATTATGGTGGAGATCCAGTAATTATCCTAGAAACAGAATTTATATTACAAGATGAAGACGGAACCCCAATTGAAGGTGAATAAAAAATGACAAAAATAACACAACTGCCCCTAGTTACCGCTCCACTAAGTCCGCAATCAGCGTTCCTGATTGTTGACGGAGGAGTTAGCAAAAGATTAACATACAGTTATCTTAGCCAGAATCTAACAGGTCCACAAGGTGCTACAGGATCCGAAGGCCCACAAGGAGCCACTGGTCCGCAAGGCCCTGCAGGCCCACAGGGTCCCCAAGGCGCTAAAGGAGATCCAGGTGCATCTTTTGTTCTAACTACAGCAACTGGTGCACGACTTGGTGGTGTTAAGATTGGTCAAAATATTAATATAACAGCTGATGGAACCATCAGCGCACAAAATAGTTTTGTATTGTCAACAGCAACAACTTCAACTCTGGGCGGTATACAAGTAGGATCGGGATTATCAATCAGTGCCGCAGGTACATTAACTGCTCTAGCGCAAGTATTAGGTACAGCAACATCTGTGACATTGGGCGGTGTAAAAGTTGGAAACGGTTTGAGTTCGGTGGGAGATGGAACCTTAAGTGTGCAGGGAGCTCCGGTAGTCAGTATTAATACAGCGTCAGTAGTATTGAATGGAGATTCTAGTAACGGAACTAGCGGGGTAGCACAAACAGGATTATGGAAATTTACAGAAGGTTACATGCCTTTGCCACCCGGAATAAGTACTCCTGCTGGTTTGTTAGGAACAACACTTTCATTTACAGGTCCATTTACATATGATTCGAGTGTCGGGCCTTACTCTGCAACTATTACTGCGGCTGTAACAGCACCAAACTCTAGTCCTTATCCAGGACAAGCATATATAACATGGTCACCTGCTGTTAGTGCAGTTTACAATAATACAGTACAAGGTCAATCGAATAATCATCAATTTATCGTTAACAATGTACACAGTCAAGCATACGTAGTCGATGGTATTAATAATGAAACTATATATGTAGTTAGAGGAAACACATACACCTTTAACGTTAATGCAACTGGGCATCCTCTTTGGATTAAAACTGTTGCAGGCAACGGACTTGCTAATCTTTACAATACGGGTGTAACAAATGCTGGTACCGATACCGGCGTTATTATTTGGGTAGTTGATAGTTCGGCACCTGATACACTATACTATAATTGCCAGTTCCATCCTGCGATGCAAGGAACTATTAATGTTGTAAATCCTGGAGCACCTGCAGATACTACTTACAATTCTGTAACAGTAACATATCAAACAAAATCTCCATGGTCGTTTAATTATTCTCAATCACAATATACAACAGTTACAAATCAGTTAACAGTAACTGGAGAAGCCGTATTCGGCGGACAGATGATTGCGGCATCGACTAATAATATTATACCTTTTTACTATCCAAACCAAACATTCTTTCCAGTTGCCGCAAACTATGCAGGCTCACTTGCTCAAAGTAATGCAGATGGAAGACTATTCCAGTCATGGAACGGTTCCTGGGTACCAATTGCTAACTTAGCAGACGTTACCTTAACTGCTAGTACAGCAACATATACAAGTGTTGGTGGTGTTAAAATTGGTACTGGTATTGGAATAGCGCCAGACGGCACTATCAGCGTTACAACAGCATCTTTTGCTTTACAAACAGCTACAACTGTTTTATTAGGCGGTGTTATCGTCGATGGTACTACTATTAAAATTAACGGTCAAGGAAAAATTAGTGCAACTGGTCTGCAACTAACTAATTTAAGTGTAACAACAACTGCACCAAGTAACACTCCTGCTTTAACATATAACAACGTAACCGGAGTATTTTCTTATACTCCTCCGCTACTATCGCAATTTTTAACAGGAATTACTGGCAATCAAGTTACTACTGCATTAGGTTATACTCCTTTGCAATCTTCTAGTTTAAGTGCAGTGACAGCCGCAAGTAGTGGAACAGGAACTCTAACATATTCCAACGGAGTATATACATTATATCCTCCTACCCCATACACATTGAACACAGCCAGTTCCTCGGTTGTGGGTGGTGTTAAAGTAGATGGAGTAACTGTAGCAATTGAAGGAGATGGTACTATTCTTGCGACCTATGCTAACTTACCACAAGCATCTGCAAGCCAGTACGGTACAGTTAAGATAGATAATAGTACCATTACAATCAGTAACGGTGCGATTAAAGCAAACTATACAGCATATACATTGCCGACTGCTAGTACTAGCGTATTAGGCGGTGTCAAAGTCGACGGAACAAGTATCACAGTCAATGCGGGCGGTACTATTAGCTCTAACGTTGTTCTAACAACAGCTACGAGTTCTGTGCTAGGTGGAGTTATTATTCCAGCAGTTGGCACAAGCGGTATTGTTAATGCGTCTGGAACGATTAGCATTTCTACAGCAAGTATGACACAGCTAGGTGGTGTCAAAGTTGATGGATCTTCGATAGTTGTTAGCGGTGCTGGAGTTATAGCTACTACTAACATTGCGGCTACAATGACCCTACAACCAGGTGCCCAGCCTTCTAGCCCAGTTAATGGCATGCTAGCCGTATCAAACGGAACTAGTTGGAACCCTCAAACAGACGGTGTACAGCACTTACAGATTTTCCTAAACGGTGCGTGGGTTAAAGTAGCATAACCACATACTTTTAAAAGCGAATAAATAACATGATAGAAGAAAACAAAGACCCTAAAATGACTGAAAATCAAACAATCCAAGAAGAAAAAAAGCCCGACGAAACTAGTGGTATCTATTTGCGCGGTCATATTAAGATATTCGACCCCGAAACTAAAGAAGTTTTTATCGATAAGCCAAATGCTATCCACTACGAAAACTTTAGTCTAGCACTTGCGCAAGCAGTTAGTAATCAAGGACAGGGCTGGATCGCTGAAATGTGCTTTGGAAATGGCGGAACACGTGTCGATCCTACTGGTATTATTACGTATTTGACTCCTAATACCGTTGGTGTTGCGGCAAACTTGTACAATCAAACCTATATTAAAGTTGTTGATTCAAGTAACCCGTTGGATTTAGATCCCACACGTAACTTTATGGATGTGCGTCATATTACAGGTACAGCATATACAGACATCTTAGTAAGTTGTTTATTAGATTTTGGTGAACCAAGCGGTCAGCAAGCATTTGATACAGCTACACAATTAAACAGTAACTATGTATTTGATGAATTAGGTCTAAGAGCATACGGTCCCAACGGTCCCGGAACAGGTAACTTGTTAACTCATGTAATATTCCACCCAGTTCAAAAGAGCTTGAACCGTATGCTTCAAATTGACTATACAGTTAGAGTCCAGGCTTTGACTAGCATAACAGGATAACGCAATGGCGAATTATAACGTTTATTATTCTGATCCAGGTAAAACCACACCTATAGTTGTAGTTGATGGAACTCTAAACACCTCTGACACTAGCATCAAACTAGTAGGTCAAAACTATCCAGGTTATGGCCCTGCTTTATCAGAAGATCTAGTTCATATACTTGAAAATTTTGCAAGTTCTAGTCCACCTAACAATCCAATCGAAGGGCAACTATGGTTTAACACCAGCGATCCTTTGAACAAAAAACTGTTTGTTAATGATGGAACAGCTTATCAATCATCTTGGTCACCTGTAAATGGAGTACACCAGGAGCCATCTGCACCAACCAATGCTAACATTGGAGATATTTGGGTAGATACTACTCAACAACAATTAAACATTTGGAATGGTAGTGGTTGGATATTAGTCGGTCCTGCATATTCTGGCACTAGCAAAACAGGTCCTTATGCAACAGCAGTTACAGATGTAACTGGTGTTTCAAATAATATTATTATCAATTATGTAAATGGTAATGCTATAGAGATTATTTCCCCTACTGCATTTACTCCTTTACAGTCTATTGACGGTTTCCCACAAATTAAATCGGGTATAAACGTAACAACCAAAAACTTTGGTACAACACAAAGCCCTATACTTGCGTCAGTTAACGGAACAGCTAATTCTGCAAAGGCATTATTACAAAGTTCTTCAACAGCTCCTGTAATAGCAGATAACTTTGCTAGATTAGATATAGCACAAACATTCGCTAGCGTTGTTACATTCGGTGATAACAACGACAGAGGTATCTTAATAGGAAGCACTCCTACGTTTGCGATACAAAGACAGAATCAGTATGATGCAACATTTCTAAATACATTTGGTTCATCTAATACATCAGGTGGCCGATTTGTCTTTAAGGCAATAAAAAATAATATAACAGCACAACTGCTCACAGTTGATGGTAACAGCAATCAAGTTTATGTTGGATATCCAGGAATAACAAATGCTGATCTAACAGTTGAGGGTGGCATAACTGCCAGTACCAAAGGTACATTTGATCAACTTGTAGTAAATTCGTCTACAAGCAGTAACGTCTCAACGATAACAAACGCATTATATGTAAATGGTGGCGCAGGAATAGGCGGCGACTTGTTGGTTACAGGTGAGCATATTCTTAAGAAAGCACTTATAGTTGGTGCTAACCCTATTACTGCTCCTGCAAATCCTCAAATATCATTGATTGTTCCTAGTCAAACTAACATATATAATATCGGTGATACTAATCTAGCATTTAGAAATATATATGCTTCGACATTTACGGGGCCAGGCGGTACTGCAACATTTGCCGGAAATGCAACTACAGCCGCGGCACTATCATCGCCTCAGCAGTTTACTATACAAGGCGGCATGGAAGCGTTTAGTGCTCAAACTAATGCACAAACATCGATCCCATTTAATGGATCTTCTCCGGTTACATTCCAAACACGTGCCACACCTGATCTAATTTATCTAGCCAAAGGCGGAACAACAGCAACTACTAGAGTATCAGATCAGATAATGATCTATAGACAAGCACAAGATCAACAAGGAAATAATATTCCAGATACTGGTGCTAGTGGAAACGGAACAGTTTATAGACAACAGAAATCAGATTTCTTACAAGATTTATATTTTGGATTGATACAAACAGGTTGTGTAATTCCTTTTGCAGGTCCAAGCAATAAGCTACCTAGTTTTGCAAACAACACCAATTATCCATCGTTAGACGATCCTACAAGACCAGCATGGTTATTGTGTGATGGTACAGCTTACGATGGTTCATTACCAACTAGCCCATACTATAATCTATATCAAGTTATAGGAATTATCTATGGCGGGACAGGACCTGGAAACTTTAAGGTTCCAGATTTAAGAAATCAAGGTTTAGCAAGCAACCAGGGTACTGGTCCTTATCTAAACTACTTAATAAAGACTTAAGACTATGGCATATACGATTAATAAAACAAACGGTGATATTTTAGCGACTGTACCTGATCAAACAATCAATCAGGTTAGCACTAGTCTTACCTTAATAGGCAAAAATTTTAATGCCTATGGAACATACTACAACGACAACTTAGTAGCTTTATTAGAAAACTTTGCTAACACCAGTCCTCCAAGATCACCGATGGTTGGTCAAATTTGGTTTAATACCAATGCTGGAAGATTATATGTGTTTAATGAAGCATATCAACCTCGCCCAGTCGGTGGTCCAATTATTAGTAACCTACAGCCAGTAGGACCTGTAGCAGGTGATCTATGGATCGATACTACTAACGGACAATTAAAATACTATGATGGTATTTCAGGCAACTATGCGCAAACAGGTAAGATATATTCAGATGTAACAGGAAAAGCAGGATTTGTTGTTGAGACAGTACAAGATAGTACATTAGCATTCCGAACAGTTTCTAATCTATACAACAACGGTGTATTGATCGGTATATTAACTGACTCTGCATTTACTCTTGCTAACCCATTAGGTGGTTTAACAAATCTAGTCCAAGGGTTAAATCTTATAACTACAGCAGAAATGCAAGGTACTGCTAGTAATGCAGGCGGTGTAGCTGGAGTTAGTTCTAGCAAAATTACAGCTTTCTTTAATACTGCTACCGCAGTTATCACAGGTACACTAGTAACAGTTGGCGGTATTAACGCAGTTGATGGTGGCATACAGATTTATAATGATAATATTACTGATAATACAATATCAAGTAGCACACTAGAACAAGATTTAACATTTCAAGCCGCTAGTGTGAATCAAGGTGGTAATATAACAGCGATTAGAATTAAACCTACTACTAAACAAATTGGTATATGGACAGATGCTCCAGGAAAAAATGGATCTAACGTCTATTATAATTTAGATATTGCAGGTAATGTTCGCATACAGGGCAACCTAGATATTATCAACAATGCTACAGAAACACAAATAAAAAATCTACAGGTACAGAATAAGATTATTGAGTTAGCATATCCTAGTATACCGGATGTTAACTTAGATGACGCTGGTATTGTATTACACGGAACAGTTGATCATACTATCTATTATAGGTCAGCAAATTCTTGGTGGGAATTCAATAACGGTATAAATGTGCTTTCTCCTAATACATTAAACGTTGCAGGCAATCCTATTATTGGATACGGAACTAGTGGATTGAATTTGACCAACGTTGTTGGAGCACCGAATCTAACAACCATTGGAACACTTACAAATATTCAAGTTGGTAATGTATCAGTTTCGACATCGACTATTAACACTACAGATGCAACTAGTGATCTAATTTTGCAAAACGCTAGTCTTGGAAATATTAATATTAGCGGCAAGAAAATTGTCAACGCTAAACCAACATTAATCTCAGATAGTACAAGCACTCTTGCTACAAAGGGCTATGTTGACAGCGTTCAACAGATTGCGGCCAGTAAGAAATATGTGTTTACAGTTGACATCACCGGTAAAGCTAACGTTGATTCCTTCGTCATAAACAACTTTTTAAATATTATGTTACCACCGGTTGATCCTAGCAGTTCATTATATAATATTCCAGACCAAGCAGAAGCACGTGTTAATACTTTGAATTATATTTTACCTAGTTTATTAACTAACGTAACATTTGCAGGACAGTATGTTTCTGTCGATAAAGGCGGAATACAAAATAGCCAAGCAGTACTATATGGAACTCCTGGTATTACTGTAAGCACACAACCAGGACAACAACCAGTTTGTGTCCAACACATTTATAGATACTATGTATCGGGTCAGGTTTGGGTAGCTGATCCAGGCAACCCAATCGCTTAAGGAATAAACGATGTCATATCTAATAAGATTATACGATAACACACTAATAACAACAGTTCCAGATGGACAGGTAGATCAATCTACCTCTTTAAATCTTATTGGAAGAAATGTTTCTGGATTTGGTCAATATCAAAATGATAACTTTGTGTGGTTATTAGAAAATTTTGCGGGTGCATCTGAACCAGTAAACAAGTTACAAGGCCAAATATGGTTTGACAATACAGCAGGCATATTACGTCCAATGGCCTATGATGGTACAAATTGGAGACCACTAGGTGTAACATTATACAGTACTACATCTACTGATGCTACTATTAATCCATCGGGTGCCGCAGTTTCAGCTAATCAACCCGGCGATTTCTGGTTCAAGAGTGATGATCAACAATTATATGTTGCGACATCGAGCAGTGGCTACATCCTAGTAGGACCACAACGTGTTCCTGGGTTCTTAGAAACAGAATGGCGTTCTACTTCAGTGGCAGACAATTCAGGATCTCCGCATCCTGTGGTTGAGCTTGTTATCAACGGAGAAGCAATCGCTGTATTCTCTCAGAAAACTTTCGTATCGACTAGCAGTTTAGTTGCCACGGGCTTCCCAGAAATTTACAGAGGTTTAACATTTAAGAATTATAGTGCTAGCGACCGTCATGTTAGTACAACTACAGATGTTGCACTATATGGAATTCCAAATTTATTAGATACTACATATCCACAGCGAGATGTAAATGAAACTATCGCAAATACATGGGTTTTTCAAAACGGATTACAGATAGGCGGAACATCTGGTACTGCTTCTGTTATAGCAGATGATAGTTCCGATAATTTAAACATGACCGCGGCGGGTCCACAACTTGGATTTGCTATAAACGGTGGAACAACTGTTGCTACGATGTTGCAAGAAGGAATTATTCCTGCAGGCAATAAGAGACAACAATTAGGTGATCAAAGTTATATTTGGAGCAATATCTACTCTGCGGGACTTAGCGCAGGATCTGCGGTTGCAACTGGAGTATTAGATGGCCAATGGCAGTTGACTAACAACAGCCAATTAGTTCCTTTCGCTGATTTAGGTAATAGTTTAGGTTCGAATGGTTTACGTTGGCAAACAGTATACGCTTCTACAATCAATCCTGGGTTAGGTCAGCAAGGTCTAGTAACAGGAAATTGGCGCTTAGATAACGGAACGATAATACTTCCTAATACTGATTACGGTAATAGTTTAGGTTCCGTATCACAAAGATTTGATACAATATTTTCTAAAACGATTGATGCAGGACTTAATCAACCAGGTAACTTAATCGGCGAATGGTCGATACAAGGTGACATGCTTCCTGAAACGGATTCTACTTATAACTTAGGAGCTCCTGGGTCAAGTTGGAAATCTATGGTTGTTGGAGATGTACAAGCTGTCTCAGTTGAAACAAACGCATTAACAGCTCAAGTAGCAACGTTAACAGATGCATTTAGTAACTCAATTACACGCTTTGATAACGATCCGATGCTAACCGCCGACGAGCCTAGTAGAATTCCTACCCAATATGCTGTTAAAAACTATGTTGATTTTAAGATAGCTCAGTTACAAGGCGAAATAAACGCTCTAACAAATGCACTTAACGCTTCGATCAATAACTTTACAGCAATACCAGCAGGTACGATTATGCATCACGGCGGATCATCAGCACCAGCTGGTTTCTTGATCTGTGATGGATCTACAGTAGCTACTACATCATATCCTGATTTGTTTACAGCGATTGGATATACATATGGCGGCGGAGGAAATCAATTTGTTCTTCCAAACTTACTAGGTGAATTTATCCGAGGATGGGATATGGGACGCGGTGTTGATTTAGGACGTAATTTAGGTTCAGAACAAGCCGGCGATCTAGGTAATCACTCTCACTTATTTGATGACGTATGGTATATACAGGGCGATGGAAATAATCCGTTGAGCGGCAATAGAAACCTAGATGGTAGTTCTGGATATCCTGCACGTAACGCACTTGGACAACCAGAACCAGAGGCAGGTTTTTATACGTCTGATAATCCGCCAGTAAATGACACTAGTTACAATGACGGTGGTGTAAACGATAACGCTATTTGGACAATTAAAAATAGAACAGAATCTGCAGGTACTGCGGGAGAAGTTCGCCCACGCAACGTTGCATTGTTACCAATAATCAAATTTAGAAACGGAAGTTAATTATGCCATATATTTTAAATGACACAAGCGGAAAACAAATAGCTGTTATACAAGACGGCACTATTAATTCCACAGCGGCTGATTTAACATTTGTTGGAAAGAACTATTCTGGTTATGGCCAAGTAATAAATGAAAACTTCTTACAACTGTTAGAAAATTTTGCCAATCCTATTGGTCCAGCAAAGCCAGTTATTGGTGAACTATGGTGGGATACTTCCAATAAGAAATTAAATGTCAACGTAGATGGAACAGTTAATGGTTGGAAAAAATTAGCGATAATAAACAACGACAGCGCAGGTTTTCCCTTAGATCAAACAGTTGGAGATTTATATTGGGATAAGTCACTAGAAAAATTATATGTTTATGACGGCACTCAATACATTCTTATTGGTCCTATAGGTTCAGCAAGTTCTACTCAAAGCGGGACTGTAGTAGGAACAATAGTAGACAATAATAACATCAGCGAAACAGTATTACTACAACAACTTAATAATGATGTTCCTGCTATAATAGCAAGTCCCGGATTTACACTAAATCCAGATCCAGCAGTTGCTCCTTTGAATACAAAGTTTCCTATAGCAGGACAAGGTATAACATTGCAAGGAGTTACTAATACCAATAGTAATTCTTCACAAAAAGGTTGGAGTTCTGCAAACAGCGGATATTATCTATGGGGTACCGCGCAGTCTGCTATTGGTCTGGTTCGAGTTAGTGAAGGATATAACAACGTACACTTCGGTGATGATTTCTTATTAAAATCAGAACTAGCTAATTTTTCAGGTTCTATTAACGTAGCTACAGATGACGGTATATATATTGGTCAAGGTAGAGTTGTTCACCTACACGTAACACAAAACACTATCGGTAATTTATCAAATATTGTTTCTACTAGAATTAATTTCAATGTTACAAAGAGTGGAACACTAACTGAAGTATTCCACATTGATGGTAGCACTCCGTCTTATAATTCTATACTTCCTAACGCTAGTGTAACAACTAACTTGGGTGCATCTGGCACTGGAAATAATTTCAATAATTTATATGCAACTAATACCATATCAGCAACACTAACAGCACCGGGTGCTACAGTACCTGCAACACCTTCATCGGGTAACGGTGTTATTACAGGTAATTGGGTAGTTAATGGTAACTTTACTGTAGGTGGTGGTGGTAGCGTTGCGGCGACAACAGCTGGTACAGCAACTTACGCAAATGCCTTATTGGGGTCCGATGGCCTAAATTATTTTACTGCAAAAACAGATGGAACAAATAATGCTATCGTACAATATAGCGGTACTGGTGCATTAACAGCATCAGCGTTAAATGGAAAAGCTGGATCAGGACAAATATCCGGGGCATGGACTGTAGCAAGTGGTTCTACTTTACAAGCAACTAGTTTACTAGGATCGGGCAGTACAGGATACGTAACACTATCAACATCTGGATCAAATAATTCTATCGTACAACGTGATGGAGCAGGTGGTATTACAGGAGTTGGAGTATATGGAGCATTCTTACAATCGCCGAACTTAAATGCTGGATCAAACTCAGGTGCGGCTGGAACAATCAATGGACAATGGAGTCTAGGCCAGGGAGCTAACTTAGCCGCAACTAGTTTACTAGGAACAGGTGGAGCCTTCCAAGCAACTACGAGTGCTCAGGTCAATACGATCGCACAAAGAGATTCTTCTGGTGGATTAAGCGTTGTAAATTTATATGCGAGCGGAACTGGTTCTTTTGGAAGTACATTGCACGTTAGCGGTGATGCTACATTTGATAATGATTTATATGGTAATACATTCCACGGTGTTGCTACAAGTGCTAACTATGCTGACTTGGCAGAAAATTACTCATCCGATTCGGATTATGAACCAGGCACAGTTTTAGTAATAGGCGGAGAATACGAAGTTACAGAATGTAATGTAAGAGCAACAACTAGCTGGGCAGGTATAGTATCTACAAATCCTGCACACTTGATGAACAATCTAATGCCAGGAGTAGCAGTTGCCCTTAAAGGTCGTGTTCCATGTAAAGTAGTGGGACCAATCAACAAAGGTGATTTATTAGTTACCAGCGCAACACCGGGATATGCAGAAGCATATAAGGACGGTGATAATACACTAGCAGTAATTGGACGGGCATTAGAAAATGCACCCGACGGACTTGGAGTAGTCGAAGTTAAGGTCTAAAAAAAGCCCCAATTAAGGGGCTTTTTTATGCTTCTGCTTTTGTTGCTTTCTTCTTTGGTGGATCTAAACTATCTGCTTGCTTACGTAAAGTCTGTGCTTGCTTGAACAAAGCATCTGCACGTGAACGCAATTCCGCAGGAGTAAGTTCTAACCCGCCTTTAGATTCTGTAACAACTTCTTCGGCCTTATCAGCTTTTTTAGTTGTTGGCTTTTTAGTAGCAACAGTCTTTTCACCACTGCCATCACTAACAGCCAAATCTTCTAATAAAACACCTTTCTGTTCGGCAATCAACACATTTAATTCATCTAATGCAATATGGTCTGAGTTTACTTTTGGAGTAACCGTAACCTGTGTTGTTGGGACTTTTTTAAGATGTCCGTTGGTATGTAAGTATGCCAACATATTTGTTCCGTCAGCAAATTTACGAACAGCTAATACATCTGCTAGTTCATTTGCTTGCTGACCACTATCGCTCTCGACAACAGTCATCATGCCGTCGTGATACATGTCAGTCAATCCTTGTGTACCAACTACTAGGGCACTATGGGGATCACCTGGCAAAGTACGGTAAACAATGACAATTTTCGCTCCATTGTTTTTCATTTTACCAATGTGTTTCATAATGGGCTCCTGTTATTGAGCGGCTGGGGCTTGTGCTGGGGCTTGAGCCTGAGGATCAGGTTGTTGTACGCCATCAGTTACACCAGGGCTTGGTGGTAGTTGTTGTGGATAAACTGCTTCTAAGAATGAATTTAATTTGTTGAAAACTGCACCAACGGCACTCATTTCAGCGGCACGGAATGCACCACGCTGTGCGGCTACGTCAATAACTGAGCGTAGGTTTGTAAGATCAGCAATAGTTAAATCTGGAGCGGTCGCCGGTGCTTGTTGTGCATCAGCTTGTGCTTGTTGTTCTGCTTGACCTTGATCTTGTGTATCTGCCATTTTATTATCTCCTATGTAAATGTGGACACGCCAGGGTAAGCATAGTTATCTCTCTAGGATCCTCAATACCTATTTCTTGGTTTTCAGTAAGTTTGTTATTAAGGTCTAATTTAAGACCTTTTTTAATAGCAAACCTACTTTCCAGGTTATACATAACCCAGCTTTCCAATGCTGTAGTATCTACTCCATTAATAGACAATTTGGTAAAATTGTCTGGAATATGATCTAACTTTCTTACTCCTAAAACATTAAGAGCATTAACTTCTTTTCTAGCTAGTGCCATAATGTACCTATTTTATTTATAGTAGGCCACGTTACCATAGGGTGGGATTATGGAATCGGTTCCGTGGATAATAAACAGCGTATCGCAGTAGTCCTCATCACCCCAGCTACCGCATGGATAACCGTCAGTAAACATGATGAATTTTTTAGGTACGATATCTTCGTCTTTCATGAAACGGAAGTTTGCATCAAAATCGGTACCACCACCACCCTTGACTTTATAGTCATGGATCTCATCTGCTGAATCACCTGTATAAGATTGATAATTGTAGACCTCGGTATCGAAGCACCAAATATCCAATTTAAAGTCTTGATATTCTTCCATAATGCCTTTAACTTCTGACAGGAAGTCATTTGCTTGTTCATCTGAAATACTACCAGACATGTCAATTGCACAAGACACATCGATAGTTTCTTCGTTCATAAGTCCAGGAAGAATAGCACCGCACATTTGCGATTTACGATTTGGGCGAGCAAAACTAAAGTTGTTTTTAATTAGACTTTGGATCTGCATACGCAACAGTTGACGCCAATCCATCTTAGGCTCTGTTAGGTCTTTAATCATACGAGCAATACCTGCAGGCACACGACCAGCGCCGGCGGCTTGTGCGGCACTAATCATTGCTTCTTTGATTTCGTCTCGGATAGCTTTCTTTTCTTCTGGAGTAAGTTTTGGACGACCTTTACCTTCTTTATCACCGTTGCCATCCTTGCCTTCTCCGTCACCTTCTCCGTCACCTTCATCATCTAAGTGATCGTCAAGCAATTCCCCTAATTGGTTTAAGTCAATCTTGATTGCCTTTTCCTCTAAATCTGCGTAGATCTTTTCATAAGACCAACCGCGATATTTGTCATCTTGGAAAATTTTAATCATGTGCGGAACGTCACCAATTCGCTCATCTTTAAGAATCTGATTGGCCGCATAGTCTGCCGCGATATTTGATAACTGTGGATCTCGCTCGTTACGGCGACCCATATGATCGAATACATTGTGTAGTACTTCATGTGCAAAGCCAAATTCTGCTTCACGTGGAGTAAGTTGATCTACAAATCCTACATTGTAATAAAAAGTACGGCCATCTGTTGCAAGAGTTGAACACCATGTGCTAGCATCAACTAATTTCATGCGAGTAGCTAGATTTCCAAAGAATGGATGTTTAAGTAAAAGACCAACACGTGCAGTAGTTAATTTTTCAATTACTTTATTTTTTTCTGCATCTGTATAGACACGTGTCTTGTCTACTTTTTCAGTCTTTTCTTGTTTCATAACAGCCATATTTTTTACTCCTAAAAGTTCAGTGTATAACAATATTATATATTCTTTTTACCAAAAGGTCAATAGTTTTCTTTGACAAAATAGAATTCTGGCTTAGGATATTTTTCCAAAAGCTCTTTTTCTTTAATAAAGTCGTTCATTTTAGGTGCTGTAAAAAACATTTGATGGAAAACAGGTTTATGTGTTTTAGCATCAACGATGCTCAAATACCAAGATTTCACTGCCATTTTATTTTCCTTTTTTTTTAAATGAAAAAGGGCCCCGAAGGGCCCCTTTTAGTTCTCCATTGCAACCATTACATATTTGCCGTAGTTCTCATGGAACCTATCAAAGTTCTTGAGCTTACTAGCGTCAAACGGTAATTGTAGTTAGTGAGCGCAACTTTGGAACCCATTACAACCAACTCTGTTGGAAAATTGTCCATCATAAACCCAAAGAAGTTATCTGCCATTTCATTCCAATTCTTGGCTTTCTTTTCCCAAGAACTTTGGAGTTCGTAGCACATACTAATTGTCAAAGAGTACATCGCTGAAATTTCTTTGATGTCCATCTTCTTAACCTTGCCGTCCAAAATATCTTCTGGTTTAGGCATCTGTTTAGCTACCTTGCGGTGAGCCATAAATTTAACAGCAAGACCTTCACCAATCGCACCTGCAACTAAGTCAGTTAGTGTGCTTTCTGGCAAGTCGTCATCACCTAACAAATCGCTTACAAATGACCAAGAGCGTGGAGTAGCAAATGAACGTGAACTAGATTTTGGATCATAGTCATACAAGTCGTTTTTAGCAAAGCCAACATAACCTACAACTTGTTCATGGATCTTGTTAGCAACAGCCCATTCCTGCCAGTCATCAAAACTAGGCTTCAATTCTAAGTGCAAGAAACGATTAGCCAACGGAGCAGGCATACGATATGTAACGCCTTTATCACCTTCTCTGTTACCTGCGGCAACGATTGAAACGCCTTTTGGCAAGTAGTAAGTACCTACACGGCGATTAAGGATAAGTTGATAAGCCGCGGCTTGTGTAGCAGGAGCCGCTGAATTAAGCTCGTCTAGGAATAAAACTGCTGTAGAGTTTGGATCGCTAGGTAGCTCGATTGGAGGTGCCCATTGCATAGTTTTTTGCTCTGGGTGATAAAAAGGAATACCTTTGATGTCTGTGGGCTCCCACAAACTTAAACGAACGTCGATAACATCACGCTCTGTTTCCGCCGCAATTTGGTGGATAATATCTGACTTGCCAATGCCCGGAGGACCCCACATGAATACTGGACGACCTACCTTAAAGCATTTACGAATAGCCGCCTTGGCTTCGTTAGGCGATTGTGTACGGTTAGTACTGACTTCTGCTTTTGCCATTTTATTCCTCAGTTAAAAAGTGTTTAAATAGAAAACTTGTAACGCTCACTATGTATATAGTATAACGCCTGTTGGCAGTAATGTCAATGAGTTTTGGACAAACCAAACCGTTGTATTTTTACAACGTCTTTTTACTTTCAGTCATGCTCCAGCCATACTTGTGGAGGTCTCCTGAAAAGAGGATTAGTTGAAAAGCAGTTTTTTCTTTGTAGACATGCAAGGTCTTTTTATTTTCCCAATACCACGGTCCGTCTAGGAAACGATCCATCCATATTAGAACTTGGTTGGTAATTACAGTATCTGGGCTAAGATCTATCGGATAACATGTAAGGCCAATCTCCTGCAGGACCTTATGTCCATATTCAGTTATGCCCCATCCGCCTTCTTCTTTGTCTCTGGGATTGTTCCAAAAGACATTCATAAAACTCGCTACAGTTTTTGGCTTGACAGAAATCTGGTTATAGATATTTTCTGTAAAGTTATACTTAGGACTGAGGTTTGATTTCTTCACCGGTGGTTAATTTGAATACTGAAAAATCTGTACAGTTAAACATCTTGTTGAGTTTTTCTGCAAGATTGAATGCGTGGCCACTATTTGAAAAGCTGACCTTTTTGTATTTTGGTCCTAGCTGATGTGCGATCAAACTAGTGGTTTTTAGATTAACAGGACGTGACTTATAAAATACTGCCCAGATGGCATCGGCTTCCAAAACCTGTTCTGTTTTGTAATTTTTCTTGTTTGTAATTTCTAATAATACTTTAGGCTTAGGGCGGCTCATAATAAGTGCGTCTCCAAATATACGCACTTATTTATTATAGTTGTAGTTAAAACCCGCCGCCGTCCATTTGGACCTGTACTACTTCTTCCTGGGGAGTTTGATTTTGGAGTTGATTTAGAATAGCGTCTAATTCACCACTCAAACGTGTCATTATAATACTTAGACTAGTAGCAAGTTGCTCTGCTTCATCTATAGGCAAATTGACCACTTTTTGATGCGATTTTGAAGCGATTCTGACCTTGTTTAGGTAGTTTTCTACTGGAATTGTGTTTAAAGGTTGCATATTACTTGTTCATAGCCGTTAGCACAGTCTTCATTTCGATTTCTGTTTTAAAAGGACCTCTGTGATCATAACGTTCTAGTGTGATTAATTTTGGACAAAAACTCTTTACCCAGCCCTTTCTAAACTTGATTACATAGTAACCAGCACAATATTGGCTCTTTGATTTGTCGCTTTTTGAGTAAATCGGTAGCTTTTTACGAACATCATATACTGGATTAAATGGTTTGCTTGAGCAAGGGAATTCATAAATCGAGTGGTCTTTGCTAACAGTATTGTCCTGTACAGCTTTTTTAGATCTCTCTTTTTTAAGTTGTTCTTCGTTGATTGTAATACCAAACAGAGTTTTAAAAACTGCTAGATCTGTAATATCAACTTTCTGCCCTTTACGCATAAAGGAGTAACCTTTTTTCTCCTTGCTTAAAGTGCCTAATTTTTCACCCTCTGCTTCTACTATCCAAAACTTACCGTCTATAACTGGTTTAGCTTGTGCTTCTGTCATAATTTCCTCGTGTCTGCAATAAATGTGTTTGTGTTCGCAAGTATATTTAAACCTGCACGTATCTTGCCGCAAATGGGTCTGCATAACTTTCTATCTGCTCTGTAACTTTTATCAAATCATAAGTACTTGCAAATTTAATTAGTCGAATTCCAACCTGTGGTAAATTTTTCTGTTTACTAATTTCTGCCGCAATAGCTTCTGCAATGATGATTTTAATTTCATCGGGCTGTGCTGTAAGATCGCATAATTTTACATTGCGATGATAGTCATCTAGAACTCTGTGTTCTACGCCCTCATGATCAACCCACTTCTGAAGCATTAGATTATTCCAATTATATCCTTTTGAGTTTCTGTCTGCAAACGCTTCTCTAAGGCCCACTTTGTTCTTAGTGCCTTTCTCTCGGACTCCGGGATAAGCAGAAAAGATGTTGTCGGACGTGTCTCCACGCATACACTTTTCGAATAAGAGCCATTCGGGCTCTGGAGGAGCCTTGGGAGCTCCTGTTTTCTTGTCAATAACAGATTTGCCTTTTTCATCAAAGTACCCTTCGTGAGTTGTTGTAATACCTGATACACCATTGTACTGTCGTACATTGGGTGCAATTAACTGTGCAAAATCACCGTCTGTTGAAATAATAACGTGATCGTCATTTGGATGTGCTTGAATGAAACCTGCAATTAAATCGTCGGCTTCTAGCTGTGAATGCTGTAGTACTGTACAATTTGTCTTTTCATTGATAAAGGTTTTAAAATCATCAAATGTTTCCCAGAATACTTTATCTTCTTCTGCGTCACGTGGACTCAATGCATCGCGGGCCACTTGTCTGTTACGCTTATATGGCTCGTAATGATCCTTACGCCAGCTTCGACCTTCTAGGCAGAATATGACATGACTTCCGTTAAAGTCTTTCCATGCTTTACGAACAGAGTTTAACAACACGTGCAAGCTCATTCCGACCTTTTCGGATATGTCTCCACGCACAACATGTCTTGCACGGAAAAATGTATTTGCCGTATCTACCAAAATATAAGTCATTAACTAATTTCCGATCTACCGTTTCCGATGCTTGTTACGTTTATAAAACCAGCACCTCTACGGTCCATGGTTACTTGTTCTTCCATTGCAACGTCTCTACATAGATCTTTAAACCATGCATCGACTATTGCTTCTTCGCTGTCTCCGCGATAACCAGCTTCTCTTAATTGTATAATAAAAAACTCATTCCAGTCAAGTTCAAAAAAGCCATTTCTAATATTCTCTTTATTAACGTGTGTGGTTAATACAGAAACATATGGTTCTTGTTTTGCTGTAGCGGCCTCTTTTGGATCGAGCGGTTCTGGCTTTACTCTATAGTTCTTTGCTTCTTGTTTGGTAGCTCTTTTGCTTTTAAAAGATTTCCAAGCATTTATTAAATTTTTAATTGTTATCATTTCAGTTCCTCGTGTCGCACACATGTATAATTAGTTGTTAAAACCCAACGTTCTTGTTCACTCTGATTTGGTTGTGTTCTATGATGTAACCATCCAAAGAAAAATAGCACATCACCGGTTACTGCGGGAACAGCAGAGTATTCTTGAACATCGTAATCTTTGGCTTTTTTATGTATGCTGTGCATTTCAAATAAAGGATCTCGAAATTCGATAAATCCTCCATTATCTGGCATTTGTATATATGCCGCGATGCTTAACACACTCATTCCGTGACTATGTGTTTTAGTCAACCCGCCCTTGCCGTGAACATTTACCCAACAGTTAGAAACCCAATAAGGAATATTTTCTGCTAGATGCATTTTTTCTAACAGTATTTCTCCTACCTTTTTCTGTTGCCACGCATAAAAATCTTTGAACGCAGGATGTCTAACCGGAGACATTTCTTGATTAGTTACAGAACTACGAGCATCTCCATCCTCTAGCCATATATGGCCATTGTCAACTGCTCCGTTCAATATGTCACGTGCGGCTTCTACATGCTCGGGACCAAAACCATCGTAGTGTTCTTTAAAAATAACAGTAGGCCAAGGATTTACTGTTTCAATCATTTTCTACCTTTTAAATTCCAAATTAGGAATTCATGTTTTTCAATCCAGTAGTGTTCAACAACTGGTTCACCTGGACCGGTAATCCAGTTTTCACCGTGATAAGCAAGTTTACCCCAAAGAGATTTATTAGTTAAAAAACACGTTTTTGGAAGCCAACAGAGTTTAAGTTTCCAAAATCTTGCCCTACGTAAACCCCAGTCTTCAGATGGTGGTGATTGTTCAACCATAGGAATTGGCAATCAAGTGCCCCATTCGTTTTTAAACAGTGGTACTTGTAGTCTATCACTATAACGCCACCCACGCTTCATTGCGGCAAGGGCAACAGATTTAGCATTGAGAGTGTACACAGACTCAACACCGCCAACAGGCATAAGATATACGTGACCTTTAAAGCCTGCCGCTCTGTATTGTTCAACTGCCCGTTCTGCATCTTGTATATCCTGTTCTGTTGCTACTACGAATTTAAGATATGCGTGACCAATATCTTCATAGCTTAATACAATTTCTGGTTTGATAGCATCTTCCCATGCTTCGCCACTGCAAGGTAGTTTAGCACTGATACTGAATGTCAATGCATCTTTACCACGTCGACCTAATCCGTTACGTGGATTTAGTGTCCAGTCTAGCAAATAATGTCTAAAAGTTGTATCTAGTTTTTGAGTGCCATTAGTTTCGAATGTTAGTTCTTTTAAGTTTGGCATCATATCTAATAATTCTGGATAGCTCTTTTGCCAACCTAACAACGGCTCACCGCCTGTAATAACAAGATGTTCTTCTTGCCATTCGTTATGTGGAAGGATTTCTTTAATGCGTTCTACAATAGCGTCATTGGTGATTAAAGGACTTAGATTCTTAAAGTCTTTGTGCCACGAAGCATAGCTATCACAACCTGTAGATACTAACGGCAGTTCTTCATATTTGTTATATAAGTGAGCTACGGTAGCGATGTCATCGGCTTCTGTGCTTAATTCACCACGTGGCATACCAAAGCCAGCACAGCGGAAATTACAACCAAATGTACGTAAGAAAACAGACGGAACACCCATGTACCGTCCTTCACCTTGTATGCTATAGAATAGTTCTGCTACTTTAATCTTCATCGTTGTCCTGTCTTTCTAAATATTGTGTTACTTGATCTTCTGCATCTTGTAGAAACTCTGCGTATACTGTAAATGTAGCAATGCCATTTTTTGCACTAATATCAAAAGGAATTGTTCCATTTGGAATCCAATTGGGTCCTACTTCTCTGTTGATTTCGAAACATTGTAATCGTTTAACACGATCCATAGTTTCGTCAAAAATATCTTTAGCTGTTTTCATGTGCGTCCTTGTAATGCATCTACGATTACACGTCTTTCCTTATTATACACGTGCTTTTTAAGAAAGTCAAGAAATTCTTGATGTTCCATTTGCTCAGCTTTATTTAGAATATTTTTACAGGCCCTATAATAGTATCTGCGTCTGGCGGCTTTGGTAACACCCTTCATATCTTCCACTGCAAATTGGAAAGTGCGTGTTAATGCCTCTGCGGCTTCGCTAGGTTTACCATGCCATTCTACATCACCGTCTTGGGTAATAACCAATACAGGTTTACTATCTCGATTGTTAAATTGGATGGAGTTGTGGTTTGGATTGGTTTTGTTAATATGCAACCCGGACCCTGCGAAAGAATAACCAGCTTGATAACCTAAGGCACTATTATATTGTCCAGATGTGGCATGTTGAAATGCCGCATATCCGATTGCTATATTAGGATTAATATTCAGCGGTGCAGGTTTAGTCTGCTCGATAGTCCGGAGAGCGATAGTTGCCTTTGCCAGGGATCGTGTTGCGGACGCCTCCGACTGGATCCTCGACATCACCTTTTCTACGTGGGATAAGATGTATATGAGGCCACTTGACAGTTTGACCCGCACATTTGCCCCAATTAAGCCCAATATTGAAACCGTCGCATTCTCCGGCTTCCACCAATTTTTGACCTTCTCTAAGTGCATCTTCAAACGCATCTTTTAGTACTCCTATCGTATTATATTGTGGTACAAACAGCATATGACCTGGTGTTACAGGGTATCCGTCTTTGTATACAGCCACATGGAAATCCCCACGGACACGTTGTTCCCAAGGCACTTCCACTGCTTCTATATGTTCTGGGCCATCAAAAATTTTATCCATTAGTGATTCCTTTTTCCATCAAACACACAATTAAAAAGCAGATGCATTTCGCCATCATTGATTACTCGATGAAATGCACCATCTGGAATTAATACAATGTCTCCGGGACTAACATCAAAGGGTTCACTGTCTTCCTCGCCTACAATCATTTTACCTCTGCCCTGAACAAAGAAATAAACTTCTTCTTGTCCTGGATGACGATGACCACGTGTCTGTTGTCCTCGATAAAGTTTTGTAGAACTTAGTACTAAATTTTTTAGTGTTTTATTATCTTTAAGAAGGTAAGTTTCGTTGTCTTTGACAATTTCTCCACCTATATCACCTGCTGTTAATTTCATTCTATTTCCTTCAATGTTGGCGCATAGTTTCCTAAGTGCTGTACTGTAATGCTTGCGGCTTTGTTGGCAAACTTTACTGCATCTTCTATGCTATTTGTATTTAGGTATTGATAAGCCAGTGCGGCTAAAAATGTGTCGCCGGCTCCGCACACATCTGCTACTTCTACAGGTAAACTAGGATAAATTTCATCCCATAGGCGAACACCTTTGCTACCTAAAGTTGTAATAATTCCAGTGCATTCGCTAGTAAGTCTACTATGCTCTAGTTCATTAATTTTAACCCATGCACCTTGGAAACGTGCCAAATCTGTTTTCTTTGTGTCAACAAATATAGGTTTTCTAGTTGCAATTAGCTGTTCGACTAACTCGTAACTAACAATACCTTTGTTATAATCGCTAATAACAATAGCATCATATATATTGGGGATCTCTGAATCGATAGCGATTGGCGTAGATTTAACATCCTCGTCTATGCGAACAATCTGTTGTTTACTGCGGCTATCGATCAGTCTAGTTTTTTTGCTAGCATGCCCGCAAAGAAAATTAACATCGCAACCTAATGCTTTGAGATTCATAAGAACATTGCCTGCCATGCCTGCCTTTTCCACAGTATGGCTAGGAACAAATACAGGAATAGGTGCTTCTGGACTAAGACGATCTACAGTACCAAACTGATAGATGTCAGTGCAGTTATCCCCGATCAATAATATCTTGAATGATTTTGGTTGTGGAGTATTCATCGGTTCTGTCATACCAGTAAATTTCTTTACAATATTTTTGTGCAGTTATGCTCTTATCTTTCCAATCACCGCCTTTGACCATGATGTCTGGTTCGTAAAGTTGCAAGATAGTTTCAAGTTCTTCTGTGCTATCAAATAACTCAACTTGATCTACTGCTTTAAGATTTGATAGAATGGCTCTACGATGATCTTGATTAAATATCGGACGGCTTTGGCCTTTGAGTTCTTTGACTCGGCGATCTGTATCGATACACACCAACAGATAGTCTCCTAGACTACGTGCGGTGTTTAACATTCTAATATGCCCTTGGTGCAGAATATCGAAGGTACCATTAACTACAATACGTTTCATTTCTGGCTATCGCCTTTACCTACACGATAATTATCTTCCACGCTATCTGGAGTAGATACTTCGATAATAGTACCTTCTTCTAAACAAATAACTTGATGTGGGAATAAGGGCTCGTTACGCCAAACATCTCCCGGATTTAACAATGCACTTCCTTGTTCTGCATTATTAGTATCTATAAACTTAACTTCAAATTTGCCATTTAATACATACCAAGTTTCATCTTTTTCTGCATGGAAGTGCATACTGAATCTTGCTCCTGCATTAAACTTTAATAGTTTACCGCAGTACTTGTCGTTAGAAACAAAAATAAATTCATGTCCCCAACCTTTCTCTACAAATCCTGTTAATTGTGTCATTCTGGTAACTCTTTAAATCTTTCTAAAAAACTTTCGATGTAGCAACTAAACTCACGAGATTCTAGTACACCATCTTGTTCATAGTGTACCCAAGTGTGTCCGTCTGTTTCTACAACATGGATAACATGGAATCTTTTTCCATCGGTTCCGCTCCATTTACTGCCTTCTTTAATTTGTATCATTTTGTCCACCATTCTTCATAAGGGAATTCAATCCAGACATCCTTGTCTGATTTATCAACTTCCATCCCTGCAAAGTCCATTTTAACATTACACTTGCTTGCAAGGTTATCTACGATTACTGCAAATTTAACATTTTGATTCCAAACGTGATTCCATCGTGCATCATTTGGTAAACACGATGATTGCCAATCTTCCATGATCCAGTTAAATGTAGCACCGGTATCGTTAATGTCGTCGACGACTAAAATGTTGGGTGCGGCCTGTTGACCGATTTCGCCATTAAACCCATACGCATCTTCTGCCATATTGATG
>Ga0208504_1000013_pt1 | contig 51591 bp, 82 predicted proteins | sample CryBogCBH05Oct08_FD_184595 | JGI IMG/M metagenome (GOLD analysis project Ga0208504, IMG submission 184595) | Freshwater microbial communities from Crystal Bog, Wisconsin, USA - CBH05Oct08 (SPAdes) | ecosystem: Environmental > Aquatic > Freshwater > Lake | place: Crystal Bog, Wisconsin, USA...
CCTGATGGTTGTACAAAATATTTCTTATCGGACCACCCGTAAAAGATTCAGGAAGCACACAATTCAAAGTTGTGGTATCTGACTTTTCATCAAATTTCATTGTAATACTATCCACCATGAAACGATTATAAGCATAACAATACAAATAGTGGTTATGTACGTTTACTATTTCGCCTGGATAAATTTCGTCAAACAATCCCTGAAGCTCAATACTTAATTCAATAGCTTTCAATTCAGAAGCCAATTCATTATCGGCAGCATCTTGCGTTTGAGCATCATCGCCTGAACTCATTATCTTTGTTGTAGGACGATATTTTGCAACCAAAGTATTCTTTGCTGTATCTATTGTAGAAACTCCTGCATTTTCATCGCTAGGCTGTCTAACGATGTTTATATCGGAATGTAATGCTTGACCATTAAAATCTAACTGCATACTAATACTATTTCCTTTTGTAAAAAAATAGTTTGGAAGTTGATTGTAATCGGGTTGAAACAATAGTACATCCCCATATTCATTATGCGACAACACTATATTTTTTTGACTTGCCAACTTCGCTAGATAATCCTTAATTGTTTCTGTAGGACTTTGAGTGGTGCGCCCGAATACCGAATTTGATTTAGCTTTTAAAGTTTCAAAGTCATTTTTCTTTCTTGCTTTGGTTTTCTTTAATGCTTTAGTATGCACAACTAAATCAGAAATACTTTTGCCTTGATCAGACATCTTTACTTTTATCCCAAATAATCCGCATAAATGAGTGGCAATATCTAAAAGCGATTTATTAGTACTTTCCAAAGGATATGAGCTAGGAGGAACAGAAACATCTTCCAATATTCCCGATTTAGAATATCCTGAAATAATTATCAAATTACGTCCTTTATCGGACTTGAAACGATGATTTAATACCGTTCCTGTAAAAATTAATTTATTTTTTGAATTATAGATTTGTATATCTTTATATTGAAGCGGCTTGAATAATTCTTGATATTCTTTTAGTTGTGGTTGGTAGTAGGTTGAAAATTCAAAAGTGGAAGCAATAGAATCTAATCTTAATTCTATTGTACCACTAGTAAAATAAGAGATTTCATTTTTGTCGATAACAACTTTAAACGCCATAATTTCATTGGTATAAAAAAATATTTTTTTATTTTGTGTAGGACACTTCTCTACCTTTTTTCACTAGGAATAATTCATTAAATTTTAGATTATTTGTTTGAATAAAAGTATCAATATTTTCATCGTTTACATCTAATCCCAAATATCTGTGAGTTAATAAAATAACATTTGTATCTTTTGGCACAACTACAATTCTCTCTTTTTTAGCTCCAAATGTGAATGTATATAAATTAGCCAAAGTATAATTAAATAAAATATCCAATTGCATTTGAGCTTCGGCATCAGGACTATAAGCATTATTCACATTTCCAATAGGAACGCTAATTTCGTCTAATGTGGCTTGATAATCATTTTTTAGAGTATTTAGTTTATCGAACCATTTTTTAACGTCAGAAACCAAAATATAATCGCCTGTAATCGGAGTAACCAATACCACAGAAATTAAAGATAATACCGTTCCTGCCATTGATTCATAATACTTTTTTTCAGCCAATGTTTCAAGTGATTGTTTCAGCTTCCAATAAATATTTTCGTATGCTGCCACCCTACCTTTAATTGCTTGTTCGTAAATTGCAGGTAATTCCAAAAATCCTTGAACGGTATTAATTACGTTTAAAGGGTCAGCCAGTAGTCCATCAATTGCTTGAAGTCCAGAGTTAAAAGCATTTTGTAAATCTCCGTAGGAATTCGTTACAGCAGGGTCAGGCAAATCGTTTAACTCTGCCATCATTACATTAAGATTTTCTGTTTGTGTGGCTACATCAATAGGACTATAAGCAGTTTGAACAAATGGTGTTGATAAAGCAGTTAAACAAATATCTCGTTGATTCATAGTATTATCCTTAACACTAAAATTTGAGAAAGGAAAATCGGGACTTATACTTTCCCAAAAAGGTACCGTAATTTCAGTAATATTCAAAGAATCGTCATTACGTTTTATTGATAATGGTTGACCTTTTAAAGTTCCATAAATTGGGTGTTCTACAATCCATTGTCTTGGGTCATCACATGATAACTCAAAGTTATCTGCTTGGTCGATATTTTCTGCACCATCAAACCAAAATACCAAATTAAATTTTCCTCCTTGTGGTCGCTTTCTGTCAACCAATGTTCCGTAAACATTTATAAAATTAAAGTCAGAAGTATTAAATTCAACCTCTTTTTCGCCACCTTTCCACAATGGAAAATATACATTACCATCGCCTGTAGTTATCTTAAACGGAATTTTTATTTTATCTTCCCAAATCATTTTACAAAATATTTATGTACAAATATAGAAATAATTATAACGTATTTGATTTATAACACAATTTTAGAACTTTTGGTACTTTTTATTATACATTATTCTCATATCTGTAAGTAGTTGTGAATAAGAAGTAATATAATTATTATCAATCAAAAAAGCCAATTTACTTTGTAAATCATTTAATTCTTGTAGTTGTTCTTGAGTTGCTGATTGTCGTAAATTTTTTCCTTTTTTATTATAAACAATCCATTGCATTGCTATTGCAACTTCTCTAAAATCATAATCTCTTAATTTCATTCCAGAAGCAGAAAGTGAAATATAATTATCTCCTGCATCATTTCTTTGTTTTATCAATTCATCATAAACAAATTTTATTACTGATAATTTGAATTTAGGATTTAACCACATAGCAAAATCAATAAACAAATAAGGGTGCATCCAAACTTCATCTTTTGTTTTACCTTTTGAGGTATTTATTCCTTTTTTATGGATAAAAGCCATATCCGAAATTTCGGATTGGGTTAATTCTTCATTAAGCACTTCAACAAATTCTATTGTCTTTTTTGAAGATAAAAAATCAAGCATTTGTCTTTTAGAATTTCCTTTTTTTAAATTCCATTGAGTAAGCAAAATGTTTGCATCAAAATAACCATCTTTTGTTCTTTGAGAAATATCAAAATTTCCCATTTTTCTAATCATTACTACATTTGTTTTCAAAATTTCGATTTTTTTTGATTAATATTATATATAAATATCTGATAAACTATAATTGCTAAGAGCAAGAAAAACTTTTGAGTGAGCATAGGAAGTCCTAGTACATAAAACTCAAAAATTGAGTAATTATGTACTAGGGATTTCCTATTTTTGATTGAATTATTTTGCTTGTCGCTGTCAAACCCCATCGTTCGGATAAATCAATTACTGTTGTTTATCTTAGTTCTATTTAGTTTCAGTAAAAACCCCTAGCATCGTCAGAACTTTAGGAAACGATTGCCCATTGCTTCTTTTATTTTGGCTTTAAAATAGATTCAGAAACGTAGTTACCCCGATAAACTCTCCTATTCGATTTGCTTTAGGTATTGGGTAAAAACAAAAAACCCCACAAAGGAGTCGCAGGACTTTGTAGGGTTGTATTGTCATCTATGGAAAGATTCAAAACGATACAATTCAGCTATCAAACCGAATTGCGACTCGTTTTGATGAGCCAAAGATATAAAACAATAATTAAATTATCCAAATAAAAAGTAAAAAAAGTTTATATTCGATATTAAATGTTTGAAAATGGCTATTGTAATTTATCATATTTACATTTGTAATTCACTATAAAATTATAAAATATGAATGAATTAATTAAAGTTACAGAATTAGACGGAAAACAACTTGTAAGTTCAAAACAACTTTATAAAACACTTGGTTTAGCTTCCCAACATTATGCAAAATGGTACGAGAAAAATTTAATATATAATGATTTTGCAATTGAAAGTGAAGATTATACTGAACTCCCCCCAAGTGGGAGAAGCAAAGATTTTGCAATAACTATTGAATTTGCTAAAAAAATTGCTATGATGACAAGAACTGAAAAGGGAGAGGTTGTTAGAAATTATTTTATTGAGTGTGAAAAAACTGCTAAAGATTTACTAGAAATTAACCCTCCTAAAAGATTGCCACAAACATATTCCGAAGCATTAAGAGAATTGGCAGATGTTACTGAAAAGAAATTAGCACTTGAAGAACGAAATGAAAAACTTGAACCACGTTCTAAATATTTTGAACAAATGATATTAACCGATGGTTTAATCTCAATGGAACAAACCGCCAAACTTTTAAATATAAAAGATATGGGCAGAAATAATCTTTTTAAAGCATTACGTAATGGAAACATCATTCAAAAACATAACACAAGTCCAAAGCAATATTATGTAGATAAAGGATATTTTGAACTTAAAGAAGAAATTATAATTGTAAGAAATATTCGTAAAGTAATTGTTACTACTTATGTAACTCAAAAGGGACTTGCTTTTATATTTAAGTTCTTTGGATTAACTAATAATAGCCTATCAAATTAAGATAGGCTTTTTTATAAAACTAAAAACACGCCTTTTGAGTTAGCGTGTTTAATGACTTTTAATTTCAAACAATTTATCCTATGAAAGAGATAGCAAATATAAAAACATTTTTTTAATAAACAAGCGTTGGTAAAATTATTTCCAAACTCTTGCGAATTGTCGCTCTGCATTTTTAGCGTAAAAACCTTCCATTTCCTTTGCAGTTACTTCGGCAGCCTTCTTGTTGAAGTGCGTTGCTTTGGCGTGTGCAATGTGTTGCCTTCTACTTCTCATAAAGAAGTCCATTTTTATATCAAGTTTACCTTTTCGTTTTCCTTTAAATCCTGAACTTATCTGCTTAACTTGAACAAAAAATGTTCCTTTTGAACTCTTAATAAATGTTGGTTTTCCTTCTCTTAAAGAAGCCAAAACATTGCTCATAAAAGCTAATTTTTTTCCTTTAATTGAACTACTTGTACCTTTAGCTACATTAGATTTAGCAAACCTTGCATTTCTTCTCACTAACTTTCTAGCACTACTAGAAATCCTTGTTTTTTTCATATACATAGCACCCGTATTGTCGCTTCCTCCAACCTCGTTATGCTCCATACCTTCCATTGCTTTTTGTCCTTTCAATTTGTCAGGGTCGGTATTTATAAAACCTACTTCGGAATACATTGATTTCACATCATAGCCTGTAGCCTTATTTACCCCCGTAAATTTCTTAAAGAAGGTTTTGTTCCTTACGGTCATATTTCGTTCAGCAGAAGCAAGAATATTGCCTTGTTTCATCGCAAATGCGCCATCGTTTAGGGTTGAACGTACCGCCATTGGAAATGCACTACGATTAATGCGTTCTAATTTGGCAGTTAAAGCGATAACGCTATCCGTATTGACTGAAAATTGTTGTACTGCCATAATCTAATTTTTAAAACCATTTAGTACAAACCTCGCCTGTACAAAAATAAATATTTCCATTGAAACTGATAAGTTGACCCGAAGCACCAACATAATTTCCTAAATCAATTTTTGTTCCAGAAGTAAGATTGTAATTACTCAAAATTCCATCTACAAAAGTTAATATCGAACCACCATGAATAAACGCATTATTTGTTTTTACGAATGATGATTCTATGTTATAGTTAGAAATAGATGTTAAAGTTTTTGCATTTGCATCATAAACTAAAGAACTTATAGAATTATCTTCAGATAAAGTATTTGTTCCATTTGTTATATAAACAGCTGTTGCACCATTAAAACCGACATAAACATAAGGATTGAAATCTTCAGAAGTACCAAAAGCAGTTCCACTTATCGAAACTGCACTTGAAGAACTTAAATCAGTCAAATCAAATTGTCTAAAAAAATAATTATTGGTACTTGGAACTAAACAAAAGCAAAGTACATATCCATTTACAATAAACATATCTTGAAGGATAACCGTAGAATCTTCCTCTTCAGTTTGGATAACTTGCTCTAAATTGTCTGAACTTGGTGCATCACTCATTAAAATTCCACCTTCTTGGTACCACATTTTATTTGAGCTATTGTAAGCTACAGGCGTTCCCAAAGAAGTATAAATTTCAGTTGGTGCTTCACTTAATGCACTCAAAGAATATGCTCTAGCATTGCTTTGGTCTAATACTATCAATATTGATTCCGAAGCCTTAAATCCTGTAGAAACAAAAGTGTATGTTTCCTCTCCATCGCCATTTCCAATAATAGTATAATCTGCACCATTATCATAATCTTCAGTTGCTCTTGCAATAAAAAAATACTTATTTGGAAGATAACTAAAATCAAAATTAACTTGCCAAACTGAACCTTCAATCGTTAAAACTTGCTCGGTATCATTCAATAAATTTGGTAGCTTTCGCATCGCATCTATGATTTGATATTGAGTGCTTTCCCCATCAAAAGCATTAGTTGGGTTAATGCCTGTAAGTTGCAAAACTTTGTAAAGATTGCTCAAAATGTCTTGCAAAACATCATCCACAACAGGCGTTCCTACAACTGCATCCGTTTCATTTTGTATTGCTGAACCAAATGGAATATTTGAATCTGCTCTTTTGGCTATTGGTAAATTTCCTAATACTTTCATTATTTATATTTTATAATTGAGTAACTTTAAAATGAACTCTTAAATTTTGTGTTTGTGCAACTATTTCAGATATTCTAAATGAGAATTGAGTTGCGTTAATAGGAACAAATATTGGACAAGTAATATTCTGATCATTAGAAGGATCTGAACTCATACCTTGAATACTCATTTCCACTAAATAATTGGTATCATCCATAGCATTAGCCAAAGTCACTACTACTTGCGATATGTTTGTTCCTGCTGTAGCTGTTGCGCTCACACAATCCCCACCTTTAGACGCTAAACTTCCTGAGCTATTACCAACATCTAATCCACCAAAAAAACCAATATTTCTAGGTAAATTTAATCCTGCAACAATATTAAAATGCGTATTTGGGTAAAGACCATTTTGCGAAGCTCCTGCTAAATAAGTAGGAGAATCAGAACCATTGACTCTTTTGATAAAAGCAGTTAAGTTACTCAATGGTGTTGTTCCTTTCGTATCAATAATACCTACATTTTCCTCCGCTTGTGTGCATTTTTTCAAATATGATAAATTTAAAATCATATCATCTAAAGAAACATCATCGGCTAATCTTACTAATGTTACCCCTGCACTCGTTTTAATCAATCTAACGTACTCATTTGCTTTAAATGAACCATTAGCAGTAAAAGCAAAAGTTGTTGTATCAGAGCCTTTAATTTGCGTTTGTGAAGCCAAATCAAAGCCTGCTTTACAAACTACCTGCTCATTCTCAAGCATGAATCCCAATTTTATCGGAACGCTTAATACCCCTGCATTATTTGAAAGTGGTAAAATGAAATCATTTTTTGAAGCCAAAGCACGAATAGCATCAATAATTTGATAGCCATTAGTTTCGTTATCAGGAAGTCCATTTGCAATAATTCCATATAAATCCATTAATTTGTCTTTATTTACATGAATATCACCATAGACCGATTCATTTACAGGGGTGCCATTACCTGCACCTGTGTTGTTTTTAATTCTACCATTTGGATATGCAGGATTGGAATTGTCTACATTTATGTTACTATTTAATTTTCTCATTTCTTTTTATTTATTACAAAATTATACATAATTTATGAATGTTAACGCTACCAAATGTGCAGACTTCAATTTTAATACTAATTCCTTAAATTCCTCTAATCGATTAAGTGGTACATCAGCAGAAGTACCTAACGTTTCTCCCCCGATAAAAAACGATGCCCACAAGTTTTCATCAGATACAGAAAACAATTCATTTGGCTTGTATGAATTAGCTATTATTTGTGCATCCGTTCCTCCATGTTGCGTTCCAACCCCATGTTGTGTATCGCTGCCATGCTCCACCATATCCAAAGATAAAGCCATTATCTCTTGTGGTGTTTTATAAACCCAAACTCCACCTTCCAAAAATCCATTTTCATGTAAATAAACATTGAATCCTGCTTGTTGTATTGCATACTCCAAATACTTAATATGCGCTCTTGCAGGTATATTTCTACCTCTTGCCATTCGCCTTGCAATTGCTTGTCGACGTGTTAAAGTGCTTAATGCAGTATTAGTAACCATTCCAAAGCGATATTCCCACAAAGCACAATCATCATCACTAAAATTGTCGGTATCTGGAATAGTTGAATCAATTGTGGCTTGTGCATCTTGAATGAAACGAATAAAGCTAACATTAAAAGCAGTATGCAATTTGTCTTTTATATCATCCTTGAACATATTAAATGCTCTTCCTGTAGGATAGAGTTGAATTGCCAAACCCGACACAATAGAAGCTAATGTACTTCCATTATAAGTCGGATATTTGAAAGGAGTTTTAAGTCCAAATGGTGTTTTAATCCCAAACGTGGTACTTTTTGATGTTACCTTGTACATATTATACTAATGTTCCGTTAATAGTTAAATATCTTAAATATGGAATAGTTCCCAAATCAAATTGATAGTTTGTAGTTGCATCCCCATCCACAAATAAATCCAATGTATCATAAAAATTTCCATTAACCAAACTTTCTGTTACTATGGATTGCACTTTCCCATAATACAAAATATCGTTTTTGTTTCGTTGCAAATCCGCTCCTGCAATAAACGGTCTAATCTTATAAAGCATATCAGTTAAACTCGCTTGAATTGTAGCTTGTACTGAACTTGAATTATCGTTTAATCCCGTTATCGTAATATCCACAGGAACTAAAACAACTGCTTGTAAATACAAATGCGCTTGTGCAGGTCGTCGCCCTCTTTCGTAAATTGCTTTTGTAATGTCAGGATCATAATTCAACACCGCTTCCACATCAGTCAATATCGTTCCTGTAGGCGTTCCTTTCCCATCAACAGAATCAACTAAAGTAGCTTCTACAAAAATATCTACTTGTCCAGGCAAACCATCTTGAACATAAGGATAAACTAATCTTACTCCTTGTGCATCAGTTGCCCATTGTCGATAATCTGCTCTACTTCCTCCTTGTGGCTCTAACTGAATAGCATTTAAAATAGCTTGTCGATATAATTCAACGGTTTCTCCTGCCTTTGGCTGTACTAAAACTTCCGTTACCGTTACCGTTTTATCAACCCCAATAACAGGCTCTGTAATGGTTAGATTATTGCCTATAGCTAAATTGTAAGTTGTTCCTGCACCAAGTGAACGAATGGTTATTACATCATCTGTTCCTGTACAAGTATATGCATTATCTAAAACGTAAAGTTGCCCTGAATTTAGCGAACCTTCATTACTTTTAAAAGTCAAATTTGTTCTTAAAACCGAACCTGCAACTCCTGAAACTGATACTTGAAATGAGCCTACTGAATCAGAAAACATACCTCGATTAAGGTAAATCATTCCAAGCCTTTCAAGTGTTCCTCCATTGGCAGAAACATCAGCAGTATCAGGAAAAATATTATTTTGAATATCTCTTAAATAAAGATAGGCTAAATGGAATTGACCTGATAAAACAAGTGCCAAAGCATTTAAAACTTTTTTTAGATTATCGCTTTGTAAGTCTAATTTGTTTTTTAAATCACTAGAGATATTTCCGATTAAATCATTTATAGTTGGAATTGGCTTCATCCTAAATTGTTTTTTCTATTATTATTTCATTTTTTGCATTGTCATAAACCAATTGCAGTACTTTATCCTGTTGATTAGTTTTTTGACTAAAGCTAACTATTATTCTCAAATCATCTCTTCCTAAAATCTGTACATCAATCGTATAATTCATTAATGATTTTAAGTACGCTAAATCAACGTTTATTGCTTGAATGATACTCAACCTACCCGAACTATTTAATGTCGTATTTTGGATAGTCCTTTCCGTTTCTGAATTGAATTGCTTGGTTAGTTCGTTTTTCCAAGCCAAAGAATTTCCCCAATAGTCAAAACGTTCCTCTGTATCTAAATAACTAATCTTTGTACTCGCCTCAATGTTTCCTCCAAATAAAGCTAAAAATATCTGTTGATAAAGAGATTCCCCCATTAGTAAATCATCATCTACAATAGAAAAATCCCCTCCTGCTCCTGTTTCAAATAAATTTATATCTGTTGTTATCATAATTAATTAGTATTTACTGTTCCTCTTGAACCTTGATTTGGAGTTGTAATAACTTTTACCCCTCGTTGTGGCTCATTTATAACATTTGCAGTCGTTCCTTTATCCGTAGTTATATGTACTTCCACTACAGGTGTTACACCATAAATATCTTTACTTATTTGAGCATCACTTTTACCTTGACCCGCTAAATTTTGAGGTGCTGTTGGAGCATCATAGGCACTGTCTATTTTATCTCCAAATCTTGGTTTTACTAAACTTAAAGACATTGTAGGTTTAACTGCATTATTATTAAAAACTAATTTTTTTTCATAGGCATTTATTTTACCCATATTTTTATCTGTTAAAGCAGATGGCAAATCCAATTTAGCAGCATCTTTTAATTGCTTCATTTTTTTAATAGCTTCATCCATTTTTTTAACAATAGTATCAATTGTTATAGTATAATCAGAAGTTACTTTAGCTAAAGCCAAATTATTTTGGAAAGCAAATGAACGAGTAGTATTATTTCCTACTTCCATTGATAACCATAATAATTCAAAAGCAGCGGCAACACCACCAAGACTAACCACTGAAACAGCAGCTACATCACTAATACCCAATAATGTTCCTTGTATAGTAGTTCCTTCGGCAGCAGAAATTAAAGAAGCAATGTTTAAAGTTTTAATTATACCCTTAACCCAACTAATTGTTTTTCCAAAACTTAATAATGCTAATTTATATCCTTTAATAAATCTAGCACCCGTCAAGAAAATAAGAGATAATATTTTTGCAGATACTCCTAAACCAATCAACCATTCTGTAGTAGTCAATAATATGTTTGCTAACCATTTACTTTCTTTCGCCCATGAAGCTAATCCTTTGACCACATTTATAGCAGATTCAGCCATATCTTTTATTCTAGGAAGCAAAGAATCCCCAATAGTAATAGCTAATATTTTCGCTTCATTTTTAAGCCTATTCCATTTTATTTGAGTGTTTTCCTTTGCTCTCAACATAGCCTCTCCCACTTTTGTAGTATTATCTGCTAATAAACCCATTATTTTAGATTCATCTTTTAATGCGGCACCTGCTAATAATGATGCAGCAGCTAAAGCACCTTGTCTTGGAAATATAGTAGCTAATTCAATACCCATTTTTTTTGCTTGTTTTGCAATAGCGACTATAGCAGGAACCACACCTCCTTTTAGTTTTATCAAATCTGTTCCTGACCTTGCTCCTAAAGGAAGAATTACTTTTTGTAGTTCATTTTGTTTTTTTGTGTAATCAGACATCCCAATACCCGAAGAGCTTAATCCCTTTTTTAATTTAGAACCCATTTTCATAAAAGACATAGAAGCTAATCCCAAAGCATTTTGAACTTCCGAAGCAGGCATTGTAGTTGTTGTCATTGCAGAAGTAGCCGCTAAATACTCTTTATATTTACCTCCTGCTAATCCAAACAAAACAGCATTTTTGGCAAAAGATTGACTCATATCATTAATCTTTAATTTACCATTTTGTACAGTTTTAGCAATATCTTCAAATACTTCATTTGCTTTTAATCCCTCGCCTCTAAACCCATTTAATGAGCCAATCATTACTTCTGTAGCTTGTTGCATAGTACCAATCCCTGCAACTGATAATTTAGCAGCATAATTCAAAGCATTAGAAGCATCAACTCCTTTAATTTGAGCAGAAGCTAACTCATAAAACTGACTTGCCAAATCATCTAACGGAACTCCTGTACTTTTTGCTACATCAAAAATAGTTTGCTTAATATTTTCTAATTCTTGAGGTGTTGCGTTTAAGATAGTATTAAGATTAGATAATTTATCCTCAAAGGTCATTGCTTCATTCACAGCATATCCTAAACCTGCTCCAATAGCAACTCCTGCTCCAAGCATTTTATTACCTGCTGAATTGAAACTCCTACTTGTTCGCATTGCTGCCGCTTGTGCTGTAGCTCCAAAAGCAGTTGTTTTTCGTGTCATTTTGGAAACAACATCGCTGAATTTATCTACAGCGGTAAAAATTGTCGGAACACGCATTGTAGCTATAGCCATAATTTTGTCTTTTAGTAAAAAACCCTCAAGCAGTTTTACTACTGTCTTGAGGGTTTTTAGTTTTTATTTAGTTTGTTAATGCGTTGGATTTCGTCGTACCAATATAATAAGCCTTCAAAATCGTAATCATCAACATACATCTCACTTATAGTTTTGGGAGTCCAATGGTAGTAATCAACAACGGTTTTTATTACGTTATCTAATCCTTCGCCATCAACTCCTAAGGAAAAACGGAAGCAATCTGACTTATAATATCATAATCATAAGCACTGAACTTGTCAATAGTCCTTAACGGTTGGTCAATGATGTAAGAAGTTACCTTTAATTGATATGTCAAAATATCTGTTTGGAGAACTAATCCTTTACCTAAACTCGCTTTTACCGTTGGACTAATTCTAGTACGGAAATTGATTTCCTTTACTACCACTTCCCCTGCTTCTTCATCCTTAATAGGATTTTTCAACATCAATTTAGGAATATTTGTATCTGCATCAAAAGAAACAAAACCATCCATGATTCCATCCAATACATCGGGATATGAATCCTCAAGTTTATTCCTTTCTACAGGCTTCTTTGAAAAAGCATTTACAAAGTTTTCTAAATCATCTAACGCTACTTCCTTACTTACTGTTGTTTGTTTCATCTCTACTTATTTTTAAAGGTTAATATTTTTGTAAATTTCCTCCACCTGCAACTTTCAATGATAATGTTCCTGCATTAGCATCAGTAGCTAAATCTCCAACAGGTCTGCCTGTACCTCTGTAGATAGCTCCTGAAATCATTGAAAATGTCCATAATCCCAAAGAAGGAGAACCTGCCATTAAATTCAAAGTTGATAATTCAATATCACTAATTTGGTCAATAGCAATAGGACCATCAACTGACCATCTTGCTCTGTTTAATTGCGACATCATATCTCCTGCTGAAGTTACTTGATTTGCATCATCGTTACCTCTGATTCCACCTTTATCAACGTTAAAGGTTTCATTTCCTTTTGGATAATAACGATAAGTATTTCCTAAATGATTGCATACAATTTCTTCGCAATCCCCGAATACAAAATTTGACATATCTTTTTATTTTTTAAAGTTAAAATCCTGCTTTAGCAGTAGTGCTTTCAATTCTAGCAATCCCCGTTCTCTTGTAACTGAATGTAGTTTCAAATCTGTTTGGATTTGTTGTACTAATCTGAACATTCAAACTTGCTTTTGAAAACTCTGGGTCGTTAATCAATGCTTTTTGAGCTTCCCCATCAAACAAATCATAAACAATACCTTTCCATTCACTTGGTTTGATACAACCATCTACATTCACAATTTGACTGTCTGCAACCAATGTTTTATCCTTCAAGTAGATTGTTTCTAACGTTCTATAAGAATCAGAAACATTCCAATCAATGTTCAAGTTTCTTGGATAAGAATATTGCAATGGCACTTCCCCATCAGGGTGGTATGTTGTAACCAAATCTTGAATTACATAAGCACCATTTTTCAATAATACAGTAGAACAACCTTTCTTAACAAGTAGATCACGATTGTTGTAATCTCTCATATCCTTTATGTTTCCATCAGCAGGAATTGGCATATCAGGATAAGCCATGTTATTCACATCTAAATTTGGATTATTTTGGAATACCACAGCAGCTAAAGCAACTACGTTAGCAGCAGCCTCCCATGAAAAACCTAATGAATTTGGAGCAGGACAAAGAACATTTGTTACTTGGTTTACTCTAGCTCCATTATCGGTAATAGCAGTTAAATCGCCATTACCACTTAAAGTACTTCCAAAGTAAGCGCAAAATGGTTTGAAGATTAATCCTGAATAACGCCCTGTTGGGTTAACATCATTTGGAACACCATTGAAAGCCTCTAAAACTGCTAATTGTGCTGTTCCGTATGAGTTAACAACGATTGTATTCCAATTATCTGAAAATTGAGTCAAAGCATCTGAAATGTCAACTGTTCCCGAACCAACAGAAGAATCAGTTTGAGAATAAGCTACTCCAACTGCATCTGTTCCGTAATTGATTTCAATACTTAATTCAGCACTTGTAGCACCTGACCATTTTGAAACAAAAGTGATAACTCCTGCTGTACTTTCAGCGGTACAAGGAGCAGATAAAACATTATTAATAACATCTACAATTTTCCCTGCAATTACCGTAGGAGTATCTCCCGTAGCAACTGAAAATGAATATGATTTGTAATCAATAGAATCTCTACCGTTTACAATCAATGTATGTGTAGCGTTTCCTGTTGCTGTTCCTGTAACAGTCCATTCACGCATTGTAGGCGTACCATCAGAAATTTGAGGATAAACGATTGTTGGAATACCACCAACCCCATCCCCTGATAATGGTCGCAAAATTCTCATAATACTATGAATTGGAGAACCATAACCAAACAAGTTTGCAGCTTCAACAGCACTTGTAACTTCTACTCCTGTAGTCGTTAATCCTGATTGATTAGCATCGTTTGCTTCTCCAAAAATAGCAATGACTTGAGGTAAATTTTGAGTATCATTTATAAATACCCCTTTTTTTACATTATAACCGCTAACTCTCGAAATTCTATCAAGACCAACAGCTGTTGAAATTGTACTCATTTGTATTTTTTTTAATTGTTAAAAACTAATTGTGTTCCGTATGGTGTATTATTGTATGAAATATTAGTAGTATTCCCTTGAAGCGCAACTGCATCCCACAATAATTGATTTTCTTGAACTCTTACACTAAATAAAATTCTCGCAAATCTGATATATGAACCATCTTGGTTACTGTGTCTTTCGTGGTTAGAGTAGTCATTATCAACAATGATTTTCTCTACATACTTCCCACCTATTAAGCCTCTTGGAAATCCTAAAGTATCAAGTTTCCCTGAACTTAAAATGTATCTCACAATTCCTAAATATCGATATAATTTATTCTTTGCTACAATACTTGCAGGAACATCCCCAATTCCAATTCCACAGCACCATAAATCAACATAATAAAGGCATTTCCCTTGCGAATCTTTGATTGTGTAACCTTCGTATTCAGCAAGTTTAAAATCTACTGAAATAGCGACATCCATGCTTTTATCAAATGGCTCTTGAAGTTCTAAAAAAACTTCTACATTATCATCAAAACTTTGAATAGTAACTTGGTTAGTAACTTCCTCTAAAAGAATCTCGGCTAATCGATTTCCAACTTGTTCAAATCCTTGTGTACCTATTTGTTCAGTTAAAATAGCCATAATTAAGATTCTCTATAATCCCCACACCAAATTGTTATTAATCCTAGATTTTCATCAGGCAAATTCTCTCGCACTTTGTAGTTTTTTAGTCCATCTGAACTATCAACAAAACTTACATAATGTCCGATTAAATCAACCTCTTCAATACCTTTTTTATTTGTCCGTACAGGATAGCCTTGATTTACTAAAGCTAATTCATCAAACGTACATTGAACTTTTTTTGTGTTGACCTGATTCCCATCAGTATCAAAAAAATTAACCACTTTGACCGCCCATCCTTGAATAGTAACCGTTTTGCTTTTATCTAGGTTAGTGAAAGTAATATCAATCTGATAACCACCACTATTAACAATATACTTTGCATCACGCTTTATAATATCGAACAGGCTTAGTGTCATTGTAGGTTTATTTTTTAAGCATTTGCATCAGCTACTTTTTCAGCAGCAGTTTTAGCTTTTGGCTTTGCATCAGTTGTAGCTTCTACATCAGCAGTAGTAGCTTCTACAACAGGAGCTTCTACATTTTCGGTATTCGCTTCAGTAGTTGTCGATTCAACATTTTCAGTTGCAGAAGAAGCCACATCAGCTACTTTTTCAGCAGGAGCATCTATTAATTCGATTGCTCTTGTATCTACCAATTCCCTTGCGTTGATTGTCAATTCAGAATCATCAATAACTTCCCCATGTTTTGCAATTCTGTTATTCTTAACGCAAATCGCAAGTGTAATTACTTTATATTTCATAATGAAAAAAATTACGGAAGTACTTGCATTGTATATATCTTATCAATTGTGAATGGAACCACAAGCGGAGCAGAAGTCAATTCGATTGTACTAGACAACGTTTTCAAATCTGAATAAGGTCTTATTAAGAATGGTGCTTCAACAATTCCAGGAACAGCAGAAGGCGTTCCATTTAATGTAGTTTGAACCATTGTTGGTAATCCACCAAATACTGTTTTCCCTTGAAAATCATCTGGAATCATTACAACAGTATTTTCAGCTAAATAGTACTGTGTAGCACCATTTTTGTCTGTATACTTCTCGTTGTAAGTCCAAATGTTAACAGAAAAATCTCCTGAAGCAATTTGACCATGAAAAGCGAAACCACTCATTCCATCAAATTGAGGCATAGCGATATTCACTCTTTGAACTTGTTGCAAGATGTTTTTACCGTTATCTTTCATGTAGTTCGATTGTAAAAGCGCATTTAACGCTTTAGTACGCATCACTACATTCACAGCTGAACCTCCTGAATTTCCTACGTTACGCAAAAAATCTAATCCATATCCAATGTCTTGAATTGGCAAAGCTGTAACATCATCCCAATATTTAGCACCCGGACCTGTAGAAACATTTACCATTGAAGTTGGTTTTCTTCTGTAGTCAATGTTGTCACCATTCACCAATGAAACAATACCTGTTTGCAATACGTCAGCTTGTTGCTTACGAATTGCACGAATGATTTTGTTTCTGTTTTTTTCAACACCCTTGTAAGCGTTTAACGTGATAATCTGATTGATTGTAGGATTATCAAGAATATTCGCTTGAGCAATGTTTGTCATGTAGATATTATCACGATTAAAATCGTAATCCTCTTTAAAATAAGGAGGTTGATACAAGTTTTCAGTAGCTCTAGTGTACTTGTTTTTATTACCTTCTGTGAAACGAACAACATCAGAAGCAATTAAGTCATTATCTCTTTCAACTTCTACACTTACTAAAAGAGTTGGAGCAGTTTCTTCTGGAAACCATGCTGAAAATCCTGAACGAACAGGAATTACCTCTTCAAATTTACCTACGATTTTCTTAACAATCGTATTACTATGGTTAATTATACTTAATGACATAATTAGTTATTGAATTTAGTACCTTCAGTAACGTTGTTAAGAACGAAACCTTGAGTTGTTAATATATCTCTTAATGCTTTTGAACCTACAATGGTATCTAAAGTAACTCCTATTGGAAGGATTAAGTTGGTTGCATCAATGTCACCATCAATTGCAATATTAGCTGTTAACGTTGTTCCATCAGCCATTGTATTCACACCTTCAATTTTCAAAATACCAATAACATTAGCTAAAGTAGATTGAGTTACTGGAGAAACACCATTCAATGTTCCGCTTGTTCCTTGCTCGATTGTGATTGTTGGAGCAGTACCTGTACCTGTTGCAGCAAGGTCTGTTTTGTTTCCTACAGTAGTAGCAGTAAACAATACATCAGTACCACCATGTAAAACAGCACCTGTATTATAACCTGTCAATGAACCTGAATAAGTACCCGTTACTGTACCTGCTCCTGTTGTTGCACCTGCTAATAAATTAGCGAAAGCGGCAGCCAATTGAGCAATTGTAGTAGCACCTGTAGAAGTATAGGTTAAACCACCTAAAATCATTGTTTGACCAGCAGTTAAAGCTGTTCCAAAACGGACTTGAGCAGTTTCGTATGTTCCTGCATTTCTGTAAACCAAAATACCATCTTGAGCATCTAATGATTCTCCTAGATTGTTTACAAAAGTAGCAGCCATATATCTGTTACCATAGGTAAAGACACTTTGTGCATTGTAATCAACCGTTGATTGATTACGGGTGGCACCCCTTTGATTAGCGTATATATTCATCTCTTAATTGATTAAATTTTAAACTTAAACGCTTTTTCAAGTAAAGCAGCTTCTGCATCAGTAGCATTCTCTACCACCACAGTAGCAGCTTCAGTTACCACATCATTAGCGTTGTCAGCACCTAAAGCATTTACCTTACCTTTAGTAGCAATAGCCACTAAAAAGGCATTTTTTTGAGATTCTAAAATGGCTTTACCACTTTTAATCCCTTCTACTACAGACTTTGAATCTGCTTCATAAAACGCCAACCAAGAATTTACAATCTCTTGTTGGGCGTTGGCTCCTTCAGTTAAGATACTTTGTACCAACTCCGGGTGCGCACTGTTTAATTCTGTTCTTGTCATTTTTGAATTAGAATTTTGATTAATATTAGTATTCTTTTTTATACTTGTTGTTGTTTCTTGTTTTCTAGTTTTAACAAGAACCTTTTTGATAACTTCTTGTTTAGATGCAATCCCATCGATAAATTTCCCTACGGAATCCTTTGCAAAAGCATCATGTCCATTATCATAATCAGTTCCTTTTAATATCGGTCTGAATTTTGCTATTGAATCTAAAAACCTTTCGTTGATAGGGTCTAGCAAATTATTTACAATCAGTTTATAGTTGTTATTATTCAACGCCTCTTCAATATCCTGATTCTTCTTTGTTGACTTGGTGGCATAAAGTCTAATATACTTTTCTCCATCTTCATCCTCTGTATTAGCTGCTCTTCCTTCAAACTGAACCATTGTTCCGCAACTTCCTACATTACTCATTTCGCTTTCGGCACTTATCTCTTCACAAGCACTTAAAATACCATAACACGCACTACAAGCCATCCCTCCTTTTCTAACCAATCCATAAACAGGTTTGGTTTTTCTGATTTCAGTAATAGCATCAGTCATTATTTCGACTGCACTTGTTGAACCACCTCCTGAATTAGCATAAATGATAAAACCTTTGATGTTATCATTCTTTGCAAGGTCAAGCATATTTTCAGAAAGCTGTGTCATTCCGTAGCTTGAAGCACCACCATCAACTGTAATAACCCCATTCAAGTTAACTATTGCTATTCCTTGAATATCCTCGCTTGTAGGCTCAAAATCATCATCGTCGCACTCTACATAATCATCCAAATCGTTATCATCATCATCACATTTAGGACCACTTAAAATAGAGATTGAATTATACTTCTTTTCAGGCAATTCTAAAACTTGTCCGTTTTTTGAATTTGCTAATATCTGAATCATAGCAGGTAAAGACTTCGCATCAACGCTCCAAGCACCTATTCCATAAACCTCTCTTGCTAATCCAAAATTCATACTCATTTTACTTTTGATTTAAAACACAAAAAGTGTTACCCGCTTTACGCAGATAACACTTTTTGTGTATTTTTTCCTAAATTTTGCACCTTTGTCATCACGACAATAGTTTTATAATTCGATACAAATATATAAAAAGATTTTAATAAATTACATTTCTGCAATTATTTTTATTTTTTTGATGTTTTTATCATTAAAATTGTTTTAATGCTTTACACAAAGAAAAAACCCTATTTCTCTGTGTTATCAGGAATAGGGTTTTTAAATAAATAATCATTGTAGATTATTCTTTTGTTGATTCTTATTTTTGTCTTATAGCTCTATTTTCCATTTCATTAATATTTTCTATATAAAAAGCTCTTAATTTTTCAAGACTTTGAATATTATTTACAATACCCGAAACACTTACATAAGTCGTTTCTGCTTTCATTTTACCATCATCTAATCTGTAATGATGTATGTGTTCTGAACCTTCTTGAAATGCTTTAAAACATTTTTCAATTTTAGCATCAATTTGTTCTATCTTTTGGATAAAATATTCTACTGTTCTTGTTTCCATTATAATTCTAATTTTAAGTTTGTTTTGTTACTTGCATTATGCTTTTGTCTATTCTTAAACTCTAAACTAATCCACGTTTTCAAATCTCTACCATGAGCAACTTTATGTTTTGATTTTGTAAACCCATGATGAAAGATAAGTTTTGCTTTTACAAGGTTACTGAATACTGCTCCGAATACTCTTGGCTCTTCTGGAACAACTCCACCTTGTGCAAAGTATGCTTCTTTCAAATCATCCGAACTGAACCACTTGAATTGTGTTTTAACCCATTGTTCAGCAAATGCAAATATCTTATTGAAGTTATGCTTGTTTCCGTACATTACGCTTTCAATAGCCTCTTCCTTTGATTGAATTTCTTTTGATTCCATAGTTACAAATCTTTAAATTGTTTGATTATAAATAGCATGGATACTACTAAAATTGATTCAAAGCACCATAAACATAATCCACTTAAAAAATCAATTGAATTAAATGTTTTACAAATAATATAAGAGTTTCCAATTAAAGAAAAAACTACTAAAATAATACCCGTATATAATAAAAAGTTATCTTCATTCATAGTTATAATTCATTTAAAAGTTTGTTAGCCTTTGTTAATCTTTCAATAAGTTTGATTTTATCATCAATAGGAACAACAAATCTAAACTTTGTCATGCTTGGAAAATCTGAATGACTTGGAATAAATGGTAAATTCCATAAATCTCTTTCGTAGATAAAACGATACTTCCACAAATCATCTTTAATATGCTTTTCAATGTAGTCAGTTTCCTCAACTAATTGTCGCATTTCAATAAGGTTTTCCTCTGTTGGCATAAATGCTATTGCTTCCCCATACTTGGTATTGTGAATAAGACTATTACTTACAATTTGATAGTACTCCATTGGAAATTCTTTTTTAAGTAATTCAATGTCTTGTTTCTGTAAACACTTTGAATACTTATAATGGTTTTCCATTTGGTAGCACTTCAACTCCGAAATACAACCACCATCAACTTTAACTTGGAAATCCTCTGAACCACTATGCCATTCTATCTTTGGATTAATAGTTGTTCTGTCAATTACCAATTCGTATTCTGAACCCAACTGCCAATGAACCCAAACCTCCCAAAGTTTACCCCAACTCATTTCCCATTTAGTAACAGGAAGTGAAATTCCTCTACCCAATTCAAGTTCCATTGCTTTCTGATTGATATAGGTAATGGCTCCTGCTCCGAAGCCATATTTACCTTTACCATCAAGCATAAGAACAGATAATTTACTAGAAGTAAATCTTGCTACTCTATTTGCTTTATTATTCATTACTTCTTAAATTTTTTGATTAAAGTAATAATCACAACCATTAGTAAGTTTCCTCCAACAAATCCACTAACTAATAATATTGCACTATTCATTTTTCAATTTGTTAAGTTTGTAAATTACTTTGTCGTAGTTTGCTTTATCCTTATCATCAATTACTTTTTGAATAAACTCTAAATCTGATTCTTTTTCAATCAATGACTTTTTCTCTTCAAATAATTCAACCAATTTTTCATACTTTGATACATCCTCAAATTCAGCATCAATAGTAGAAAAAACATCTTTCACTTCGTCAACAGTTTGCATCCCTTTCAAAATATCAGGAGCATATAATCTTCCAAAGAAACTTGCTGAACGATATTGAAACATTAACTCTGGCATCGTTTGCCATTTAGAACCTGTTTTAGCTAACCATCCTTCCGATTTAACCATTAACCAAGTAACAGTTGGACCAACTAATTTATTCCCATCCATATCTTCAGTATAGGCTCTACAACCATAATCATCAGACTTTGGAACACCAACAAACTCAAATCTCAATGGCTTAAATCTTCCACATGAATTTATTGAAGCTATAATAAATGTTGAACTCCAACTAGGTTTCCCTTTGATAATATCTAAATTCTGCATTACTTCAAATGGAGAAATTTTCAATCTGTTTGCCATTTCCAAAGCAATCATAGTATTTGGAATATTGTTTTTGTATGCAGCAGGTACTAAATCTGAACTTGCTAAACCTTTTGCAATTCTTTGACCATCCTCAAATGATGATATTGTACTAAATATTGAGGAATCTGTTTTTACTAAATTTGACATCTTACAATTCGTTTAATTTGGTTAGTAATTCTTTTAATAGGTCAGAAACTCTGTTTGAACATTCAACTGAAAACTCTTTGATTTCGGGTTGGTCTGAATCATACATAATAGGAAATCTTGAAAGTTCATCCTTTAAAATACTTTCGTAAAACTCTTTACCATAAGCCAAACGTTTCACTCTTGCTTTGTTTTCGGAATCAGATTTCTTTTTCGCTTGTGATTCTCTTTCTTTTATTGCTTTTTCAACATCTGAAACAAATTTATCAAACCACTCTTTATTTCTTCCTACTAAAACTTCTCTGTTAGCAATAAGTTTTGAACTTCCTTCTAAAAATATAGGATATTCTTTAGTTGAATCATAAGTCAATCCTAATTTTAAAAGTATCTTAACTCTTTCTTGATATAGATTTTCTTTATCAGCAATCTCTTTTTGCTCTTTGGCATCAGCAATAGACTTTTTAGCATCTACTAATATCTGCTCAAATTCTGTGATTGAGGCATGGAATATTTTATCAGTTGGAATACTTATATCTGGAAACTCTTTGCTGAACATAAAATATAAGTTATCAGTAATCCCAAAACCAATCTCAAATAATCTGTTTTTACGAATCTCAAACTGCTCGTCTTTTTGCTTTTTAAGCTCGGCATCACGTTTCTCTTGAACGACATCAGAAATGGTTTTTTTAATGGCTAACAAAACGTTTTCAAACATTGTAGAATCACAACCATAAACATCATCATACGCATAAGTGCTTTCAATATCTTTAGAAACAAATAGCTTATCTACCAATTCAAATCCAACCTCTTTCAAACGATTAACACGAACTTGGAAAATCTCTTGCTTCATAGCCTCGTTTTCTAACCTTTGGTTTTCCCTTGCAGTAATGTCGTTGGTTTTATCCATCAACGTTTTTGCAACACGTTCTTTCACTTGGTCAAGCATCAAATCGTACTCTTCAAAATCATACTCCCCATTCAAACTTTGGTCAACTAATTTAGTAGATGATTTCAAATTTTTAAAAGTCATTTTCTGAATAACATTGTAGCAGTAAGTTTCGATATTTTCAATATCGCTTTTGATTCTGTCAATACGGATTTGCTCTGCTTTTTCAGCCAATTCCTTTTCGTCTTTTTTGCGTTGTTCCTCTGCTTGTAGTTTCGTAGTAGCCTTATCCTCCAAAGTAACGTTAATCTCAATCAAATCTTTCAAATTAGCTTTATCAGTTTTCTTGTAAGATTCAAAAACTGAAATGTTATTTTTCTCAATGTTCTGAATAAGGTATCTCGGCTCTCGAAGTTCAGCACGAATACCATTCAACTCCTTCAATTCATCCGAAGTCAGTTTTTCAATAGCAACCAATTCCTCTAATCGGTCTTGATGCTTCTCTTTCAACTCATGCAAATTCTCTTTGGCTTTTGCATAATCTGATAAAAGCACTAAACTCTTATCACTTGAACCCATAAATTCTTTTACCGCAACCTCTTTCGTTCCGAATACTTCTAATTGTTTTTCCTCTAAAATCATAATGTTTGTTTTTAAATTGTTTTTTAAGATGTTGTAAATTTATAACATTTTATTTAATGCGACAAATTTACAACACTATTTTTTACTTATTTTCGATAAATTTACATCAGAAAGGTAAATCATCGTCCTCTTCCATCTGCTTAATATCTTCGGGAGTAGCTTCATGAGTTTTAGAAACAGGCTCCCAAATTTTACCATTACCTAAATAAACACTTTTAACTTCCTCTCCTGCCTTTTTAGCTTCTATCTGCTCTTTAGATAGACTTACCCTTACCGAGAAGTCATTGTCAAATTTGTCAGGCTCATCGTTATCCCAACTCTCTAAATTCAAATACTTCTTTCCGTTCTCATGGATTAAAATTCTCTCCTTTGGAATATCTGTTAAACAGATGCTGAACGTTCTTCTTTTACCTTGTTTCATCTTTCGATTCTTTATATTCAGTTAATACTACTTTTACAAGATTCTTTCTCGAATCCAACCATCCTTTTAAACATTCTTGACTGTGTTTCATTTTTAATTGATTTTAAGTTAATTTTAATTTTTGAATTATATTTTCATAAAAGAAAATATGTGTTCTACAATTGGCAAAGTCCAACCATCCCCAAGTAATGAAGCTGCTTTATTTCTTGTTAGAATATCGCAATAATCATCAGGAAATCCTTGTAGCCTACATAATTCTATTTTATTTAATGGTCTGATATTATCTCCTGTAAAAACAAATAAAGGCTCGTTTCCTTGCAATAAACAAGGTGATTTTCCTTTTGTTATTCTACCTCTTCTAGTTGTTGAACTTACAAATGATAAATTAATGCAATCTTCTTTAGTCGCATATTGGAACCCGTCAACCGTATTTGTTTTTACTTTCAGTTTGTCGTTTTCTAAACTTACTAAATCTTTATATTTTTCTAAATATACAATATTAATCATACCAATTTTTTTATATCGTTTGTGCATTTTAGATAAATCTTTATTCAATTGTTCTTCGCTTTGTAAAATAGCTCTGGATTTTTTTCTATCGGTAAATCCATCTGTTAAGATACTTTGAAATGTAATTTTTTTATCTTGTGGTTGTGGAATGTATGTAACAGAATCAAATATTGTTTCTTTTGTTCTTATGTTAGTCCAATAATATCTATCCCGTAATTGTGCTGTTACTAAACTTGAATTTATACGAACAGGGTAAACTCCTAATGCTCTACTCATAATCCCTATATCCAATAAACTTGCACTCCCTACATTTTCTTGAAAAAATAATATTTTAGGATTATATGATTTAATATGATTTAATATGATTTAATATTTCAATAAAAACAAAAAATAAACTACTTTTTTTTCCATTAATTCCAGCTCTTTGACCAGCAGAACTTAAGTCTTGACAAGGACTACCTGAAAGAATTAAATCAATATTTTTCCAATCTATATCCCATTCACGCCATTTAGTAACATCGCCAACTTGAATAGTATCTGGGTAATGATATTGTGTTAATTCTATAGCGTAAGACTTTATTTCACTTGAATAGTATTTATTAACTTTAAAACCTTGATTTTCTAAAGCAACCCTACCAGTATTCATCCCATTAAACAATGAAACTACATTAATCTTTTTTACCTCCATGAATTTTACTTAATTGATATTTTTTACTTAACTCTGGATTGTTTTCTAATTCCCCATTGTGTGCGAAACAGCATGGTTTTAGGAATCGTTTGTCAATCAGTAGCGGAATGTTATTATCTATCGCCCATTGGTCATAAAATCCTTTACGTCCAGCTGAATGTTCTATGGTATTAGCCACATTTTTACAGCCATCTATAAAGCATACAAATTTAGCTTCTGATAAAACTTCAATTCTGACTTTCTCATAAATTGGAAGTAGTGCTTTCCGCTTCTCGCTTACCTTTGGAATCACATATTTTTTGGTTGCTTTAGATTTTGCAACTGAACCTAAACATTTACATTTCGTAAAAGAATTGTATTGTTTAAATTCAGTTTTACAAACCTTACAAACCTTTAGTTTGAATTGTGCCATTACACCGCTTTCAAATGTTTCTCTTCGGTGTTATTCAATCCTGACTTATCCTCTTTTTGGTTGAACAAATCATTATCTCGCTTACCTTGATAAATGAATTTCCAAACTTCAGTAGTCAAATCAGCAACTATTCCTTTGGCATCTAATACAGATTCTGATTCCTCATTTTCAAACTTAATCAATGGACTTGCCAAGCCTACTTTGCCATCTTCACAATCCAAAGAACCCGTAATCTTAATTCCTTTATCCGTTAAAGTGAATCCTGTTACATTACAGCGTAGAATTTCATCGTTGTAACCTCGAATAGCTTCTTTTAGTTTTTCTTCGTTATTTCGATTGTTTTCACGGGCAAAATTCCAACCAGTAAGCAATCCTAAAGATTCTGCAAATACCGATTTTAATTCGTTTAATTTGTTGACCAAATCCTCGTGTGGAATTGAATCACTCTCAACAGATAGTAAATCGTTTGGACTTGTAATGTCAAACCAATCTACTGATAATTGATTTTTTGAATTTAACTTTAAGTGCCTTAACTCAAAGTTTTTTACAGGCAATTTCGTGTTCATTTTTATTTATAATTAATTGTTAATAATTCTTAATGATATTCCACTCGGTTTTTGCATAACATAATAAATACTACTACACGCACCATAACATTCAGATAGTTTTCTATCAATATTCATTTGCACTCTTTCAGGGGTTGTATTTTTAGAAAATTCCCTATCAAATAAATACGGATTATCTTTTACTAAATTTAATTTGTCTTGTTCTCTAATGCAGTCAAATATTTTTGAAACCTTAATGAAATTTTCCCAATATATATGAAAAGCAGATAGACTGCAAGACAATGCCCCTTTTTCAACTTCCTCAAAAGGATTTACAAATGTTTCATTCATAATAATTCTATTTAAAAAATAAGTCCATTTCCTTCTGTTCGTTTTTTACCCTACCATATATTCTAAAAGTCAAAACATTTTCTCCAAAATTAAAGTAATCCAAGTTCATATCAAAACCATATTTAGTGCTATCATCGTATATAGCGTTCAAAGTAATAATTTCATTCTTTCTTTTTTTAGAATTTTCTACTTGTTTTGGTGTTGGTGTTTTTAAAATGTCGTGCATCAATTTTCTCCAAAAAAATGCTCTACCATCTAAATCAATATCTTTTGATGCTGAAACCTCAATCTCTACATTAATCTTTTCCATTGGAGGAAGATACTTTATTTTATCTCTTAAAAAGATTTTACAACTTTGAATTATCTTAGTTGTAATGTGATAAGACAAAGTATTATTTACAAAAAGATTTGAAGTTAAATAATACTTCGTGAAAACATCTTCTCCTTTCAACTTACTTTCTTTAGAGTTTTTAATTTGATAATAGGTAGGAGCGTTTTCAATAACAATCTCTTTTATCAAAATCAAATTAGACTTTTTAACCTTTCTTGAAAATCTCAAAACTTGGTCTTTTTGACAATCAGTTAATTTTGAAATTACATCGTTTAATTCGTTATTCATAACACTATCTCTTTATAGTTAATTTTGCTTTCTAATATAATCTCTCGCCTCTTATGAATGAAACGATAAACGTCAATCATGTTTTGTATCGTGTAAAATGGCAGAAACCCTATTGATACCTTTGGATTAATATTCAAAACCTTAATAGCGTAATCAAATTGCCTACATTTTATATTAAGCATTTCTGAAATATCCCTTCTTGTAAAGTATTTATTCATTACATTTTGCTTGTTAAATCATTCCAATAGTACAACTGCGTTTTATCCAATGCCTCTTGAATATCATCATGCATAATCTCCTTCGCAAAGGTTTTTAACTTACCATGAATTGAAACTTGAATCTTCCATTTTTTAGTTCCTAAAACCGATACAGGATAGACCTTGATTTCATTTTGGAGAAGCAATTTGAATTGATCCGCTGTCAACTTATTTTGAAATGAACTCGATTTCTTTTTTAAGGACATCTATTTCTTTGTTTTTATTTATTTCCAACTGCTCTTTCTCCATCTTTAAAATCCTTATTTCAGTTTCTAACTTTCCAATTTTAGATTCATTTACACTATACTTTGAAACAGCAGTCTTACAAATTGTTTCTATGTTTTGGCAGTACGCCATTACTCTCCAAATTGACATCAGTAAATCAGTAAGCTCTTTCTTTTTAGATTCACTTATTTTAGGATTCATAAGCCATTCAGAAAGAGAATTAGAAACCATTGTCAAATCCTCTAAATTCTTATCTTGAGCTAACCATTGTGCGGTGTCAGCATAATCAAAACGCTCTCTTACTTTTTTAGCCATTTCTAAAACAGCCTTCACTTGGAATCGTTCAATCTTATCTGCTTCCTCTCTTTGTTTGTTTAGATTTTCCATAGGTTAGAATAACTTAATTATGAATAATCCCGTTATTGCCCCACAACCTGCTCCTAAAGCATAAATAAGTTTTTGGTTTAAATCAGACAAAGCTATTTTTGAAACATTAAACGCCCATAATAAACTAATTCCGAATGATGCTATAAATATTCCAATCCAATTCAAATGACTAATGAAATATGTATTTATAGCAACCAATCCTATTTGAAAAAATGATGTTAAAAATGTTTTCATATTAAAATAACTTTTGTTGTGATACATGATTTTTAATGCGTTCTACTGCTTTGTCGTAATATTCTTTGTCAAGTTCACAAGCAGTTAATTCAAACCCGTAATCGTGACAAGCAATAGCTATTGAGCCACTGCCTAAGTGCGTATCGAGTATTTTGTCGCCTTGTTTAGCGTATTTGTCTAAAAGCCATTTGTAAAGTTGATATGGTTTTTCAGTAGGGTGTATTCTTTTTTGCTTGTCTTTCATATTTGGTTGAAGCATTCCACTCCATAAATACCTAACAATTTTAGCGGGTTTATCAAAACTATTCCATGCCATTTCACAATCTGCAAAATCATTTGAATATTTATCTTCTGTTTTTTTATCCCAAATAAGCCAACTTTTTGTTAATGGTAAAGGAAAATAATTTCCGCCCCAAATAATTTGATTTTTAGAAACTCTAAATAACTCTTTAAAATATTCATCATTAGGAATTGAGCTATCCCAATTAGTAATAGAACTATAATCATTTCTTTTAGTCACTCCACCTTTAGTACTTTGAGTATAGTTCATTTTTTGAATATCAATACCATAAGGCGGGTCTACAATAGCTAAATCGAAGTAATTATCAGGATAACGCTTCATAAGCTCCATGTTATCCTCGTTTGTAATTGTAATTTTATCTGTTATTTTCATATTTTAAAATGGAATATCATCATCGCCATCATCAATATCATCTGACATTGATATACCAATAGGCTTGACATAATTTTTACTTGCAAATGTTTGAACTCCGTTGTTTTCCCAATAGAATTTATTGAGTTTAAAATCAAAAAATAGTTCGCATTGACCTTGCTTGGCAACCGTTTTAGGCTTTGCTTTGGTAACTATAAATTGTACTTTGTTAGCTTGTCCTTCAGGTCGATGTACCGTTATCATAGTCTTTCCGTTATTCCACCATTCTGAACCTCCTTTTAAATCATCAGGTCTTGGTGGTTTACGATTTCCATCTTTATCTTTTTCAGTACCTGACTTCGGGTGTATAATCGTAGCGAAATGCATCTTGTGTTTTTCTGACATTGCATTACGATAACTCAAAACATCTTCAAGATACTTATCATCCCTTGCAAAGCCTTCTCCATTTAACCCAATACCATGTTGCATATCTTTCCAACTATCAATAGTTGCGGTTTGATAACCACTCTCTTTTTTATCTAATGATTCCTTATTCATTTGCGCTGCCATATTCCAAAATTCATAAGGAGTTAGCTTTGCGGACAAATCTTCTTTATGCAATATCTTAAAGTTTTCCAATACCCAATCTAATTCATTAGTAGCCTCTATTTCACTAATGTAATTTGAGTTAACAAATCTTTTATCAAATGTTTTTCCTGTTATCTTATGAATGATAATTGCTAAAATTTCGTTCTTATCTCCGACATCAGGAACATATAAAATATGCCTCCAACCATAAAACAAAGTAGTATTTAACAAAAACTCAATCCATAATTCTGATTTTCCACTTTGAGGAAACCCCGTAACATCTGTTACTCCTGGCAAACTTATAGTAAAGTATTCATGCAGTATTGGAAATCCAAGATATTTTCCCCGAATAGAACCTTGCTCACGATATTTTATGAAATCCTCATAGCAATCGTTTCTTTCTAATATCTTAAATCCTTGTTTCATTCTTAATGGTTTGTATGTCCTAAATTAACTTTTTTCTCGGTAAACGATTTCAGCATTTTCAACTCTTGCTTTTCTTTGGCTTCACGCATCCATTTTCGCAATGTTAAAATCCAACCTACATCACTTGACTTTTTGTTTTTGCTTACTGACCACGCAAGGCAATCATCGATGTATCGATTTAAATCTACTCCTGCATATTGAGTTACGAATGATTTGTCTTTGGCTAATTCTAGCTTTAAAGTTTCATAATCACTCCACTTGCTTTCAGAGAATAGTATCTGCTTGTTTTCCTTCGGTGGTAATGCTTTCTTTGGAAATAATGTCAAGTCCTTATCACGGTAACTTAATAACTTTGAAACCGCTTCTGACTTACTTATTTCATGTTTCAAAAGTTGGTCGATTGTTTGTTTTATTTTCTGCTCCATAGTTTCTATTCTTTACCGATTAAATCGTAAATCTCGCAATTCAATAAATCTTTTAGCTTTTTTAGCTTTTGGATTATCGGAACATCTAATTGACAATACAACTCAAAATTGTCAATCTGATTCTGCTTATTTTTAAACTTGAAGATTACCTCCGAATGCTTTTGAAACTGACTTGAATTATCAAGTTGAGATATTGCAGGAGTAGAAATACCTAATTCCTTTGCCACACTTCCCAAAGTCTTTTTTCGCAACTTTGGGTTCTTTCTATTCCATTCTGAAATAGCTTCTTTTATTGTTGATTTGTACATTGCTTGTGTTCTTTTAATAGTTCTAAAAATTCTGCTTCGGTTACTGTTTCGCAAAAAGTACTTACATCATCAATCATCCATGCAGAAAATCCATAACCCATACCTTTTCTAAAATAATCACCTTTTTTAAATTTATTCTCATTAGTTTCCAAATTATGTTCTTTTACTAAGTTTAATAATTTGATGTAATGATTTTTATTTTTCAATTCTACTTGTACGTTGTAAATTGTTTTTTTCATTTTAACATTCTATTATATAATTTATAATATCAATCGCTTGTATTAAAAACAAAACAATACACATTGCTGAATATAACCAATGTCTATATCCCCAATGCCAAGTTGGGTTATCGTGATAATCCCCACCATAAAGATGATGTGGAATATTGCAAAAATTATCTCCAAAAAATGAGTGTAAATAATCCCCAATAAATGTTGAAAATATTGCAACTATAAAAAGTAATATAACTTTTAACGATATTATTTGTGATTTTTTCATTATGATTTTCATTTTATTTATTTTTCTAGTTATACAAAGGATTTTCTTTTCTAATTTCTTCAACATCGCTTTTAAAGCGTTTTACGACATCTTTTGGAATGATGCCATCCGATTTAATCCAACGCACATAAACGTCGTTTAAACTAACCTCTTTGTCCGTTTTGAACACTACTCCCACTTGTTTTTGTCGAATATCCATAATACTATTACAGTTACACTAATTAATACATAAAAAGCCAAAATAACCCCTAGTCCGATTAACACGTTTTCTAATGCTTCCATACTAATTTTTTCTAGGTGCGATTAACGTCATTGTTTTACCATCTTCGCTCATAACGTAGCGATGTCCTTTCTTAATCTTTTCAGCTTCTTGCTCTTTGGCAATTTCTAAAATCTCTTTAGCGGTTTTCTTTGCTAATTTGCGTTCCTCGAAGATTGTTAATTCTTGAACATCCTTTCTTTTTTTGTTGCGTTCTTTAGCCATAATATGTAGTTGTTTGGTCAATGGTTTTATCAAATTGTTTGTCATTTACATCAGTCATTAACGGAGGCATATTTACCATTAATGGTTTTGATACAAAATGCTTTCTTGGTGTGGTAGCAATCTTAATCAATCGATTGTTATTGCTTTGCTGAAAGAATTGGCTACTTGTCATATTCTTGAAGTTTTTGAAGCATTGCATTGGAAACATTAAAACAATCAATAGCAAGAGTTTTTGGGTTAACGGGTTTTTCACTTGCTAAATCCCATTCTAATATTTGTTTTAAAGCAGTATTAGCAAACATAACTCTATACTCTTTCTCTTTTGATTTTTCAGAATCCGCTTTCTCTACAAACACCTTATCGGTATCTAACAATCTTTCATCAACTTGAATTGAGTTTTTAACTGATAAATCTGAATTTACAGTATCCCTAATTCCACGAAATACTAAATATTCGTCAAAGCAATCAACTTTTATTTTACCTTGACCTTCAACAAATAGATAAGGAAACGCCTCAACTATCAACTTTTCAGAATACGAATTATTCTCTTTTAACTTTTGTAGTAAATCAATACTAATTTCAACTTTTGCCATTGTATTCTTATTTTAAGGTTATTTTAATGTTTTTCTCTTCTAAAAACCACTTCGGAGCAGTAATGAAATAACGCTTGGCGTCTATTTCCCTACCGAAGTAATCACGTTTGTATTCCTCTTCCTCTAGCGTACATAATAATTTTGGAAACCAAACTAAATCCGTTCCTGCCATAGCATTTCCATTATCATCATACTTCAAATCAGTTAAAGCACCAATGCTTTTTTCAGATTCTCTCACTCCCGACACTTGTATTTTTATCATTTCGTTAACCATATACTTAACTTTTATTTCAGCAAATCTATAACTTTTTTTTAATATACCAAATAATATTTGAATTATTTTTTAAACACAAAAAAAGCAACCCTTGTACATAGAGTTGCTTTTGTTATTAGCAGTTTTGGATTTCTAGCTAACCAATATAAGAGTTAGACAGATGCACTTCATTTAATCCGAGAGGTGTTCTAACTACGATTGTTGCAAATATAATAAAAAAAAGCGTACCATTTCTGATACGCTCCCTAACTAGAAACTCAAACAAACTTTTATTTTATCAGAATCATTTTTAGAATTACTGCTAATGCTCCGAATGTTCCAATCTTCCAAATATTTTTTTTCAACCTTTCGCTTTTGAATTGCTTTTGGCTATCTGCTACTTGTTGCTTTTGTGCATCAATCACAATATCTTTTTGACCTAAAGCCATGTTTGCGTTGTTATATTGCTTTGTTGTCATGTGCCAAAGGCTATCTTTTACCACTACTTCTTTGGTGGTATTTTCAAGTATTTGTTTTGTCGTATTCAATTCTGAAAATGTGGCATCACAATTGTATAATTCAGTAATATTGAGTTTCGCAATCGTATCGCTTATTTCCGTTCCATTTGCGGTTGTTTTTACTTCCGTAGGTAAATTATATCGCTTGTCGTAAAATAATGCAATATCGGCTTTAGAAAACGTTTTTACTTTATCAGTTTTAGTTTTCGTGATAACTTTTAAATCAGCAATCTTTTTTTGCAATCCTAAATTATCAGCATCTAATTTGTTGTTCTCAATCCTCAATAACTCTTTTTGATTTTCGATGTAAGCATTTTGCTTTGCCAATTCATTTACTTTGTTGTTGGCATTTTCTATTTTCTGCTTACTTAAATCATCTGCTAATACAGGTTGTCTATGACATTGAAACATCAATAATGCAAGTAGTATCAGTATTAATACAAAAGTCCAATTTGACTTTAACCATTCAATCGTTTTGTTTGTTTCCATTTTTTCTGTGTTTAAATTATTTTTCCTCAAATACACGTATATTCCATCCTTTGTAGTACTTCCATTGCGAAGGATTCCTTTTGCAAATTGTATAGTACTTAAAAAGCCTATCATATTTGTAGGCTTTAATAAATGTCTGTGTTGATAAAGTATGTTGTTTATGGTAGTAGTTTCTATAAAATGCTAAACTATCTACTTTCTGACTAAAGCATATTCCCGACATCAAGAATATGATAATGATTACAAGTTTTTTCATAATAATTCTAATGTTTGTTTTGTTGTTGTTTGAATTTTGCTACCAAAGAAATTACTCTTGATGGTATAGCTTTGTCTTTCGTGAATGAATAACTCTGGAATACCAATTACATTTACTCCTATCCAAAAGTATATTTTGATTAATTTTTTCATGTTACAAGTTGTTTAAATCGTTAATTAATGTATCATCTAATTTCCCATTCTCTGCTAATCCTAGAATGTTTTGCGCTCTTTTAATTGCAGGAATTGTGCCTTCATTTACTCCGCTATCAATCAATAAATCTACTATTGATTGGTCATTTATCTCACTCATTCTACCCCAAAACCGTACTTTGTAAAAGTCATTTATCAAAGCAATTAAACTTTGGTTATGTGTCATATTAACAGGAAAGTCAGGCTCTTGAATACAGTTATCAACAATCTTCCATCCTTCCCAATCCTTCCAAAATTTACGAGATATTCCTGCTATGGTTTCACCACCATTATCATCAGGGTCATTTACATATCCTAACGAATGTAATGTAACACCTTCAAAAGCTAATACGGGTTTTATTGCTTGTTCAAAATTTGACATGATTTCTAGTTTTTAAGTTAAAGAAAAAAATAGGGGCGGTAAACCCCTATTCAATTTATGCTTGTGGAGCATCTTCTGTTGGAGCAGGAGCATCCTCTACAGCAGGAGCAATTGGAGCAGGTAAAATACCATCTACTCTATCTTGTAATACTTGAACAGAAGCAATCAAACGATTTGCATCATCTTCTGTCAATTCATTTGCAGCACTAGCAGCTTGGCTATCACTGATTCTTGTTTCTAGGGCATCTAATGATGTTCCCAATGAAGCGATTTTAGCTTCAACGTTGTCTAATAAACTCATGGTTGAATTTGGATTAAAGATTAATTTTAATAGAATTTTAATTCTGTTTATTTTTCGTAACATAGTTATTTGTTTTTTTGGTTATATGAAATTGGATTTTGATTTTGTTGTTTTGGAGAAGCTAAACTAAACAGAAATGCTATAAAAGCAATGACAATGGCACCATAAACATATTTCAAAGAACCAACAATAGGCTTATGTTCTTTCAACATTTTTTCGTGATCCTCAATATCTTTATCAAAAGCAAGTTGTTTTTGCTTAATCTCTTCTATATCCGATAAAATACCTTTCTTGCCATTAAACTCATTTCCCGTAATAGCAACCATGATAGTCTGAATGTTTTTATCAGTATTCAATTGATTATCACGATATACTTTCAAGTGAGCCTCTTGTTTTGTTTGATTTGCTAAAATCTGTGTAAGTTGTGCATTTATATCCATTTCTTCTTTATTTTGCTTTGCCATCGGTGTTTCCATCTTTGTTATTATTATTTGCTACTGCGTTTATACCCATTAATATTGCTATGAATCCTGTTGAAATAGTTAATATTGTCGGCAATAAACTAAAATCATTATGAGCAATCGCCCAAGACATCCATGCCCTTATCGGAGAAACAACACCTACAAATATCATTACAACTGCCATTTCTTTTTTCAATGAATATCCCTCATTTAGATTATTCATTGACTTAATTACATTATCGAAAGGAGCAGAAACCTTCTGCCAAAGTGTACTTGAATTTTCCATAACTATTGCTTATCGTAAAAAGTTCGCCTACTCAAATCAAAATACGGGTTTGCCATTTCATCGGTGCGTAATTCATCGATTAAAATCTCATTGTCTTGCGGAGTGTATTCTATTGATGTTGCTCCTATTTCCTGACCTGTATTTTTGTCAATTATAGTTTTCATATTAGTTAGTTATATTGCATAAGTTAGGCGTAATACTATCGCTAGACGTTCCTAATTGAACCGTAAAAAATAAATACAAAGTGTTAGCGGTGTTATAAGCGGTCGAACCTAATGAACCTCCAATTGTAACAACGTCTGTAGCGGAACTTAATGCAAATGGATAACCGTATAAATTGCCACCATTTAAAGAAAATGAACGTGATAATAAATTCACGTTAGCAGTTGATGTTGGTGCGAAAATTGCAATTTGTGTAGCTCCAGAAAGTGAGTTCGTAGTATTTATTTTCAATCGCATATTGACCGAACTCGTACCACTTGGTTTGTTTGCTCCAAACATAAACTTTAAAATATCGGTTGCGTTAAACGTACCCCCGTTAATAGTAGCAGAAGCTACAATTGTTTCACTAACAGAACCCGTTACCGCAGTTTGTGAAGTTGCAACGAATTTATAGGGAGTGAAATTCAATCCTATATCTGATAGGGTTAATGTTCTATTTGAACTTAAATCATAACCGTTGATTGTTCTAGTTGTAGGAACTGCTGTAAAACCTAAAGATGCTTGCTTTCCGTTTAACTGCGTTTGAATGCTAGATGTTGCATCGTTATATGTATTTTGGTTTTCAGATTGGTATCTTTTTCCTGTACTATCTGATATATCAGCAGTTGTTAATATAACCGCACCCGTTTTGGTGTTAACTGAACTTACACCTGTTACAAGCGCACCAATATTACCTACTATCTTCTGAATAGCTTGCAAAATAGTATCTGAACTACTAACCGCACCAGCACCGCTTGAAAATCCTGTAAGCGTGCTTGCGATTGTACGTGCATTTGTCCACCATTTATTAGTAGGTGTTCCACTTTCTGCTATGTCGTCGGTTACCAAAGTAACATCAGTTGAAAGCGGCTTACTATTTACATTTCGTGTGTTTGGAACAGCTGTAAATCCAAGTGCATTTTGTTTCCCATTAAATGTATTCCAATCAGTTGCAGATAACCATCCATCTACAGAGGTTGTTGCTTGTCCTAAAAGGGTTTTAATCTTTGATGTATTGAAGTACGATACTATTGCACTCCAAACAGGAAATTTAATACTACTTCCACTATCGGAGGTTAATGTTGATTTGTTAGCGGTATCTTCAGGAACGTAATTAATATCATGGCTAATTAAATCCCAATTAGCAGAAGTTTGAGCAGGAGTGTCAACCAAAGCAATAATCAAATCACCACTTGTAACCGCAACCCCTCCCAATGTACCTGCAACTGAACAAATATAGTAATCAGCTTTTTTTATCGCTCCTGCAATTCCACTACCTCCCGTACTTGGAAATAAATTTGCAGAAGCATTATAACTTCCTCTATAATTTGAAAGTCCAATAACTGCATTATTGATAGCATTACTTACCGCTTGCGTTGTTGGATAAAGCGTATTATTCAGGGTAGTTAAATCTGTAGCTTTATTAGCAACATTTTCAGGCGTAAAACCTAAAGCACTTTGCTTACCATTCCAAGTTGCTTTTTCAGCAGTTGAAACACTTTGGTCAATAGAAGCTACTTTGGTTATTTCAGCACTTGTAATTAGCCTTGAACCCGTAGCCAATAACGTAGCTAATCCACTTGCAGCACCATCATAAGCGATTTTTAAAGCATCAGTTAAATCATTTTTTGTTAGTGAATATCCATTTACTTTATCTACTTTGGTTGTAATTAATGATGCCACAGCAGAAGCAAAATCTGATATGGTCGATGATAGTTGTGTACCCGTATGATTTGCTCTGCTTAATAAAGTAGCATCTGAACTATTGGCTGTTGCTCCCGAAGCTATACCTGCTAATTTGGTTTTTTCAGCAGTAGAATAATCCTCTGTTGATAGTTGTTTTCCCGAAACTTTGTCAACTTTATTTGCCAAAGCGGTTACGTTTCCACTATTATCAAAATTAGTAACGGTTGATAATCTAGTTATTTCAGTATCTAAAATAAGTGATTTTCCTGATTCTTTATCAACTTTCCCACTAATATCATTAACATAGCCACTATCATTTGTCAAATCGCTTGTTTTCGTAGGTATCGTTGGCTTATTCAATATTTCAGTATCCCCACTTGTAGCGTTCCAATCAGCATTTACGTTTTTTTCAGCATCTATTGGAGCAAATTCAGTAGGTACATTATCGAGTTTGGTTTTCTCTTCGGTAGTGAAATCTTCGGTTGATAATCCCTTTCCTGCAACTACATCTACCTTAACATCTAAAGCATTTTGTAAATCTTCTTGATTTGTAATATCTCCCGTAATTCCACCCCAAGCACCACCACCCGTTCCATCAGCACCTTTCAAACTTGCCAACCATTCAGCTTGTGTACCACTAAAGCCATTTTTAACCGCTACAACATAAGCACTATCGCCAGGAACGCCCTCATAGATATTCATAGTGATTGGCTCTAATGTTTCCTCAATTGTTATGATTATTGTTTCCATTTTACTGTGATACTACGTTTAAGATTTCCCATTCCAATTTGCAATAGGTTTGAATATTCTGATTTGGCAAAGTGATTTTTATATCCCCAATGTATTTGTATGCACCATAATTCATGTTTCTTGAAGCTAAAGTAATTTGATTTGTATCACTTACAATAGCTGTTCCATCACTTGTTTTGAACTCAAACACAGGATTTATTTGACTATAATTTAACTTGAACTGCACCAAAATAGCAGCATCAGTCAAATCAATAGGCGATACAACCCCATCTACATTTTTGGTTAATATCAATACAAGTCCATCAAAGGTGTTTCCTTTGAATATAGAGGGTATTATCTTTGTTGGAATAGATGTTGTCATAGCTTTTAGTTGTAAACTCGGATTTCTAATGTAGTATTATCTAATACACCATCTATAGTTGCCCCTGAATTTCTTGTGATTATTTGGGCAGATGAAACACCAATAATAGCTGCATAAATTGTTCTTCCATTATTATCAAAACTATTAATTAAAATAGTTGATTTATTATTTATTAAAACATTACTTGAAAATGATATAGTATATATACCAACAGAAGCTCTATTAATATTACAAGTTGCTTCTAATGTATTTTCTAATTCTATTTTAGTAGGTGCGCTCGTACCTGTTTGAGTTAACAATGCTGAATAAACCTTATATGGTCTTTTATCCCAACTTATACAAATCCAATTAGAATCACTACTACTTGGCTCTGAATTAATCCCTGTAGTATTCTGCCAATCTAAACCATTATGCGTAACAATAGCGTTAATTTTATAACGTCGTTTCGCATCCCAAGTATTATTACTATTTACGAGTTTTTGTTGTGTTTTCATTTGGTTTTGAATTTGAATTATTATTCGGTGCCATTGCTTGTTTTGGTAAATTGCTTACCGCTAATTGGTCAGGTGGTATCAATTTATTCTCTTCTTGACTTTTTAAGAAGTTTTCACTCCATTCGCCTGTTCCAAGTTGCTCCGTTGCTTGTTCTCTTGAAATAAGTGGTATCTCCCCATTTACCCCTAACATTTCTCTAATCGCTTTAATCTCTTTTAAGGGGTCGATATGTGGCATATTTTTACCCGTAAATCGACATTGAGTATAACTTTCTGTTACCATCGGATTATCAATATTCTCAATGTAACCTTTAGCAACAATCTTTTTAGTCAATATTTGATGCTCCAACCATAATTTGTAAATAGGAACATAGAATTGATTTGCAAAGTTTTGTCTGTCAATAGAGATAAAGTACCCAAAACTATTTATCGCTGCTCTCGAAGCAGAATAGTTACTATTGAATTGTTGTTTTGCTACTTCGGGAGGAACATTAACACCACTAGACATAGAATCAAATACCGTATCATAAAATTGAGCAAAGTCAGTTTCTATACTACTCTCAAATGCTTTCAAAGATGAACCTTGTGTCATATTGAAAGTTTGTCCTCCCGTAGTTTGTTGAATTTTAACTGCTAATCCATCTGTCAAAACTCTGTCTTGTCCTTCCTCAAAAATAGGCGTTACAGACTCCCCACGTCGTTGTTTGATGATTCTTTCGGTTGGACTTTCTCCCGTAGAAAATTCCTCATGCTCAATAGCATAAACAATCTTTGCTCCTTGTTCTGCTTTTGTAACCGCTGCCTCAATGTATCTATCTAGCTTGTTAATCTTCTCTAAAGATTGGCTCATTGAAGGGACTGCTCTCAAATGGTCAGGACTTAATTTATCCCCTGAAACTAACCAAGCTAATGTCTTACCCGAATTTTCCCCAACAGCAGCAATACGCTCATAAGTATCAGGACCATCTTTGTGTCGTGTTCTTACATAAAACGCAACTATCTTTCCTGTTGTATCAACCTCAACACCTTGCTGAATGAAATTACCTATTTTAGTAGCATTCTCCCACTGATTATTATCGTAGTTTGGATTTTCAATAAATTCCCCTGAAATAAATTGTACTGTTGGTCCTGAATCATCAAAACGTACTATAAGCAAATTATCCCCTCCTAAAAAAGCACCTTTATCAAAGTCTTGTGCTAATTCGTGAAGAGATTTTTGTTTAAGGTAATCCGCTTGTTTTGAGTTCGCCCAAATAGAGAAACGTTGTTCAACTAGCTTTTGGAAATTAGTGTATTCAGCATCAGTATTATTAATTCCCTCCGAATTTAAAACTACTCTATTTGGCTCGGATTGTAGCTTTAATCCAGAACCTATTTTCCAATAGAAGTATTTAGAAGCTATCGTTTTGAAAGTATCTACTTTGGTATATGCATCGTAGGAGCGTATTCTCAAACGCAAATAGTCAGGAACACCTCTGATAATTGTACCAAGCTCTCCTAAATTCTTTTCTCCATCCCATTTTTTATTTAGGATTGGGTATGTATGTCCATAAACGATGTTGTCCTGATAAGATAAACTTCTTGGTTGCATCGAAGGAAGCGTACTACTTTCTTGCGTTTTTTCAAAAAAACTATATCCAAATATTTTCATGTTGTATTTTATAAATTTCCTCCTGACAATCTAGTAACTCTACTATTGTATCGGTTAATGTAATTCTGTCTTAAACGTTGTAAGCCTTCCATAGAAGATACTAAATCTTCTAATTTTCTGAAATTAGAACGCACCTTCATCTGTCCATCATCCAATTCATATTGCACTAAATGTCCTGATTCTATACTTTTCATCATAGTAGATTCAAGTCCAGAAATCAATAAATCGTAAACAGCAACTTTATCAAGTAATTTGCACTTTTCCTCAAAGTAATGAGAAATAGTCATAAATTCATTATTCATATCAATTCGTTTTAGCGTTAAAACAAATAAAGGAACACCTACCCAAAAGCAAGTGTTCCTTTACCCAAATTTTTGTTCGATGTTCTCACAACATTGAATTTTAATTCTCTACAAATATATATAATTTTTATTTACAAAAAAGCCACTTGAATAAATCAAATGGCTTTCAGCAGAAAAACAAACAAACAAACATGAAAATAAGTGCTACAAATATATCATTAATTTGTTAATAACATAAAAAAATCGATGCATCCCTACACCGATTTTTAATTTTCGCTAGACTATGTTAGCAGGATTAATTTGTTTTTCATTAAAAAAATCTTCAAGCATAGTGTAAGCAATAGCCAACTCCTTAATATAAGTTGGGTCTTTCTTTTTGCACTTGTGTTGCGCTACTTCAATTTGCTTGTGAATGACTTTTATGGCAGTCATGTCATTAAACTTTAACGGATATTTAGTAAAAAACGCTTCCATGACTTATACTTTTACATTGTTAGCAGTTGCAGTTTGACCACTTCCAACCATACTACCAAGATTGACAATGGAATTAGTTTGCTTGTTGATTTGGTCACCCAAGATTTGTAAAGCATTGGCAAATTGATTAGATTGTGTTTGTAATTGCGCTTGGAATTGATTTTGAGTTTGTTGATTAGTGTTTGTAATCGAAATCTCAACTTCTCTATTCTCACGCCCTCTTCTTTCAAGTTCTAACGCATCACGTAATGTTTGAATTTCAGCTTGAGTTAACAATGCTCTTGTTTTATCCCCATCTGAATTGATTGCCATCAACACTTGCGTATTTTGCGCATCTGTTTTTACTGAAAGCGCATTGATAGTACTCTGAATAGCATTTGTACTTTCTAAAGTTGCTATTTTAGCCTCATAAAAGCTAGATAATGCAGTTTTAGTAGCTTCACAAATCGCTCCTTGAATACCTCTAAATTCATTTACAATACCCGCATTTGTTTGAGCAAGTGCGCCCTGTAATTCATTACCTAAAGCCTCTACCGTAGTATTAACTTCAGCAACATCTTTTCGTAATTCAGATACATTTTGTTCTGTTACGGTTGAACCTGAATCTGTGCCGCCACCTAATAAGCCACCATTACCATTTCGGAGTAATGCGCCTAAAATTAAACCTTCAAGGATTCCGCCTCCGCCAAATCCTCCTAATCCTGTACCGCCCATTACGTCGGTAGGTCCTGTCTGAATACCCATCATTATTTTATTTTTAATTGTTAATAATGATACAATATTAAAGAGGATTAAAATCTTACCTGTAATCGTGAAATACTTGCGATATTTGCCTAACAACAAACAAACTACAAAATGATAACAAAACTAAACTCCAAGTTAAGCGATGTATTATTTATCATCGGTAAAAAAGTGAAAGAAGGAAGAGGTAAAAAGAGTTTTACGCAACAAGACTTAGCGTTTTACTCTGAAACAGAACGCTCAACCATTAGTAGGATTGAGCGTTTTAATTATGAGAATATCAGTATAAGGACTTTGCTTAAAATAGCAATTATTCTGGAAATAAATCTACATGAGTTTTTTTAGAATTCAAGAATGTATCCTGCAATAATCCATTTTCCGTAATGGTATTTGTAGTATGGTGTTTTCATTGTTTTGGCTTTCTAGTATTAATCTCAATATCCATCAATTCCGTGTAGAAGTATGATAAGATAAGTGGAATTGCCATATTGTGTTCCTCAATGTAATTTCCATACAATAGAAGATAGTAAAAGAGAATTAAATAAGCTAATCTAACTAATATATCTTTTAAAAGTTTTTTCCACATAGCTTTAATCTTTAGCATTAATATCAAAACCAATTTCTCTTTTCAAAAATCTCAAAGCATTTTTTTTGTTCAATGCTGAAACATAAATGCAATCGGGTTTTTTTGTAATGCTTTTGGGAGCTTTTTTGATTCCTCTTTTTACATCGTGATATTCTAATGTTTTTGAAATATCAAATTCCGCAACCTCAATGGTTTTTAGCTTGTGATTTACCTCAAACATTGTATGCCCTTTCTTTGGGTGTGCTGTTCCCAAAAATACCGTTTTCTTTTCAACTGAAACTTGCCTTACATTTTCAATTTTGTCCGATTCTTTTTTCTTTAATTCCTTCATTTTTTATTTGGTTTTACATTCGACTATTTATTCTTTCGCATAACTCTAACCAAGTTAGATTCTTATTTTTTGGGTCTATTAACCTCAAATCAGCAATAAAAATTTCCCTTGATGCTAACCCATAAACCGCAACGTCAAAGAAGTGGTTATCCTCTCTTTTTTTCTTCCAAGCAAATCCAACTTCTTGTCCATTTTTAACAACAGGGATACGATGTTCCGATTCATAGTGCGAAAAGAAGCTCTTTAGGTTGTATTTACCCTCACTTGGTTGTGGAAAATTCATAAAACCACTAGGCTGACTACCATCAGAACCTTGAATTAAAGCCATATTTGATGCTAATTGCTCTTTAAGTAGATTAACGTCAAGAATGTATAATAAGCCTTTATTTTCCCTAGAATGGCTTATAATTGGACTATTCTTATCTGTTGCTCTTGGCTTTTCAACAGTATCTCCTTTTATACCGACTACAAGCCTATCTTTTATGCCTGTAATGAAATTATAGGCTAATTTAGTGAAATGACCTGTATCTACTAAAGTTATATCAATATCATAGTACAATCCGCTTTCACCCTCTAGTGGCGTGTAGATTATTTCCTTGAATTTATCCCAAACTGAATTTGGCAAACCATAATTGAAAGTCCACATTTGTCTGTCAGATTCCCTTTCTCGGTCTTTTTTGTTTCTCCAACGACTTCTTTTAAATGTTCCAACACTACCATGATTAACAGAATAGGTTTGACCATTAGAAGTATGGACTACTATTTCCCAATCTAACCTAACATCCTCAATGCCATTTACCATATCCATAATACCACCTAAATCGCAACAAAGCGAAATCAATACTATCTTACCATTTCCATCAATATCACAAGTCTTATCAGGTATTTTGCCTATTTCGTAAACCCCGATATTACTCATTAAGCTAGTTGCTCTAGGCGTTGTTCCCCTATCTTCCCATAATTCCCCTAATTGTGTATTTGTAAATACTTTCAATGCATCAATATCAATAGGCTCATTTTTAGGACACGCTTTTAACCATTGTCGTACTAAATCGGACCATGATTCAAATCCAGGAGGATTACATAAAGCATTGAAACTATAACTTCTATAACTTGGCTTTTCTGGAACAGCAGTTGGTACCCATTCACCCGTTAAATTCAAAGCGTATTTGCTTTTGTACTCAATTTTACCACGACATAACTGACATTCGTAGTGTACTGAATTATCAATCAACTTATCGTTTTCGTCGAGCACCCACTTAATCCCTCCAAAGGTACCATCTTCACGTTCTACTCTCCAAAGGATAGGTATATATTGTGAACAACAAGGACATTTCCAATTCCATTTACGTTTATCGCCCATTTCGTAAACCTGCTCAATGTTTGATATTCCCTTTGTTGTTGGAGAGGACATAAATACTAACCTACGAGTATCAGCATAAGATTTTGTCCTTGCTATAACCAAATCAAAAATGCTACCCTCTTTTTTATCAGTCTTGGGAGCATCATCATATTCATCAGCCACAACTACTTCAACCGAGTGAAAACGTAAATTGGTTGGACTATAAGTAGCATTAATCATGGTACCACCCGTATATTCTTTTTTAAAGTCAGTATCTCCCGTTCTCTGATTTGCTTTCTTAACTGAACTTGTTTTGAGTAAGCTGCTTAATCCTGAACTTTCCATTACGGTATCAAACCTACCTCGAATAGTATTCTGTACCATCTTATCTGAACTTGAAAGAAACATTACATTGGCAGGAGATTCCGCAATATGATAAATCATGCAAGGAATAGCCACAGATTGCGTATAACCTGATTGAGAACACTTCATAATAGCAGTAACCTCAACTCCTGAATTTGGCTTCATATTATCCACAACTTCTCTAGTGTAAGGAGAACGATTATAACTGAACAACCCAGAGAATTTAGATTCTGAACTCAAAATCAAATTCTTTTCTGCCCATTCACTAGGAGGAAGCGTTTTCATGCTGAAGTTATAAACGTTCTCCTGAATACGCTTTACATTTCGTACTACTATTTCTTTTAGCATTACCTAAAAATTATGTTCCTCTTTACTTTTAGTACACTTGTCTTTACCTCGTTTCAAAAGTCCTTTCTCAAAAGTACAATCACATGATTTTGACTTTCCCAATTCTTCAGAAGCCTTTACCTTAAGCTGACTTTCCAATGCATCTTTTACGTTAAAGTAAAATTTCATGCTCGGAACATTCTTAAAATCAAAAAATCGCTTCAACTGACTTCTATCAATATTTGTGATCTGCTCCAACTTATTCCAATTCAATTCTAATTCTAAACGTATTTTATCTAAACGTTTAATCTCTGTTTGCCAATTTTTCATTTTCAAATTGTTTATTTATAATTTCCCAACTACGTTCCCATCCCTCTAAACTCAATTCTTTATCCTTTCCAGCAAAACTCATAAACTCCAAACACTTATAAATACTCCTTTCATTATTGTAGCACTCATTTATATAGTCTAAATGCTTATCAAAATCTTCATCTGTGTAGCGGTAATTATCTTCCGTACGTCTGTCTTTTAGCTTTTGAAGATATTGGTCGAATGATTGGGGGTTAGGGATTAATTGATGTTTAGGGATTAGTTTATAACGATTACCCCAATTTTCAGGATTAAAAATTCCTTCTATTAAAATATTATTTGGGTTATCAAATCTTTCTGAATATTTTTCTTTCTCAACCTCAAACTCTACCCCACTTTCAATAAGTTCTACTTCTTGGGCGGTTAGTTGTTGGACTTGTTTTAAATTATCGTCGTTGGTTAGGATTACTTTATAATCAACTCCATCACTTATCATTCCAAACTCTCCTTTTTTAGCTACCTCCCCATTAGTAATGTATATCTTTCCGTTTATTTTGTGAGTGTTTTTCATAATCTAATTATCTATAAATAATACCATTTTCATTGCATTTTTCACATCCAGCTCCATCGCAAACGCAATAATATTTAATTTTTGTTACAATTTCAATATCTGAAATATCTTCTATTTGTCCGCAAATCTCAATTGCACTTGCAGAATAAATACATCCATATTCATCAACCCCCTTTAAAGACACTTCTTTTGTATAAATGTCTATTGTTTCAAAATATTCATCTATTTCCCAATCAATACTTATTGATTTAATCTTCCCGTTTATTTTGTGTGTTTGTGTCATAACTCTCGTTTTAAAAATTCGTTGATTTGTTTGATTGTTCGACAAACTTACAACATTTTATTTTAATGTTGCAAATTTATCGAAACTTTTTTTAGGATTTTATTTTCTCTCTCCACGAGAACGGATTTCAGAATACTCTTCAATAAGTTTCTCAATATCAACATCCGACTTTTTTTTAGAATCTTTTACAGTAGTATCTAGTATCTGCTCCAACTCAATCATAATATTATTCAAGTCCTCTTTGCTTCCTCCCAACTGCTGAACCATAACCATAGCTATATTTTTAATTTGAGAATGTATAGATTTGAAAACCGCCTTATAGTTTATGGTCATTACATTTTCAATCATATCCAAAGGCAAAGTATTTCCTGCTTTCTTCTCCAACTCCATCTGCTTCAGTTCAGCATTACGCTCTACCAAAGATAATTCAGCTTCCTTCCTTCTTATTTCCATCTGCAAAAGAGAATCCCTATGTTTTTTCTGTTCCTGTTGTTCTCTTCTTTCTTGAGCAGATAATTTAACCTCAACCTCTTTTTCGACTACTATTTTTTGCTTGGTGTTTTGCGACGGAGCAACCCTAACTGAAGCCTTGATTTTACTAGGTTTCTCCAAAACCACTTTTTTTGAATTTACCCTTGTTTTTGCAGTATTTGAGATATATTTATCGAATACACTTTGGTCTCCACCATTAATCTCCAAAAGATAAGCATAATTTTTAGGATGTTCTGTATTCATTAATTTGTTTTTGTCGCAAATTAAACTACCTCTACTTATCCTATTTCTAATCGTGCTACCTACTATATTTAAAGCTAGTCCAAAATTTTTAATAGTTACTAAAGCCATCTTGTTTTTTGTTTTCTTGTTGCGACAAATGTAATAAATTCAAAATATAAAATGTCGCATTCCCCAAAAAAGGTGACATAGGGAAATCAAAGCGGTGCGCAACCCATTGCTTTGAACATCCAAACCGTTTTACAGTACCTTTTTTTGCCCTTCTCGCATCGTTTGAGGCGGTTTTAAGCAAACAAAACAAATAAATAATATATAGATATACTTCAATAGTTTTTACATCGTTATACGCCTTATTTCGTATATGCGTATTTATTCATTTAAGCACGTTGTAGGCACGCTGTAGTTTTTGCAGTAGTTACCACGTTCTTTTATCTTTGCACTTCTTACAGCCTATTATATATTTATCTATTCAATTGCTTATTATTTGCGGTTTAATTCATTTGGGTTCATTTCTTCCTTTGGCAGTTGTTTCTTTGTGTTGTTCGCGCCTCTTTGCTAGTTTACGAATAACAAAAAAAAGATTTTATTCTAATTTCTATTGTGTTGGTCCCGTTGTTATGCATAGATCATGCGGTAGATATGTATATAAACAAAAATAGCCTTAGCAATTAAGCTAAGGCTGTATAATAAAAAAAGCCTCAATTAAGAGGCTTTTTTGTTCTAAAGGTTAAATTTATAATTGTGCTGCTCCTTCACTTCCTGCGCACGATGTTTGAAACTCGAAATTTGTACGTCTATTTTGTTTAGAGCGTTGTAAACATTTTCAATATTTAAGTTTGCAACCTCGCCACCTATTCCGGTAAACCACTTGTAAAAACTGTTTGCTTTTTTCATTTTGCTTATTTTTTTGGTTATTAAATTAATCTTAAAATTTGAGAGGCTAAAAATAGTAATACTATGATTGCTATTTTTTTGTAAAACGGTGCCATTAGTCTATATAAAATAACGTTGTAGGCAAATAATCGTTTAAATTTTCAATGCCTTCTATTTTAAAGAAGTTACCAGCCAAACACACAAATATATGTTTGCCGTTTTTTAGAAGTGCCTCCGCATGAAGTCTGGATACTTCGTGATATTGCATAGATTGTTTTTGCGCTTCGATAACGCATTTCTGCAATGCTTCATTTTGAGCGTTTGCAAATTGGTAAGTTTCTGTTTTCATATTGTTAGTTTGTTAAAGTGTTTCCCAAAGTATGTTTACTCCGTCGTGTTCTACTATTTTTTGCCCTATTGCGTAATTTACTTTTTTTCGTGCCGTTTCTAAATCAAACCAACTTTCGTTGTCTGTTCCTGCATTTAAAATAGTTCCGTCTTCGTTTTGAATTCTGTATTTTGCTTTCATAATATTAGTTTTTAAAAATGTATTCAAAAAATCCGTTTGTTGTTTCAAATTTAGCTACTTTAAAACCATTTGCCGAATGATTTTCGGTTTTATAGCCTTTAAGCTGTCCGAGTTTAAAAAGTTGGCAAATAGTTATTAAATCGCTTTGTATTTTTTCAAATGTTTTCATCTTTTTTAGTTTTTAAATTGTTTTTTAGTATTGTGTTCCATCGGCTAAAAATTCGTAATCATTAGCCATAATTGTTTCTGTTATAGCTTCGTCTGTTTGTAAATATTCACATTCATTTTTCAATATCTCAAAATAATCATTTAATAACTCATTTAAGAAATTATTTTCAATTTCAATTAAATTTTCTTCGCCCTCTTCCGTTTGGAAATAATTTGAAAAAATAGGTTGCCAAATTTCCATATAATAGGCGCAAGTTTTGAAAGTTTCCGTTTCTTGTCCGTGATTATCAAAAATATTCTGCATAACTTCGTTTGCGGACAAAATAAAATTTCCTTCCATTTCATTTTTTTTGTCAAGGTCAAAACCAGTAATTTTTAATCCTATATTTTCGGCATCTTCATAAACACTTCGCCACCAATTAAAATCAACATTAATATCACGCATTCTGTCAATTGCTACTGCTTGAGATTCGTTGCTTAATTCGTTAAATGAATAAATTTTTATTCTTATTGTTCTCATAATTTGCACGCCTTTTTTAACTGAAGCGTCTAACAGGATTTAATTAAGTTTAAATTTCGTGAATTTGCCAATTAGTATGGCGGTTGTCCCTTTGTCGGTATCGCTCCGAAAATCATTTCTTTACAAAGGGAATAGGTTAATTAAAGTTTAAAATCTATTTTGTGCGCTTGAAACATTAAGTTTAAATTCTTTTTAGAACATTTTTTCAATTTAAAATTATATAGTTCCATTATATAAAAAGAGTCGTTTTTTTCTAACTCGTTTGTTAATATTTCGGGTATTGCTTCGAGGTTGCAAACGTATGAACGAGTGAAAAAACCTTGTCGAACTATTACAAAAACCCTACTTTGATTGTCTATTGTTGTTGTCATAACTAATTATTTACATTTATTAATAAATTCTAAAAGTAATTTGTTTACTTTTTTAACTCTGATTTTGTATTCCAAATTATAATCATATACGATTTTTTGCGCTTTTAACTCATATTTTCGCATTAACTCATAATCTACTTTTTTGCCTATTGGACTGTATCCACTAGATAAACAAACGTCATCTATTTCGTAATAGTCACAATGCCAACCATCAGAACCGCATGAATAAGCAAAAGGATTTTTGTATTTTGTTAAATATTGAATATCACAATAGCCAATCGATAAAATGATGTTAAAACCTTGTTTAATTGCTGTTTTTGTTGCTTTTAATTTCATAATATTAACCGATTTTAAATAGCCTCGGGAACTGGATTAAATTGTTTGAATTATTTTAAAATTTGTTGTAAAAGTTTTTGAAATTCGATAAACTCTTTTTGAGCTTTTGCGATGCCTTCAGGGGTAATGTTTAAATTTTTCATGTTATAATTATTTATTTGTTTCATTTTGATAGGACAAACTTAATTCGACAAATTTACAACACAAAAAAATCATTCAAAAAAAAGTCATAAAATCGATATACTACATAAATCCTACTTTTTTCCTATAAAATTCTTACAACGAAAAAAACCTATTACAATTTTGTAATAGGTTCTTATATATATATATAGTACTATACTATTTTAATTTCACATTTTCGCTTTTGGCTGTTGTTATATCTGTAGATATTGTTGCAGATGAGTAAATACCCCCAAGCGATTCAATGGCTAATGATATTTTTGAAAGTTCCGCCTGAATCAACGCATTTTGAGAATTTAAAGCACTTTGTAACGGTTCCCAAAGTACCGCTGAATTATCGGCAGAATTTAACCAAAGTTGCCCGTTTGCTTTTAGAAAAACGAAACTTGAAATACTACCGTCGGGGGCTAGGGCGTAGAGGCGTGTTTCTCCTGCTTCTGCTACTGAATTACTGCCGACGTACCCAATAACTACCGATTCAGCTTTATTTGATGTTTCAGCATATACCGCTGTCATTCCTTCGGGTGGTTGGCTATCAATTCCAAATGGTGCTACTTGTTTTGCAGTTTTTGCTCCAAATTGCAGTAATTTTACAATTCGCTTTCCGCTTTCTATGGCTGTACTTTTATACTTTGAAAATGTTATCATTTGAAGATTGTTTTAGGTTTTTCGGACTTTCAGAAAAAAATCCTTTATTTTTCAAAAAAAAATCGTTTTTTTTAAAAAAAATTTTTCTTTTTTTAATATTTCATTACAAAGATATGAAAATACCATCCTTCCAAAAAAAATTTTTTATTTTTTAGAAATTAAGTAGTTCATAGGTTAAATTACTATTGTCTAACATTTTTTTAGTAATTAACAAAATAATTTCAAGGTTATTAATTTTAGTTGTTTCGTGTGGAAAAAAATTATTATTTTTATTATCATGTGGGTCACAAAATGCTTTTTTAATAACGCCTTCTATTTGCTTAATTATAAAGTCATTTCTACAATCAAAAAAATATAATATTTCCAAAGAAAGCCCTTGTAACCTTGCTTTCCTTTCTACATGATATATTCTATCACTTCCAATAAATGTACTTCCTATTTTTAAAAAATCATCGCCTAATTTACAAATATAAAATCTTGAACGTTCAGGTTTTTTATCTATTGGGATTCCTTTTAATTCTCTATTAATAGGCTTTTTAATTTCCCTATATTTTTTCTGATAAGTACCCATTTTTGGCAAATGTTTTTCTCTATACATTATTTGATATTCTTTAGAATATTCATCAGGAAATCTTTTTTTAATTTGCTTTCTGCAAGGTTTACAAACTTCCTCAAACAATTTAATTTCGATGCCATAATCTTTTTTTTGGCAAAATACACAATTACTCATAACAAAAAAAAGTTATGCTTTCGGTGATTGCAGCACCTACTCACATAACTTAAAATTAATATCTTTAATGATTAAAACTGCAATTAATAATCTCTACAAATATAGAAAACTTTATTTAATTACAAAATAGTTTTGTCGTTTGTATATTCATGGTCAAGTTCGTTTAACTCTTCCTCCATAAAGAAATTTTTATCCTGATGGTTGTACAAAATATTTCTTATCGGACCACCCGTAAAAGATTCAGGAAGCACACAATTCAAAGTTGTGGTATCTGACTTTTCATCAAATTTCATTGTAATACTATCCACCATGAAACGATTGTAAGCGTAACAATATAAATAGTGATTATGCACGTTTACTATTTCGCCTGGATAAATTTCATCAAATAACCCCTGAAGCTCAATACTCAATTCAATAGCTTTCAATTCTGAAGCCAATTCATTATCGGCAGCATCTTGCGTTTGAGCATCATCGCCTGAACTCATTATCTTTGTTGTAGGACGATATTTTGCAACCAAAGTATTCTTTGCTGTATCTATTGT
>Ga0208504_1000025_pt1 | contig 41800 bp, 60 predicted proteins | sample CryBogCBH05Oct08_FD_184595 | JGI IMG/M metagenome (GOLD analysis project Ga0208504, IMG submission 184595) | Freshwater microbial communities from Crystal Bog, Wisconsin, USA - CBH05Oct08 (SPAdes) | ecosystem: Environmental > Aquatic > Freshwater > Lake | place: Crystal Bog, Wisconsin, USA...
GTGTAGAAGATATTTACACTTTTGCCGCGGAAGACCAAAAAACAGCTAATGATGTAATAGCCACATTTGGCTATGACTCTGCTGTATTTGTTGGAGATAACATTCCAGCAAAACACGCGTCATATGACGGTACAACTTTTACAGCACCTACACTTGATTACCTTTATAGCATCGGTGTCTCTAACGAGAATCAAGCAATGTACGATGCTCGTATTGCTGAAGAAGCCGCTAAAGCTGCAGAAAAAACAACACCAACAGCTTAAGGATTACCTTTATAGGAGTGTAAATTGAGTATTCGTCACGCTAGTGAAGAGGGCTTCAGTTTTCCTCCTGGAAGTAAGCTTGAGCGCGGAAGCTCTATTTCGCGCCCAGAGTTTAAGATTAGAGATGTACCTGACGCGCCTAGTGCGCCTTCTGCTACAGATGTAGGCACTAGCCGCGCTCTTAATAATGGCGCGGCTACAGTCTCTTTTACCCCTGCTCCTACAGGGGGTGCGGCTTCTTCTTACACAGTTACATCTAGCCCTGGATCATTTACGGGCACTGGCGCCTCTTCTCCTGTTACCGTTACAGGGCTTGCAAGCGCGACCTCTTATACATTCTCTGTAAGCGCGGCTAATACAACTGGTACATCTTCTTCATCTGGCGCCAGCGCATCTATTACTGCTACTACTGTCCCAGGCGCGCCTACAGTAGGCACTCCAACAGTACCAACAGGTCAAGCATATGGAGCTAACGCTAACGTATCTGTTCCATTTACCGCACCCACTGCTTCGGGCGGTAAAGCTATTACCTCTTATACAGTAACCTCATCAAGCGGTAATACTGGATCTGGGTCTTCTTCTCCTATTACAGTATCTGATGTAGTAGGTACTGCTAGAACTTATACAGTAACCGCGACTAACGCCAACGGTACATCTACAGCATCTTCTGCAAGTAACTCTGTTACCCCAGCATCGGTGCCACAGGCTCCTACTATTGGTACTCCTACCGTAGCAACTGGACAGTCTTATACTGGAAGCGCCTCAGTATCTGTGCCCTTCACCGCTAATGCAACAGGTGGCGCCTCTATTTCTTCTTACACTGTTACATCATCTAGTGGCGCAACTGCATCAGGGGCATCAAGCCCAGTATCAATCTCTGAAACTGTAGGAAACCCAACGTCTACCGCTAGAACATATACAGTAACTGCCACTAACTCTCAGGGTACATCTAGCGCATCTAGCGCATCTAGTTCTGTTACTGCAGCCTCTGTTCCACAGGCTCCTACTATTGGAACAGCAACAGATGCTGGTACTGGTACAAGCGTAACGGTTGCCTATACAGCGGGAGCAACTGGTGGTGCTGCAGTGTCAGCGTATACAGCCACATCTAGCCCTGGCGGATTTACAGGAACGGGTGCCTCACCTATCACTGTCTCTGGTCTAACTGCTGGAACTGCCTATACCTTTACTGTTACAGCCACTAACTCTCAAGGTACATCTGCAGCATCTTCTGCTTCTAACTCTGTAACTCCAGTAGTACCAAGCAACTTCTTCTTGATTGCTCAGCAGACCGCATCAAGCGGAACAACAGTTACATTCTCATCTATTCCTTCAACATACAAATCATTGCAGTTGCGCTATAACGCTATAAACGCTACAGGCTTAGGCGGCTTCAAAATCAACTTCAATGGAGATACAACTGGAACATACTCAATCCATTATATGTATGGAAATGGAAGTTCTGCAGCCGCTGGTGGAGCTGCAAACCAATCAACTATCTATACTGTAGAAGCAACTACGGTAGCAACTTATCCTAACGTGGGAATTATAGATATTGTTGATTATGCAAATACATCAAAGTATAAGACAGCAAAAATAATGAGCGGAAGCAACAACAATTCAAGCGGTTCGGCTGAGTTTAATACAGGTCTATGGCTCTCTACTGCTGCTATAAACTCTATTACTTTTACTTCTAACAATGCGCTTGCTGCAGGAACAACCCTATCACTTTATGGAGTTAACTAATGGCTACCGCTACATATGTCCCACTTGCTACTACAACTCTTGGTAGTGCTACAGGAACAATTACTTTTTCATCAATCCCTAGTGGATATACAGACTTAAAGATTTCTTTTGCTCATAGTTTTTCAAGCGGTGCTGGTTATAGTGGCTATCTTCAATTTAATGGAGATACTGGAAATAACTATTCTTGGACTGTTATGTCAGGCAATGGCTCTGGAACATCAAGCACTTCTCCGACAGGGCAAGGCTATATCCAAATAGACGGTTTTGCGGTTAGTAACTCAACTCAACCACTTATTTCTATAATAGATATTTTTTCTTATACAGGTTCTACATATAAAACAAGTTTAATAAGTTTTTCAGGAGACAATAACGGAAGTGGAAGTGCTTCTTCAGTTGTTGGTTTATGGAGAAATACTAATGCAATAACTTCTATCACTCTTTATACAGGAAATACATTTACTGCTGGCACTAAAGCAACTCTCTGGGGGATTTAAATGGCTGCTACATATACTCTTATTGGTAGTCAAGTCCTTGGCTCATCTGCCTCATCCGTTACCTTCTCGTCAATTCCGCAAACTTATACGGATTTAAAATTAGCGTTAAGCGTTAGAACAGATTACTCTGGGTATACTGACGGTTGGCAAATGGTGCTAAACAGTAATTCTACTGGAATATACTCAGCAACTACCGTATACGGAAATGGCTCAAGCGCAACTTCTCAATCTTTTCCTAATGAAAGCGGCGTTGGAAACGGCGGTTATATTATCAACCCTTCTTCTTTAGATACAGCAAACACCTTTAGTTCTTGTGAGTTGTACATTCCTAATTACACCTCAACGGCATCAAAACAAATAAATGTCTTTAACGCATCTGAAGGAAACTATGCGGCTTCTCACGTACAGGTTTTTGGAAGCGCAAACTTAATCAGACTGTCTTCGGCAATAACTTCTATGACTTTTACATCTAATAACGCTGCAAACTTTATCGCAAACTCAACCTTTTATCTGTATGGCCTAAAGAACGCTTAAAGGAGATAAATAATGGATACACCTACTAAAGTAATCGTCTGCTGTGCAGACCACGACCACGCTACAGACCCTGCCTGTGAGATTAAGGCCGAGTCTGTAACTGTTCCTCTTACTGCTGAAGAGATTGCTGCCAATGAAGCAGCAGCCGCACAAGCAGCGCAGGAGCAGGCAGCACGTGAGGCTGAGGCTGCAGCAGTTGCTGCCGCTAAAGAGTCAGCCAATGCAAAGTTGGCGGCAATTGGCCTAACACAAGAAGAGATTGCTGCTCTATCTAAGTAATACTGTTTTATAAGATTAGATAGAGGAGAATAGTACCTATGAGTAGAGCGTATACCCCTGGTGGCAGATTTACATCTGACTTTGAGCGCGGATCTATCTCTACAGGTATTACTAACGACCTAACAAACCCAGTAGGAACTCACGCTGAGTGGTGGCTTTATAACCCAACCGCTACCGCCGTAGACCCTATCTATGATGTGGGCGACTCTTACTACAACGGCTCAGGTGGCAAGATGTGGACTGGCCCTTACCAGATCCAGATTATCCGCTCTATCATCAAACAGGGCGATACCAAAATTAGCCAGCAGGGTTTCTACAACGCTGACTACCTCCACTTAACCATTAACGCGCTGGATATTGAGAAGATCGCGCCAGGAACTATGGCTAATCCAGACTCCAGAGACCGCGATCGTATTGTCTGGAAAGGCGAAGTATTCCGCCCCTATAAGTCCCAACAAGAAGGTATTATTAGTGAGGACTTCATCCTTCTAACGGTTGACCTTGTTCAGGTTCAACCAGAAGAACTCGTAAACGATGTACAATTCCAACAATATGCAAACTAATTGTGGAACTTATACTGCTTGGAGAGCCCACCAAAAACGTAAAGAGGCTCCGTGTGACGCTTGCCGAGCCGCTCGTAACGAGTATCTTGCAGGTTGGCGAGAGAGAAACAAAGCCAAACTTAAGGAATACCACGCAGAATGGCGTGAAGATAATAAAGAGCGTGTAAAACAATATAGAGAAGAATACTACCAAGAACATAAAGAGACTTATTACGAACAAAATAAGGCTTGGCGGGCTAATAACGTTGAATTAATGCGGTCATACCGCAACACCTGGAAAGAAAATAACCCCGAAGCGTATAAAGAAGCCCAGCGTAAATGGGAGCAGGAGCACCCAGAAAGAAACCGTGTAAAAGAGGGTAGGCGTAGAGCCCGCAAAAGAGAAACCCAAGTAGAAGACTTTACAGAGCAACAAGTACTAGATGCCTACGGGTTAACCTGCCACATTTGCCAAAAAGAAATCGACATTGCAGCCCCCAGAAGGACCAATAAAGAGGGCTGGGAGCGCGGAATGCACTTAGACCATTTGACCCCTTTATCTAAAGGTGGAACCCATACTTTGGATAATATACGTCCCGCACATGGCCTTTGTAATGTCCGTAAAGCCGCTAAAATTATGGAAGTTCACGCTAACTAAGGAGCCACATGGCACTCACACACTCGGTTGTTACGCTTAATGCCTCAACCGCAACCCTACTTAACAATGATCCTGCCGTAACTGTTGGCCCAGAAGTTCGTAACACCTGGCAGTATGGAAGCGTATCTATCCAGAACACAGATAACTCTATTGTTGTCTATGTAGGCGCATCTAACGTTTCTTCTACCTCTTATGGCGTATCACTTGCCGCTGGCGCATCAATTACCCTTGATAGCCTTAGCCCATCAGAGAAGGTCTATGCAATTGCAGCATCTGGCAGCCCTAAGGTTGCAGTATTGATGGTTACAACTGCATGAGCATCCGTCTGACTAAAAAAGGTGAGACTATTTCTATCAATTCCTCATCTAAGAAGTCAACCAAGATTGTCATTAAGAAGCCATAATGCCATTTAAGAGTCGCGCCCAGGAGAAGTGGATGTATGCCACCCACCCTAAGATGGCGCGCCAATGGCAGAAAGAAACACCAAAAGGAAAACTACCCGAGAAGGTAAAGGATAAAAAAGATGGCAAATAAAGAACAAAAAGGAAACGCCAACCAGAAGAAAGAGCCAAAGATGACCCTTAAAGAGAAGCGCGCTGCAAAGCAAGCAAAGAAGGATAAATAATGGCTAAGGCAAAACTAGGTTCAGGAGCACGTTTTAAGGCTGTAGAGAAGGCTGCCGTTAAAAGCGGTGCCACAGATCCAGCCGCAGTTGCCGCTGCAGCAGGCCGTAAGAAGTATGGTCAGAAGAAGATGACCAAGCTTGCTGTTAAGGGTAAGAAAGACGAGAAGAAGTAATGGCTAAAGAAAAACCTCTTTGGGATAAGAAAGACCCAGACGGTGGTAAGCATAGTAAACTAAGTAAGAGCCAGAAGGCCTCAGCCCGTGCTAGAGCTAAAGCCGCTGGTCGTCCATATCCAAATGCAGTTGACAATATTGCAGCTGCTCGTAAGAAAAAAGGTAAGTAATATGTGCATGACCTGTGGATGCGGTAAGAAAAAGGGCGAAGCCGGATACGGCAAGGGCAAGGCTAAACCTATGTCTTCAAAGCAGAAGAAGCTAGCTTCAGCTGCTGCCCCAAAAGATAAGATCACTGGAGCAGATTTCAAGGCTCTTAAGAAGAAGGGTAAGTAAATGTGCGCTAAGTGTGGCTGTGGATGTAAGGCTGGCAAGCCAGCAGCAGGTTGCAAGTGCACCTGTGCTACCTGTAAGTCAGCACGTATGAAGGCTGATAAGAAGTCTGACGCTAAGATTGAAAAGGGTATGAGCCCTAAGCAGAAGGCGGCCTTTGAGAAGGCTGATAAGAAGATGGATAAGAAGAACCCATCTGCTAAAGCCGATATGAAGATGGACAAGGCATTGGCCAAGAAGGTAAAGAAGGATAAGTAAAAGTAATTAAGACTTAAGGGCGCCTACGGGCGCCCTTTCGTTTATCCTTATAGTAATCCCGTGCGGGATTAAAGCTTCACCTCTGCGATGTACTTTGCTGCTCCCCCTAGGAGAATACTTATGGCTGACAAAGATAAGGTAGATAAGCCTTCGGACATTGAGTTCGCCAAGGCTATTACCGAACATATTCCAGAACCTAACTGGCATGTCGCAGATGTCGTAAGTGCAGCTTACATCGGATATAAGGTGATTCAGCGTGCTAATAAGCGCAAATAGTATTGACTCAATCTCTCGTAAAGCGGTAGATGAGCTTTTGCCTCCCCTTACAGAGCAGCTACGTCTTTTGGCCTCAACTTCACAATGGCCTAAGCACATCGTAGATAGCATCAGCGTTGAGTGCGATAGAGACTTTAATCTATTTGTTCACTACCCAGAAGAGATCACTACAGAGGTAGAAGACTTAGAATATGGCGGCCCTGGACAAATGCCTAACGCTGCTATACGCCCATTTATCTCTCGTTCAGAGGGAGTTATCGCAAGCGTCCTTGCTGAGAAGACAATCAATAACCTCTTTCCAGAGATGGGGATAATGTGACAATCACCTACCCATTTGTACTTGCTGAAGACTCAGCCCTTAAAGGCCATCTTAGCGGCATCACCGTTTCTGATGATAAGAACGCTAACCGTCCAGTTAAAGTTTGGTATGGATTCCCTGACGTTGAAGTAAGAGATCAGATATTTCCTTACATTACTATTGACTTAATTGACATTTTACCTGCTAATGAACGCCAAACTTATGGCTTTATTACAGACACAGATAACTTGGGTACGATAACCGCTGATCCAAACTACGCCTATACAAATAAAATTCCGGTGGCTTACGACCTTGTTTACCAGGTAACTTCTTTTGCCCGCCACCCACGCCATGATAGATCAATCATCTATCAGCTAATGACTAAGTTTCCATCAAAGTACGGCTATCTAAAAGTAGCAAACCCATCTGGGTCTAACTACAGCATTAGATCTATGTTCGTTGATGGATTTGTAAAGAGAGACACAGTTGAGGGTGAAACCGGAAACCGCCGTCTCTTGAGAAATGTGTACACGGTACGAGTGGTAAGTCAGATGACCCCAGATGCAGCTAACGCTGTGGCCATCAAGCTTGTATCTACTGTACAAATTAACAACACTACTTCGTATATCCCGTCTGGTCTAACACCTGTCCCACTATCTGTAACGAATTCTTAACTAACAAGGAGACACTCTAATGACAACCTACGCACGCCCCGGGGTATACGTCCAAGAGACGTTGAACCCAATCCAGCCAGTAGCTGGGGCATCTTCTAACACAGTTGCTGCTCTTATTGGTGCTGCTGACCGCGGTCCAACTACACCTACACTAGTAACTTCTTGGAGCCAATATGTAAACCTATTTGGTTCTTGGAACACTGGCGCATCTAACGCGCTTCCACTTGGTGCCTATATGTACTTTGCTAATGGTGGAAATCAGGCTTATATCCTTCGTGTTCCAGGCGCTACCGCAGCCGCTGCTACACGTTCATTCAATGATACTGCCGGAACTCCTCAGCCAACACTTCGCCTAAACGCAAAGAACGTTGGTTCATGGGGTAACACACTAAATGTATCTATCACAGCCTCAACTGTTACAGGCTACTTCAATATTATTGTATACCTTGGTGGAAACACTGCTGGATACATTGTTGAACAGTGGACAGATGTAACAATGAATTCTGCAGATAGCCGTTATGCAGTTACTGTTATCAACAATAACTCAACATATTTGACAGCTACTGACCTTGCTTCAACTACAACTGCGCCAGCTAATAACCCAGCTGTTGTATCTAATCAGTCACTCAGCACTGGTTCAGATGGATCAGCTGTAACAGGTTCAACAATTGTTTCTTATGCGTTTGGTAGCCCAAGCCCATTTGACACTATTACCCAGTCTTTGGTTATCAATATCCCAGGATACACAGACGCTACAACTGTTAACGCGGCTATCTCATACGCAGCCTCAACTCGTACAGATGGTTTTGTTGTTATTGATGGCATCAATGACACAGCAGCTAATCAGTTGACTTTGGCAGCTACCTACACAGCGACTTCACAGGCAGCCGTTTATTACCCACAGGTAACAATTGCTGACCCAACAGTTTCTGTAGGAGCACCTTCAGGAGCAACTAAGACCCTTGGTGCTGGAGCAGCTGTTGCTGGTCTTTACGCGCTAACTGACGCAAGCCGCGGAGTGTTTAAGGCCCCAGCGGGTCTCCAATCACGCCTTGCTGCAGTTGTATCAGTACCAGCTCTAAGCAATGCTGATCTTGATTCTCTTAACTCAGCGGCCGCACCTGTTAACGCTATTCGCTACATCCCAGGATCTGGAATCGTAGTATTTGGCGCTCGCACTCTAAAGCCAGGATATGTAGACAAGTACGTACCAGTACGTCGTAGCCTTATCTACATTGAGAAGAGCTTGATTGACCTAACACGTTTTGCAATTTTTGAGCCAAATGACTCACGTCTATGGACTCGACTAAACGCTGCTTGTTCTTCATTCTTGACATCATTCTGGGCACAAGGCGGTCTTTCTGGAACAACTCCAACTGCCGCATACTTTGTCAAGTGTGATAGCACAAATAACCCACAGTCATCTATTGACAACGGGTATGTAAATATTCAGGTTGGTGTTGCTTTGCAGCGCCCAGCTGAGTTTGTAGTTATTAATATTGGCCAATACAACGGTGGCACCACCGTAACAATCGCGTAAGGAGATAGACCATGGCTAATCTAAGCACGTTCAACTCAAGTATCGCCACTGATCCGCTACGCTCGTTCCGGTTCCGTGTCAACTTTACACCAGTATCAACCACAGGAACTGATTCTGTTTTTGATACACGTATTGCTGATGCTAGCGGCACAGCTACTACGGGCACATCTACAACACCGACTGGATATTCATCTGGTTGGTCTGGTGGATTTACCAACATTAGCGGCCTACAGACTAACGTTCAAAGCATCCAATATCGTGAAGGTGGATACAACACCACTGTTCACCAGATGCCTGGACTAACAACTTTCACACCTGTTACATTTACTCGTGGAGTTATCTATGGAAATGACCAGGCAATTACATGGATGCGTGGCCTCTTCTCTGCTGCTGCAGGTACTGGTCTAAATGGCGTTGCTGCTACAGCTAAGGGCTTCCGTCTAAACATTGATATCAAGGTTACTCAGCATCCAACAACAGATGACAATGCTGGCAGTGAAGATGTTGCTCAGATGGTGTTTCGTTTGCACAATGCCTGGATCACCAACCTCAGCTACACAGATCTAGATGCTACAAACGGAGCAATCTTGTTTGAGTCAATGCAGCTTGTTCACGAAGGTCTATCAGTAGGGTTCTTGACCCCTGGTGGAAATGTTTATACATCTTCATCAGCTGTAACCCCACTAGCTAATTACTAATACAAATTAAGGAGCACAATTCGTGTCAAAAGTAATAACCGATGCAGAACTCGTAAATAAATTTGCTCAACAGGCAATGGAGGAGCCAGCTCAAACTATTGAGACTAAGGCTCCTCCAGGACCTGAAGTAGAACTACCGGGCGGATTTATTGATGGAGGAACACTTGTAACAACCGTAGAAGTACGTGAGCTTAACGGTATGGATGAAGAGGCAATTGCTAAAGCATCCAATACTGGTAAAGCGCTTAATACCCTTCTACAACGCGGACTAGTAAAAATTGGTTCTAGACCGGCTACAACAGACGATCTAGACCTTCTACTATCAGGTGACAGAGACGCTATTTTAATTGGCATTCGAAGAATTACCTTTGGTAAAACTTTAGACACCACAGTCTTTTGTCCAAGCTGTAATGCAAAACAAGATGTATCTATTGATCTAAAAGATGACATTCCAATGAGTAAGTTGGAAGACCCAATTGCTGATCGAGCATGGCACATTAAAACTAAAAATGGAGTAGTAACGGTAGCTCTACCTACAGGAATTACTCAAAAGCGTTTGATGGAAAACTCTGATAAAACCTCTGCAGAGCTAAGTACTATCTTGCTATCAGGATGCGTTCAGTCCGTAAATGGAGAACCGTCTCTGGGAGCAAGCACAGTTCTTAATCTTGGCATTGCAGTTCGGGCTCAGATTGTTGATGAAATTATGGCTCGTACCCCAGGCCCACGCCTTGGGGAGGTGAGCAAGGTCTGTAAGGCATGTGGTGAGTCTATGTCACTCCCACTTAGTCTTGTAGATTTGTTTCGCTTATAACGAGCAAGATTATGAGAATTTGTTAGACCAGTATGAGGTGCTAACCCGCACCTTTACTGGTTGGACATTAGCAGATATAAGAGAATTATCTGCAAGAGAACGGCTTAACTGGATTGAAAGAGCACAGAGAGGTAGGAAGGTCTGATGGATATTAAATCATTCTTTGGTTTAAACGGCAGCTCGTTTACCAACATCAAAAACAGCCTTCTCGACCTTGCAAATGTCCTTGAAAACCAAATTATCCCTAAGCTTCAACGCGTAGAAAAAAGCGTCAACAACATTGCAAAGAGTGCGGCAAGCATTACTGGTGGAGTTGGATCCGGAAATAAAACTGCCGAAAGTGGCGCCCCAGCAGCTAAAGGAGCAGGCGGCGGTGACGGGGAAGCAAATACTGGTGACAATAGAGTAGCCGATAATGGCTCTTTTGCTACAAGAGCCGTTGGTGCCGGAATGTACGGCATGAATTTATTGCAAAATGCTATGCCCGGTGTTCCAACGGCTGTTCAGCAAGACCTTTTAACTAACCGTGCCGCTTTTTATGGGGTTGCTGGTTTTGGCGGCTCTTTACAGGGGCGCACTGACCAGATTAACGCGCTTCAACGCCAGCTTGCTTCTCAAGGCACAGCCCTTAATAACATGGATGCTATTAATGCAATCATGGCTGCACAAAACAGTGGTTTAGGTGGTGCAAGAAACTTTACAGGCCAGGGAGGTGTTCTTTCTGGAATTACCACGCTCTCTAACCTTATGCCCGGTCTTGGAGAGCAAGGTGCCGCTGGAGTGGCTGCGACTTTTAACGCGCCTTCTACTGTAAATATGGCTCGTGCTATGGGCATTAACATACGACAAGCCAATGGTGACATTTTAGGTATTAGTCAAGTAATTGACCAACTATGGGCTTACTTTAATAAGCCCGGTATGCCTATGCTTACAGCAGATCAAATTAAAGAGTCGTATATGCCGGGCAGATATTTTTATGAAAGCCTAAGCTCATTATTAAACGGCGACCCGGTAGCAATGCAATCTGTTTACGTAGGATTTCTTGCTAAAGCGCAAACTGGAGGAAAGACTCCTATAGGAAACATCTCTAAATCTACTCTTCAAGGATTGGGCGCTTCTACAGCTACTATCAACGCTATAGGAAGAAATGTTGCTGCGCAAACAAACTTACTAACAAAGACAGCTTCAGCTACAGCCGGGGGATTTGCGGGCTCACAAGAGCTAGGAGCGCTTGCTAATAACGCAGCAGCTTCTTTAGGGGCTTTAGCTTCTGCGCTTGGTGCTACTAATGGCGCTTACACAGGAGTTTCAGCTTTAGGTGGGAGCACCGGAGGCAAAATTATTAATAGTGTCTTAGGGTTCTTAGGTTTAAGCGGTAAAGCCGAAGGCGGCCCTGTTGGAGGAGCCGTCCCTTACATTGTTGGTGAAAAAGGACCTGAGCTATTTGTACCTAAAACTAATGGAACTATTATTCCTAACCATGTTATTGGTAGAGCAAATGGTGGTTCAGTAACAGCAGGCGGTTTTGCATCTATGTTGCTTGGCGCCCTTGGCGCCCCAACAACTCCGCAAAACATTGCTAACATAACTATGTGGGAAGGTATGGAAGGTGGAAACTGGAATAATACCGCTCGATACAATCCGCTTAATACCTCATACCAAATGGATGGCTCTAACAACTACAACACTGGCAAACCAGGATCTGGAGTTCAGGCCTATACGTCTTGGCAACAGGGCTTAGCAGCAACAGTAGGAACATTAACTGGGGCAGATGCTTCTGGTCGTGGTTATACAAGTATTGTTAAGGCTCTTCGCTCAGGAGGCGCTTCTAAGGATGATTTCTTAAAGCTTCTTCAAGCATCAAGCTGGGATGCGGGCCACTATTCAAGCGGAATGTCATCTAGCGCAACAGGCTCATCAACAACATCTTCTTTAAATGCGGCAACTTCTAAAGCAATGGCTGCTTCACAAGCGGCTCTATCTAAATCGTATCAAATGCTTGGAGCATCAGATGCAACCCCAATAGCACCGACATCTAATAATATAAACTATAACTATGGAGGTATAACAATTACTATCTCTGGAGCTGGAAAAGACGCTAAGCAATTAGCTCAAGACCTTAAAAGTGAAATTGCTAAGAAGACAGCGAGTAAATAATGCCACCAACTAAATCATCTTTAACTACCAAAAAAGGTGCAATATCTCCTATACAAACTACGTTTAACACCACTGGTGGTAACCCTTTTGGTCATTTTTTTAGAACTCTTGTTTCAGATGTAGTTAACTTTGTTACAGCAACCCCTAAAAATATAAACGGAACAAAAGCTGTAGCTGTTGTAAGAGGCACTGGACAGGGCATTGTAAACGGAACTCAACCACAAAAAACCCCTGTTAATGTTAAAAAACATACAACAAATACGGACCCTAATAGTAAAAACACGGTAGTTCCGGCTAATAACACACCCACTAACATTAAATTTAATTTAGCTCCGCACAACTGGAGCCTACCAATCAACCAAAATTTAATGAATGTAAGCTCAACATATCAAGATCAGAGTATGCGTAGAGCTAGAATGTGGTGCTATGTTGGAGCTGACTCTTCTAGTTATACAGATGTAACAGGAATAGGTTCTTCTAGTCAAACCGGAGTAGTCACTGGAGGAACTGGAGTTGCTTCTAATTTAGACACACAATGGGGCTTTCAATTTTTATGGAACCCAACTCAAATCTCAACCTCTGTGCAACGAAATGCTAATTTAGTTCCACAAGCTATGGACGCGTTTATTGGTAGAGGAGTTCCTCTTTTTCCTGGAACAGAAGCTATATCTTTTGTGGCTGTTATTAATAGGGTAAATGATTTTGCGTGTTTTAAAGCATTTAAGTTAAATACTGGGCCGCTACCTGGAAATCTTGATGATAGTACTTTGGACACCGCTGTTTATAATTATTATTCAAGGTCCGCTGGCGCTGTACAGTCGTTAAACCAACTTATAAATGAGTTAATGAACAGGGGTACCATGGCGGACATAGAATACATTTTTAAAATGGTTAATGGGGATGGGACTTTAGGAGCTGCTTGGAGAAATGCACTTGGAAGAAAAACAGCTGATATTAATTTCTTAGCACCAACACCGGTTGCAGTACAATTTGGTCCAAATGCTGACAGCCTTTCTTACGTAGGATGGATAGAAAGCATTTCGGTATCTCATCAAATGTTTACTGAAGACATGATTCCAATTCACTCTGAAGTAACTATTAATATGTCTGCCTACTCTCAGAGCTCGCTTAAGTAAGGAGCAACTACTATGACAATTTATACTGGATCTAGATATGAGTACTCTACCGTTGACTTTGTATCTAAAACCACTAATGGACCGGATAACCCTATTGTTTTTTACTCTACCCACAATATTAACCCGCTAAATTATTATGAACATTCATATGTTGCTGGTGAAAGACTGGACCAAATCTCAACTAAATACTACAAGACTCCGTTTCTATGGTGGTTAATAGCCGAGGTTAACCCTAAAGTAGACTTTACAAACATACCCGCAGGCACAGTACTTAGGATAGCTAATGTTTAATTACATTACTGTTTCTTTTCCTAATACCACTTTGCCCCCGGCACGCGTTTATGACTTAAGCTTAAAGCAAAATAGGTACCAACACGAAGTTGCAACCATCCAATTTCGTGACTGGGGCGTTGACTACGACAACGTAAGCTCCGGATCGCCAATATCCTTTACCATTAATAATGGATTAGAGTCCAAAGTTTTTATTGGCTACATAGATCACGTAACTACACAAAATGAACCTGGGTCCAACATAACTGAGGTAGTAGCTATAAGCGCCTCATACGTGTTTAAGAACGAGTCTCAAAAAGTGTATAAAGGGTTGTCAGCGGATGCAATTATTCAACAGATTGCAGCTAAGCACAGCTTCTCTTGTTACGCCATTCCGCACCCAAGAGTGTACCCACAAGTGTCTCAAGCTGGTCACACTGACTGGGAGTTTTGCGTTAGATTGGCAAAGCAGAGCGGTTACTCTCTAAGAACAGAGGGTACAGAGATCTACTTCCAACCTATGATGTACGACTACACGCAGCGCAGGTCACAGGCAAAGAAGTTCACAATGCGAAGCCAAGCTAACCCAAGCGGGTCTAACTTGTACTCTTTTTACCCAGTAATTGGCGAGAGTATTGACCACGATGGAGACAAAAAAGCTGCCATCTCTGTATCAGGCGTTGATCTAAACACGTCTTCACCTGTAGCCATAGTAAATCAGAAAAGAAATAAGAACACTAGGCTCAATAGCAAAGCAGAGTTCTTTGATAAATTCCATACTCATGTGGTTGCGCTTGACTCTCAAGTAGCTAATCATGAGGCTAAAGCTGCGGATGATAGAGCCGTATTTCCTTATAGAGCTGTGGCTGAGGTAATAGGTGACCCTTCTTTGCGACCAGATTTACCTGTGTACCTTGACGGACTCGGCAATAACTACTCAGGGTATTGGGTTATCTTAGGAACAGAGCACCTGATTGTAGAAGAATCTAGAAATGTGTTTAAATACACAACAATGCTTCATCTAGGCACAGACTCTCTTGGACCTGCGGTTAAATGGACAGATGGTGATTTGATTAGTTCCCCTGATTACGCTCCCTCTAGAACAATTATCCCTGGGGTTCGCCAGACAAATAAACCACCTACTTCAGCTTTAAGAAGAACATCTATTGCGTACTCTCCGGCCGCTAATGGCCAGTTTAGTGCGGCAAAAAATAAACCACTTCCTTTGGTAAACAAACAGCCTATTAAAGGCCCAAAGTGGACGGCCTCTAAGCCGGCAGTGCAATCAGTTACTCAACCAAATACAAGCTCTGCTTCTTACACTAAACGTTTACTTACAAAGGTGCCTAAGCCATGACAGATGAAGACAAGCGTTTTTATGGAATATATCAAGGGCTCTGTACCAATAACGAAGACCCAGATAAGCTTTATAAAATTAAACTACAGGTGCCTCAAATACTTGGTGCAGAAGAGACTGATTGGGCTCTTCCATGCTTACCAGTCACATCTGATGCCGAACACCTTGACCATAAAGCGCATACGGCCGCTCAAGTAGCAGCTTTATTGACAACATCCTCTACCTCTGTAAGTGGCTCGGATCCACAGGGGGGATCTGTATCTATAACTATCCCCGCTTTAACCGTTGTGGCTAAGAGTGGCGCTGGTACATTAGCTCACCCACATGTGACAAGCACAGACCCGCTAGACACAGATGGATCAGAAATTGGGCTGACCGCCGCTGAGCATACATATCACCGTAAGGTTCCAAATGTCGGTCAAAAAGTTTGGGTCATGTTTATAGCCGGAGACCCTAACTTTCCAGTATGGATGGGAGTACAACTATGAGTAAAGCTATGGCTTTGCCGTTTTCGTTTGATAGCAATGGGGCGGTCAATAACACCCAAGACCCTAAAAAAATACTGCAAGACCGAATTGTGTTAATAGTAATGACCTATTTAGGTGAGCGTGTTAACCGACCTAACTTTGGCTCTAACATAAAAGCAATCTCTTTTGAGAACATGACAGAGGCAACTCAACTTATAAAACAAGAGGTAGCTGTGGTCTTTAATAAGTGGTTACCATACTTGAACTTTATTAACGCCACACCAAAGGTAGATCCCGTAGATAACATCTTGTCTATATCCATCACATATAACTACGGGATGAACGCAAACCCTGAGACCGTAAGTCTTAAAACTGCTATTATTAGTCAATCTGGAGATGTAATTACGGAGGTATCAAATGGCTAGTAACAATTACGTTCCCTCAGTAGATTACACCTCAAGGGACTATGCGGCAATCCTTACGGATATGACCAACCTCATCCCTATATTCTCTCCAACCTGGACTAATCGCGACCCTGCTGATTTTGGTATGACCCTACTAGAGCTCTTTGCTTATATGGGAGATATCCTCAATTACTACATTGACAGAACGGCTAATGAGGCCCTCATTACCAGCGCAACCCAGCGTCAAACAGTTCTACAGATTGCCAACCTTATTGGGTACACCCCTACAAATAGCACGGCTTCTACCGTAACCCTTACCTTCCAAAACTCAACAGCCTCTCCTATTACCCTACCTGCCCTTACACAAGTTGCAACCTCGTTAGTATCTAATGGAACTACCACCCAAGTAGTCTTTGAAACTAACTCAGCCCTAACCGTACCCGCAAAATCAGGTGCGACTAACGGCTCAGCTACTGTTGTGGCTACTCAAGGTCAAACAGTATCTAACGAGATTATCGGCATATCTGATGGAACACCTAGCCAAACATACGCGCTGGCTAACACTAGCGTTATTAATGGCACAGTAAATGTCACTATCAACGGCGTCGCCTATCAGTCAGTGCAGTACTTAATTGACTCTAATGGTTATGACCCGGTATTTTCAACAAATACTGACGCTGATGGCATTACCTACGTTACCTTTGGAGACAGCGTTAGCGGAAGAGTGCCACCTAACGGAGCACAGATCTACGCCACCTATCGAGTTGGCGGAGGTGTTATTGGCAACGTAGCTTCTAATACAATTAAGTACGTTATCAATGTTCCTTCTGGAAGTATACCCGCAGGTCTTACGGTATCTAACCAAGACATCTCTGTTTCTGGAGATGGAGCCGCTACTGGCGGAGCAGATGCTGAAAGCACAGACTCAATTAGAATCAACGCCCCTAAAAGCATTAGAGCAATTAACAGAGCGGTTTCTTTAAGTGACTACTCTTATATCGCTGTTCAGGTTTCTGGAGTAGCCAAAGCAATTGCTACAGCTGATGTCTATACATCAGTTACTTTGTACCTTGCTCCTGCAGGTGATCCAGGGGTTGCAGCAGACAACGTAACGCCAACATCTGTCTTTAACAATCTAACCACAAATGTATTGTCTTCATTAATAGACAAAGCCCCTGCTAACACCACTATTACGTTCCAACCACCAAAGTATGTTGGGGCTTACTTAGTAGTAAACATTACAGTGGCGCCTCAATATAAGCAGTCATCAGTTGTAAGCAACGTAACTTCTGCAATCAATAACCTCTTTTATATTGATAACGTCATCTTTAATGACACTATTGCGGTGTCAGATGTTTACCAAACCATCTCATCTGTAGATGGCGTGGCGTATCAGCAGATACAAAAGTTGGTTAGAGCAGACCAAGATCAAACTTTTACTATTACAAATAAAGCCTTAACTAGCAACGTGGCCACTCTTACTACATCTGTAACCCATAATTTATCCGTGGGTCAGACTGTATCTGTGACTAGCGTTGACTCTACTTTTAACGGCACATTTGTGGTTACTGCAACTACGTCTAATACCTTCTCTTACACATTGGTAGCTAACAACGTCTCTTCAACCTCAGCAACAGGTTCAGTAACCGCGCTTGTAGTTAAAGACATTGTTTGCGGAACTAATGAGATACCAACGCTGTATGAACTTGGAACTACCGCCAGCCCTTCAGCTACGGGTGTAGGCAGCGTTATTATTAACGCCACTGGAGGAATCCTGAACTAATGTCACGCTACGGTATTAGTTACTATGGTCTTGACTACTATGGTACAGATAACCCAATTAAGTTTGATGCCACCCCTTTTACGGCAAAACCTGCTGGTCATGGGCGCATTTTACTTAACTGGACCGACCCAACTGGAAACTGGTCTAAGCTTGCAATTGTAAGAAACAATTACGGCTATCCAGTAAATCCGTGGGACGGAACTAACGTTCTTACTGTGTATAACGGCAATGACCCGGTGTTTTACATTGACTCTTCTGGCTTAGTTGAAGGTAATTATTACTACTACACCATCTTTGTTTACAGCCTTATTCAATACTCATGGGTTAATGCGGGTAATGCTTTTGCGCTATCTGTTAAAGACTATGGCAACACAGATAAGATGTATGAATACCTACCATCTATCTACAAGATTACACAACCTTATCAAGCAACAACAGACACTTGGGATAACCCAGATCTGTATTCTTTCTTAAGTAACTTTGGTTTTGAGCTAGACTACACACAAAATATGACGTCTTTACTAACCAGCCGCTATAACCCATCAACAGTTAATGGGACCCTTGTGCCCTCACTAATGAATCAGTTTGGCCTTACCTACGAACCGGCCTTGGGCCTTCAACAAAACCGTAAGCTACTTCGTGATGGAGTGACTCTTACTAAACAAAAGGGCTCCAAAGAAGGTCTAGTAGGATTTATTAAAGACTTTACTGGGTGGGGAGTTCCTGTACCTATCTCTGGCACACCTAACCCAAGCACTAATGGAATTGTGGTTGGCCACAATATGATGCTTGACTACAACGACTCTTCATTTGTAGAAAGTGTTGGTCACTGGCAATCACTAGATGGCAGCGCTGATCTAGATAGACTTGCTATTTATAACATCCAAACTATCTCTGTTAGCTCTGGAACAGCTACCTTAGTTATTGGCGCTAATAACTACGACGTAGGAAACTCAGTTGTAATTCAAGGCTTACCATACCCACTATTTAACTCTACAACCCCAGTGGTATTGACCGCAGTAGATCAATCTAACAGCATTAGCTTCTCTACAAGCTCTCCTGACTTTACAACCGTAACGGGCTATAACGCATCAACTCAAGCCTATGGAACAGTTGCTCCGTACCCAGCTCCTTGGGTTGAACCGACTGCACCAACTCTATTTCCAAATAAAGCTAATGCAATATTGGCACTCTATAACACGTCCTCTAGTACACAAACTGTTACCTCTTACTGTGGTGATGATGACCCTATTAATAAGGGTATCCCTGTTACAGCAGCCACTAGTTATACGTTTAGTATTTATGCCGCAAAAGGCGCAGGAGCAACTGCTAGAAATGTAACCGCAGCAATCAAATGGTTTAATCGTTTTGGTGTTTATATCAGCACATCAACTGGATCAGCTGTATCAGATAACACAGCACAGTTCTCCGGTTCTGTTCGTCCTTATGTATCAGCAAGTGCGCCTACTGGGGCGTACTACGCATGCCCAGGGGTATCTATTGCCTCAGTAGGCGGCACTGCAACTAATGAGCACCATTACTTTGATGCAGCCCAGTTTGAAGCAGCCTCTAGCGCAACTAGCTTTGATGAGGCTCGTCAACTCCACTTAACCCTCAGAGCTAATCGCATTAATGAGTTAATCAACCCTCATTTTGCCTCACCAATAACTCCTTGGAATGTAACTGGCGCTTCTACTACAGCAGTTTCACAGTTTGCTGAGCCAGGTGTAGAAACGTTCTCCGTTACTACTGCCAGCATCGTATCTAATGTAGCAACAGTGACTTTAAATAACCCACACAGTTATCAAGTAGGTCAGGTGGTAGTTATCTCTGGAGTAACTGGCACTGGTGCTAGTAACTATAACGGCTCTAGAACAATTACCGGAGTAGGCCTTAATACATTTACTTACTCAGTAACGGCCTCTAACTCCACGGTAACAAGTGGAACGGTTTATCGCGTAGGTAACGGGCTACAACTAACTGCCACTGCAACTGGCACAGCCGTGCTTTCATCTTGGGATGGATCTACAACATCTCAGTTGATGGGTATCTATTACCCAAACACCTCTTATACATTCAGCATCTATGTGCAACCTGCAACAACTTCTGAGACGTTTACGCCAAAGATCTCGTGGTACGACAGCACTAACACTTTAATAAGTACCTCTTCAGGCACCTCATTTAATTTAAACGCTGGCGTCTGGACTCGACCATATGTAACAGCAACTGCGCCAGCTACAACTGCATACGCAACAGTTGAGATAGATTGGACTACGGCTACAACAGGAGACGTAGTTATAGTTGACGAAGCTTTGTTTGAAAACGCTGGGCAAGTATTAGAGTACTTTGATGGGTCTAACGGCTCAGCTACTGTCTATGACCTATTTTGGGAGGGCGGCCAGGGTAACGCAAACGCGGCCCGTAGTCACTACTATAAGAATAGATTTGCTGTGCAAACCCGTCTATTTGGTGCTGTCTTAAACGCGCAGCTTCCTATGGGAAGCACTGCCGCAGTTTATATTGCTCAACCGCAAACCTGATGTGCTAGCGTAGGCCCCCTAAGTCAGGGGGTCCTATGGACAAATACTACGTAATAGTTGCCGGTGATGGACAGACCAGCCGCGCAAATGTAGAAGCACTAATTGAAGACTATGTATACGGGCACGGACAAGAAGTTACCTTTGTATTCCCGTATGAGAAGCGCCCAAGTCAAGGACAGATCTTTGCTGCGCAACTTGCTAAAGACAAGAGCAAAGACATACTGCTCTTTTGCAGAGAAGACGCTAACTACGAGGGCATACCCTCTTCATCGGTAAGCCACTCCGACACTCCGTTTGATACTGCGTGCACTAAATTAAAGGGCACCAACGTCATAGCCTTTATATTGGTAGACGATGAGGATCAAGGCACCAATAACCTCTTAAGCATTTTTGACAAACATAAGGTGCCCTCTTTTGATCTGACCGAGGGCTTGATGCCAATTAAGTTCAACCCAGGCGCGTCTGAGGTTATATTGAACCCGTCTATTCCTGAGCTGGAAGAGTTCTTTAAGCCAGAGGAGGACGTCGAAGAGGACCTTGAGGACTTTGACGACGAAGACCTAGAGGATGAGGAGCTGGCTGAGGACTTTTATCTAGGTGTCCAAGCTTTAGCTAAAATGATCGCCAGAGAGGTGGCAGCCGAACTCCTGAAGGCCACAGAAACGCCCAAGAAGGGGTCTAGGGAGTGATTTCAGCCCGTGCCCTAGGGGTCTACATGTATCTACAAGAATCAGAGGCTAATATCAGCGCTGAGAACCTTGCTCGGATTTTTTCAGAGGGTCGCAAAACCATGCTGGCTGTCCTAAAGGAGCTCCGAGAGGCTGGCTACATTAAAACCACTCGGGAGGTTATCAACGGCAAGTACATTACCGTTTCGCGGCTAACCGATGGGAGTCCCAAATCGGCACTTCTGATACAGCAGTCACAGCTGTATAGCAATTTAGTACTAAATACTAATACATTTATAAGTAAAAAAATAGGGTTTGGCGAAGCCAAACGGGGAGAAGAAGCGATGAATGATGAATGGAACTCATTAGGTCAAATAGAGCAAGACCCCGAGGAGATGGCTGAGCTCAAGCGCCGAGATAAAGAACGCCGTGACCGCGAGTACCGCGAGGCTCGCAACGCTAAGGCTGAAAAGGCTATGGCCGCCAATATCAATCGCGATCCAAACCATTGGTCCATAGACAACGCAGTCTTTGAGTTCGCCAACCGCATGGTCAGGTGGGACATAACTCCGTGGGAGGGTTCTCGAGCGGTATTTAAAACGGCATACGCAAAGGCGCGAAAGAGTTATGGCACTACAGGCGACGTTGAGGTCAAGATGATGGATATCTTCTTCGGTCGGCTAGATCATGAGAAGAAGGTTAAGGACTCTGATATGGTCTGGCGGTTGTTCCTCAAGAACTTTGGTAGCCTGCAAATAGCGGCTCAGCAAAGTACAAGCGCCCCAGAAGAAGTAACCAAAGCTAAAGATGTATCTAAGCAACAGTTGGAGAGGTTTTAGTGTTCAAACTTGACGACTTAAAGATACGACGTAAAGCCTGGGTTAAAGCCGCAAATATAAATCCAAATCGTCTTGGTTGGTTACTAGATGATTGCACTGTCATACATGCAGATGACCGTAAGAAGATTGATGTTTGGATGGATGCTTTAGAGCGCGGAGACATTATTCGTTCTGCTGGTAACTCTAGGTGCGGTAAAGGATTACTTCTTTGGGGAGAGCCTGGCCACGGTAAGACCACACTAGCGCTCTCTATTATCCAAGAGATAATGACTCGTTTTCCTATTGAAGCTTTTGATGTTAAAGAGGGTCGTGTACTTATTCGTCCTTGTTACTTCATTACTTTTAACGACATACTCAACCTTAAAGGTGAGTTAATGGATGAAGCTGACGATGAAACTCAGATTTTATATCAAGGTATATTGGGTGACTGCCCAAATGACTCTTACAATATACGTGTACTGATTATTGATGACCTTGGTAAAGAGCACGCTTCTTTATCTGGTTGGCAGAAAAGTATGTTGCATCATGTGTTGCGCACACGCTTTAACAATGGATTGCCTACTATTGTTACTACAAACATTTCGTTAGACAATTGGGGTTACGTATACGGTGATGCTACCGAGAGTTTTGCTCACGAGTCGTTCCTGTACTTACCTATTGAAACATCGGATCTAAGAAAGTGAGTAGAGCAATGACCACCAAGCTTATTCAGGTGTTTTTGAGTCAGACTCAAACGCCTGGGCCAGGTATCTATGAAGTATCTGGAGATGAGCAAGGTAACCTGTTCTGTACCTGCCCCGGTTTTAGAGGCCGCAGTACTTGCAAGCACTCACGCTTTGTTAAGTCTCGCATTGATAGCAACAACGGAACTTACCCATTAGAGATCTCAAGCCGCGCCACCGAAGAGGACGCCGCTAAAGCCAAGAAGTCAAGCAAAGACTTTAGAGAGTTTGTTATCAAGTACGGAAGGATTGAGGTCTACTAAATGAAGAACGGGGACATCAGTAATGAGCTCCCCAAGAGAATACTCGTTACAACAGACGCGTTTTCAATTGTGGAATCTAGTATTACAAAACGGTTTAAAATAATACCTAAGGTACATAGAGAGCTAAAGCTACGTAAAGACATCCTTAGTAAGTTTTATTTGTACACCACGCGCAAAGGGGTCACCCTTGAGCTGATTTCATATGAGATTAACTCAGAGGACCTTGAAGAGTTGATGCTTACTTTAGATGCGATGGGTACTAACCCATTTCGCTACTCAAGAGCCTATGACTCTATAGAGGCTGTGATGCAAGACTTGCCATACAGACCTGAAGTTCTTGGCGTTATAGATCAACCAAAAAATCTGCTACGGTACGGTCACTGGGGAATGGACTTTAACTATCTATGAACAATGAAGCTTATCTAATAAGCAAGATCATTACTGAAAAGAGTATTGGTTACGCCCTTGAGCGCGGAATTACTGAAGAGTGGTTTGCTGACACTGAAGAAAAGAATCTTTATAGGTTCTTACAGCATCACTACACTGAATACCAAGAGTGCCCTAGCTTAGAGATCATCCAGTCTAACTTTAGAAACTACACTCCCCCAGTAGTTGAAGACCACATTGATTACTTCATTGATAAGTTAGTAGAAGGTCGTCGTAAGGCTTTAATTATTAATACGATGATTGATGCTAGTCAGTCACTTGAATCTAAGAAGCTTAATGCGCATGAAGACGCGCTTATTAAATTACAACAAGGCTTTGCTCTACTAGAGCAGTCTGGTCTTGGTTCTACTAACGACCTTGAAATTAGAAAGGCTGCTAAGTCTGCTATGGAAGAGTACATAAACCGTAAGAACAGTCCAGGGTTACTAGGTCTACCTACCGGCTTTCCAACTATGGATGCTTCTACCTCAGGCCTACAACCAGGTCAGCTAGTAGTTATTGTTGCACCCCCTAAGACAGGTAAGTCAACGCTTGCTTTGCAGATAGCTATTAACTGTCACCTTAATGGTCACAAGCCTATGTTCATGTCATTTGAGATGAGCAACAACGAGCAGAAGACTCGTTACTACGCTATGCGTGCTCGCATCTCTCACAAACGACTTATGACAGGAACCCTTACCGCTGAAGAAGAGCAGCGTTATGAGCGTATTGTTACTAGCATTCAAGATATGAATGATGACTTCTGGTTTACAGACTCCTCTAGCGGTTTAACCGTAAGTGCCGTTGCCAGCAAGATTCAAGGAAAGAACCCAGATATTGTCTTTATTGATGGAACCTACCTTATGTTTGATGAGGTAACTGGTGAGTCCAATACTCCACAGGCAATTACGCAGATTACTCGTAACCTTAAGCGCTTAGCCATGAAGATTAACAAGCCTGTTGTTATCTCTACTCAGGCTCTTGCATGGAAGATGAAGAAGGGTCAAGTAAGCGCAGACTCTATTGGTTACTCCTCATCCTTCCACCAAGATGCCGATGTTATCTTTGGTCTTCAGCGCGAAGATGAGAATGTAGATGACACTCGTTTACTACGCGTTATTGCTAGCCGTAACTCTGGACTTAGCGAAGTCTCCCTTATGTGGGATTGGAACACTGGCGCTTTTAGAGAGATGGATAACAACGACCTATGACAGTAGAAGAGATGCAGGAAACTCTTGCCGACCTTGGCATTAAGGTCATTGGAACTCGTGGTTGGGAAGTGCAAGGGGAATGCCCAGCACATGAGGAACGAACAGGGCATCCAGATCGTAACCCCTCTTGGTATATCAACGCGGACTCTGGCGCTCACATATGCTTTTCATGCGGGTTTAAGGGAAATCTTTATTCACTAGTTGCCTATGTACGAGGTGTTCCGTTAGATCAGGCTACCGACTGGGCAAACACTAACCTGAACTTAGTAGCTCGTCTTATGCGCTTAACCGAACCCGAGAAAGCGCAAGCAGAAGAGACAGTAAGAGTTACTGAATCAATGCTCAGCGCTTTTGTAGATGTGCCGGCTGAAGCTTTGCAAGCAAGAGGTCTCACACGTGAAGCCGCTAATCTATACGGTATTCGTTGGGACAGACATAACGGTAACTGGATTATTCCTGTGCGACATGTGTATGGTACTTTACTAGGCTGGCAAGAAAAAGGATTTAGTACACGATATTTTAACAATCACCCAAAAGGTATGAAAAAGGGCAAAGCACTTTTTGGTTATCAACAGTACAAATCGGGTGACATGATTGTTGTTGAGTCTCCATTAGACGTTGTACGGTTAGCCTCAATAGGTATACCAGGCGGAGTTGCTACTTTTGGCTGCTCAATCACTATTGAACAGCTAAGCGCAATACGTGGAGCTGACCGCATAATCTTTGCTTTAGACAATGATGAGGCTGGCAGAGTAGCCTCTAGAGATATGATTATTCGCTGCCGAGAGTTAAAAGCTGAAGCATGGTTCTTTAACTATAAGGACACTGACGTTAAAGATGTTGGCGCTATGAGTCGAGCAGAAGTAGTATCCGGTTTACAGAACGCACAGCACATGATTCGTGGAGAGAAGGCTATTGCATGATTATCGGTCTAACAGGTTACGCTAGAAGTGGTAAAGACTCAGTAGCAAAAGTTCTTGTAGATCATTACGGATTTATCCGCTTGGCATTTGCTGACCCAATTCGAGACCTTCTTTTAGAAGTAAACCCAATCCTTGATAAAGGTAATCGTCTTAGTTCATTAGTAGATGAGTATGGCTGGGATATAGCTAAAGCTCAACCAGAAGTTAGAAGACTTTTACAGACTCTGGGAGTAGGTGCCCGTAAGGTATTTGGAGAAACCCATTGGATAGATCAGACTCTAAAGCATATTCCACCAGTGGCTTATTACTTAAATAATTTTGTTATAACAGATGTTCGTTTTAAAAATGAAGCAGATGCCATTAAAAATAACGTACATGTTTCAAGTCATATTTGGCGCGTAGAGCGCCCAGGTGTAGGCGCTATTAACAATCATATATCTGAGTCTGAAATGTCGACATTTACTGTAGACCAGATCTTTACTAATAACGGTACTATTGAGGACCTTGAACTAATGATCAAGACTTGGATGAACGGCTTAAAGTGAGCCCTTACATTGATAAAGATGTAATGAAGAAATACCAAAGAAACTGGATGCGCAATCGTCGTCAACTTTGGGTAGATTCTCACGGCCCCTGCGCACACTGCGGCGGTTCTGATAGACTTCAGGTAGACCATATTGACCCATCTAAAAAGACCATGAACCCCGCAAAACTTTGGTCCATGTCTGATAAAAATAACAAAAAAATAGCGGAACTTGAAAACTGTCAAGTGCTTTGTCACGCTTGCCACTGGAAAAAGACTCTAAAAGAAAGAAGGGAGCGTAAAGAATCAAATGACTTTTACGGGGACTCTCCTTCCATACCAACCTGAGGCAGTAGACCGCATGTGCGACCGCTCTAGCATGCTGGTTGCCTATGACTTGGGTTTGGGTAAGACTGTTATTACCATAGCCGCTATAGAACGCTTGATGGATGAGCGGAAAATAGATGAGCCAGGCCTTATCATTTGCTTATCCTCACTTAAATACCAGTGGGCTAACCAGATTGAGAAGTTTACAGATGGCACTTCACGCGCTTTGGTCATTGATGGCACCCCGTCTAAAAGAGAAGCCCAATACGAAGAGGCTTATGATTGGCGTAACTCTGGGGTTGATTACATTGTTCTTAACTATGAACAAGTGGTCAACGATTGGAAGTTCGTCGAAAGACTTCCTAGAGGATTTGTAGTACTAGACGAGGCTACGGCCATTAAATCGTTTAAGTCTAAGCGATCTAAGCAGGTTAAGAAGTTAATTCAGACCCCCTATCGCTTTGCTCTTACGGGCACTCCTATTGAAAATGGTAAGCCTGAAGAGCTGTACTCCATCATGCAATTTGTTGACCCTTCTGTTCTTGGTCGCTTTGACATCTTTGACTCAGCTTTTATTGTAAGAAATAGCTGGGGCGGCGTTGATTACTATAGAAACTTATCCACCCTACACACCACTATGAAAGCCGCCTCTGTTCGTAAAGCTCAGAAAGATCCAGATGTAGCTCCTTACCTTCCAGAGACCATTCATCAAGACCCAATCAAGATTAGCTTTGATCGTAAAACAAGCAAGCTTTACTCCAAGATTGTAAATGACCTTTTGTTTGACTTAGAAGAGGCTCAGACTTTATTTGGGGCGTCCTTTAATGTCTTTTCTCATTACGGCTTAGAGTCTTCACGAGGAGGCCCTGAAGATGAGATGCGTGGCAAGATCATGTCTAAGATTGGTTGCCTAAAGATGCTCTGCTCTCACCCAGACCTGCTCCGTACTAGCTCTAGTAAGTTTGAGTTGATGAATGGAGAAGGCTCTGCATACGCAAATGAGCTGGTTATTGGAGGTGCCCTTGAGGGTGTTACTAGCTCACCTAAGCTTGACTACCTAGTTCAGTATGTAAAAGACTTTCTAGAGCAGAATGACGAAAATAAGGTAGTTATCTTTGCTACCTATGTAGACATGCTGGACATGATTGCTGACGCTTTGGGCCGAGAACAATGCCGCCTTTATTCAGGCAAGTTAGACGCTAAGACTAAAGAGACTAACAAGATTGCTTTTAATACAGACCCCGCTGTGCGTGTTCTTATATCTAGTGACGCTGGTGGTTATGGGGTGGATCTACCTGCCGCTAATCTATTGATTAACTATGACCTGCCATGGAGCTCAGGCACAGCCGTCCAACGCAATGGTCGTATCAAGCGCGCCTCTAGTCTGTGGCCTTCTATTGTTATTACTGACATCATTGCTACAGGCTCTATTGAGCAGCGCCAATGGGAAGTTTTACAGCAGAAGAACGCCTTAGCCAATGCTGTTATTGATGGTGAGGGCATAACTGAGGACGGCGGAGTAGAAATGAGCGCTGGTAGCTTAAAGCAGTTCTTACAGAGTTCTATTGTATAATTGATGAATGCCTAACGCACCTAAGACACCGACCCGTACCATCCGCGTCTCGGATGATATTTGGCTTGCCGTTCAGAAGAAGGCCGCTAAAGAGGGCGTTACAGTTACTAGCATTATTATCAAGGCGCTAGAAAGCTACATCAAGGTTGACAATCCTCTAGAAGATAACTAATGTGGTGCCCCTAGGGGGTACTAATGAATATAGAAGAGTTAAAGAAAAACGCTCGTCAGTTTCTAGCATTAAAGACTGAGATGGGCATGCTGGCAGATCGCCAAAACGAACTTAAGAGTCGCATGACTCAAGACATAGACACTCTTGAACCTGATGATAAAGGCCATAGGGTTATATCTTTTGAGGACGCCATTATGGGCAATATAAAGGTCACTAAGCAGCGCCGTGTATCCAAGAACTTAGACATGAACGTTGCAGAGCAAATCCTCACCGATAAAGGTATAAAGAACACCTGTATCAAGATGGTTCCTGTGCTAGATGAGGCCGCAATTATGGCCGCCTTTTACGAAGGTTACCTAACTGAATCTGACATTGACACAATGTTTCCTGCAAAGGAGACCTTTGCGTTTATTGTAGAGAATAAATGACAGACGACTTTATTGATCAGGCTTTTGCTGACCTTGATGAGTACTACCCAGGCAGTAAAAAGAAGCGCAAGGCAGTAGCCAAGAAAGACCCAGAGATTGTTGTGTCTAAGAACTGGGACTCTAATCCAACTAAGCGCACGCTGCCTAATGGTAAAGACGTTGAGTTGTTTCTTATTGGGTCTCTAGCATCTGCCTTAGGCAGGCCTATCATTACAATTCGTACATGGATTAAAGAGGGTTACCTACCCTCAGCACCCTACAGACTTCCCGTTAAAAAAGACATTAATGGGAAAGACCATCAAGGACGTAGGCTCTACTCTCGAGCCATGATTGAAGCGGTCATTGAGCGCTTTGACAAGGCTGGAATTTTAGAGACAAAACGTATAGACTGGTCTCAACATCAGCACCTCAGTAATGAGATCGCTGAAGCGTGGAGTAACATCCGGGCTGATGAAACAAAATCAAACTAACAAAGGAAAAACAATGTCAGTAAATCGCACAGAAGAATACCTACCAGCCACTGACGAGTTCAGTGCATCTGCTATCAATGACCGCCCAGCGCAGTCAACCTCAACAGCAATCCAATCAGGTTGGGAAGCTGGAGAAAAGATCACACCTGTATCACAGGGATACGCCAAAGACTTTAAGTTTACCGATGGCGGCTTCCAGGTAGTTAAGTTCCTTGATCAAGACGGTCCGTTTGCTGTCTACAAGCAACACTTCCTTACCAACAAAGAAGGACAGAAGTCCTACATCTCCCTTGGGTCTAATGATCCTCTCTGCATCAAGCTTGGTAGCAAGCCAGAAGAGAAGCGTGCTTTCTCTATTGTCAACCTATCTGCTGAGGGCGGACCGCAACGTCAGATGCTTATTGCATCTCCACGTTTGTGGAAGGCACTACATGCAGCACACTTCTCCCCACAAGGTCCATTGACCCGTAACTATTGGGCAGTAAGTCGCACAGGTAAGCAACAGACAACTGCTTATCACATTAACCCAGTAAAGGGCCGTGACTTGATGGAAGACTGGCAGATTGACGAGGCTGCTTCAGACGCTTTCGTTGCATCAGTTCAGCCGTATACACGCGCTGACATCAAGACACCTACTTGGGATGAGCTAGAGGCTATCGCAGACTCTTTGCTCTAAAACACACATAGCTGTTAGAGGCCGATGACCCCCTTCCATCGGTCTCTAACTTTATAGGGGACACAATTTGAATATTATTACGACTAAAGAGCAACTGGATGAGATGGTTGCTTATTACCTCAAGCAAGATGCTTTTGCTTTTGACGTAGAAACTGTTGGACAACATAGAGGCATACCCGCAGTAAACGAAGTTCTTTGGATATCTTTTGCTACACGTGGCCGTGGAGATGTTATTCCTATGGGTCATCCCAACGGTGATTTTTTAGAAGCAATTAGGCCTTTAACAGGTCAAGGACAAAAGCGCGTAGATGCTGGTTTGGAAGCCCGTGACTATGACTACTCGCGTGATAAAAAGAAGCACGTAAAGAAGTTTGGTCCAGCCCCAAAACAGCTCTTTCCTGCTGAAGTATTTAAAGCATTAGAGCCTTTAATGTTTAACGAGAACATACTTACTATTGGTCACAACCTTATCTTTGACCTATGTTCTGTAGCTAAACACTATGACGGAGTAATTCCTGTAGGCCCGTACTTTGACACGCTTATCGGTTCATTTTTATACGATAGTCGTAACAGCGGAAAGCTTGGCTTAGACGACTGTTTACAAAGAGACTTAGGCTTTAGCATGGAGAAAGGCATAGGTCATAAGGTTGAAGAGTATTCTTTTGATGAGGTAGCTAAGTACTCATACCTTGACTCTAAGTACACATTCTTACTTTGGCAGATAGTTGCCGCTAAGATTACCAAATCAGATGTAGAAACTGTAATGGGTCTTGAGATGGATCTGCTTAAGGTGTTGTGCCAAATGAAACTTACAGGCGCAATTATTGACGTTGAACACCTTAAAGAACTACACGTAAAGCTGGAGGAAGAGGTAGAGGTAATCAAGTCCAATATCTACTCGATTGCTGGCAAGGTATTTAACCTTAACTCTAACGCTGAAAAGCAAGAGCTTTTGTACGGCCCAGTCTCTGAAGGCAACAGAGGTCTAAAGCCCACTATTCTTACGGGCAAAGGTGAGAAGACGCCCCCAGATAAGAGAACATATTCAGACTACTCCGTTTCCGCAGAGGCCCTTGAGGCTCATCCAGACGATGAGTTAGTGGCTGCTATCCTCCAATACGCTGAGATTAATAAGTTACTTAGCACCTATATCGTCCCTTACATTGGCGGTGAGGTAGTTAAGTCCGTTAACGGTAAAGAGAAGATTGAAGAGCGGGAAAGCCTACTTATCAACGGAAAGATCTACGGAGACTTCAAGCCTTGGGGAACAGAGACAGGACGTTTTTCTAGCTCTAACCCCAATTTGCAGAACATACCCGCGCCTAATGACAAGGTGCCTGATAACAAGAACTACGGCAAGATGATTCGTGACCTCTTCTATGCCCCAGAGGGACATAAATTGGTTGTAGCTGACTACTCACAGATTGAGCCTCGCATTATTGCCTCTATGTCTGGCGACCCAATTATGATTGACAACTACAATACTGGCGGAGATATCTACACAACTGTGGGTAAGACTATGGGTGTAGACCGCAAGGCAGGTAAGGTCTTGGTATTGGCTATTGCCTATGGCGTTGGCCCCGACAAGATCTCTCGTCAGATTGGCTGCACCATACAAGAGGCTAAGCAGCTATTAACTGACTTTGCTGCCAAGTTCCCTTCCGTAGATCTTTACAAAGCCAAGGTAATTGGGGTAGCCCGTAACACGGGGTACGTCTCAACCATCTTAAAGCGCCGTCGCTACCTACCGGATATCAAGTCCAAGGTCCCCGCCTTTAGATCCAGCGCCGAGCGCCAGGCCTTTAACACGCGCATCCAGGGGTCCGCCGCAGACATAATTAAACTTGCTATGATTAGAGCCTACGAAAGAGTTCCCGCCGAGGCAAGAATCATCTTAACCGTACATGATGAAATCGTAACCTTGACCCCAGACCACTTAGTAGATCAAACCTATGCAGCTATACGCGAGGCTATGGAAGAGATTAAATTTCTAGACGTTCCACTGATTGCAGACATTAAAGTTGTCCAGCGTTGGGGAGAGGCAAAAGACTAATGGCATGGTGGACAAACGTATTTAAAGGCAACTCAGATGATGAGGAGATTAGTACTCAAGAGATTCCTCTGAGTACGGTTTATCGTTGGTATCTATACGACACCGAGTTAGTAGATAACGTAAATGACCTTGCTGAGATGGTTGGGCTTAGTCGCATAAGTGAAGAGGGGGAGTGCAAAGAGCTAGAAGACAGCGAAGACAGAGTAAAATCTGTTGCACCTTTGTTTCCTTTCTTGGAGTCTATTGCAGATATAAGCGCCAAGTCTTTGGTAGCTCTTCATTTAGCTGAGGCCTTAAGCTCAGATAATATGGAAGACCAGGAGCTAGAACAACATGGCGATGCAATAATGGCTGTTTATAAAGCGGTAGCCCTGTCTACTTTAATGGGCGCCTTTTCAATTGGGCTTCACTTGGGTATGATTGAGACGAACACAGTTAACTCTGATGTTCTTGAGTTTGGAGAAATAGATGAGTAATTCAGACTGGTTTTCACGCAGATTAGGTAACCCAGTTCCTCAGCAGCCACAGGCGCAGCCTCAATACGCCGCTCCTCAGCCCGCTACATATGCTCAACCGCAACAGCCACAGTATCCACCTTCACAACAGGCAACCCCTCAAGCACCTCGATGTCCGGGATGTGGTAGCGGAAATTACGGCAGTGTTCAAGGCGCAAAGCCTAGGTGCTACGATTGCGGTTACCCACTTCAGCAGTCAGGTAGTGGCTTAGGTAAAGGGATTATCAATCCTGGTCAATCTTCAGCAGGCCCAGCAACACCAGCACGCCAGATACCTACAGGTACTTTTAATGGCACTAAGCCAGCAATCGGAGCAGACGGAGGATTCTTAGGATGAGTACATTAACAGGCGATCTAGCAAAAGTATTTAGTGCTATCAATAAGAAGATGGGTGAGGACACTATTGTCCTTGGCTCAGATATCACTCAGACTGGTGGGCGTCTTACTTCAGGTTCGCTTGCGGTAGATGTTGCTCTTGGCGGTGGGTGGCCTTCCAATCAGTGGCATGAGATTGTTGGAGAAGCAAGCAACGGTAAGACCGCTCTTGCCCTTAAGACTATTGCTGCGAACCAGCAACGCGATCCAGAGTTTACAACTGTATGGGTAGCGGCAGAGGAGTGGGTTGCAGGTTACGCAGAGATGTGTGGCGTAGATGTCTCCCGTGTGTATGTAGTTTCTACAAATATTATGGAGGAGGCGTATGAAGCCGTCATTAAAATCGTGGAAAGTAAAGCTATTGATTGTATTGTCCTTGACTCACTTCCTGCTTTGGTGCCTGGAGCAGAGGACGAGAAAGAGATGGAAGAAGCAACAGTAGGACGCGGAGCTCTTCTTACTAACAAGTTCTTCCGTAAAGTAGGTAAGGCATCTAAGCGCTCACTAATACGCCCAGAACGTCCCTTTATTGGCCTCATCATTAACCAGTGGCGCTCAAAGGTTGGAGTTATGTACGGTGACCCACGTACCACTCCGGGCGGTCTAGGTAAAGATTACGCCTTCTTCACACGCCTAGAAGTCCGCCGTGACTCTTGGGTAGAGGTAGGTAAGGGCGACGATAAGCGCAAGGTTGGTCAGGTAATCAAGATCAGAGTACTTAAGAATAAGTCAGCTGCTCCAGGTCAGGTAGCTATTGTTGACTTTTACTTTGCAAATGGCGGTGAAATTCCTGCCGGAGACTTTGACTTTGCTAAAGAGATCGTTGCCATTGGCATACTTAATAAGGTTATTACCAGAGCTGGTGCTTACTACCGGTATGGCGGTTCGCAATGGCAAGGCCAAGATGGTATGCTTCAGGCTATACGGGAAGATATTGATCTTCGAGAGACCCTTGAACGGGAAGTACTAGACTCCATTAAAGCTGGATCTAAGTATATTGCCGATGACGAAGAGTAAGGGTCTTCGACAGTCACAGAAGCACGAGGCACGACTAGCAGAAGTTCTAGACGGGAAACGCAACGCTGGAAGCGGAGCTTTTTGGAGTCGTAAAGGTGATGTCCGTAGTGCTGATATTCTTTTAGAACATAAGTACACAGGCAAAGCCTCCTTTACTATCAAAGCCGCAGTGCTAGAAAAGATTGTTAAGGAAGCAATACTTGAGAGCCGCATGCCTGTGCTAGGCGTAAGTCTTAATAGTGAGAACTATGTATTGTTAACTGAAGATGATTTTCTGGAAATGCGCCAGAGCTTCCAGGAGCATCACACTTGTACGACGAAGACTTCGGACCAGAACCTTGGCGATATAAAGCAAAATGCCGAGGAATGAGCACCAACACTTGGTATCCCCCAAGAGATAAAGATCAATATAAAGATATTGCTGACGTAGCAAAGGCTGTCTGTTACGGCAGAGATGGTCTCCCAGAGTGCCCTGTTCGTAAAGAGTGTTTACTTTATGCAGAGAGCATGGATGATACCCACGGTATCTGGGGAGGCATGAGTCACCGTGAGCGTAACGCGCTTAAGCGTAAAGCAACACGCGCAGGTATGACACTTGAGGAATGGGTACTAGATAAAGATCTATGATAAGTTACCCACATGAGTCAGCTAAAGAAATTTGTAGACGTGGCTAAAAAGAACACACGTGTACTTGGTTCTTTAGAGCGCCATTTAATGGCTAAACCTAAAGATAAATCACGTAGAACAGATGTTTTACATCCATCAGAGATGGTTAGTTCTGACTGGTGCCATCGTGCAGCGTACTTTCAATTGCAGGGTGAAGAGCCAATTAGCACTCGTACTAACAGCCTACGCCTAGCTTCGGTATTCGCTGAGGGTCATGCCATTCATTCCAAATGGCAGAGCTGGCTGCAGGACATGGGCGTACTATTTGGCAAGTGGTATTGCTATGAATGTGAGGAGTTCTTTTGGGGCGGTGCAGACTGCCACGAAGGTCCTCTTGCATATAGAGAAGTGCCGTTATTCTATGAGCCCTTGCGAATATACGGTCACGCAGATGGTTGGTTGACAGGGCTTGGCGACCCATTAATGCTAGAGATTAAATCAGTAGGGGTAGGAACCCTAAGGTTTGAAGCGCCAGAGCTTCTTATAGAAAATGACAATGACTTTGATAAAGCATGGAAAGCTATTAACGCCCCTTTCATGAAGCACATTATGCAGGTGCAGATCTACATGAAGTTAGCTGAGCTTCTTAATTATGAGAACTACCCACAGGAAGCGGTAATTATCTATGAGAACAAAGCTAATCAAGAGGCTAAAGAGTTTGTAGTAAAAAAGAGCGACTTTGGCATCTCGCAATTATTTGATGCAGCCGCTATGATTGTGAACGCAGTAAAGACTAATACGCCTCCCCAATGCAATATCCGCAATGAGGGATGCGCTAAATGCGAAGGGTATACAAATGGTTAATATAGTTGCCACAGGTATTAGTGAAGACCTACTACAGGTACTAGAGTCACAGGGTTTGCCAGTTAAGCGCAGCCTAGATATAGAGATTAAGCCTTTTCCAGCAGACATCACGGGCGTAGATGACCAAGAACTTATGGAGATGGCTCGCTCCTATATGGAGAACTACAACTTCCTACTCACACAGGTAGCCTGCGCTGAGTTGGCGGTTACTGAGGTTGAGAATTACTACAAGCAGGAAGAGGCTAAGCTTCTTATTCAGAAGTCCTCAGACCCAAAGATAAAAGCCACAACTATCAAAGCCATGATTCTTACCGACCCAGATATGCAAAAACTATCTGCTGACCGCATGCACGCTGAGGCTTATCACAAGTTGTTGAAGACAACTATGGACAACCTTGAGCGCTACTACCAGCTAACTAGCCGTGAACTCACCCGTCGAACATCTGTTATAAAGGCCCGCGGTTACTAATGAAGGTATTCAGCAAAGGAACTGCTGATGGCAAGGTCTATCTTGGCATAGATCAGTCCTATAGTGGCTTTGCTATAACCGCATTCAAAGACCAAGACAACTACTACACAGAGGTCTATAAGTCTGATAAGCGCGGGGTAGATCGTCTACGAGATATCCAAGCCCACACCATGAACTGGCTACACGAATTTGACGATATAGCAGACGTAGCTATGGAAGGCTATGCCTTTGGCAGCCAGATGGCCAACATGTTGGGGGAACTGGGCGGCATGGTCAAGCTGACCCTTTTAGACTTTGGCATCTACCCTTTAATAGTCCCGCCAACCAACCTCAAGAAGTATGCCTGTGGCAAGGGCACGGGCGTATCAAAGAGCCAAATGCTTTTGTATATCTATAAGAACTGGGACGCCGAGTTCAACGACGACAATGCCGCAGACTCCTATGCCTTAGCCCACTTAGTCTCAGGGTCAGGTAAACGTACATACGAAAAGGAAGTCTATGCTAAACTTCAGGATCCAAAGTTTAGGGAGCGGTAGTGACTACGATAGTAGCCGTACAATACAAAGACCGTTGCGTATTTGGAGCAGATAACCAAGTAACCGATGGTACTGGCCGCATTTATAGGCATCCCGATATGTCTAAAATTACTGAAAAAGGCCCTTATTTGATTGCTGGCAGCGGCGAAGTACAGCCGTGTGACGTGGCTCAACATATTTGGAAGCCGCCAACCGTTACAGCCTCTGACCGCAAGGACATCCATCATTTTGTTATTACAAAAGTTATGTCTTCCTTGCGTGAATGCCTCAAATCTAATGGGTATAACTTTGAAGAAGAAAGAGACAAATCGGACAACGGTCCTAGGTTTAACTTTTTGATTGCAGTCAACGGCAAAGTTTTTGATATCTCAGATGACCTATCCGTATGCCGTACAGACAGCGGCTTTTATGGGGTAGGAAACGGCGCAGCTTACGCTCTAGGGGCCTTACATGCGGGCGCTACCATCTTAGATGCCCTAAAGATTGCAGAGTCTTTAGACGCCTATACATCCGGCCCATTTATAGAAGTAGAACAATACGGGGTATAAAGATGCCATCTTATGATTTTAAGTGCGACACCTGTTCTTCAGTCATAGAGGTGCAGCGTTCCTTTGATGAAGAGGGAACCCCCACCTGTATTCCTTGTAATAAAACAATGACCCGTATGTGGCAGGCAACTCCTGCTCATTTTAAAGGTGGAGGTTGGGGCGGACAATGAGTAAGACACAAAATAAACGACAAGAACGCCTTCGTGAAGCCGCTTCTTTTATTTCAGAGCGCCGCGCTATTCAGTTACAGGTGTTAGAACAAAACTATGAGATTGGCGTAAAGCTTTTCTTAGATCAAAAAGATACGCTTTCACCTGAAGAGGTTGACCAGATAGAAAAGATGATGGCCGAACAAAGAGCGGCATTGGACAAGCTGCATGAGCAAGTCGATCCGCGAACTAAAGCCTGATTACACAGGCACCATGGAGTATGCAGACCAAATCTGCCATGAGTGTCCAAAGTGTGAGTCCAGCATCTGGTTAATTAAAGCCTCCTTTGAGGACTATGAAATATCTCAGTATTTTATAGACATGGAATGTGCCATCTGTGGCACATACGCCAAGGCTCCTTGTCCTCCGGATAGGCCTATGTAAGACGTTTAACCTTATTTTGTCTAATTTAGGCTTCATACTTTATGCCACGGGGAACCACTATTTGTAACCCAAGGAGCATAAATTGTCACAAGAACAGGAACCGCTGCGCGTAGGTGCAGGCAGCAACCCTCAGTCCGTAGCATCAGCTATTGCCCACGCTATTTATGAAAAACATCAGGTGTCTATTCGTGCGGTAGGCGCGGGAGCAGTCAATCAGGCTGTAAAAGCCATTGCTATTGCTCGCGGTTATACAGCTCCACGAGGAATCAACCTAGTCTGCATCCCAGGATTTGCCAGCATTAAAGGCGCCACAGGGGACATCAGCGCTATTGTTTTTCAAGTTATAGCCAATTAAGCCTGTAATAAGCGCGTAAGTACCGTACATTTATAAGAACAATTCCTCGGCCAAGGAGAACCATGAAGAATCCATTTAACAACCCAGCACCACTAGCACCAACCAGTGCGGCTACCCCAAATATGAAGGTAGTTAACGCTTCCGCTGCACCTTCAGCCAACACTAAGTTGATGCCAAAGAAGAACACGGCAGCTGGCGACCCATACAAGATGGCTAAGCCATCACGCACATTCGTAAAGGCTACATCCGGGGCCCGTTACGGTGTTCGCGTTAAGTTCCAGAAGGCAGAAGCTCACGAGGCAGGCGCTACTCAGGGTAACGGCCGTCTACTTCCCTCAGCTATCAAGCGTTCTTCGCAGAACTTCAGCGCAGGCATGGGTGACCATAACTAATAGCTAGACAAATAGCCCCCGGGACTCTAGTCCACGGGGGTTATTTTTTGCTATAATTGATGTAGGACGCCGAACGGGTCCTAACTAAACTATATCGTCTAAGGAGATATAACAATGGCTTCAGGCTACCCAACACGTAGCCCGCATGAAATGTGGGCAACTAAAGAATCAACAAAGACAGTCACAGTCAAGACCCCAGCTCAGATTGTTACAGAGCTAACCAATCACCTAGTTAACCGAGGAATCGGCTTCAATATTCATTCCGCTTTCTTCAATGAACTGGTCAATCAATTCGATACACGATCAACCTATCCTCCGTACGACATCCTTTCAGCCGGAGAGAACAAGTACCTTATCCGCCTTGCTCTTGCAGGGTTTTTTAAGGAAGATCTGGAGATTACCTTCAAGGATCAGGTCCTTACTATTGAGGGCAAGAAGGATGACGAATCTACTGATGAGTACTTCCACAAGGGTATTGCGGCTCGCGCATTTAAGCAGTCCTTTCCACTAGCTGAGTACGTAACAGTAGAAGGCGCGGAGATGAAAGATGGCATCTTAACTGTAAAGCTGGAGAGAGAAATTCCAGATGAGTTAAAGCCAAAAACAATTAAGATCAAGTAATTTACTAAGCATCGGCCCCCGTCAAATTGGCGGGGGTTTTTGCTTGATTTGCGCGCTTTGTGTGTTACGATTATCGCGTCGCAGCTTGACGAACACAAGGAGAGACATGTTAGAAGTGCTAAACAAGCACCTAGACAAGACTTCATTAAGCGGTTGTGTAGTGGCCCAGTGGATTTCTACTCTAGGTAAAGACGAACAGAAGTTATTTGAACAGATAAAGATAAACAATTCAACTGTAAAACTAGCACATCTATTTCAAGATTTACATAAAGATGTTGAGCTTCCATTTAAACTAACCGCCTTCCGCTCCCACCTCAGAGGATATTGCACATGTCGATAAAGACCAGCCTACTTGATGTATTAGAGAACGCAGTTACTACTACTGATACTAGCGGTTGGGCTTGGCCCCCAATCCAGCAAGCAAAACCAACTGTTATTAAGCCCGCAGAATATAAAGAGCGTCAAGCAAGTAAGAATGGTTTTAAGTTATTTGTATTTGTTCCAGACCCACAGATCGGTTATCGTAAGTATGAAGATGGAACACTAGATCCGTTCCACGATGAAGCAGCAATTGATGTTCACTTCCAGCTTCTTGCTTATTTAGAGAAGCGTTATGGCGTAGATGAAATTGTCCACCTTGGAGATTATCTAGACCTACCAACAATGGGTAAGTATGCACAGGAAGAAATGTTTGCGCATACAGTACAGCCAGCCCTTGATTACGGCCACGCGCTATTAGCAAAACAACGTGCTACCTGCCCAGATGCAAAGATAACCTTGCTAGAAGGTAACCACGATTGCCGTATGCAGAAGTATGTAACTATGAACGCTATGGCATCTAAGGGTATTAAGCGCGCTAACTCGGCCCCTGAAGAGTGGCCAGTCATGACTATTCAATACCTATTACGTTTAGAAGAGTTAGGGATCAACTATGTTGGCGCGTATCCGGCGGGCGAGTATTGGATTACTCCTTACCTTCGTGCTATTCATGGCACTACCGTTCGTTCTAACGGCTCTACTGCTAGCGCATACGTTAACAAGAATCCCCATGTATCAACGGTATTTGGCCACGCCCACAGGCAAGAGCTTCAATATAAGACTGTCGCTAACGGTGACGGCCCTATCCGTAGTGTTAGTGCTAGCCCTGGCTGCCTTTGCCGGGTGGATGGTGCCGTACCTTCTTACGGTTCTGGTCTTAACGATAATGGCCGCCCAGTTAAACATTGGGAGGATTGGCAGCAAGGAATCATGATCGGCTGGGTGCATGAAGAAGAAGGACACTTCACACTACAGCCTATTCATATCATGGATAAGTGGGCTATTTACGAAGGCAAAGAGTTTAAGTCTAACCTCTAAGTAATTGCGCGTATCCTTGTTGTATGGCCAACCCTTCCCCGCATCAAAACGTACAGAACCTCGGCGCAGGTGGTATGTATGGAACTAACACTGTCTATGGCGGTGGTGGTGTTCCTGTTGCACGTAGTGAGTTGGATTTCCTCCGTCTTGGTGTGGGACGTGCGCCCCAAGCGGAGTATCCAGATGGTTATCTAGGAACAATCCGTACACGCCGTGACGATCGCGGCCGTGATACATCAGATAATGTTCTTAATGCACTCAAGGTACGTGTAGGTCAGCGCTCATACCAGCGTGGTATCCACCGTGGTGAAAGAATTGATGTTCAAGACTACTACTATCCAGAAGGTCTTGATGCAATGCGCGGAATCCGTCGCCAAATGAAAGGCGTTAGAGACGGTAATGTAATCCGCGTCCAGCGCGGGGTAGAGAACGCTATGGCGGCTCCCGCGCCTCATCTTCCAAATGATGGTAAAGCCAACATGAGGAGCACATCACCACTATCACTAGATAAGCGCCGTGTAGATCAAATGGCTCGTATGAGAACACCTTGGAGATAAAGTGAATAGAAGCAGCGGACAGTTCCCTAACTCAGTAATGCACGATACGCAGTCTGTAAAAATTACGCGCCCTGAGTCTCAAGTAGCATTTTCTAAAGAAAAAGCAGTTATGCACCATGATGGTAGTCACGTAGAAGTTCCAGGCCCAGCCCGCGTTGCAGGCAAAGGTAAAGCATCAGACATTGTTAAAGTATTAGACGCAGTTAAGCAGTCATACGGTAGAAATGACTAAATACGCAGATGGAGTCTACAACCGTAGACCGTGGGTAGCGCCGCCCGAGGCCGCCAATCCCCCGCAAGAATACATCGGGCCATTTCAATCCAATCAAGAACGCTTATTAAGCCAATCAATGGCCGCATGGACTATGGGGCGCGCAGAAATTCAAGAGTATGTGCGCCCCCCTATGCCACAGATCAAACTGTTTCCACCACGTTTTGGCTATACTGAACACGAAATTACCATTGAAGATATTGCACAGATGCCTCGCAAGACGGCTACAACCCAGCGTGTAGAGTCTGACTTCAGCCAGACCCCTAACACTCAGGAATCAACCAGCACTAACTCGTTAGGACCAACAATATGAGAGACCCAGGTTTATATACAGATAGCACGGGTGAAGGCATGGCTGGCGCAGAAGATGTTAGCCTTCAAACCCAGCGCGACCTAAGTAAGACCATTTATAACGGAGATAAGGCCTGTAAAGCCTGTGGTACGCGTATTGACCCCGTACAATCGTTGTTGAACCAAGAGCACTGCCCATCCTGCTCCCGTAGGATGAAGCAGTCACACGTGAAAGGCGGCATGGCATGACCGTTAATAAGTTTCGTTCTGAGAACGCTTCTATGGAAGAAGGCGCCACAGACGGTAAGTATCGTAAGCGCCGTCCAAATACAGAGGTAGCCGCTGGACAGGGTGACGAACTAGTCGTCAAGAACCGCGCTAGCCTCCATCCATACTTTAACTATGGTTTCATCAACTCTGAAGATCCTTCTAAAGTAAACCCAGCAGGTAACTAATGTCAGCGCCAGATAGAGCAAAAGACCCTCGCAGAGTTATCGGCCCAATCCAACACGTTTCTTGGAAGGGTGAGTCGGGGGATAGCTACGAAACAACGTACCACCCAGACTTTGATACGCATGAGCGCGGAGAGCACCTGTCTTCGTTAATTTCCCGTGTTGGAGACAAGCCAGTAAAAGGTTCTGTAAAATGGAATAAAGGAGACGAGTAATCATGGCTAAAGATCGCGCAAGAGATACTCGTCGTTCTGTAGGTTCACATGAAAAGATGATGGGCGCACTTGGCCGTGCAGCAGGTGGTTGGGAACGCGGCACATTAAGAGGTAAAGATATTTCTGAAAAGGTTATTGAAGACACTGGTGAACTAAAAGGCGTCAGGCTTGGAA